>Ga0187893_10003760_pt1 | contig 30022 bp, 27 predicted proteins | sample MA1701074metaG_FD_139574 | JGI IMG/M metagenome (GOLD analysis project Ga0187893, IMG submission 139574) | White microbial mat communities from a basaltic lava cave in the Kipuka Kanohina Cave System on the Island of Hawaii, USA - MA170107-4 metaG ...
ATGCGCGCACTGGCCCGGCCCATTTGCCATTCGATGAAACACACTGCTGCCAGGAGGGCGACAATCCCTCCAGCCCAAAGCCGCACCCTGGGCCGGAAGAGCCAGCCGGCCAGCAGACTGACGAGCAGAGTGTAATAAAGTGCGAAGCCCGCCAGCGATGGCGCGGCGACGTGAAAGCAACCGCCGGGCACCTGGGCTGCCCACTCGCTGAACCGCACCATGAGCCACATGAAGAACCAGGCGGCGTGGTTGAAAAGCTCCGCGGCACCGGGAACCAGCGCGGTCAAAGCCAGGCTGGCCATGTTGCAGGCCAGCGCGACGCTGCTCAACGGGACGATGATCAAGTTGGCCAGCAGGCCGATGGGGGTGATCAGGTGGAAATAGTAAGCGATGAGCGGAATGGAACCGAGCCACGCTGCCAGCGAGGTGGCGGCGCCATTGAAAAGCCAGCGCAGCGGAACACCCAGCCAGCGTTGCCAGCGCGAACGCAGTTCCGCGGGCAGCAAGGGATCCGGAAAAAGCAGGTGCAGAACTGGGATTCTTTGCACGACTCGGCGAAGCAGCGGCACCGGCAGGTTCGGGTCAGGTTCCAGCAGCGGCATGTGGAGTGATTCAATGATGGCCACGAACAATGCCAGGCTGAACACCACGAGAAACGACAATTGGAATCCCGCCTGAAACAGTTGCTGCGGATCCCAAAGCAAGATGATGAACGCCGCCGCCGCCAGTGAGTTGATCAAGTCGGCAGGACGCCGCAAGGCCCAGCCCGCGATGATGACGCTCATCATGATCGTGGAGCGGACGGCTGACGCCTGCCAACCGGTGGCGCCTGCGTAAAACCACAGCAATGGAATTACCGCCCATCCACCCCACGCGCGTGGCACCCGCAGGACCTGGAGCATCAGGACGAGCAATCCCGCAATCAGCGCGACGTGCAGTCCGCTGATCGCAAAAATGTGCATGGTGCCGGAGCGCATGAATGGTTCGGAGACTTCGCCGGTGAGCGCCGTCTTCCAGCCGAGTGTCATCGCCCAGAGCAGGCGTAGCGGCTCGTCCTCCACCGGGAGACCTCGCGCAAGCGCGGTCCTCGCCCAGTCGGCAAACCGGTCAGGGACCGGACGTCGGGCGTTTGGTGCCGCATCAGCCGCCAGACGCCAATCGTTCGCGGAGGAAACGTGAAGTTGAAAGTAACTCTCCTGGCGGCTGAGATATTTGCCGTAATCAAAAGTGCCTTCCGCCATTGGCACGCGCGGGGGACTCAGCACACCATTGACCTCCACGCGTCGCCCACCAAAAAACTCCTGCGGCAGCACCCCGGGAGTCGTGACGGCAACGCGCCCGTGCGCCGGTTTCCAGCCGCCGTCCTTGATCTTGAAATCCGTGACGTCTAACCTGGCCAGCGTGCGCCAGACCTCTTCCTCGTCGTGTTCGTAGATGCGATGATAAGGCGTTTCGACGAGTGTGCCGCGCAGCGTTGCAATGACGGGTGGATTGCTGACGGTGGTTCGAAGGTCGTGCGGCGAGAGTATCGATTTGTGGAGCGCCAGATTTGCGGCCCCAGCCGTGAGCAGCAGCGCCCACACGAGCAAAGGTCGGACGCGCGCCCACGCCAGCGCCAGGATCGCGAGTGTCCCGGAGAGCCCAAGCAGGATAAAAACAGACGGCAAGACCGGCGCAGCGTCCGCCAGCACGATGCCGGCCGCGAACATCAACGCCACCATTAGCAGCGGGCGTCTCATAGCCGTTCACCAGCGTTTACGCCAGCGGCCCCACCGCCAGATGAAAAGCAGGGCAAGAGCAGCGCCGCACGAATCCAGCAGCACATCCCACCACGATCCCTGGCGTGCCGGCACGAACGACTGGTGCCATTCATCACTCGCAGCAAACGCCGCGGCGACGGCGAGGGCAAACGCGGCTTCCGACCGGTGCCAGGGACGGGTGTCGCCGCGGACAGGTTGGCGTCGGGCGCGCCAGCATAGTGCCGCCAGGACAGCGTATTCGGCGACATGGGAGGTCTTGTGTATGCTGAACACGATGCGGCCTACCGCTTCGTCGGAAATGCCGGGGACCAGCCAGCGGATAATCGGGCCGATGATGCGCGAGGTGTTGTTGGACGCGCCTGCCTTGGTGGACAAGCCGAAGATGAGAGCCATCCACAAAACGACTGGCAGCCAGTAACGGAGAAAGCGCGTGAGGCGGGAGGAGGAAGTCGCTTGCGCGATGCCCGTCGCTGAGGAAGCAGTGACCTCGGTTTTCACGAATCAGCCGTCGCAGGCGCGGTTCAGTCCTCGTCGAACTTCCGCTTGAGCAGCGTTTCAATCTCGACGACGGCGTGCGCGGCATCGGGGCCTTCGGCATAGATAATGAGCCGGCTGCCGGGTCCAGCGGCCAGCATCATCAGCCCCATGATGCTTTTGCCGTTTACCTTTTCGCCATCCTTCTCCACGAATATGTCGCAATCGAAGCGGTTGGCTGTCTTGACGAACATGGCGGCCGGCCGGGCGTGAATCCCCAGCTTGTTGATCACGACCAGTTCCTTTGTGATCTTCAGGTCATCCGCTTTCTTTGCGCCGCTCATTCTGTGGCGAGAGTAATCGGAGCAACAAAGAGTTTCCAGATGAAATCCTCCTGGCAAATCAGGCCTTGGAACGCCGGTCTCCGACCCGGTCATTCGACGAATGCGCCGGGTCGGAAACCGGCGCTCCGGCTCATGCATCACCGAAGCTGGCGCAGCAAAGGGAAGGCAAAAGCGAACAGGGCCAGGAGCGCCACGATCCACCAAAACCACGAAATGCCGCGCGGTCGTACTTTGCCCCGCGGACCGAACTCCTCCTTCACGAATTCGTCGTAGTCGAACTTGTCGTCGGGCAGGCCGAGACGGTCGGCGTACGCTTCCTCCGACCAACCGGTCTTTTCGTCCGAGCCGCACTCAGGACAGGCCCGGGCGTTGCGCGGAACATCGGCGCCACAGTTGGGGCAGATTTCAGGAGGCATGAAGGCGTGAAACGTGAAGCGTAAAACGTAATGGCCACTGCGTAGCTTCAAAAGCTATTCATACCTCCGGCGCTGGGTTTCCGTCCTTTCCAATTCGTCCTGCAACTTCCACATCTCATCGCGGACTTGCATTTTCCGGGCGCGCAACGCGTCGGCTTGCCGGCGATCCGCTGATCTGACTCCCTTGCCCTGCTTGCGGCGATCTTGCACTCCGATGTTCTTGTCGATTCGCTTTAGTTCTTTTTGATGCTCCGCAATCTTTGTCCGAAGCTGTTCCTCTCTGGCGAGCCACGCGTTGCGTGTAGCGGTGGCGTTCTGGGCGAGCAGGGCTTGCCGCTCGGTGGCCTTTTGCTTTTCAAACTCTGCTGCCTTCTGTGCGTTGTAAGGGTGCTTTGCCTTGAGCGGCTCAGGCAACTCCTGGAGTTTGACGCGCTTGAATCCGTCGTCGTGACCAATGAGCAGGTCCACCGGCGACGCTTGAATGATTCTTGCGTTCTTGAAAACGTTGGTGCCAATGGCGAGCGTCTCAAACGTGTCTTCGGCCTTTGATCCGGCTGCCAGCATGAGCGTGATGCAGGTGGCGAGGCATGTGGACCGCCATTTTGTTTGCTTCGTGTTCATTGCACTTGTGAATCAGGCTTTTCGCTATACGCCGCTGAAAGTCATACCCAGTCTATCTCGTATCCAGCAAGGCTAACACGATGAGCATCCCAAGCTCCGCCGCAATAGAAAGTGCAACTACGAACAGAGTCTGTTGTCCGGTCTTGCGAGTGGATCCTCGTGCGATCAAGACCAACCCCACCACCAGTCCGACAACTGTAGCAGCAGAGGCCAGCACCAAGGCCGTCGCAAGGAAGTAACTGATGGGCGAAGCGTCTGCGAATATCATACGATGGCCGTTAGTTAACCTCCGTGATCTCCAATTCCCCTCACCCCATCCCCGTGTATTCCTCGTCGGTCTTCAAGTCGAGTCCGAGGAGGAAGTAATCGTGCGTCACGCCTTGCATGTCCTTAACGTAATCCGAGAGGCGGTACAGCGGGAGGAAGCCCAGCAGGCCGAACATCTTCATCGCCGTCTGCTGATCGCCGATGAATTCGGCCTCGACTTTTTCCAGGCCGAGATGACGGGCGATGTCGAGGATCTCCGTGATGAGCGCCTTGGCCAGGCCGCGCCCGCGGAACTTGGGATGGACCAGCACACTCACCCGCCCAATGTGCCGCTTCCAGCCGCCCAGGTGCTGATGCAACGTCGCGTCGGCGATGATTCGCCCGTCGAGCATTGCGAGCAACGGCAGGTTGCGGCCAAGATCGATGTTCTGGCACCAGTCGTGAATGACCGTGGGATCGGTGACGCGATGCTTGATGAACATCCGTTCCGGGTTGGGCACGGCGAGAAAGAATTCGTGGAACGCCATCTCGTCCGTGGATTCAAGGGGACGCAGTACGCATTTGAAGCCGTCCTTCAGTTCCAAGTCCTTTGGATAGTCCGCCAACGCCACTTCCAGTGACATAGATTGCTCCGTGGTTCAGGTTGTCTGATGTCGCGCCCGGCTCCGCCGAAACGCGCTTCAATGGGCTTTCGACCGCGAGAGTTTGCCGGCGATGCCCTGGTTTTCCCGGAGCACGCGCGCGTCGATGGACGTCGGATCCAGGCTCCAGCGCGAAGCCAGCAAGGGCAGCCGCTCGGTGTTCAAGGCCGCCGGGTCGGGCCGCCCAAAGTCAACACGTTCTTCACCTTCGCCGTAAGCGTGACATTTCATGCCGAGATCAATTTCCGCGCGGGTCGCCGCGCCCTGATTCCAGAGCGTCCTGCCGGCCCAGGCATAGGCGCGCTGTATCCTGCCGAATTCAACCTGCACCCAGGCATGATGGTTGACGGCGCGGTTGAGGCTGAAGAACTGCACCTGGCCCAGTTTACGGCTCAACTCCGTGAGAAAACGAAAACAGCGATCCACATCGTCACCCGGTTCAGGAAGATTGGAACCCAGTACGAGCACCCAGCCGCGAATGGCCGGCGAGATAAACAGTTTGTGCTCGTGGGCGGCGGTGAGACCCTCTTCCCATGAGCAAGGCGTGGGATTGTTCAAGCCGAGCGCGGCCTGGACCAGTTGCGGATTACCGCTTCGGACGGCAATCCAGCGGCTGGGCACGTTGAAGATGGGCGCGTGCAACCGCCGCTCCCGGGCGAGGAGGTTGATTTTGCGCAGCCCCGGTCGGTGGATGAGCCGGCCCTTCTTGAGAAAATGCACTACCATCAGCAGGCAGGTGACGCCGATGCCCAAAGCAATCCCGAGCACCAGCAGCAGCAGGGCCGCAATGAGATCCCCGTTCCTCATGCCCGACAATCCCCCCGCAGCTTGTCCCAAGACTGCGATCACGGAAACGCTCGCGCTCATGATTGCCAAGAATGTACACAGACTGCAGCTTCATTCAACACTAAAACCGGGATGAACGTGGATTAAAGCGCTTCGCGCCGGCGGATTAACGGCTTGCCTGTCCGCGCCATCTTGGATTTATTGGCCGCTCATGATTCACCTGTCGAACGCCATCGCCCCATGAACGCTTTTCGCCTTTCCTCCGCCCTGCTGCTTTCCGCGCTCGTGGCCTCCTTCCCACCCCGCCAGGCGGATGCTCAAGTCACTAACGCTTTCGAGTTGCGCGAGGGCGACCGCATTGTGCTCGTCGGCGACACACTGATCGAGCGCGAACCGATTTATGGCCATATCGAATATTTGATCGCCACGCAGTTTCCCGATCGCAACATCACCTGCCGCAACCTCGGCTGGAGCGGGGACACGCCGTCGGGCCAGTCGCGCGTCGGCTTCGACCACAGCAAGTCGCCGGAGGTTTGGTTCCAACAACTCACCAACTCCATCGCGCAACTCAAGCCTACCGTCGTCTTCCTCGGCTATGGCATGGCCAATTCATTCGCAGGCGAAGCGGGCCTGTCCAAATTCATCGTGGACCTGCACAAGCTCATGGACGCCATCCAGCAAAACGCCAGTGAGACCAAAATCCGATGGGTCCTCTTGAGTCCCATCGGGCACGAGAAGCTGCCGCCGCCGCTGCCCGATCCCGCAAAGCACAACGCCCAACTCGCCGCCTACACCAAGGCGCTCAAGGAACTCGCCGCGCAGCGCAGCACACATTTCGTGAATCTTTTTGAAGCACTCGACCAATCGAAGTTCCAGGTCGCCGTGCCCGCGCTCTCCGACAACGGCATTCACCTGAACGATTACGGCTATCGCCGCGCCGCCGAGGCCGTCCGTGTCGCGCTGAACTGGCAGCGCCGCTTTTGGCGCTACGGCATCACGCCCGGCGGGCAAATCCGGCGCGGCAGCAACAACGCCAAGGCCACCGACATCGAAAGCCAGACCAACAAACTGCGCATGAACTTTCAGGCTGACCGCGTTGAGCTACCCGCGTGGCGCGACGGCGAATTGCCCGCGCCGCTCCTTCGATTAGCCAACCGGCTTCAACTCACCGCGCTGGCAAAAGGCGACTACGACCTGTTCATCGACGGCCAGTTCATCAAGGCCGTCAAACCCGCTGACCTGGTCGAAGGTGTCATCTTTGACCGCGGCCCGGCATTCGACCAGGCGGATGAACTCCTGCAAACCATCCGCAAGAAGAACGAGCTATTCTTCTATCGCTGGCGGCCGCAGAACAACACCTACCTGTTCCTCTTCCGCAAACACGAGCAGGGACAAAACGCCAAGGAGATCCCGCAGTTCGATCCGCTCATCGAAGAACAGGAGAAGAAGATCGCCGCGCTCCGCCAGCCGCGCGTTCACAAAATCGAGGTCCTCCCCGCTACCGGCAACGCGAAGCCCGCTCCGACTATCGTGAAGCAAAGCTCTCCGCCCGCGCCGCTCAAGCAACTTCCGCATCCGCAATTCGATCTCGATGCCAACCTCGAAATCTCCCTCTACGCCGAGAACCCGCTCCTCGCGAAGCCGATTCACATGAACTTCGATAAGCGGGGCCGCCTCTGGGTCGCCAGCAGTGAAGTCTATCCGCAAATCAAACCCGGCCAGGAAGCCACGGACAAAATCATCATTCTCGAAGACACCGACGGCGACGGCCGGGCCGAGAAGTCCACTGTGTTCGCCGGCGGCTTGCTCATTCCTACGGGTATCCTGCCTGGCGATGGCGGCGCTTACATCGGCGCGAGCACCGAACTGCTCCACATGAAGGACACCGATGGCGATGGTGTGGCCGACCTGCGGCGCGTCGTCTTAAGTGCCTTCGGAACCGAGGACACACATCACATCCTCCACACGCTGCGCTGGGGCCACGATGGCCAGCTCTACATGAACCAGAGCATTTACATCCATACGCATGCCGAGACACCGCACGGCGTCGTCCGCCTCAACAGCGGCGGTATCCTTAATCTCCGCGTGCCGACGATGGAACTGGGCATCCACATGAAGGGCCTCGTGAATTCCTGGGGCCACGCCATCGACGACTTCGGCCAGAGCTTTGCCACTGACGGCGCGAGTTCTGCCGAGGCCGGGCAAGGCGGACTCTTCCACGTCGTCCCGCAGGCGATGTATCTGACCTACGCGGGCGCGCGCCGGATCCTGCAAAGTGCCAGCCCCGGCAGCTACCCGAAGTTTTGCGGCCTCGAATATCTCCGCAGCCCGCACTTCCCGGACGACTGGCAGGGCGGCTACGTGACCTGTGACTTCCGCGCGCATCGCATCGTGCGCTTCACCATTGATGACAAGGATTCCTCCTTTGCCACACGCCAGATGCCCGACCTCGTCCGCACCAAGGACGTTGCATTCCGCCCGATCGACATCAAGCTCGGCCCGGACGGCGCGCTCTACATCGCAGACTGGTCGAACCCAATCATCCAACACGGCGAGGTGGATTTCCGCGACCCGCGCCGCGATCATGAACATGGCCGCATCTGGCGCGTGAGTTACAAGGGCCGCAAGCCAGTGGCCAGGCAAGACCTCGCCAAGGCCAGCAACACGGACCTGCTCGCGAATCTGACTTCAAACAATTTGTTCACGAAGCAGCAGAGCAAACAACTGCTGACCGAGCGCGGCGCGGCCATCACTTCCGATCTGGCTGCGTGGACGAAGAGTCTGACCTCCGAACCAAATCTCCTAGAAGCCCTCTGGATGTATCAGTCCATCGATGTCGTCGAGCCAAAGCTGCTCGAACAACTTCTCAACGCAAAGGACGGCAAAGCTCGCGCCGCCGCGGCGCGCGTGCTCGCCTTCTGGCAGGAGCGGCTGCCTGCGGATCCCGTCAAGCTCGCCTCCGCCTGGCAGGGATGGCCCCCGGCTCCGCTGCCGCTCGCCCGTGCTGAGTTGCCCAACGCCCGCGCCTTGGAACTGCTCGCTGCGCGCGTGGCCGACGAACATCCGCGCGTCCGTCTCGAAGCCGTGCGCGCGCTCGCTCGCATCCCGACTGCGCGCGCCGCTGAGCTGGCCTTGAGCGCTGCTGACAAGCCGCTCGACTCAAAACTGGAGTATGCCCTCTGGCTCACCATCAACGATCTCGCCGAGGCGTGGCTCGCCGCCGTCAAATCCGGTGCCTGGAAACCCGCTGGTCGCGACAAACAACTGGAGTTCGCGCTCAAAGCCATCGAGCCGGCTCAGGCCAGTGAAGTCCTTGGCCAGTTGCTCGGCGACACGCCGCTGCCGAAAGATGGCTCCGGCCCCTGGATCGACGTGATCGGCCAGGCCGGCACCGCGAAGGAACTGCGCAAACTCTTCGATCAAGTCCTGCAAAGCGGCTTCGAGAACGACGCAACGGTCCGCGCCCTAGCAGCGCTCAATCAGGCCGCGCGACTGCGCAACGTGAAGCCCCCCGGCGACACTCCAGCAATCGCCACGCTGTTCAACCACGCCAATGAGCAGGTCCGCGTGGCCGCGCTCCAAGTGGCCGGCGGTTGGAAAAACCTTGGCCGATACTTCCCCGAACTGGGCAGGCTCGCTGGCGGCAAAGATACACCGTCTGCGGTCCGCGACGCCGCCTTCGCCACGTTGCGCGACATCGGTGGCGGTGGGGCCATCGACAATCTCACGCCGCTGACGGTCAAAGGCACCGACGCCGCAATCCGCCGCCAGGCCGTGCTTGCGCTCGCCGCGCTCCGGCTCGACAAGGCGTTGCCCGCTGCCGTCGAAGTCCTCACCGAAACCACCGCCGAAGCTGACGCTCTCGCGCTCTGGCGTTCGCTGCTCAACATCAAGGGCGCCGCGCCCGCGTTGGCGAAGGCGCTGCCGAAGTCCGGCATCCCGCCCGTCGTCGGCAAGGCCGGCCTCCGCGCGGCGCGTGAAGGCGGGCGCAACGAGCCGGACCTTGTCCTCGCCATCACGCGCGGCAGCGGACTCGACGAAGGCGAAGTTTCCTTGAGCGAAGCCGAGTTGAAACAGCTTGTCGCTGACGTGCAGAGCAAAGGCGATCCCGCGCGAGGCGAAATCGTCTATCGCCGAAAGGAACTCTCGTGCGTGGCCTGCCACGCCATCGGCGGGGCGGGCGGCAAGGTCGGTCCGGACATGACCAGCATCGGCGCGAGCGCGCCGGTTGATTACCTCATCGAGTCCGTCTGGTTCCCGAACAAAAAGATCAAGGAAGGCTACCACGCCGTCAGCGTTGAGACGAAGGACAACGAGGAATACTCGGGCGTGCTTGTCCGCGAGAGTACCGAGCAGATCATCCTGCGCGACGCCACCGGCAAGGAAATTACCGTCGCCAAGAACAACGTCGCCGATCGCCGCATCGGTACCCTCTCGCTCATGCCGGCAGGCTTGATCGATGGAGTGACGCCGCAGGAACGAATCGACCTGTTCCGTTTCCTCAGCGAGCTTGGCAAGCCCGGCCTCTACGACGCCACAAAGGGAAACATCGCCCGCGTCTGGCGCATCCGTCCCGGCGGTCATACCGACGAACAACGCGGCGAGGATCAAATCATCAACAGCGATTTAGGCGCGCGCCAGTGGACACCCATTGTGGCCAACGTCAACGGCGTGATTCCATCGCTCGCAATCAAGGAAGCCCTTCCTCCCAATGACTATCAACGCCACGGCATCACCGCCTTATATCTTGCGGCGCAATTGCAAATCGTGAACAGCAGCCCCGTAAAATTCAAATTGGACGGTAGCTCCATCGCTGCAGTCTGGGTTGATGGCAAATCGCAAGAAAGGGGTAATGAGATCGAGGCTCATCTGATTGGCGGAACCCACACCATCGTTGTCCGGGTCGATCCCAGGAACCTGCCGGAAGGTCTGCGTCTCGAATCCAGCGCCGGGACCTTTGTCACTAACTAAATTTCCCCCCGCAACTTACGCAGGTTTTGGCTTCGGCTGCTCGCTCGCGGTAGCTGGCGCGGCGTTAAACTGCGCCTTCACTTGAGCAAGGGTATTTTCGGCGGTCAGGCCATATTTCTGGCGGAGGTAATCGACAGACGAGGCGTGTTCGATGAACTGGTCGGGCCAGCCGATGCGGACCACAGGCACGTGAATCCGTTTCTCGCTGAGGAGTTCGAGCACCGTGCTGCCGTAACCGCCCATGAGCACGTGGTCTTCCAGCGTCACGACCACTTCAGAGACGCCGGCGAACCGCTCGTGAAGCTCCGCATCAATCGGCTTGGTGAAACGCGGGTTGATGATGGCGCAGTTGAAGCCTTCAGTGGTGAGCTGTTCCGCAGCCTTCTTCGCCAACTTTTGCATGTTGCCGAGCGCGAAAAGCGTGACCTTGTGGCCGCGCGCCGCTGAGAAATCCTGAACGACTTCGCCCTTGCCAATTTCGAGCAACTTGGGCTGGTCTTTGATCGCCACGCCTTCGCCCGCCCCACGCGGGTAGCGGATGAACGCCGGATGCTTCTGATGCGTGGCGGTGAACATCATGTCCACGAGTTCGTCCTCATCCTTCGGAGCCATGGCGATGACGTTCGGCAGGCAGCGCAAGTAGGCAATGTCGAACAGGCCGTGATGCGTCGGGCCGTCGTTCGCCGAAAGGCCCGCGCGATCCATGCAGAAAATCACAGGCAGGTCCTGCAAGCAAACGTCGTGGTGAATGCAGTCGTAGGCCCGCTGAAGGAACGTGGAGTAAATAGCGCACACGGGCCGGTAACCCATCGTCGCCATGCCGGCGGCAAAGATGACGGCGTGCTCCTCAGCGATGCCCACGTCATAGTAACGATTCGGCAACGCTTTCTCCAAGGCTTTCAAGCCCGTGCCAGAGGGCATGGCGGCGGTAACGCCCACGACGGAGTTGTCCTTCTGGCAAAGCTTCACCATCGCCTGACCGAAGATGTCCTGGTAATTCGGCGGCGAGCCGGGCTTGGCAGGAAGGGTAGCTCCGGTCTGCACGTCGTAAGGGCCGAGACCGTGGAATTTCTCCGGCGACTGCAACGCGGCTTCAAAGCCCTTGCCCTTCTTCGTCAGCATGTGAATGACGATGGGCTTGTCACACGCCTTCGCGAACTCCAGCGTTTCAGTGACAAGCGCGAGGTTGTGGCCGTCGATGGGACCGAGATAACGCAGTCCCATCTCTTCAAAGATGAGGCTGCTGCCGAAACCGCCACGCCCGTCCGCGTCGATGGAACTGGGACTCGGTTGCAGGGCCGCTTCGGTGACGGCGCCTTTGATGGCTTCCTCGGCCTTGTGACCGAGCGCAATGGCAAGTTCGCCCTTGGGCATGCGGCGCAGCCAGCGTTCGAGTTCTTTCTGAAGTTGGTTGTAGCGCGGGTGCCGGATGAGTTTGTTGAGGTAGTTCGCGATGGCGCCGACGTTCTTGGCGATGCTCCACTCGTTGTCATTGAGGATGCCGATGAATTTTTTGGTCGTGTGGCCGATGTTGTTCATCGCCTCGAAGGAAATGCCGTTAGTCAGCGCCGCATCGCCGAAGATGCAGACGACGTGCTCGTCGCTCCCGCGCTGATCGCGCGCGGCGCACATGCCGAGCGCGGCGGACAACGCAGTGCCGGCGTGGCCCGCGCCGTAACAATCGTGCTCACTCTCGGTGCGGAGCGAAAAGCCGTTCAGGCCGTCGGTGGTACGGATGGTGTGGAAGCGGTCTTTGCGCCCCGTGAGCAATTTATGGACGTAGGATTGGTGACTCACATCCCAGACGAACTTGTCCCTGGGCGTGGTGAAGACGGAATGCAGCGCGATGGTCAGTTCGACGACGCCGAGGTTAGGGCCGAGATGCCCGCCGTTCTTGGCGAGCTTGACGATCAACTCGTGGCGGATTTCCTCGGCCAGCTGCTTCTGCTGCTCCAGCGTCAGTTTCTTGACGTGCGCAGGATTGTCCACCATGTCGAGATACCGGCTCATAGGTCTATTCATTATTGGGGAGTGGATCGCCGAGAGATTTGAGCACCGGCTCACCCGCGGCGTTTTTTTCGAGTTGGCTGATCTTCAGTTCCGCTTCTTCGAGTTTGGCCTGGCAGGTCTTCACGAGCCGGGTGCCTTCCTCGAATTTGGCCAGCAACGACTCCAAAGGCAAATCGCCCGCTTCCATCGTTTCGACGATCGATTCGAGTTTCTTCAAAGCCTCCTCGAAAGGCAGGTCTTTGGAGGCGGCAGTCTGACCCGCGCTCTTTGGTGCGTTCGGCACAAGGGCAAAAGTAGGGCAAAGCCAACGACGCGTCTAGCATGGAGTCGTTCGCTCCAGCAAGGGAGCCAGAACCTGAATTCGCTTTCGCGTTGCCGCCGGCTTCGGCATCGTGCCGGCATGATACTCACGGAGCTAAAGAACCGAAACATCCTCGTCACCGGCGGCGCCAATGGGATTGGCGCTGCCATCGCGCGGGCGTTTCACCGGCAAGGCTCACGAGTCTTCCTTTGCGACGTGGACGCGCGGGCCGGCACGAAGCTCGCGCGCGAACTCGGCGAGCGCGCGGAGTTCCGCCGCGTGGACTTGACGAAGGAACGGGATGTCATCAGGTGGATTGGCGACATCGGACGCCGGCAAAAAGTGGTTCACGCTTTGATCAACAACGCGGCCCGCGACACGCGCATCGAACTGGAGCGTTGCTCCGTAAAGGACTGGGACAGCCTTTTCGCCACCAACCTGCGCGCGTACTTCCTGACTGCGCGGGAGGCGGTGAAGTGGATGCAGGCGGGAGGCTCCATTGTTAATTTCTCGTCCATCACGTTTCACGCTGGCATGCCGAACCTGAGCGCCTATGTGGCGACGAAAAGCGGCGCGCTCGGCTTCACCCGGTCACTGGCACGGGAGCTTGGCCCGCGCCGCATCCGCGTGAACACCGTAACTCCCGGCTGGGTGATGACTGAACGACAGCTCCGCGAATTCATCACGCCGGCCATCAGAAAATTCCTCCATCGGGCGCAATGCATCCCCGACCTGATTCAGCCGGACGAGATTGCTGAAGTCGTCCTGTTCCTTACGGCGGACGCCAGCCGAGCGATGACGGGCCAGGAACTGCTGGTGGATCGGGGCTGGCACCATTCGTGAGACGCTCAAGCCCACCGCCCCAATGGGTCTGGGGGTGCGCATGCGTGCCCGAAAGCAACACGACAACTCACACTCGCCGGGAAATCCGTTGACGGGTCGGAGGTCGGTTTGTATTTTACGCGCTCGTTTTTGAGTTCCAGAGTAGCTCAATGGTAGAGCACGCGGCTGTTAACCGTGTGGTTGAAGGTTCGAGTCCTTCCTCTGGAGCCAATCTAAAAGCCGTTGTAGGTCAATGGCGGTTGGCTCGGTGGGGAGGTTGAAAACCCGGTGTAGTCAGGGAAATTGTCAGGGAAACGTGTGCCAGTTGCACTGCTCCGTCAGTGCTCAACGTTACCCGCCCAATGCTCTCTTACTGCTCCTTAACGGTTTTTCCGCACCTCGCACAAATTGTGCAGGTGCTATGAAACATCGATTCTGGCTGTTCAAACGTCGGGGAATCTTCTACGCGGAAGACACGTTTACCGGAAAACAGGAAACTCTCGGCACACGGGATCGCAAGGAAGCGGAACGTCTGCGGGCGACGAAAGACGACGCAGCCTCCCGGCCCTTCATCAATCTCGCTATCGGCAAAGCTTACCTTGCCGCTCACGATCCGAGTCTTGTCAAGCGGACTTGGAGCTTAGTCATGGAGGCGTTTGTTCAGCGTGGCAAAGAACACACTCGCAAGCGACGTGAGCGGGCGATGCGCAGCAAGCCGCTATGCACCCTTGGAAATCGAAAACTGGTGGAAACGACCGCTGATGATCTCCGAGACGTTTTGAACGCGGGAAGCACCTCGACAAATCATTTTCTTCGTTGTCTGCACAATCTGGCCCTTGGCATGGGCTGGTTGCCAGGGCCGATCATCCCTCCCAAACTCTGGCCCATCGTGTCCTCAAAACCAAAGCGAGGCATCCGGCGCGAGGAACACGAAAAAATCATTGCTGCCGAGCATAACCAGGAGCGTCGCCACTATTATGAAATGCTTTGGGAGATAGGTGCCGCTCAAACGGACACCGCACTCCTTACCTCCGAAAACATCAACTGGCCTGAACGAAAGCTGCAATACCAACGCAAGAAAACCGGGGAATGGGCGTGTATCCAGATCGGTTCCCGCCTGGAAAGTTTGCTGAAAAAACTGCCCCTGATCGGATCGCTTTTCCCCCACATCAGCCAGACGAGCGAATCAGCGCGCGCCGCTGAATTTTGCCGCCGCTGTCGCACGGTATGCGTGACCGGAGTAAGCCTTCATTCGTATCGTTACGCGTGGGCTGAACGTGCGAAGGCGGCAGGGTATCCAGAGCGTCACGCTCAGAACGCTCTTGGACATAATTCACGCGCGGTTCATGCTGCGTATGCCAAGGGAATCATCGCCGTGTGTCCTTCCTTGGAAACGTATGAACTATCGACCATTGTTAGCTAACCTCTTGAAATGGTCTCACGCCACGATCTGAAGGCGAGGGCCGGAATCGGGCAGTGGTTACCGATACAACTCCTTGAAAATAGCCTGATTTTCCAGCGTTTCAAGCACTACTTGCGATTGCTCTGCCACTACTCGACCGTGCTCTGTCATTGCTCTACTGGCAGTTTCACTGGGCGCGACATGAGGTCGCTCGAACAGTTGTTTGTTATGAAACCTCCTTGAGAGAACGCATCACAAACCTGCGGTTCCGTCCGCAGTAGTCTAGCGGCACCGGCGTGACTGGCAACGGTCAGGTCGGAAGCTGCCGTGACAATGTACCTCCACTCGATGAGTGAGGAATCGTCCGCGAAGATGGTTTCGTGACTGCCAGCGTCAAGGCGGTCGGAGGGCTAGACTCGATGACACGCCCAACCCAGGTGAACTGCCGCAAGCATCGTCAAACGTAACGAGCCAAAGACGCTGACAGGCTCCAACCAAAACGGTACGCAGTCAGGTCGCTTGTCTTCAGCATGCAAGCGCACGGACCAGACGACTGCCGGTGTAGTAGGCAGGGGCTAAATCATCCATCGCTGGTTGAGCGGAACACGGTAAACCCAACATCCCTCCTCCTCGGAGGAAGGCCGACCGCAAGGAAGGCTGACGGGATGCGGGGCAATGGAACGCTGGAGAAAGCCAATGCCGTCCTGTAATGGGGCGGATAGGAGTTGCAACATCACTCCGCCGCGAAAGCGGGCCGACTTCCGGCAGGGTCGTTCGTTACGAGAAAACCTGTAGAACCTCCATAAGAGGAAAAGCAATTGAGCGTGGATTCATCCATGTGTGCGTCCTCTGGCAGATCGCCATATTGGGAACAGATTACTGGCCCAACAGTGGCGGGTATGTCAGGAGGCTGCAAGCGCGTATCGTAAAGGTAACACGGCACCGTCGTGAACCGGCTCCGCTCACGCGGGGCTTTGTAGCGGCTTGAGCCGGATGAGGGGAAACTCTCACGTCCGGTTCTGAGGGGAGGGAGCGGCGGCAACGCCGTTCCCTTACCCGACCAGTGCACATCACGGTGCTTTTTATTTGACACAAACACACAGGGCAAAAAGATTCCATGTATGAATCCCTTAACCGTCTCGTTTTTTTCTGGAATTGCGCTCAATTGTTTGGCGGTGGCAGCAGCACCGTTTGAACGCTTGGTAAATTTTAACGTCAACACAAATGGGGGCACGACTGAAACAGATTTCAATCTCCCGACGTCGCTTGGATTTTCAGTCTCCCAGATCAATGGTCGCTTAACAGTTACGAAACCTGCGGGTGTAGTTTTCAGCGGCGGAGGCCGAGCAGCTTTCACCTCTAAGTTTAAGCTCGTCCCCCCGTTTGAAATCGAAGTTGAAATGAATTGGGAAATTGGGAATAGCATGGATGTCGGATTGAGCATCTGTCAAAGTGGCCTTGGTTGCATCAATATCTACTTCGTTTCTTCTGGGCAAGTATGGGGAGCGAGATATGATGGCCAATCTGCAGGACCCTTTCCTTCTAGTCTAAAAAACGGCAAGCGTATAGTCCGGGCTATTGGAGACCAAGGTAAGGTCACTTTGTATCGCTGGGCAACCGAGCAGGTATGGAGTCCACTAATTGACGCGAACATGCAAGGTCCGGTAACGGCTGAACTTTTCGTGAGCATCGCGGGAGGAGTTAGTCAGCTCTGCCAAGCCACTTTTGACGATTTGAATATCAGTGCCAATGGCATAGCTTATTCACCAGAAGGAAGCATCACTATTAACAAGGCCGTGCAGCTTTGTTTCCCCACGGAGCGGGGTCGCTACTACTCCCTAGATTGGGCTCCGCGTATTCATACCAATACTTGGACACCGCTCTTCCAGCAGATTCTTGGCAGTGGAGACGCCATGTGTTTCTTTGACCCTGTCGGCGAGTTTAACTTGCGCCTTTATCGACTCCGGGCTGCGGATTGATTTTGCTGGCTCGCCGTTAGAATTCGCGAGGAGGGCCAAAGTGCGGACTGAGTAACCACTCAGGTGGTTTGAAGCCTATAGGACAGCGATTGTTCAAGGTTGCATCAGGCACATTAAACCATTCCAGAGTGTTTGTTTGATCAAACAGGTCCAACTTCGAGCAAATTCGCTGGTTCCCATTCGACCAAGCTGCAAAGAATACGGGTGTTGAATCATTTCGAGACCGAGGTTCAAACCATGCAAACGCGTTGCCTTCATTTGCTAACGAAACCTGTCCCCGCTCGTATCCCCCCATATACATATCATAGGTCGTGGAACCTTCCTCGTGGCGCTGTCCATTTTGATCTTTCCATGAGATACGCAGACGACCCTTCCAAGCCCCACCGCTTTCCATGATCAACCAGCCCGTGGCTTCCATGTAACCACTCAGAACTAAGTGGAATTCATAGGGAACGCCTCCTATTGGGCGCTGAAGCCGCTTATCAAGGTCTTGCTCAGTAAGACCATTTCGCAAGGATAAAATCGTGAAACCGGCTCGACATTTTGATGATTTACCAAGATACAAACTAGGACCACGGAGTAATGGATGAGAGGAATCCCAGACGCACAACGTTGCATCGTCGCAGAATGCTTGATTTGAACTACCCAACACTATTACCGTTGCCAATAGTGCTAGTAGACGTCCTAAGCTTTTAGAGTAAGTGTTTCGCATGTCTTCCCTTTGTCGCGTCTCGTGATTCTGAGTTAAGATGCATCTTGCCGTCTTGGGGTCTCTAGAATTTTACCCAAAATCACCCCGGTTCCTGAGGCAGCTTCAAGCCGAGTCCACAGTGCGTTACCAGTGCCTTCCTCGACTTGAAGTTTCGGGAATTGTTGTACTGCGGGGTTAAGAAATTCCCTGATCGATCGAACCATACCAGAAATGTTCCTGAAATCATGCCAGCGGTGTCCTTTAGGTTCGCGCGTTCAGCGCCTCCTCAAGTTCTCGCTCCGTAATCCTGGCATAATGCAGCGAGTAGGTCGCGTTTCTATGTCCCAATTGCCGTTGTACTGCTTCAATGTTCCCCGTCTGCTCAATAAGAAACCGCCCCATCGCGTGACGCGCTGAGTGCGGCGTTTTCCCTTCCACGCCCGCCATCTCGCAGACCTGATTCCAAATTTCGTTTACGGCATTGGGATGCATTCGCCCTCGGTGATTTCGACTCGACTCAGCAGCAAGGAAAAGCTCCGGCGCGTTGAAACGCTCGGCATCACGCTTGCGCTCCTTCTCGACGTAATCCGAGATCGCGGAGATACCTTCCCGTGAAATCTTGTAGGTATGCGTCGCCGCCCCCTTCTCCAGCACGGTAAGACGCTTATCTTTGAAGTCCACGTTATCGAGCAACAGCCCGGCAACTGCGGCACGGCGCATTCCGGCTTCGATGAGTGCATACACAACGGCGCGGTTACGATACGGTCGATACCCTTTTCTGACCGGCCTCTCCTCTCCCCCCTTAAACCGATTTCGATCCTTCGACCTCCCACCAGTCTTTGGCAATAGATCGGCCGCATCCAGTACGCGCCGCCGCTCCGTCGCCGTCAGCGCGCGCTCAATCGAAAGAAGGGTTGTGGCGGCGATTGCGCGAATCTTTCCCATCGGATCGCCCAACGGAAACGCACGGAGCTTATGCACCCACTTCGAGAAGGTTTTGAGATGGGCAATAATGCGGTTAATCGTCCGGTCATTCCAATGCCGTCCGCCACCAGGTTTGACTGTCGCTCGAAGCGAGTTTTGAAATGCCTTCGAAAGCCGCGGAGTCCAGTTGTCGATCCGGTTGCCTCGCGTCTCGTTCTCAAAAAATCGAACGAACAGATCCAGATCGCGTCGTTGAACCTTTCTGGACGAATCCAGCGTCGTCACTTCCACCGCGAAATAAGTTTCGACCCAATCCCGTAACGTCGTTTGATCGCAAATAGCCTCCACCAAACTCTTTCGCAAGGTGATTTGTAGCCCCGATTCCTCCCCTTTTCCCACTGGTTTTGCCTCCGTCGCCGACAGAATACCTTACGAAAGAAACGTTTTGCAAGGTAGTCTGTGCGCCGCTGCAGTCTTCCTCCGTCAAGTGGTCGGTGCAGCTTTCGCCCGCGAATCGATCCCAGCTCGACAGCCAGGCTCTTCTCGCTAAACTCCCCCAAATGACATAGCTCCTGTCTCAATATGGACGCCAAAGAAAAGGAGTATTTCGAGCAAAAGCGAAAGTCTGCCACAACAGAAACCGAGAACGACTTGAAAAAGTCGATCACGCATTTGTTGGAGGACATCCATGATGAGTCATTGGCCGTTCCACAAGAGCGGCCGCCTGAGCTTACAGTTGCTCGCACGGTGGCGCGGTTCGCGGCATTAATTTCAGTTTTGAGCATCCAATCAGACAAACAGGTTCAGAAGAATATTGAATTACAAAAGGATGTTCACAAGCTGACCGTTGGTTTGCACAAATTCACCATTGCTTTAATTGTGCTGGCGGTAATTCAGATTTTTGCAGCCATCTATCCGCTCTTCAAGCGTTCGGGAGATTCTTCCGGGCGTCCTGGAATCACCAACCAGATAGTGAATACAGGCCGATAGCGTGGCGCCGCAAGCCCCCCAGAACAGGATACGCAGCTTGAGTTATGAGCATTGAAGACTACGAAGCAGGGAGCGAACTCGAACCAGACATCAAGCAGCTGACAGATGATGGCATCGCTACGCTTTTGAGGGCCGCGACCCTTGCGCGACAGCGCGGCTCCCAACAGGCACGAGCCTTTAATCGTTTTCTACAGTTTCAGCTCGGCCACATCCACGGTGCCACAGTCAGTATCCTTCCCCCGACGTCGCCGAATTCAGTAATGGATCCTGAACTCGATGCACTAGATTTTGAAAAGGACTACCTTGCGGATGTCCTTCGGATGACAGGTGATCACATCGGAAAGCTTGAACGCCATATTAACCCCAACGACCCCGAGGGCAACGCGATCATCTTTGATCCGATGGAGCATATCGCAGGCGTCGCCGTGGTCACAGCGCAGCGCTACATCGCTTCCGTGTGTAATTGGTTTTCGGTTCCCAGGACGCAAGCGTTGATGCTTGGGCCCCAAAAAAAGAAAGTGCCAGTAGCCAAGGTAATCGATGCTGCCGCGAACTATTGGAAACACATCGAAGATGGCCCGAACGCGGTCTATGCGGACACACGGGAGGTGCTCGCGAATGTCGGTGTCGCGTTTGAATCTGGATACTGTGTTTCAAACACAATACATGAATGCGGATACAAGCATCTATCAGAGTTGCTCCCCGATCTTATCGCGTGGCGGGATGACGTGCTCCGAGAAGCGCAAATGAGAAATCCTGATCGTGATTACTCATGAAGTCTTGGCTCCCGGAGCCCGTTAACTAGCGATGATCTTGAATCAGGAGGGATCGGGTGTTGCGACCGGCTTGTGGCAAGGCACCGGGTGTTGCATATCGAGGGTTTTATCGGCGATGCACGCAGTTTTCGATGAAAGTGATGAATTTGAGGTCTTGGAGTGGTTTTAGCCGTTTCCAAATTTCCTGCGGAATAGGCAAAGAATAGAATTCCCGGATGTCCATGCGCATGCCTTCCAACTCCGGAAACATCCCCAAACTCGCAGCGTGGTGGATGCAGTTGAGGTGCAAGAGCAGCGACGTGACAAAAACCTCCTCCTGGACCGTCGGTGGATCCTTTTCCAGATCGATCTCCACTTGAAGGATGCGCGACAAGGCTGGTTCGCTATACAACTGGAACCAGATCTCTCGATGCGCCTTGGTGAGCGAAAAAAGGTTGCTTAGGCGTCTGCTACGAGTCTGGGCTCGAACAGAAAAACTCGTAAACAGCAGGCTGGCAATAATGCCAACGGAACTGAGCGACGTTGAAAAATTGTCCAGTAGCCACCCCGAAGCTCCCACACGCGCATCCTATCATTTTGCGTGGCGAGAACAAGGGGGTGCCCGCTCAAAGCACGTCGGGAATCTCCGGCTTCGCCAGGATGAGCGTTTTGCGCGGGAGCCGCACAATGCGCTCATCGGGACCGCAACTTGCGGTGGGCGGAAGCTTGCGCCTCGCGGCGGTCATGTCGATGCCGATGATGGCAAAATCACCGGTGACGAGTTCAAAAATGTCGGGACAACCACGCGCACCGGCAGTGAGGGCGCCGTTGGCGTGCGGATCAGGGCCAATTCTTCGTAGAAACATAACGGCAGGACATATAAATTCGTTTATATGACTAGTCAAAACAAAATTTCAGGTAGGCAGGAGTTGTGTCGGAAGAAGAGATTCGGGCAGCCACCTGTAAAGAACTGGTCCGCTTGCTGAGCGCAGCGCGGAAAGCACAGGGCATTTCCATGAACCGTTTGGCGAAGAAAGCAGGATTGACCCAGCCGACGATCAGCATCTTGGAATCATCACAGCCTAATCCGAAGCTCGATTCCCTTCTCAGAATCGGACGTGCCTTGGACCTGAACATCGCCGACGTGCTCAAACGAGCCATCCGCAATGTTTGCAAGATGCCCTCAAGAGAAAATCCCGCGGTAAGTGCGAGGCAGGTTTGATGGGACATCGAAAGACCTCCTCCCGCTCTCTTGCCCTGTTCGCCATCGCCGCAGGCAGAAAGCTGAGTTCAGCAGGGTGATCTGAGCCTGTTGGCTGCAAGCCAACAGGCTCACTTCGAAGTCTTCAGGACTGTTTCTTTGCACGGGTCTGCTCCAGCACACGAATGTCTCTTAAGTCTTGTTCGCGCCCAGCGGCTCGTTTGCTCGCTATCAGACTTTCGCGATCTAGGAATACAAGCCTGATGTCCCCCACGGTGATTTCATTCCGGCTGGTCCATGCCCTGTCAAAGCTTAGTGAGGACAAATCGGTCAGGATGTCGATCCGATTGGGTTTGTAGCCGAGTTGAATAATTTGATTCGGTTGAAGAAATATTTCCTTTGTGAGTGGTGGTTTGACGTTGGCAAATCCAAACGCATTGATAACGGTTTCGACTTTTTCCGCGTTGTTCGGCGTTCGCCTGATCCAAATATCCAGGTCGCCTGTGAGCCTTGGTTCGCCATGAAAGGCGAGGCACCATCCGCCTATCACCAGATAATCAACGCGATGCGAGTTCAGTAACTCGATAAACTCTTTGTAATCTTGAGTGAGCGAAGGCTTTTCCATCATTCCATGAGAAAAGAGGGGCGTGATTTAGTAGCTCAAAGAATTCGCGCAGTTTTTTCTCGCCCGAAAGATTGCGATAACGAACAAGATCAGCTTCTTCTGCCTCTTGGTGGCTTGAGAACGTGCGAACAACCTTCTCCATAACTCACATTCTACCACATTCGCAGCACATCTCGCCAGCACCTCCGCATTGATGGCATGAAGATTAGTCTTTGCAGCGCTTTACGCAAAAACCGGCACAGGTCTTCGTCGCCGGCGCACGCAAGAGGCTGAGATCAAGGACACACCCGCCCGTTTGCGCTCGCGATTCACGGTGTGCAACAGCGAAACATACTGTCTGGCTACGGCCGCGAAGGGAGCAAACGGCAGTGAACCCAGCTTTTGCTCAATCTCCGCCTCGTCGTAGCGTAGCGCGTTTCGTCGAAACCAACGGCGCAAACGTTTGAATTTTCGCGGTGCAATTCTGACCGAAGGATGCCACCTCCCGTTTGGGCGCTGGTAACAACCTACTCGGTAGCCGAAACACTCAAGCCCCGTGTGGCGAATGTCACGGCTCCGCTCCCGCTCAAAAAAGCGGTGCTTCCCTTCGGTTGCCACGATGATAAAAATCCGCCCGTGGCGCAGATATTGGACGCCTGCCCTCCCCTGCTTCTTGAGTCGCGCGCGCGTCCATTTGGACATGTTGATTTCGTAACGCTGAATCAGTGTTGCGTCTATGGCACCAGGGTCTTTGTCCTCAGGGATTCGTCCGGCTACAAAATGGAAATAGCCGTTGAGCAGGTAGCTCACGGCCAGTTGCTGAACGAATCCTTCGATACTTGCCGCTTCGCAGCGATACATTCTGTCCTCATCCGGGATGCAAGTTGGGAATTGTTTTTCTCCGGCACAATTCTCCAAAGCCGTGGAGAAACAACCTTCGCAGCGATCATGGCTGATCGCAAAATCGTTTGCAGGTGCGCCGGCCTGCACACCGCTCGAAACCGTTGGTTCGCGCTTTACGCCGGTTTCTCGTGTGTTTCGTGCTTGCGCGCTGCTGTATTCCAGTATTGCGGTTGCGCCATACCAGAAAACAAAACCTCACCCGCTGTTCATGTCGTTTTCCTTTTCCATGCGTTGCCCGCAAACGACGATTCACGTTCCCGCGATTCCTCGTTTACCCGCTCGCTCTCCGTCCGTCGACGACCGGGCTGGTGGCCCCATTGCCACCAGCCCGCGACCTTGTTCAGAGGGATCTCTCCCGTCACCTCTTTCGTGTGTGTCTTGCGCCCGGCACCACCCGTTGGCGCACACCTGTCGTTTCGACTGCCTTGCCGAAACGACACCCTTGGCTCTTCACCGCTTTGATGAAGAGGATGGGTGCAGGCTTTGCCTGCTCCTACTTGAGGCACTCTCATCAGAATGCAGCGTTTGCACCGATTGACCTTCGGCACCGGTAATCACCTCCGGCGGCTGCATTCCTTGCCCGGTTATTCAGACTCTTCGCTCAAGCCTTCACGTTGGTCAGGACATTCACTTGGTCCGGCCCATTCAGAAGAATCCCGCGCCTCCCGGCGCGGGAACATTTACAGACTCCTTGGGATCTGATTTCAGGGGACAGAATACAGAAGCTCCCCCTTACCTGTTTCTGAATGAGTTGTTCCAGTTTGGCTCCGTCTCTGCTTGAACTGACTGGCAAGGGCTTGTCGCCCCTTTCATCGTTTAGCTTTTCATACCCTCGTTTCCGAGGAGTCCGGAAGCGGTCAGCTTCCGGCTGGTCGGTGTCGCCACCGCCAGACTCCCGACGCCAGTGCGCGTTAAACGAACCGCTCATGCACTCGGCATGAGTTTGGTCACGAGTCCCGCGCCGGGGATTTGAAGTTTCCTTGGAAACTTCTCACCCAACTTCGAGTCTGACCGACCTGGAGCATCACAGCCCCAGGCGTGTCCCGTTCGCCCGTCTTCAACTGCAATGTTCACGTCTTGAAAATCATCATGGGATAGAAACTGAAGATTACTCCGTGGAAAACGGGATTACTTTCAGCAGCCTCCCTCGAACTGGAGGGGCCGCTCTCGCGGCTGTCCAGCTCTACGGGACACGGGCATGGCGGGTGATTAAGTCCGCCCCCTTAGCCGATCGGTGAGATCGGTTTACCGGTCGCCCGTGTCCCTCTGAACAAGATCAGAGAACGTGGTTGGCGTCGCTCTGACGTTGCGGAGAAAAACCAACTTTCTCCTTTTCTCCAGACGTAACACGCGGGCGCGGCCTTCAACAGATTCAAAATAGCACCTTGGCCAAATGAGGTATCCATCAGGACATCCAAGGCAAACGCGGCATGTCCTTGAACAGCGCCAGCAAATATTGCGCGAGGGTATCTTCAAATTTGGCCATCTCAATCGGGTTGCCATTAGAAGGACGAACCAGCTGGGGAGCCAGGGACCGGCGCTGCTCGATTTGATCTTGAGCGCGGCGGAGCAATGACCACAGCGCCCGATTGACGTGACTCCATCCCAACGTCTGCGCCCCGATGGCTTCTCCCAATTGGCGCACCACGGCATCGTTCTCTTTCTGCTCCATCACGGTAAAGAGCACCTTCTTTGGCTTCGCCAGTTTGGTGGATGGCGGCAGTTCGGGTTCCGCCGTGACGACCGGCAACGGTTCGAGTGGCGGCTCTCTGGCCGGGCGCACCGACGGCAGCACTTGCAAGGGCCGCGAGATGGCCCCGGCCAGCTTGGACCGGATCGGATTGGGCACCTCTCCTTTGGGATCCAGCTTAGGCATTGGCCGCCTCGGCGATGGCAGGAGTAGTTTCGCGTTCACGAATGGCCAGCCGCTCTTCAAATTCGCGGGCCAACTGACGGTATTGCTCGGCGGTTTTATGCGTGGGATCGGCCTGTAGAACTGTCTTCCCGTATTTCTGAGCCTCTGGGATCGCGACGGAGCGGCTGAGTTGCACCTGAAACGATCCTGAGTATACCGGGAAGGCTTCATGGACAAACGAAGACAATTGGATGGCCAGCCGGGTGCGTCGGTCCACGCACGACAACACCACCCCCAGCAATTGCAGGCCAGGGTTGCCGTTCTCACGAACTGCCTCGATGTCGGCCATCGCGTCATTGATGCCTTTGATTGCCAACGGATCGGGAATCGCCGAGATGATGAACCATTCCGCCGTTTTGTAAGCCGCCATCGTCGGCGGATTCGTGTTGGGAGCGGTGTCCAAAAAAATGTAGTCATACTGGCCCTGCAACTTTTCCAGCGGTGCCTTGAGTGAATCCCGTCCGTCGGCGAACCGGTTCCGGCTGAGCAGCGTTTCATCCAGCGTGTCCAGGTTGCGCCGGGCGATGATTACATCCACGTTCTCCGGCAGGTGCAGTCCCTCGACCGGATCATTGGAAATAATGACATCTCGCGGTTCTTCATCGCCGATCATTACTTCAAACGCGCCGAGGAACGTTTCGGGCAGGTTGAAACACCGCGTCGTCCCACTGTTCGAGTCCAAATCCCAGATCAAACATTTCCGGCCCATCTCTCCCAAGGCCGCAGCGAGGTGTGTGCTAACGGTGGATTTTCCCACTCCCCCCTTTTGGTTGCCGACGGCGATGATCCGCGTTCGCCTCCCCTGTTCTGACCCTTCCATCGCACTCTCCTCTCAAAAAACATCAAGCTCGTTCTGGTCATCTGGCCATATGGCAAGATGACCATTTCATAATGGCAAGAAGACCTCAATGCGATCAATGCCATGAACTAACCCTTCAGAACAAGGCCCTATTTTTTGTGAGGATCGATCCGTTCTGGTCTTCTTGCCTTCTGGCCAGAAGCACCTTTCATCATGGTCATCTGGCAAGAAGGCCATGATGTTCTGGCCATAACGTAAGGTCGTTAAAAGATTCTCTCTTTCCCGTGACGACTGAACTCGGTATGCATGAGTTTAAGCAGTTTGAAGTAGTTTGACGAAAATAGCGCACCCGTTGCGGTGCGCGTTCAGGCAACAAAAACCAGCGCTACCAACGCTGGTTTTTGAATGCTCCTGAAAACAAGGGAAAGGAAAAAAAGAAAGAGGGGACAAGGAACAAGTTCCTTCTAAATCCTTCCCCCTGTTTTCGCAATGGGTCTTCCACTGAGAAGGCACAGGGGAGGTGTTGCCTGCGAAATGAAAGGAGGCGACATGCAATCCGGTTACAAAACTATCACTCCGGTTCAACTGGCCAACGCACTGGCCACTCTGGAAAGCGGAGCGATCACGCACCACAGCCTGCGGGTCTATCTGGCCTGTGCCGCAATGGTCGCTATAAGGGAAGCAGCGGCACGCCAGCGCGCGAAAATTCGCAAACCAGCCCAACCGCTCACCCGCTACCAAATCAGCGAACTCAGACGACTGACGGGCCTTCCTGAGGCCACGTTGCGCCGATGCCTTCGGGCACTCGCCGCCACCGGCCTTCTTTCCTTTGCCGAAAACGAAATACAGTTTTCCAAAACACCTTTGGCGGGATCGGAGGAGATGCTCGAAGCACTTTCCGGCGGACGAAGTTCCAACCGGCCCATTCCAGTTCCGCGCTCGCTGCTTCGTTTTCTCGCCCGCAATCGAAAGCCTGCGCTCACCAAGACGGCGCTGGCCTACATAGCGCGGGGATTGTCGCTGTCGAGAACCGGGGAGATTTTCGGGAAGGGCACCGCCAAGGTTTCCTGGATTGCCAGCACTTTCAATTTGAGTGAACGCGCCGTGAAATATGCACGCTCCGAACTCATCAAGCTGGGTTGGATTGACCGCGACAGAAGATCGCTCCAACGCAAGCTCAACCGGGACGGCGCGTATTTCGTGATCAACCTCGATTGGAATTTCACCGCGCCAATCAAACCCAACGTGCAACGGGATAAATCAGAAAGGTTTTTTGCACCCCGCTCACTCGAAAATCCCGTGGTTTTTGCACCCCCATATAAAGACAGGAAAACTTCTCTCGAATCTAAACACCAGAAAACTCAGGGCGCTGAAGCGCTTCGTTCTGGTGTTAACGTTCGGGAAGGGGAGGGAATTGCCGCGCACGAAGCACCCCCAGCCTTGAGCCGCATCGTCCTCGAAGATTTTCACAGGCTCAGTCGGCTGGAAGCGCTCTTCTTTCAAGCCGTTCAACGCGGCTGGGTCAAGCCGTGTGAAGCTTCAGCGCTAAATTTCATTGCGGCAGCGGTGCGGGCGCGGGAGGTGGGGAGGGACCCGGCGCGGGTGTTTGTCGCCATCGTTCGCCGGGGTCTCTGGCACCACATCACCCAAACCCAGGAAGACTACGCACGCACTGCCTTCACGCGCTACCGAAGCGAAGATCCTGACCGGTTCAGTATGCCGTCGAGCACCCATTCCTCCATACGCTTTGCTGCATGAGGCTTAAATGCGATGACTCATCGAAGCACAAAGACACCATCCCCTAACGATCTACACCGACTTCGTTTGAACAATGCTCATACGCGGGCTGCGAAAAAACGGGCCGCATGGTCAGGGGATGACGCAGCGGCCCGTGGAATGTCGAATGGAACACCAGCGGCGGGATGAGGTGGAATCTTTCATGCCTGCCAATGTCACGCAGGGCTGAAAATCTGGTTGGGCTGCAACAAAGAATACTTTGCCCGAAATCCTGCTATCCTCATCAGCCACAAACAAACCGACGCCTTTCTGACGCCAGAGTCGGGAGATTATTCACGCTGACGGACTGTTTCGCCTATGCTGGCGCCGTGCAAACTGACTTACGGATTTTTGCTCCTTTGCTTTCCCGTCGTGAGCAGACTGTGTGAAATCGCTCCGATGCCTATGCTTGCGCGTCTGAATGTCTCCACGATTTCACACAGACTGCTCCCTCCACATACGCCCGCTCGTCCGTCGAATCAGCATCCGGCTCCGGGTTCCGCGAAAACAGCGCTCGCTCCACCCGAGACCGGACGCGGATTCTAGGACCAGCGAGTCTGGGTGACCGGCCATGTCAACGTGGCAAGAAAAAGCGCGCAATGCAGCGAGTGCCATTGTATGCCAAGGCAGCGGGCGTCAATGATACTACGGGTCGTGGCTTCCGTTCCTCATTGACTCCCGCTGCCTTGGCATGGAGTTCACTCTTAGGAATTGCGCGTGGAAATGTGCGCGCGACTCAGGAATTTGATCTGGCGTATTCATTTTCTTGGTGATGAGCACGAAAACGCTCATTGTGTATACACTTGGGATTCTCTAACTGTGCGAATCGCTTGATTGATTCCTCATACGAGTGCGACTCATAGAATCCCTATTATCGAGTCGGTTGATTAGCTCTCATTAGTATCTATAATGATAGATATGAACGCATCAAAGCAGCAAGATGAATTGAAGTCGAATTCCTATGAGCGGCATGTGATCAAGGCTCAGTCGCTTGGTCTGCCTCCTCTTACCAAAAAGCAATTTGAGCAGGCTCAAAAAACTCACGGCCAACTTTCTACCATGAGCGGCCCCGACTTGGAAAAACTAGTCGGCGCAATCGGGAAACGGCACGGCCTGCCGCCCGGAAAATCTAATGCTTGATTCCGCGCATCCGAAAGAAGGCTTCGGTCGCTGCCGTGAATGCATTTTGTTCCCAATCCTTTTGAGTATTGCTGAATAGGGCATTCAACCCCTTCGCTGCCTCTTGGTAAATCACCGGTTGGAGCAGCATCATCTGTTCGCCGGTTAGGAGATTTCCACAAAGCTTTGTTAACGCAAACATTTTGAAGGCGTAGTCTTTGTCCGCACCTTCCCATTGCGGTTTGATCTCTTTCGGTTCCCGTTCACGACCAATCCGCCATGCGGAGAACCTAAGCCGCGAGGTGGATTAGGAGTTGCGCACGCGAACTGTGCTGCCCCGCATCGGTTCAGTGGATCAGGTCACGCGCTCTCTGGCGCAGGTGGGAAAAGGTAGAGATTGTTTGTGGCACAATCTCCAAAGCCTGAACCTTCATCGCCGTTATCACGGCTAATCAGTAGGTTTGTCATTCTCCTTGCTCTGGTCGCAGATCCAAGTGTGGGCCTGGTCTGAGACCTTTGCGAGCAGCAGGAGATCGTCTCTTCCGAACGACGGAGTGGATGCCCACTGTGCGCCGTCCTTGTAGAGGCGGACAAACGTGGTGTTGAACCGGACACCGCTGCCGGTTTCATTGCGCCAGATCGCTGCCTTGATAGAGCCGAGTCGAATCTGGTGGACGGGCTTGTCTTTCTGCTTGGGCATGGTGTGTATGGCTACATGCTCCAGCGGAGTCCTCCAGGAACCCGATCGCGCACTCGCGCCGATCAAAACCTCCAATTCCGTGGTAGCACGAAGGACGTGTGGAGCCAATAGATAGCACACGCGTGTGTATACATTTCGCAAACATCGCAACTTGCTGCTGGTCAAGGGTGAGGCTCAAGAACTGGGAGTTTTTGCGCACCGAAGGTGCATCCGGTGTGTGGGCTTCCTCGATTTGGGTAACGGAGGTTGCCTCGTCTTGATTCAAGTTCGCTGGAACTGAATTAAATATCCACTACGAGTTCGCGCACACGCACCTTCAAGGCTTTGGCGATTTTCAAAAGTGAGTCCACGGACGGGGATTCTTTTCCTCTTTCCACACGACTAATGAATACCGTCGAGAGCTCGGCTTTTTCTGCCAATTTTTCCTGACTAAACTTTATTTCTCGGCGCTTGGCGCGAATCGCCTCACCCAAGACCCGGCGATGTTGCGGAGTGGCCGACATTGTCGGCTAAAGCACAGAAGAAGACCTTCACAGTCGCCATGTCGTTAACGACATATTTTTCGTCTTGCATTCCACGGAGTTCACTTTAGAAACAGCGGCGCTAACGGAAGCCTCCCGCTGAAGTCCGTCAGCGCCGCCTTGGAATGAGCATGAGGAATTCGACGCCGAACGGTTTTCAGCCGAGTCGCCGTAACCGGCCCGGTATCTTCGCGCCTAACGGTCAATCACCCCAAACCTTAGCCATTGCCTGAAGTGCTGCACCGGCGGGTGAAGTTTTTGGTGAAGGCCTGAACATTTCGGTGGGTTTGGCGTCGATGAGCAGTGCCCATCACCAAACGCTCGCCCAAG
>Ga0187893_10003762_pt1 | contig 30020 bp, 22 predicted proteins | sample MA1701074metaG_FD_139574 | JGI IMG/M metagenome (GOLD analysis project Ga0187893, IMG submission 139574) | White microbial mat communities from a basaltic lava cave in the Kipuka Kanohina Cave System on the Island of Hawaii, USA - MA170107-4 metaG ...
CACCGTGACGCGGATGCGGGGGAACCAGCGCCGCCGCACGGCCGTAAACCGCGCGAACGGTGTCTGCTCGACGCCTTCGATGCGCACCGGCACCAGCTGCGCCTTCGCGCGCTCGGTGATCACCGCCGGCCCTTCATAGACCTTCATCAGGCTGCCGGTCGTGGTAATGCGCCCTTCGGGAAAGATGATGCAGGTGGCGCCGCTTTCGACGGCACGAATCATCGCGCGCACCGATAGCGGATTGGTGGGATCGATCGGCATGGCGTTGACCAGCGACAGGAACGGCCGCACCCACCACTTCCCGGCGATGAACGTGTCGATCGCAAATACCGGCTCGCCGGGCAGGAACGCGCCGAGCAACAGGCCGTCGAGAAACGACGCGTGATTGGCGGCAATCACCGAATGTGACGCCGCCGCCCTTGCGTGCTCGAGGCCGCGCACCTCGACCCTGTAGAGGACCCTCAGCACGAAGCGAATCGCCATCTTCACCATCGCCTTGCGGAGGATCCACGCGGCCACCACCACGACCGGCAACGTGAGAATGCCGCACAGCCCGAACAACTCGCCCATGGTCAGGCCCCGGCCCAGTACCCACGCCGATATCACCGCGGCGACAGTCATGAACAGCGAATTGACGATGTTGTTGGCGGCGATCACACGCGCCCGATGCGTCGGCTCGCTGGCGTGCTGCAGCAGCGCGTAGAGCGGAACGGTGAACAGGCCGCCGGCGATCGCCAGCGCCGCCAAATCAGCAAGGACGCGCCAGTTGGCGGGCTCGGCAATAAAGACGCGCAGCGTGCTGACCGACCTCGACGGTGACCGGCCGGTCGTCGCCAGGAATAGATCAAACGCGAACAGCGCCATCAGCAGCCCTGAGATGGGCACATAGCGCGCGCTGAGGTGGCCGCGCAGCAGGCGCTCGGCGAGCAGCGATCCGGCCGCGATGCCAATCGCGAACAATGCCAGCATCAACGTCACGACCTGTTCATCCGCAAACAGGACGTCTTTGGCAAACACCGGCAGGCCCGACACCAGCGTGCCGCCGACCAGCCAGAACCACGAGAGCGCGAGCACCGGCAGGAAGAGGTCGTCGCGCGAGGCGACGTACCGCACCACGGCGATGGAATCGTGGAACAGCCGCGGGCGCTCGACGGTGGTCAACGTCGGCGGCGCCGCGGGAATCCATCGCGCCGACAGCCACCCGGCCACGGCGACGCCAACGCCAAGCACGCCGACGACGAGCGCGCCGTTGTCGATCAGCATCAGGCTGCCGCCGAGGATGGTGCCGAGCAGAATCGCGAGGAACGTTCCCGCCTCGATTAGCGCGTTGCCGGCGACGAGTTCGGCGTCCTGCAGATGTTCCGGGAGCAGCGCGTACTTGATGGGTCCGAAGACGGTGGAGTGCGTGCCAAGGCCGAACAGTGTCAGGAACAACAAGGGCACGCTGCCGGCAGCAAAGCCTGCGGCGCCCACCGCCATGATCGCGACCTCGGCGATCTTCACCCAGCGTGCGATGGCTGACTTTTCGACGCGATCGGCCAGTGTCCCCGAGGCGCCGGAGAACAGAAAGAACGGCGCGATGAAGATGCCACCGGCGAGCATCACCAGCGCGGCCGCGTCGGTGCCCGCTTCCGCCGCCAGGCGGTAGGTGACGAAAATCGCCAGCGCGCTCTTCAGCAGGTTGTCGTTGAAGGCGCCCAGAAACTGCGTGACGAACAACGGCGCAAACCGGCGCGACGTGAGAAGCGGGAACACGGCCGTACTCATGACGGTAATCCTCCGGGGCGGGAGACGGTGTTCACCACGGCCCAGGCAGCCGCGACGAGACGTTCACTGATGGGGACCAATTGCACGGCAATGCGGCCGTAGGCCGCAAATGTGGCCGGCTGGAGCACGGCGCCCAAGGCGAGTGCCGTGGCCAGATCCGGATCCTGCGCGGGAATCTCCGATTGCTCGATCGCGTGCACCAGAACTCTCCGAACGACCGTCACAGGTGTCGGCGTGTCAGCGGGCAGCCTGGAGAGATGACCGTGCTGTGCGAACACCAGGAAGTTGAAGAGCGTCGGGTTCGTGTCGTGCGCGCGGCAGAAGCCGCGGATCATCGCGGCCAGCTTGCGCTGCGCGTCGGGCTCGCGCTCGGCGAGCGACTCGAGCTCGCGCGCAAACGACGTGTAGTTCTGCTCGAAGGTTTTCCAGAACAGGTCGTCCTTGCTTTCGAAGTGGCGGTAAAGCGCGCCTTCGGAAATGCCGACCTCGCGGGTGATGTCGCGGACGGATGTCTCGGTCACCCCCTTCAACACGAACAGGCGGGTGGCCGCCTCTTCGATGCGTTCGCGCGTATCCGGAAAGCGATGTCGTGGCAAAGTGAGTAAACGTTAACTCACCTTCCGGCCAAAGTAAAGGGCCTATAAAAATAGGCCCATTTCTGAAGAAATGGCGGGCCTTGGGGCCCGCCCAGAATCAATGGGTAACGGTCTCGCTATCCGGCGCCTTCTTCTTGAGGCCCTGAATCTGGAGCACCGGCGCCGCCGGCGCTTCTTTCAGCACGTGCTGGCGATACAGCTGTTCCATCTCCTCGTGCTTGCGGATCTCCTCCGGCGTCATCTCGGTCTTCTTCTTCCGAGCCTGAATCTTCTCGTCGCGCGCGTTCTTGGCGATGCCGAGTTTGTCGAGGTCGGTCTGCGCGCCCTTGGCCACCGCTTCGGCGTTGAGGATCAGCGAGTGCTCGGTAGACGACAGCGGCACGCTCTTGTTGCCGGCGAAGATCTCATGACGGCCGTGGTCCTCGTACCACTTCGTCAGCGTCGCCGTCATGTGCATCTTCTCGATGATGTTCCGCCAGCCGATGCCGGTGTTGTAGGCGCAGAAGGAGATTTCGCCCATCTGCGTCGCATACGGGATGATGCACATCTCGGTGCGGCGGAAATCGTAGTTGAAGAGATCCTGGAACCACATGCCCGCGATGAACAGGAAGTTCCAGCGATCCGAGCGGCGGCGCTCGATGTCGTCCTTCGAGCGGTTGCCGTCGACGCGGCCGTACTTGCCCTGTCGCGCGCCCTTGGTGGCGCCGAACGTCTTGTCGAACTTCTTCAGCAGGTCGGCCAGCTTGAAGTGCGTCGGCGCCTTGAATGAGTCGTAATTGCGCGCCAGCGCCAGCGCCATGCCGAACACGGTCAGGAACCTGCCCCGGGCGGCGTCGTTGACTTGCGCCACGTCTTTGGCCAGCTGCTCGGCGTTGAGGAACGCCGTCACCGGCACCGCTTCCTTCGTTTCCTTGTCGATCATCACCGCCATGCCGATGCCGCAGTTGGGGTGGCAGCCGCACGTGACGTTGCCGAATTCCTGCTCTGGGCCCTTCGCCATGTCGGCCCAGTCGGTGAAGGTGCCCATGAACGAGATCGGGAACCAGTCGCGCGTCGGCTCGCCGAGCCCGGTCTGGTTCTTCACATCGTGGGCGAGGTGCGACAGCGTGTAGCGCTGCGCCGCGCGGCGCTCCGGCGTCACTTCCTCGTCTCGGCCGGTGAAGCTCACCGGCTGGAACGAGAGGAAGTTGATCTTCCGCGGATTGTCGAGCGCGAACTCGACGACGCGGCCAACCTGCTCGTTGTTCACACCATTGACAATGGTGATCACCGGGACGATGTCGACGCCGGCGTTGTGGAGGTTCTCGATGGCGCGCAGCTTGACGTCGAAGAGGTTGCCGACGCGGCGATGCGCGTTGGCGGCGTTGCCGATGCCGTCGAACTGCAAGTAGGCGTAGCGCAAGCCTGCCTCGGCCGCGGCCTTGGCGAAATCAATGCTCTTCGCGAACTCGATGCCGTTGGTTGCGGCCTGCACCGAGTTGTAGCCGACCTTCCGCGCATAGCGAACCGCGTCGAGAAAATACGGCGACAGCGTCGGCTCGCCGCCCGAGAACTGCACCGACATCTGTCGGCGCGGCTTGATCGTAATCGCGTTGTCGAGCACCGTCTTGACGTCTTCCCAGCTGAGCTCGTGGACGAACCCCACCTGGTTGGCGTCCATGAAGCACGGGTCGCACATCATGTTGCAGCGGTTGGTGAGGTCGACCGTGAGCACCGCGCCGCGGCCATGCTTGATCGTGCTGCTGCCGTGATTGTGGAGCTTCTCGTCGTTGTGGGCGCGGATGTCGCGGCCGGGGAAGACTTCCTCGAGATGCTTGAAGAACGCCGTATCGATCGCCATCACGTCCTCGAAGTGGCCGTGAATGGGGCAGTCCTTCAACATCACGATCTTCCCGTCTTTCTCGGTGATCGTGGCCTTGATCTCCCCGACTTTCTCGTTGAGCAGCGTCTCGAGCGGCCGCGTGCCGTCGAGAATCGCCTGTCGCGCTGCGCGCACGCAGGTGGGGCACAGCGAATCGGTCTGGCGCGGCCATCCCAGCGGCGGCCTGGTCTTCTCGTACGATTTCGGAATGGGTTTGTCCGACCACTTCGGCGTCATCGTCGGACCCTGGCTGATTTTGTTAAAGCGCGAGAAGAGCTGCCACGCTCCGTTGGCGGCGAGGGCGAGTCCCTTCTCTGCGTACTTGATTGGCGCGTGCATCAGTTTGGCGCTCCTAAGGTCTAAGTTCTTGCTAGACCGCATTTTACGGACGTCTAGCCGCCGTTTGCACAGTGTTCAGGGATCGGGCTGCAAACGGCGCCGAACGGGCAATGCAGCCGTGTGAATGGTCAAAAACCGACAGGTTTGGTCGCCATTTGGCGCGATAATTCGCGCGTGATCAAACCACTAACCTCTGCCGTTCTCGCCATCGCCAGCGTCGCCGCGCTGGCTGCGCAGCCACGTGCGACGGTGCCTGGGCCAGAGCCGATCGCGCTCACCAATGCGTCGGTGGTCAACGTTCGCACCGGCGCCGTGTTGCGGAACGCGACCGTGGTGCTGCGTGGCGGACGTATTGAATCTGTTGGAACCGGTTCAGCCCCCACTGGCGTGCGCGCGATGGATCTGCGCGGTCGCTACGCCGTGCCCGGGCTGATCGATGCGCACGTTCACATCGGCGGCATCGCGCAGATGCGCCCGGCGCTCGAGAGCGGCGTGACCACGGTGCGCAGCGCCGGCGTGTCGCACTACGTGGACGTGGGATTACGCGAACTGGTCCGCAGGGGCTTCATCGCGGGGCCGGACATGATCGCCGCCGGTTATCACGTGCGCCCCAGCATCGCGGGGGAGATCCTCCTCGACTTCCCGGATCTTGGCGACTTGATGAGCAGCGGCGGCGTGCTCGGCGCCGATAGCCTGCGGCGGGCGATTCGCGCCAACCTGTCCCGTGGCGTCGATTGGATCAAGACGCTCGCCACCGAGCGCGCCGGAACGCCTGATACCGATCCGCGCAAGCAGGTCTACTCGCAGGAAGAGCTCCGCATCATCGTTGTCGAAGCCGGCGCCAAGGACATTCCAGTCATGGCGCACGCGCACGGCGCCGAAGGCGCGGATGCCGCGGTGCGCGCCGGCGTGCGCAGCATCGAGCATGGCACGTATCTCACCGACGAGACGCTGCGGCTGATGGCGAAGCAGGGCACCTACTTCGACCCGACCGCGGACATCGTCGGCGATCTCGTCGAACCGGGAGGGGAGTACGACAATGCGGCGCTGAAGCGCCGCGGCGAGATGATGCGCCCGATCCTGATGTCGGCGATCGGCAGGGCCGCGAAGCTGGGCGTGAAGATCGTGGCCGGGTCCGATACCGGTTACGGGCCCAACAGCATTGCGCGCGTGTCGCGCGAGGCGGTAGTGCTGGTCGAAGCGGGCCTCACGCCGCTGCAGGCGCTGCAGGCCGCTACCATCACCAACGCCGAAATGCTGCGCCTCGACAAGCGGATTGGCGTCCTCGAGAACGGCTTCGAGGCCGACGTACTTGTGGTCGACGGCAATCCGCTCGACAACATCCGTACGCTGCTCGACCCACTGCTCGTGATCAGCAACGGCCGTCTCGCTCTCGATCGGCTGACGTTTGGCAAGTAAGAGCCGCGCGCGCGCGACGCTGGGGCTATTTCTTTTCTTCCATGCCCTCTATGCGCTGACTTCATCTGGCAATGCGTTTCGCGTCGCGGACGAGTTCGAGGTGTATTTTCAGACCGAGAGCCTCGTCGATCGCGGCGACATTTCGGTACCGCAGACGCTGCAAATCCGGCCGGGCGGGCAGCCGATCTTCTTCGGAAAGTTCGGCCTCGACGGTAAACCGTACGCTCCGTACGGCCCACTGGCGGCAGTGCTGGCGCTTCCACATCACCTGGCGGGCCGCGCGGTCGCGAGCATGCTCGGCGTGCCGCGGCTGCCACAAGACAAGGGACTGGCCTGGGTGATTTTCGTCGGCGGCATCACGATGCTGACCACCGCCACCGGGGCTGCGCTCGCAGTGGCGGGCTTCCATCGAGCGGCGCTGGCGCTCGGCACTCCGGCCGCCGCAGCGATCTGGTTGTCGTTATTGCTTGGCGGCGCCACGGTGATGTGGCCCTACGGAACTTCGCTCTATACGGAAGCGTGGCAGGCGGCCACCATGATTTGGGCCGCGGTCTTCCTGCTCGAGGCGCGTGCCGGCTCCTCATCAGCAGCGCGTCGCGTTGCAGCGGCCGCGCTGCTCCTCACCATCACCGGCTTGATCAAGGCGACGAGCCTCGTCTTTCTTCTTGCGTTCGTGATCGCGGCGTTCGCCGACACGTCGTTGACGCGCGAGCAGCGCTGGCGCACGGCCGTCGTGCTTGCCGGCGGTATCGCTGCGGCGGCGATCCTGCATCTCGGTTGGAACACCTACCGCTTCGGCTCGATGTTCGACTTTGGCTACAACTGGACCGAGACCATCCCGGCTCCGCCGCCACGAGCGTTTCTGCTCACCGAGATCCCGCGCGGCCTGCTCGTGCTGCTGGCTGCGCCTGGAAAATCGATCTTCCTGTGGGCGCCGATCTTGGTGCTGGCCGTGCTCGGTGTGGCAGGTTGGTGGCGCCGCGATCGCGCGCTTACGTTGGGCGTTGCCGCCGCCGCGGCGACCGGCATCGTCGTCTACGCGGCGTACCTGTTTCCGGAGGGCGGGTACTCACACGGCCCGCGGCACCTTGTGCCGATCATCCCTTTGCTCGCGCTGTATGCCGCCGGCCCGCTGGCGTCGCGCTGGTCGCCGGCCGCCCTCGCCGCCTGCGCGGTGGTTGGCATTTCCCTGGCGCTGCCGGCCGTGTTGGTGTCGTATCTCGAGGATCAAGGCCTGCGTCGCGATCCGAGCGGGCGGCCGGTTCCTGGCTACTACGAGGTGATCGCACCCGCGCAAGGTCGTCCCAACAATCGTTACCGGCTCGACTACATCCCGTTTGTGACAGCGATGAGCTCGCCACAGTGGGCATCGGAGCAGGCGCCGATGGGGATGGGGCCGGATCTTTTTCTCCTGCACTTGCAGCAGGCGCGGCGTCAGCTACCGGATGGCCGGAACATTCCCGAAAGTTTCAGTTGGTGGTGGCCCCCGTTGTGGATCGCTTTCGCGACCGTCGGGGTCGTGATGATTTGGCGCAGCCTGGTCGCGACCGGGTCGCCGGCTACGCCGCCCGGCGATAGACCGGCACCGGAGTCAGCGCCGACTGACTGAGGCGCCGCCACGAGAAGTTGACGCGCGCTGCGGCATAGAGCACCGACACGGCGGCATGGTCCCAGGTCACGCGAGCGCTCGACATCGAGTGCAGCGCGCCGTCGAATGCGAAGATCAGGCACAGGAGCACACTGATCTCGGCACAGATCGCGAGGATCAACCACTTCATTTGAATTGTCCTCAGGTCCCGGTGTTACCCAGGTCAGACGAATTCTGCCACAACTTGTTCAGTCACAGGCGAGCAGCCGTCACAAAATTACGAAGACGTGACATAGCCTCGGCGAGCGTGGCTTCAGTGGATGCAAAACAGACGCGAATGTAGCCTTCGCCGTCACCCCCGAACGCCACTCCAGGAGCGAGTGCGACTCCGGTTTGTTTCACCAACGCGGCCGTAAATGCGCTGGAATCGCTCGCAGCGCTGACCTTCGGGAACGCGTAGAACGCGCCCTGCGGTGTTGGCAGCGACACGCCTGGCAGTGAGCCGACCGCCTGCATCACCTGTTCACGCCGTTGCACGTACTGCGCGCGCAGATTCGCAATGTGCGGCTCGCCGTCGCGGAGAGCGGCGATGCCGGCCCGCTGTATCATGGCGGCGGGGTTCGAAGTCATGAACTCGACGGCCGTGTACATGGACTTGATGGTGGGCTCCGCCGTTTGCGCCCAGCCGAGCCGCCAGCCAGTCATGTTGTAGGTCTTGGAGAAGCTGTTGACGACGATGAGGCGCTCGCGATTCGTTTCCACGCGCGCGAATGACGGCGCGATCGTCCGCCCGTCATAGATCAGTCGCTCGTAGACTTCATCAGCCAACAGCACGAGGTTGTGCTCGTCAGCGAGCGCCACCAGCGCTCGTTGTTCCTCTTCGGTAATGACCCAGCCGGTGGGATTCGACGGGCTGTTGACGATCAGCATCCGCGTGCGCGCGTCGATGCTGGCGCGGATGCGATCGAGGTCGAGGTGAAAGTGTCGTCCCGATCGCGCCAGCGGCACCGGCCGCGGCTGGCCGCCGGACATGATCACCCCGTTCGAGAAGATTGCATAGGCGGGTGAAATGACGAGGGCGTTGTCGCCGGCGCCGACGAAAGCGCGAATCGCCGCGTAGATCGCGAGCGTGGCGCCCGTCGTGGCCATGATCTCGGATGGCGCGTAGCGAACACGATGCAGCTCGAAGATTTTGTCGGCGATCGCCTGCCGCAGCTCCGCGTCGCCGGCGGTATGGGTGTAGAACGTGTGGCCGGCGAGCGCGGCCTCATGTGCCGCCTCGCAGATAAAGCGCGGCGTCGGCAGGTCCGGTTCTCCGTAACAGAGTTTCAACGCCCCGGGGATGCTCTCGGCGATGGTCGCGATTTGGACCAGCGGGGATTCGATCACGTCGTGAAGGTGCGTACGGTGCGTACGGTGCATAGGGTGCCTGAGGGTTGGTGCCGGGTGCCTGGTGCCTCGTGCCTCGTGCTGTAGGGTAGTGCCTTTCCTTGCTGTGTGAGATATAGTCCGGCGCCTCGCCTCACAACACAGGGGAACCAGCATGAAGCGGACTATCGCGTTCGTTCTCGGCGCGCTCACATTCGCCGGGGTCAACTCTCTCGTTGCTCAGACACCCACATCCGCCGCCGACAAGCAGATTATCGAAATCGAAAGAGCCATCCACACAGCGTTCGCCAAGGGAGACGGGGCTGGGTTCCGTCAGCACGTGCTGCCCGAGGCGTTCGGAATAGATGCCGCATCGGGCGTCGTGAAGGTTGCGGACTGGGTTGGAATAATGAAGGAATACAAGGCCGAGAAATGGGACATCGATAACATCCAAGTCCACCGGATCGGCGCCGATTCGGCCGTGATCACTTACCGCTGGAGCATCGGTTGGAGCATGAAACTCCAGGCGGTGCTGCCATACGTCATGACGGCAGCCAGCACCGCGAGGCCGTGGGCGAGATAGAAATGGAGAACGAAATAGAACAAGGGCACGCGGCCGAACACGATGAGTGGGTTCGAGCTCGAGAATCTCACGCGTTCGAACCACGCCAAGGCCAGCAGCCCAGGGCCGAACGTCATCAGCAGGAACGACAGTGAAGGCGGATACTTCGTCGTGTTCAGGAACGACAGGACCGTGAAGATCGACGACGGCTGGACGGACCATGGCGCCGGATCGCCGTAGACATTCAAACCGCGGACGATGATGAAGGCCACAGTTGTTCATCACCGTGAGCTCGAGCACGATCAGCCAGATCCCCCGGGTGAGCAGAAACCACGACAGCTGCGCTTTGGTGCGGCCGGCATTCACCCAGTAGAAATACGCGCCGAGACCGGCAGTGAACATGAACACCGGCGCGCAGATGTGCGTGACCCAGCGGGTCAGAAACAGCACCGGCATGGTCGATGCCAGATCGGTCGGCGAGCCCGACATGGCGCCTCGGTGAAAGAAGTCGCGGACGTGGTCGAGGGCCATGATGATCATGACCAGGCCACGCAGCGCGTCGATCGAGGCGAGGCGGTTCACGCCGCGATTGTCGCTCCGGCAATCTCGCGGACGATTTTGGCGGCTACGGCGCAGGTGACGCCGCTCGAATCCTGGGAAGGATTGAACTCGACGACGTCAGCTCCTACGACCGAGCCTCGGATGGCGTGGACCATGCTGATCACATCCCGTACGCTGAGACCGCCGGCCTCTCGGTGCGAAACCCCGGGGGCGAACGCCGGATCCAGACCGTCGAGATCAACGGAAATGTACACGGGTCCGGCGATCTCAGGTCGCCGCCCGCCGGCGAACTCCCGCATCTCGATGCAGTCGACGTTGAACCGCGCAATCTGCTCGCGCTGGTGAGGAGTCAATGTGCGAATGCCGACCTGCACGAGCCGTCGGCACAGCCGTGCCTCCATGATTCGCGCGAAGGGGCACGCGTGTGAATAACGGTCGCCTTGAAACTCGTCATAGAGGTCGCCATGCGCGTCGATCTGAAGGATTGTCAGATCGCGGTGATGTGTCGCCACGGCGCGAAGGATGGGATAGGTGATCGAATGATCGCCACCGAGGCTGATGGGCTGAAATCCGCTCGCCAGAATGGCGGAGATGTCGTTCTGGATCTGGGTTCGCGCCGCGGCAGGGTCCGGCTCCAACGAGATGTCGCCCGCATCCAGGATCGCGGAAACGTCGATGCCGAACTCGGAGAAACTGTTGCCGGCCGGAGAGGAAATCGCCTGGCGAATCAACGGCGGCGCTGCTGCCGAGCCGCGGAGGAACGAAGAACTGGCATCGTAGGGAATGCCGATTAACTTTGGGCGCACGGGCACAATGATAGGGTGCCTGGGGTGCGTACGGTGCCTGGGGTGCCAAGGGGTTGGTGCACTGATCCGGGCATAATGCGGCCATGAGCCCGGCGGTCCGCCGCACCAGCCTGGAGTACGTTAAGGCCCTGCGAGCACACTTCGCGCGCACGCGTCCAGCCGACTATGTTTCGGTGAGCGTGTCGACCGCGACTGCCGGCATCACCTACTTCGCCGTCATCCCGGCCTCATTGAAGATGCGGCGCCTCAAGGTCGTGATCGTCTTCGTGCATTCGAAGCAGCGGTTTGAGGTCTGGCTGCGCGGCCGCAACAAGCGCGTGCAGATGAATTACCGAAAGCTCGTTGAGCGTAGTGGCTGGCCAAAACACCGTCGGCCGGATTCACCTTATGCAATCGTGGCGCAGGTCCTGTCCCGGGCCTCCGACCTTGCTGATCCCGCCACGCTGACGGGCCGCATCGAACGCAAGGCCATCCGGTTCATCAGCGACGTCGAGGGCTTTCTGTCGGGCCAGGAAGAGCGACTCACGGGCTCAGCGCGACGGCTCGAGCCGTTGCTCGAAGATTCTCGTTCCCGTGGTGTTAACCAATGACACGGTGAGCCCCTGCGGGCCGGCTTCGAGCAGGCCGAAGAACTGAAGGCCGCCACTGGGAGGACGATTCGGCCTCAAATTTCCGGGGACGCCCTGAAACCTGACTTCGGGGCCGAAGGTACCGTCGAGCGGTCCGTTCGCGAAGGTGCCGGCATGCGCGGGCCCGGCAATGAATTCCCAGAAGGGATCGAAATCCTTCGTTGCGGCGCGTTGCGGATCGTAGTGATGCGCGGCGCAATAGTGAACGTCGCCGGTGATCCAGACGACGTTGCGGACGCGATTCCTTTTCAACGTACTCAGGAGCCATCCGATTTCGAGCTCGCGGCCGCGCGGCTCGCCAGGGTCGGCGTTGGCCACGGCTTCGTGCCGGCCCGGCTGGTGAGCGACCGTGATGCCGAGCGGCATGTCGGCGGCGACGATCTTCCATGTGGCCCTGGAACGCGAGAGAGCATTGGCCAGCCATTGCACCTGGCGTTGGCCAAGAATCGCGGACTCCGGCACACGCGCGGTCTGCAGATTCTCACTGTTGGCCCCCCGATAGCTGCGCATGTCCAGCGCAAACACTTCGATCAGCGGCCCACAGGGGATCGATCGATAAATCCTCGCAGTTGCGCTGCGATTGATCGTGATCGGATAACTCTCCAGGAACGCCTGTCGCGCCCGTTCGGCGAGCACGCGAACCCGTTTTTCCGAGTATGGCGATTGTTCCGGCAGCACCTGGTCGTGATACCAGTTGTCGCGGACTTCGTGGTCGTCCCACATCACGACGTGGCCGACCTGCGCCGCGAAGCGGCGATAGTGTTCGTCGAGGCGGTTATACACGTGATTGCCGCGATAGTCGTCGAGGGTCTCAGCGACCTTCGCCTTCGCCGGCGTGACCAGGTTGCGCCACACCGTCCCATCGTCGAGCGGCACCTCTTCGCGGAGCGGACCATCGGCGTAGATCGTGTCGCCGACATGGATGAACAGGTCCGGGTTCGCGTCGGCCATGGTTGCGAACAACCGCATCCCGCCGCGGGCGGTGTCGATGCCCCAGCCCTGGCCGCACACGTCCGCCGACCACGCGATTCTCACGGCCCCGGCCGCACGCGCCGTGCGGAAGTGGCCTTCAACGGGCGCACTCAACGTGCGCGGGCTCGTCAGACCCTCGAAATGCACTCGATAGAAAACGTCCTGCCCTGCGCGCAGTCCGCCGATTTCCGCGTGGGCGGTCAAGCCCGTTTCGGGCGTTGCCAGCTGAGCCCGCACTAGAGACGCATCCGAGAATGACGATCGAGTGGCGTAGCGCACGATCATCTGCGCCGGACGGTCGACGTGCGCCCAGACGATGGCGCGGTCGGGACCGACCGGAGCCGCGGAAACACCGTAGTCGATCACCGGACGCGCGCGTTCGGCGGTGACGACTGCCGGTGCCTGGCGTGGAACGGCCGCCCACGCCAGGCCTGCTAGTTGCTGAACGAACGCTCGTCTCCGCACCGCACCCTAGCTAGAAGATGTATTTGACGCCGAGCTGGACGATCCGTCCGTCTTCAGCGCTCGTGATCTGCCCGAAGGTGGCATTACCGATTGTCGCAGCCGGTTGCCCGAAGCGCGGTTGATTCCAGATATTGAACCCTTCGATACGGACCTGGATGCGATGCCGGTTTGCGAAGTTGAAGTTCTTGAACACCGAGAGATCCGTCCGCTGGAATCCCGGGCCGCGCACCGAGTTTCGGCCGGCATTGCCGGGACGATCGCCGGTTTCCGCGAGCGCCCGCGTGCGGAAGCACGAGGTATCGAACCACTGCGCCGTCGTCTTCGGGCCGTCATTCGGATCGCAGGTGACGTCGGGCCGCGACGTCATGTAGCGAATGTCGAGAACGGCGCCCTGCGTCACGGTGATCGGGAAACCGGTCTGCGCCTGGTAAATGCCGTTCAACTGCCAGCCGCCGGCGATGCCGCGCATCAAGGTTGAGGCGTTCTCGAGGCCGGGTAGCTCGTAGCCGAAGCTGACCACGAAGCGGTGACGGGCATCGAACAGCGCGGGCCCTCTCTCGAACTCGAGCGCGCGCGCGAGGCTGGCCTGGTCGCCCTGCACCACGGGAAGCACCGGACGCGCTTCACCGCCGATGTTCAGGCCCGATACGTGATCGGTCGTCTTGCCGAGCGTGTAGCTGGCGAGGAAGTTGAGGCCGCGGGTCGGCAACATGCGCAGACTTGTCTGCAATGAGTCGAACCACGATCGCGCCACCGAGAACGTCGGGCGCACCAGAGCGAACGCCGGCATGACGCGCGCGCCTCGGGTGGTCTGTCCCGGCGCATACACGCCTGGATTGACTTCCATGAAGATCGGCAGGTTGTGGCCGCGCGATCCCACGTAGGAGACTTCCGCGCCGAGGCGCGACATCACCTGCCGCTGCACGCCAAGGTTGAAGTGATACGCGTACGGCGACTTGAAACTATCGCCCCAACCGATGATGGTCAGCGCCGGCGGGAACGGATTCGGCGGTCCGGCGACGGCCGCCAGCGGATCGGCAAGCGTGATTGCGGTTGGCGTGTTCAACTCCACGAGCGGTGTGAACGGCGGCGACAGCACGCCGCTCTGGAAGAAGTCCCCCTGTCCGGCCAGCGCGTCGTAGAACACACCGAACGCCGAGCGAACGCTCATGCGGCCATCGCCGGCCGGGTCCCACACTACCGCGAGACGCGGGGCGATGTTGTTGAGGTCGGTCGGCACGATGCCGCGCGGCACGTCGGGATCACCGGGATAGACCAGACCTCGCGGCGCCGCCGGGAACAGCTGCGATTGCACGCCGGTCCTGAAACCGGTCATCGCATCGTTCTGATCGATGAACGGCGTCGGCGACTCGTAGCGCAGGCCGAGATTGAGCGTCAGACGCGGCGTGAAGTGGAATTCGTCCTGCACATACGCGGCGAACAGCCAGCCGTAGCCGTCCTGAATCGCTTGCTGCGTGGTGGCGCGCGCCTGCGACGGCAAGCCAAGCAGGAAATCCGCAGCGGCGTTACCGGAAAGGCCGCCGCTGAAGGTCAGATCGCCGTTGGGACGATTGATGAAGGCGATTCGCATCGCCTCGCGGCGGGCGTCAAAGCCGAACTTGATCGAGTGACGGCCGGCGATCCACGTGAAGTCGTCCGCCAGCTGCCAGACGTGATTGACGCGATCGACAAACGGTTGCTGGGCATCGCCGAGTGCAGCGTTGCCGCCGCCGAAGAACCCCTGCACCGCTATCGAGGGCAAGCCGGCCGCGAGCGGGTTGGTGCTGGCGAAGTTGATGCCGTAGTTGCGCGGGCTGAGGCCGCTCGTCACCGCGGGATTGGCGCTGATGCGGTTGATCGAGAAGCGCGCCTGGTTGATGACGTTCGAGTTGATCACGAAGTGGTGCGAGACCAGCCCGTCTTGCAGCGTGGCCAGCGCGCGCTGATCGATCGGTGCGACGATGCGCGGCGTCGAGCGGTCGGTTCCGCTGCGCATGTAGCGGCCGAGAATCGTTTGACGGGCGCCGATGTGGTAGTCGACCCTGATTCCGAACTGATCGCGCACGTCTTTCACCGTCGGCGACACGATGTAGCGGTTGCCGGGTGAGTTGGGCAGCGGCACGAATTCGCTGAGCAGCTGCGCGGCGGCCGGGCTGATGCGATTGGCTGGAATGATGTTGCCGGCGAATGGCTGCCCGGTGAGCGGATCGCGAATCGCCGCGCCGCCAGAAAAGTCGCCCCGCCGCTGGGCTTCCGACAACACCAGGATGTTCTGGGTGATGCCGCTGTCGTTGCGATAGCCCTCATAGAAGCCGAAGCCGAACAGCCGATTGCGCATGATCGGACCACCGATGGCGCCGCCGAACTGGTTCTGCTTCAACTCCGGTTTGGGCTGGGTCTGCGGCGCAAAGTAGTTGCGCGCCTGGAGCGCGTTGTCGCGATTGAACTCCCACGCCGAGCCGGCCAGCGAATTGCTGCCCGACTTGGTGACCACATTCACCACCGAGCCGGCGTTGCGCCCGTATTCGGCCGAAAACGCGTGCGTGAGGATCTTGAATTCCTCGATGGCGTCGGGCGGCGGGCGCAGCACGAATCCGGTGTTGAAGGTGTCGTTGTTGGTGGCGCCGTCCATCAGGAAGTTGTTGGACTGGTTCCGCATGCCGTTGACGTTGAAGCCGCCGGTGGCGTTGCCGAACCCGCCGGGTGTGGCGTCGCCGGCCTGCCCGCCCAGGCCGCCCGGCGGCGCCACCACGCCGGGGATCAACGTGCCGAGCTGCGTGAAATTGCGGCCGTTGAGCGGCAGGTCCACGACCTTGCGTTCGTCGATGACGATGCCGTGCGTGGCGTTGCTCGTCTCGACGAGAGTCGCCTCGGCGCTGACCGTAATCGTCTCGCTGAGTTGCCCGACTTCGAGCTGAAACGCCGCGCGCGCGGTTTCGGAGACCGTCACGCGCACGCCGTCGCGCTGCGACGTTCGAAATCCCTGCAGCGACGCCTTCACGGAGTAGTTGCCCGGCGGCAGCAGAGGAATGGTGTAGAGGCCGTCGGCGCCGGTGACCGACGTGCGCACCGCGCCGGTGCCGGCGTTGGTCGCCTCGACGGTCACGCCCGGCAACACACCGCCGGAAGCGTCGGAGACGAGGCCGTTGATTTGCCCGGTTGCCTGGGCGTGCGCCCAGAGCGGCAGCGTCAGATGGATCAAAATGGTTGCGGCAATGACAATGACCCGTGACATCACCCGTTCTCCTTTTTTCAATTCAGGCCATCAGGCGTTAGGGCCATCAGGCCATCACATACCAGGGGGAGTAAAGCGACCATCGGCGGCGAGCCAGCCGCCATCGGCGTACAAGATCGTGCCCGTGACGTAACTGGCGGCGTCCGACAGGAGAAAGACTGTCGGTCCGGCCATCTCTGATGCCTGCGCCCACCGGTTCATCGGATTCTTCATGGCGTAGGCGGTGTACCACTCCGGGTTCTGCTTGATGGGCGCCGTCAGCGGCGTCTCGATCACACCGGGGCCGACGGCGTTCACCCGCACGCCTTTGGTGCCCCACTCGGTGGCGGCGGTTTTCACCAATTGCAGAATGCCGGCCTTGGTCATCGAGTAGACCGACTGGCCCGGCTCGGTGACGATCGATCGGATCGATGAGAACAGCACGATGCTGCCGAATCCCTGCGCCACCATCAGCGCGCCGGCCGATTGCAACACGTTGAAGTTGCCGCGCAGGTTCACCTGCACGACGCGATCGAATTCGTCGCCGTGATATTTGAGAATGGGCTTGCGGACATTGATGGACGGTGTGCAGACCAGGCCGTCCAGCCGATTGTTAGTGGCGGCCGCTTCGACGATCGCATCGTTGACCGAGGTCTGGTTGGTGATGTCCACCACGCCGCATTCGGCTTTGCCGCCGGCGCCGCTGATCTGTTTGGCCGTGACGTCGGCCAAATCGGGCTTGATGTCGAGACACCACACGTGCGCGCCCTGCTGAGCCGCGCCAATCGCACAGGCTTGCCCGATACCAGAACCCGCACCGATGACCGCGACGGTCTTACCCTCGAGAGAGAACAGATTTCGCATTCAACTCATTTCCGTTTCAGATCTCGTACGGCCGGCAGGTTCGGCAGTCCCGTCGCTTCGGTTGCGGCGCGGACGATGGCGCGGGCCATCACGTCGGCGGCCAGCGCGCCGACTTGCGTGATGTCGGCGTCGCCGGTCCACTGACCGGTGGCGAGCGCGAACACCGTGTCGCCGTCGCCCAGTGTGTGTGCCGGGAAAATCGCGCGCGCGAACCCGTCGTCGGCCATCAGCGCCATGCGGTGCGCCTGCGCTTTCGTCAGCCGCGCGTTCGTGGCGACGAGGCCGATCGTCGTGTTCTCGCCGGCGCGCGGCCGCGGCCCGGTCTGTCCGGTGCGCAGCAGCATGCGCGCGTCCGCAAAACTTCCGTCCGGGTTGCGCACGCCCGCCACCACCCTGCCGGTGTCGGGATCGATGATGTCGCCCACCGCGTTCACCGCGACAATGGCGCCAACGCTCAAGCCGTTCGGCAGCGTGATGCTGTAGCTGCCGAGCCCGGCCTTCATGGAGCGACCGGGACCACCGGACTTGCCGACCGTCGCACCCGCGCCCGCGCCGACGGTGCCCTCAACGACCGGAGAGTTCGACGCCGCACCAGCGGCGCGATAGCCGCAATCCGCGGTCGGGCGAATCTTCGGATTACTGCCGACACCGAGGTCGAAGAGGATGGCCGCCGGGACGATCGGTACTTTGCCGACGCGGACGTCCCAGCCGATGTTGTGTTCCTCGAGCCACTTCACGGCGCCGGTGGCGGCCTCGAGACCGAACGCACTGCCGCCCGACAAGACGATGGCGTTGACCTTGTCGACCAGATTCGACGGATCGAGCAGATCGGTTTCGCGCGTGCCCGGCGCGCCGCCGCGCTGCGACACGCCGCCGGACGCACCGTCACCATCGACCAGGATCACCGTGCAGCCGGTGGGACGTTCGGTCAGCGTGTGATGCCCGACCTTGATTCCCGGCACGGCAGTGAGCGTGGAGTTCGTCTGCGCGTGCGTGAGTCCCGACAGCGTCACGACCAGGACGAGAGAAAGCATGGCTCTCATGAGTCACTCCGCCGCGATCATATAGGATCTACAGAGTGCGAGCTGCAGCCATCGATCACGTGTTGACCGAGATCGATCGGGCGCGCGACGAGATCGTCGACTTTGCGTCGCGGCTCGTCCGCATTCCCACGGTCAACCCGCCGGGCGCCGAGTATGAAACCTGTGCCGGCGTGATCGGCGACCAACTCCGCGCGCACGGCGCCGAAGTGCACATCTTGCCGGCCACCGGACGCACGGAACATACGCCCGACCATCCGCGCATCAACGTTCTCGGCCGTCACGACGGATCTGCGAACGGTCCCGCAATTCACCTCAACGGCCATTTCGACGTGGTGCCGGTGGGCCTGGGCTGGACGCGCGATCCATTCGGCGGTGACATTGTCAACGGCCGTCTCTACGGGCGCGGGTCGTGCGACATGAAGGCCGGTCTTGCCGCCGCCGTGTTTGCCGCCGCGGCCATTCGCCGCGCCGGCGTTCGTCATGCGGCTCCGATCGACATCAGCGGAACGGTGGATGAAGAGAGCGGCGGATTTGCCGGCGTCGGCTGGCTGGCGGAGCAGGGGTGGATTTCACGCGAGCGAACGAAAGCGGTGATCATCCCGGAACCGTTCGGCGTCGATCGCGTCTGTGTGGGACATCGTGGGGTCTACTGGTTTGAAGTGATCGCGGAAGGCCGAATCGCGCACGGCAGCATGCCGTACCTGGGCGTCAACGCCGTCGAAGGGATGTCGCATCTGCTCGACCTCGTCCGCGATGAGCTTGGGCCGGCGCTGTTGCAGCGCGTCACGGCGATGCCGGTGGTGCCCGAGGGATCGCGGCACGCGACGATCAACATCAACGGCATCGACGGCGGACAGCCGATCGACGACGTGCCCAGTCCGTGCGTCGCGGATCGCTGCCGCGTGGTTTTCGATCGCCGGTTCCTGCTTGAAGAAGGGCTCGACAAGGCGCGAGCCGAAATCCACGGACTGATCAAGAAGGCTCACGCGCGCATGCCGGAGGTGAAGTTCTCGATCGCCGATCGACTGATCTTCGAGCCGACGCAGGCGCCCCTTGATGCGCCACTGATTGGCGCGCTGACCGCGGCCATCGAGGACGTGACCGGGCGGCAGGCGAGCCTCGTAGCCAGTCCTGGCACTTACGATCAGAAACATGTTGCGCGGATCGCGGGGGTGCCGCATTGTGTGGCCTACGGCCCGGGCCAGCTGGATCTGGCGCACCAGCCCGACGAGTATTGCAGCGTCGACGACATCATCGACTGCACCAAAGTGATCGCGCTGGCCGTGATGACCCTTGCCTCCTGACGGGGTGACAGGTGAACGCATGTCCGTTGCAGAAAAGACCGCGATGACCGGTCAGGAAATGGTGGCGCTGTCGAAGCAGCACTCGTTATACGAGTGGTCGGCCCAGGCGCACATCGATCCGATTCCGGTGGCGAAAGCGAAGGGCATTTATTTCTGGACGCCGGAAGGGAAGCGCTTCATCGACTTCAACAGCCAGTTGATGTGCGTGAACATCGGCCACGGTGATCCGCGCGTGATCAAGGCGATCCAGGACCAGGCCGCCACGCTGGCCTATGCCAACCCGTTCATGGCGACCGAAGCACGAGCCCGGCTCGGCCAGAAGCTGGCGCAGATCTCGCCGGGCGATATCGACGTCTTCTTCTTCACCAATGGCGGCGCCGAAGCCAACGAGAACGCGATTCGCATCGCGCGACTGGCCACCGGACGTCACAAGATTCTGGCGCGCTACCGTTCCTATCACGGCGGCACTGGCGCGGCGTTGACTGCCACCGGCGACCCGCGTCGCTGGGCGATGGAGCCCGGCATGCCGGGCATCATTCACGTGCCGCATCCCCATCACGGTTTGCAGCGCGGCACCGACAGCAGCGCCGACGCCGTCGCGCAGCTCGAAGAAATCATCATGCTCGAGGGGCCGCAGACCATAGCCGGTTTCATCCTCGAAACCGTGACCGGCACCAACGGGATTCACGTGCCGCCGGATGGGTATCTCGAAGGCGTGCGTGCACTGTGCGACAAGCACGGCATCCTGATGATCGTCGACGAGGTCATGTCCGGTTTCGGGCGCACCGGTGAATGGTTCGCCGTCGATCACTGGAAGATCGTTCCCGACATCCTGACGATGGCCAAGGGGCTGACCAGCGCTTACGTGGCATTGGGTGCGGTCGGCATCCGCCGCAGGATTGCCGACGTGTTCAAGGACAAGGTCTATTACGGCGGTCTGACCTACAACAGTCATCCGCTCGGTTGTGCCGCAGCGCTGGCGACGATTGCCGTGTACGAGGAAGACCAGCTGCTCGACCGCGCCAAGAAGATGGGCGTGGTGATGAAGCAGATGCATACCGATCTGAAAGCGAAGCATCCGAGTGTGGGCGAGGCGCGTTCGATCGGTCTGTTCGGGATCATCGAGCTCGTGCGCAATCGCAAGACCATGGAGCCGATGGCGCCGTTCAACGGCACGTCACCCGAGATGCAGGCGCTGGGCAAGTTCTTCCGCGAAGAAGGTTTGTATACGTTCGTGCGGTGGAACGCTTTCTTCACCAATCCGCCGCTGACGATCACCGAGCCGGAACTTGCCGAGGCGTTTGGCATCATCGACAGAGGCCTGCAGATTACGGACAAGGCGGTCGTCTGATCGTTCTTCTGTTCGGCGCGACCGGGCTCGCCGGGAGCGGAGTGCTTCAGGCCTGTCTTGCCGATCCGGAGGTGACCGAACTGCGCGCGTTGGTTCGCCGACCAACAGGCGTCACCCATCCCAAACTGCGCGAGGTGGTTCACACCGACGACCTCGATTACGGCGTTGTGTCGAACGCGTTCAGCGGCGTCGATACCTGCTTGTTCTGTCTCGGCATCTCGGTGCGTCAAGTCCCCGACGAAGCCGGCTATCGGCGGATTCATCGTGATTTTCCGATGGTGGCCGCGCAGATCCTTCGCGAGCAGAGTCCAGGCGCGATCTTCCACTATCTGAGCGGATCAGGCGCAGGCCTTCACAGCCGCTGGATGTGGGCGCGCGTGAAGGCGGAGAGCGAACGCGATCTGATGGCGGAGTACGGCGCCACGTGCTGGCGGCCCGCGATGATCGGCGGTAGACCGACCGCGCCACCGCCATTGATTCTCGCGATGCTGCGGCCGGTGCTGAAGCTGCTGTTCCGGCCGATCAAGACTGCCTACGTCGAGAACGAAGCTATTGGCCGCGGCATGCTGCGAGCCACGGTGCTGGGCATCCGCAACCGCATCATCGAGAACGCGGCGATCCGCGACCTCGCTGCGGGCCGTTCGATCGACTAGCGCTGCAGCGTGTCGCGCATCGCGCTCACCGCGGTGGCGTGGGTGATTACGTTGGCGTGATCGGCGCCGGCAATCTCGACCAGGCGCGCGCCCGGCGACTGCTTCGCGAACGCCGGCGAGAGCGGGAACAGCGGATCGCCCGTGCCGGCCACCAGCAGGACTTTGTTTCCGCCCTTCGGCAAGCCGGCGATGGCGAGCTTCGGCAGCGACCGCATCACGGCGATCAACGACCCCAGGTCGTTAGCCTTGAGCGCCTGCGCGTTGACCATGTCCGCCATTTGCGGCTTCCACCCCGGGAACAGCCACAGCATGAATTTCTTGAGGCCGGCTCCACCTTCGAGATCGGCCACCCACGGCGAAGCCTCTTTCGTGAACGCCGCCTCGTCCGCATAAAACGGGCCGGCAACCAGGACGGCGCTCGTCACTCGGTCGGGGTATCGCGCCGCCACGTTCGCGGCGATCAGCGCACCCATCGAATGGCCAAGCACATTCGCGCGCGCGATCTTCAGGTGATCCATCAGCCGAATGACATCGTCCACCATCAAGGGTCCGAAGCGTGCGGCTTCGGCGAACTTGCTGCTGCGGCCAAAGCCGCGGACGTCGAGGGCGACGGCGCGGAACTGTTGCGGCAGCGCCGCCGCGGTAGCCGCCATGGTCTCGAGAGTGCCGCCATAGCCGTGAATCAGGATCAGCGGGTCGCCCGTGCCCAACTCGCGGTAGCGCAGCGTGACGCCGTCGGCGGTGAGTTGCTGATCGGCTGCTGTGGCGAGCGAAGGCGCAGCGGCGGTCTGTGTCGTCTGGAACGGCACTCCCGAAGCCGTCAACAGCGACGAGCCGAGCAACAGCCATCCTGCAGTCAACGCGAGAACGGTACGGCGCTCAGGCAATCTCCTTACTTCAGGCTCTGAACGTGTTTCACCCAGCTATCCACGAGCGGCTGCATCGGGCTCTTCGTGGCGACGTAGGCTTTCGCCCATTTGGCGACAATCGCGCGATCGGCGGCGAGTGTCGCCGGTTGCGGCGCGTTGAGATGCCGAATATAGGTGCCGAAGATCGCCGCAATCAACGCGGCGGCATCGGTGGGATTGGCGTCGAGATACGGCGCGAGCGTCGCGACCGCGTCGGCGGGCCGGCCGCCCAGGACATAGGCGATCCCCAGCAGTTTTCGCGCGCGCGGCTCGGCGTTCGGCTGCTGCGTCGCCAGTTCGAGCGGGACGATGGCGAGCGCCGGCTGGCCGGCCTTGATCCATTCTTCGCCGGCGAGTCGGGCGATGGCCGCATTCGGCGGCGTCGAGCCCGCGGCTTGCAGCAGCCCCGCGGCTTCGCGATGCCGGTTGGCCTCGGCCAACGTCGCGCCCAGATACAACCGTGACGGCGAGAAGCTTGGACCCAGTTGCATCGCGTTCTGGAACTGCATCGCCGCGCGATCGAGCTGCGATTGCTGATAGAGCTCGAGACCCTTCAGGAACATGGCCAATACTTGATCGCCTTCACCAAGCGCAGTCATGGCCGCGCCGCCGAGATCGCCACCGCGCGCTTCCTTCAGCGCCGCCTTTGATCCGTTCGCGCGGGAGTCGGCATTGGTGAACATCGCCGTCAGCATCGCCGGCGTCAGGAGTTCCTTGCGATCGAATGCGGCAAGACCGCCGAGCAGCACCTTGACCATGTCCGCCGGCAGCGCGCCACCCGCCGACGGAGCGGCGCCAGACTCGGTATTCGCCATTTCGGTGCCGACACGAAATGGCCGCAGCAGGTGGCCCTGCGGCTTGCCGCCTTGCCGGATCACGCCACGCGCCAGATAGCGGCCCGGCGGGAGAGCCGTGGTGCTGAACTGCACGCTGGCCGTCGCCACCTCCGGCGATGACCCGCTGCCGATGCGCAGCGGCATGGTCGCCAGCGGCGCGCTGTTCTCGTCGCGCAGGATCTCGAGCATGCCGTCAACGCCCGAGAGCTGAGATCCGTAGGCTTCCATCAACGCCACCATCTGGCCAGTGGCGATGGTGGGTTCGATTGCAGGTTCGAGGGCGACCTTGTCGCCGGGCTTCAGCCCGCCGAGAATCAAATCGCCGAGCATCAAACCGGCGCCCTCCATCTGCCAAGCGGTGACGAACCGCGACACGCTGCCGACGCGCCCCTCGCTGTCGGCCATCGAGAGAATCAGCCGGTACTCGCCGGGATCCACCATGATCATCCCGGAGTACACCGCCGTGCCCGGGTCACCGGTTTTTTCGGTGAGCGTCGTTTTCGTTGTCGGCGGCGCCACGCCGCGCCCTTGTTTGTTCACCATCGCCATGCCGGTGGTGTATTCGAGCGACTGTCCAGCGAGCCGCTCGACTTCCGCGGCAATCAGGACGCGGACTTTGGTGGAGCCCGGCTCCTTGTAGGTCCACGTGGAGACCTTCAGCGGCAGATCGTTGATCGGCAGCGGCGACCGAATCGCCTTGCTCACGGCTTCCGCCGGCGTCGACGACTTCGCCGACAGCGTGGTGAGGAACGTTCGTCGCGAGCGAATCGACACGCCACGCCGCAGGCTCCTGACCGAGAGCCGATGCCGCCGGCCGTCGCGATCTTCGGCGCGCGATTCCACGCCGAGCAGGTAGTAGCCGTCGAGCGACCGCGAAATGCGATCGAAGGCGAAGTCGGCGGAGGTGTTGATGCGGTGCAACTGTCCACGCGACGCGCCGGCCAGTTGCTCGAGCCCGCTCACCTGCAGGTTGCGATCTTCTCGCGGCGTGGTCGGCCGCTGTGATTGCGCGACGTCGAACAGCGGCACGTCGAGCAACAGAATGTCGAGCGTGGCGCGCGAGTCGGCGGCCGCCGACGCCAGGTCGTCGGTCTCGCCGCCGAGGCCTTCGAAGATCAGCCCTTCCGACAACAGGATCACCGACTTCGGGCCCTCGAGCGCCGCGAGACTCTTCAACACGCTGCGCATGCCGTGCACCGAGTCCGCCGTGCGCTGGCGTACTTCATTGACTACTTCGGCCGCATCCTGTTCCACCTCGCGCTCGCACCGTTCCGCCTCAACGGCGGCGACCACGCCGCCGCACTCGCGTAGGATCACTTCGAGCGCCAACTGCGCGTCGGACCGCATGTAAAGCGCCATCGATTCGGTGACCGAAAGATTGAACCGGCTGCGCAGCGCCCCGGCCTGGCCGACGATGCGGAGCAGCGATTCGCGAACGCGATCGTGATTGGTGGTGAAGTCGACCAGCTCACCGGGGCCGGGAATGGCCACCACCGCGACACGGTCTTCCGGCGTGAGCGTGTCGACGAACTTCTTGGCGCTGTTCATCACCGACCGCGCCGATCCCGTCCGGATGTTGCCTTGATCGACGAGGATCAGGATCAGGCGGCCGCTCGGCGCGCCTTTCGCGTTCGACGATGAGAACGTCTCATCGGGCACCACGACCTTGTGTGGCGCGCCAATCACGCGCAGCGGATCGACCGAGCGGACGTATTCGGCGGAAGTGACCTGGCGGCGGTCGCCGTCGATTTCGACCTCGAAGTCCGTGATCGTCAGGTCTGTCACCTGGCGTCCGGTGTTGTTGTCGAGCGCCGTGACATCAACCGTGACCAGCTCGACGCCGGCGCGAAACACGGGTTGTTGGGTCGCCGGCTGCTGTCCGCTCGCACCGGCAACCGCAACCGTCGCGAAGCAAACGCCGAGGAGTCTCGCGCGCATGCGCGCATCTTACCGCCTTCCGTGGCACTAGGCACGAGGCACCAACCCAGGCACGAGGCACCACGAGGCACCAACCCGAGGCACGAGGCACCTGGCACGAGGCACCGTAGAATTCGGACATGCCGGTTCGTGACGTCTTGATCGTCGGCGGTGGACCCTCGGGGCTGGCCACCGCCATTGCCGCCAAGCATTTCGGCCTCGATTACGTGGTGATCGAGCAGGGCTCGCTGGTCGACGCCATCCGCAGATTTCCGACCAACATGGTGTTCTTCACCACGCCCGAGCTGCTCGAGATCGGCGGCATCCCGTTGACGACGCCGTTCGACAAGCCGACGCGCGCCGAAGCGTTGCAGTACTACCGCAAGGTCGTCGACACGTTTCAGTTGCAGGTGCAGTTGTATGAGGCCGTGGTCTCGATTCAGCCGCCGCCAGAACCCGGCGGTGCGTTCAGCGTCGAATCACGCACCTCGCGCGGTGTCGTGCGCGTGCGTGAAGCGCGCAACGTCGTCCTGGCGATGGGCTATTACGGTTTGCCGAACCTGCTCGACGTTCCCGGTGAGACGCTGCCGCACGTGTCGCACTATTACCAGGAAGCGCACCCGTACTATCGACAGCGCGTGGTGATTGTCGGCGGCAAGAACTCCGCCGCCGAAGCCGCGCTGGAGATCTATCGCTCCGGCGGATCCGTGACGTTGGTGCATCGCGGGCCGGGCTTCGGCGAGTCGGTGAAGTACTGGGTCAAGCCGGACATCGAGAACCGGGTGCGGGAGGGCTCCATCGCGGCGCACTTCAACGCACACGTCATCGAGATCACACCGACGGAAGTGGTGCTCGACACCGGGGTGAGGCTGCCGGCCGAGCATGTGCTGCTGCTCACCGGATACCGCGCCGATCCGGAGTTCATGCGCGGGATCGGCGTCCAGATTCATGACGACACGCTGGCGCCGAAGTACGACGTCGACACCTATGAAACCGATGTGCCGGGATTGTTCGTGGCCGGCGGGCAAGTGGCCGGGAAGCGGACCGGCTCGGTGTTCATCGAGAACGGCCGTTTTCACGGCGAGGTGATCGCGAAGAGCATCTCGTCGCGTGGTATTTTCCGTTTGCCATGAAGCCAACCCGCGCCCTGTTCCTCGCCGTCGCTGCGATCGCGGTCCAGACCACTTCCGCGCAACAGCAAATCACCGTCACATTTCGCGAGGGCACCAACATGGCGGCGGCGCTATCGCCCGACGGCCGCAGGTTGATGATCGATCTGCAGGGCAGCTTGTGGACACTGCCGTCGAGCGGCGGCGCGGCGCGACGCGTCACCGACGAGTATCTCGACGCGCGTCAGCCGGCGTGGGCGCCAGACAATGCGCGCGTCGCGTTTCAGGGCTACGCCGAGGGCGTGTGGCACATCTACGTGATGAACGCTGATGGCAGCGGACTGCGCGCGATCACGTCGGGTCCGTTCGACGACCGCGAGCCGTCGTGGTCGAGCGACGGCGGCCGCATCGCCTTCTCCTCCGATCGGTCCGGCAACTACGACGTGTGGGATGTGGAGGTAGCCACCGGCGCGGTGCGCCAGCTGACCCGGAATGCGGCAAACGACTTCGCACCGGCCTATTCGCCGGTCAACTCGACGATCGCGTTTGTGTCGGAACGGGAGGACCGCCGCGGCATATGGACCGTGAATGCCGCTAACGGATCCGAGGCCTCACTGGCGCCGGCCGCCGGAGCGGTGAGTGCGCCGTCGTGGAGCCGCGACGGCTCGAAAGTCGTCTACAACGTGATCGCCGGCAACCGCAGCGAACTGATGTTGGACGGCGGCGACATCACCGGTGATGAGGACGTGTTTCCATTCCGCGCGCAGTGGGCTTCGCCGACGGAGGTTATCTACACCGCGGACGGCAAGATCAAAAAACGGCCGATCGTTGGCGGATCGCCGACGACCATCGAATTCACCGCGGCCGTGTCGTTCACGCGGACGCCGTACCAATTCGCGGTCCGCGATTTCGATTCGCGCACGGCCCGCCCGGTGCGGGGCATCATGGCGCCGGTGATCTCGCCCGACGCCACCCAGGTGGCGTTTGCCGCGCTCGGCGATCTGTGGCTGATGCCAATCGGCGGTGAGGCGAAGCGGCTGACCAACGATCGGTTCGTGGAAATGCACCCGACGTGGTCGCCCGACGGCCGCTCGCTGGCGTACTCCTCCGATCGCGACGGCACGATGGATTTGTGGGTCCGCGACCTCGACAGCGGCGCCGATCGCAAGGTGGAATCGGACGCGACCAAGGCGTCGTGGGCGCCGCGCGGGAACGAAATCGCCTATATCCGCAACGGCGCGATCGGCATCACCGGCCGAACGTCGCCGATTCATCCGCCGATTCGTGATCCCGGGCGTCCAACCTGGGCGCCCGAAGGGCTGATCGCCATCACCACGCTGCAGCCGTACTCGAGCCGCTTCCGCGAAGGCACGAATCAATTGCTGCTCATCTCAACCACCGGCGCGCCGGTGCGACGGCCCGACCCGACCGGGGCCCCCACGACCCGGACTTTGGGTCGCGGGGTGGAGATGGCGCATCGATCGATCGGCACGCGCGAGCATGACGGCCCGGTGTGGTCGCGTGACGGCTCGAAGATGGCTGCGGTGATCGAGGGCCGCCTGCATGTCTTGCCGACGACGCCCACCGGAGAGATTTCCGGTCCGCCGCGGCAGATATCGAACGAGATTGCCGACTCGCCGTCGTGGGCGGCCGACTCGCGGCGGCTGCTGTATCAGACCGCTTCGGGCCTGAAGCTGCTCGACGTGTCGGACGGCCGCGTCACCGATGTGCCGGTCTCGTTGACGTGGCGTCCGTCGATCCCGAGCGGGCGTACCGTCGTCCATGCCGGCCGAGTGTTCGACGGCCGGTCGGCGGAGTTGCGCGGCAACGTCGATATCGTCATTCGCGGCAATCGCATCGAGCAGGTCAGCGATCATCGCGCCGATCTGCACACCGGCGAGGTGGTCGATGCCGGTGGCGACGTGGTGATGCCGGGACTGATCGAGATGCACACGCATCTCGGCAAGGAATTTGGCGAAGCGCTCGGACGCATCTGGCTCGCGTATGGCATCACTTCGGTGCGTAATCCGGCCGCCAATCCGTACGATGCGCTCGAGGAGAAGGAGTCGATCGGATCGGGCGTGCGGCGCGGGCCTCGCGTCTTTTCCACCGGCGGACCGTTTGACGGCATTCGCATCTTCTATTCGGGCGGCGTCGGGCTTGCCGGCGATCAGCAATTGACGCTCGAGTTGCAGAAGACCGTGCAGCTGGGCTTTGACTTGATCAAGACCTACGTGCGGCTCGACGACCGCATGCAGAAGCGCGTGATCGAGTTCGCGCACGCCAATGGCATGCCGGTCACATCACACGAGATCTATCCCGCCGTGGCCGCGGGGGTTGACGGCGTGGAGCACATTCGCGGTACGAGCCGGCGCGGCTACTCGCCGAAGGTCTCACAGCTCAATCGCACGTATCAGGACGTGATCGATCTGCTGACGGCGTCGAAGATGACGATCACGCCGACGATCGGCATCAGCGCCGGGGCGCTGCCGCTGCAGATGGCGCGCGATCCGGCACCGCTCGCCGACGTGCGGTTCACGACGTTGTTTCCGGAAGGCATCAGGCGTGGGCTCGAGCAGCAGTCAAAAGCGGTCGCGCCCGCGGAGATGGCGGCGAGGGCCGCCGCGGTCCGTCCGCTGCTCGACACCACGCGGCGCGTGGTGCAGGGCGGAGGCGTGGTGATCGCCGGCACCGACTCGCCGATCTTCCCGTACGCCGTGTCGTTTCACGCCGAGCTCGAGTTGTTCGGCGCGGCCGGCCTGACGCCGTTCCAGGTGCTGCAGACGGCGACCGTGCGCGCGGCCGAGGCGCTTGGCGAAGGAGCCAACCTGGGATCGATCGAAGCCGGGAAGCTGGCGGACTTGCTGATCCTCACCGACAATCCACTCGGCGACCTCCGCAATTTGCGAAAGGTGCGGACCGTGATCAAGAACGGCGAAGTCCACACGCTCGAGAGTTTGTTGAAGAGATAGGCCAACGGGCCAACGGGAGAGTCATGCCGTATTTCGTGTTGACCTACGACGTTGCTGAAGACTTCGTGAATAAACGAACGCCGTTTCGCCCGGCGCATTTGAAGGAAGTGCGCGAGGCGCACGCGCGCGGCGAGTTGATCATGGCCGGCGCACTCGGCGAGCCGGCCGGCGCGATGCTGGTGTTTCGCGCCGCCGACAGATCAACCGCGGAACAGTTTGCGAAGCATGACCCGTACGTGAAGGAAGGGCTCGTCCTCAACTGGAAGGTCCGGCCGTGGACGGTTGTCGTTGGCCAGGATCCTTCCGAGACACCGCCATGACTCCCTTCCTGACGGCCTGTTGGCCTGCCTAGATCGACACCAGCCAGCTGTGGCGATCGGCGATCTTGCCCGATCGAATCCCTTCCAGCTCGGCGCCGGCGCGCATCAGCGGATTGTCGGCCTTCATCTCCGCGACGCGAATATCGCGGCCTTTGTAGCCGATGCGGCCGATCGGCGCGATCACCGCGGCCGTCCCGATGCCGGCCGCTCCCTGCAGTGTGCCCTTCGCGTCGGCGTCGAACACCTCGTCGATGCTGATGCGGCGCTCTTCGATCGGCACTCGCAGATCGCGCAGCAGCGTCAACACGCTGTCGCGGGTGATGCCAGGCAGGATGGTGCCGCCGAGCGGCGGCGTGACCACCGCGCCGTTGATCACGAACATCACGTTCATCAGCCCGGCCTCTTCGACGTACTTGCGCTCGATGCCGTCGAGCCACAGCACGTTGTGGAAGCCCTTCTTCTGCGCCTCGAGCGCGGCCAGCATGCTGCCGGCGTAGTTGCCACCGCACTTGGCGGCGCCGGTGCCGCCCGGAAACGCGCGCACGAAGGTCTCCTCGGCCAGCAGATCGACCGAGCCCGAGAAGTACGGCGCGCTC
>Ga0187893_10003763_pt1 | contig 30016 bp, 26 predicted proteins | sample MA1701074metaG_FD_139574 | JGI IMG/M metagenome (GOLD analysis project Ga0187893, IMG submission 139574) | White microbial mat communities from a basaltic lava cave in the Kipuka Kanohina Cave System on the Island of Hawaii, USA - MA170107-4 metaG ...
ACCACACACTCAGTGCAGTCGCCCGAGCGGTGGGCCGCGCGCCTTGCTGTCCTGGCTCTGCGGCCACAGGCTGGCCTTGGACCGCAGCCCCACGAAGTGGTCTACGCAGTACCTACCGTCGGCGACTCCCTTCCCATAGGCCAAGTGGTGGATGCCCTCTCGACCATGCCGAAGCCGCTCTCGTGCAAGGCAAGCGTGGACCACGGCAGACTCGTCCTCGATTGTGGGCCATTCTTTGATTCTCAGCTCGCTCAAGACGAGCAGCCCTCGTACCTCCTCCGTCCTCCCCGTCGTCGCTCCTGCGTCCCAACCCGTCACCTGACATCTCAAACTCCCTACCGAGATCAGCCGGTGCGGCGGAAGGTCGCCGGCGGGACCGCGTACTACGTCCACACCGATGGCCGGGGCGCTGTCATGGCGCTCCGAGACTCGCTCCGTTCGGGCGTCAGCTACGCGGCGGACGTCTGGGGCAACCCGCTGCTCGGCTCGGCGGGCACGTGGTGGAAGGGGTCGCTGTACATGGGCCTGGGCCTCTACTACATGCGGGCTCGGTGGTACGAGGCGCGCACGGGCCGCTTTCTGAGCGAGGACCCGATCGGCCTGGCAGGCGGGATCAACCCGTACGTGTTTGCGGGCAACGATCCGGTAAGTGGGTGGGATCCGACGGGGCTGGGGCCGTGCCCGCCAGGGTGGGTGCGGCGCAATGGAGAGTGCGTCCGGGACGCCGGAACGCTGCCGTCGCTGCCCTCTCCCCGGCCATGCACCGGGCGCGGTTCCACCGCTGCCGCCTGGCGGTCCTGGTGGGTTCGATCGAGGCGGCTTCCCCCCTGCCCATGACCCGGCGGACGAGATCCGGCGGATGATGGACGCTGCCGAGGAAGTTGTAAACTTACACCCGAGACTAATGTTCTGCCTGATCCTTATGTGTGATCCAGGCGACGTGAACGGCCTGTCCCGGCAAGACACTCGGTGCCTCCTGACGGCTGCCTGGGTCCCGGTGAACGCAGGCCTGGACTATCTCGGATTGCGGGGGATCGTGGCCCTTGCTAAGGGCACGGTCACATTTGGACGCTTCGCGGTAGACTACGCGAGAGGTGGTCTCGAGGTCGGAGCAACGGTCGCTGTCCTTGAGGCCGGGGACATGGGCGAGCTGCACTCTGTTTGGGACGTGGGGGAGGAGATCCTGGAGTCATACGCTCCGATCGTAGGAATCGTGGAGGCCGCCGGGCGAGTACCGGGGGCCTGCAGGTGATAGAATGCCCTTAATTAAGGACGTTGCCCTGAGACGTTGTCCTCGCGCGCTTTGAGAACCCAATGTTGCGGCAGCTCGAGGCACCGGGCAGGCAGCTATATAAGGACTGGAGATGCTCGGCATGACTGGTTTAGGTAGCGGACGCTTCATCGGGGGCTGAAATGCGTCGGCCCGGGATGAACCTTGTGGCTGGCGTGAAGCTGGGGCTCTTGGCCGCCACGTGTTTCTCGGTATTGACCATCGCGCTACGGCTGATTGGCGGCTCCAAGCGGTTCGAGGAGTTCGGTATCAGCTGGCTCGACGCGGTCCTGACGTACTACGGCGCCTTTGCGCTCGGAGGCCTGCTCGTGGGACTCCTCCTTCCGTTGCGGCGCTTCGCCCTTGGATCCATCACGCTTGGATTCGTCGGTGTGTTCCCAGCATACGCGGCATTCACCGTACAGCTCCGCCGGCGAGATGAGCTCGGCGCAGGGGACCTCCTGTTAGCCATTGTGTTCTCAGCCGTCGTCGGTGGTGCCGTTGGGTACACGAGCTGGCGGGAGGACCAGAAGCAGCGAACATGACTGGGGCAGGTCTCTCGGATTCTCGGACCGTGCAGGCTCGCACAACGACACACCCTTCGGCAGCTATGATGAACCTCACGGAGAGGGAGAGCGATGCATGGGATGGGGCGCAGGGCGGATAGCCGTTGCCCCCGTCGATTTCCGCGCCCTGAGAGGGCGCCCTCGCCTCGTCGGGCCTCCCGAGGAACGCTCGGCGACCCGCGCGTCTGAGGAGGCACGCGGTCGGAGCCCCTGCTTCAGCCAAGGGGCTCCGAGCATCAGGCGTTCACGGCTCTCAAGATCGCCTCCACCGACCGGTCAGCGTCGCCCTCCGTCGTTGACCAGTTGCTCACCGAAATCCGCATCGCGGCGCGGCCGTGCCACGTGGTCCCCGAGAGCCAGCAGGTGCCATCGGCCTGCACGCGCTCGATCACGTGGCGGGTCACGGCGTCGTCGTCGCCGAACCGCACCAGCACCTGGTTCAGCACCACGTCGTTCAGCACGCTCACGCCCGGCGCGGCGGCCAATCGCTCGGCCATGCGGCGCGCCAGCGCGCAGCAGCGTTCGATCAGCTCGGCCACGCCACGGCGGCCGAGGCTGCGCAACGCCGCGTAGATCGGGAAGCCCCGCGCGCGTCGTGAGAACTCGGGCACCCAGTCTTCCTGGTCGCGCACCTCGCCCTTCCCCTTGATCAGGTAGGCGGCATCCGCGGTCATCGCTCCCCGCAAGGCCTCCGCGTCGGCGACGATCGCGACCCCCGAATCGTACGGCACGTTGAGCCACTTGTGCGCGTCGGTGGCCCAGCTGTCGGCGCCCTCGATGCCCGCGGCGAGGCTGCGGTAGCCTGCCGTGACGCGCGCCCACAGGCCGAAGGCGCCGTCCACGTGCACCCACGCCCCGCGCGCGTGCGCGGTGGCGACGATCTCGGGCAGCGGATCGAACGCGCCCGTGTTGACGTTGCCGGCCTGGGCACAGACGATCGTGGGACCGTCACACCCGGCGAGCGCGGCAGCGAGTGCATCGGCGCGCAGGCGTCCCTGGGCGTCGGCGGGCACGCGGATGGCCCCGGCGGCGCCGAGTCCGAGGAGCCGCAGAGAGCTGAAGATCGTCACGTGCGCCTCGTCGCCCACGACGACGTGGACGCGCGGTGCGCCCTGGAGCCCCCGCTGCTCCACGTTCCAGCCGGCGCGCTCGAGCACCGCGTGCCGCGCCGCGGCGAAGCAGGTCGCGTTCGCCATCTGACAGCCGGTCACGAATCCCACGCCGGCGTCGCGCGGCAAGTCGAAGAGGTCGAGCAGCCAGGCTGCGGCGACCTCCTCGACGACCGAGGCGGCGGGGGAACAGGCGTACAGTCCTGCGTTCTGATCCCAGGCCGACGTGAGCCAGTCGGCGGCCAGGGCGACCGGGAGGGAGCCGCCGATCACGAAGCCGAAATAGCGCGGCCCGGCGGACGCGATGACCCCCGGATCGGCCGCGCGCGCCAGCTCGTCGATCACGCGCTCGGCGGGAACGCCGGCGTCGGGGAGCGTGCCGCCGAATGAGGCACGCAGCGTCGCCAGGTCCGCAGTGGCGTGCACGGGACGCTCGGGCAAGGACGCAAGGAACCGCTCGGCATGCCGGGCGGCGGCACGCAGGGGTGCGAGATCCATGATCTCTCCGCCGATGTCTGACGTCTGACGTCTGATGTCTCTCGTCTCAGCCCACCCTAAACAGCGCAAACCCTCTCTCGTACCTCGCCACTATCCGTGCCCGGTACGCCGCGTGCTCCGGCCGCGTGAGCGCCGGATCGCGCTCGATGATCTCGCCCGCGGCCCGGCGCGCCGCTTCGATCAGCGCCAGGTCGCGCCCCGGGTCGGCGTAACGCAGCGGAATCCCGCCCGACTGCCGCGCGCCCGCCAGCTCGCCCATCCCCCTCTCCTGAAGGTCGAGCGCCGCGATGCGGAAGCCGTCGGTCGTCTCGCAGAACGCCTTGAGCCGCGCCGCCGCTGCCGGCGAATCCGAGAGCAGGATGCAGTGGCTCGCCGCCGCGCCCCGCCCCACCCGCCCCCGCAGCTGGTGCAGCTGCGCGAGACCGAACCGCTCCGCGTGCTCGATCAGCATCACCGTCGCGTGCGGCACGTCGATGCCGACCTCGACCACGCTGGTCGCGACGAGCACGTGGACAGTGTTGTCGCGGAACGCCCGCATCGTGGCGTCCCGCTCCTCGGGCTTCAGGCGGCCATGCACCAGACCGACCCGCAGCTCTGGAAACTCCTTCGTCAGCCGCTCGGCCATGGTGGTGGCCGCCTTCAAGTCGGCGCGCTCCGACTCCTCGATCACGGGATAGATGACGTAGGCCTGACGGCCCGCCGCGCACTCGGAGCGGATGAACTGATAGATCTTGGCTCGCGCGCCGTCGGTGCGGAGCGCGGTCTTCACCGTCCCCCGCCCGGGCGGCCGCTCGCGCAGCTGGGTGACGTCCAAGTCGCCGTACCAGGTGAGCGCGAGCGAGCGCGGAATCGGCGTCGCCGTGAGCAGCAGGACGTCGGGCGCCTCGCCCTTCGCCACCAGCGCCGCGCGCTGCTCCACCCCGAAACGGTGCTGCTCGTCGATCACGGCAAGCCCGAGCCGCCGGAACGCGACCGACTCCTGGATCAGGGCGTGCGTTCCGACGACGAGGCGCGCGCCCGCCGACGCGATGCGCTCGCGCGCCGCCGTCTTCTCGGCGGCCGAGAAGCGGCCGAGCAACAGCTCCGGCCGCAACCCCAGCGGCGAGAGCAGGGCCGTCAACGTGGCACCGTGCTGCTCGGCGAGCAGCTCGGTGGGCGCCATGAGCGCCGCCTGGTAGTCGTTCTCGACGGCGAGCAGCATCGCGAACAGCGCCACTACCGTCTTGCCCGTCCCCACGTCGCCCATGAGCAGCCGGTGCATGCGCACCGGCGCCGTCATGTCGTCGGCGATCTCGCGCACTGCCTGCCGCTGGTCGCCGGTCAGCTCGAAGGGCAGGTGCTCCTTCAAGCGCGTGGTCAGCTCGCGCTTCAGCTCGAAGCGAATGCCGGCCCGCGCGCGCTTGGCGAGGAAGCGCGCCCGCGCGTGCACCAGCTGCTGGTCGAACAGCTCGTCGAACGCGAGCCGGCGCCGGCCCGCCTCGGCGTCGTCGAGCGACGCGGGCCGGTGCACCGACGCCAGCGCGTCGCGCAGCACCGGCAGGTCGACCGCCGCGCGCAGCCTCCCGGGATGGGGGTCGCTCGCGAGCGCCAGGAGCGCGTCGAGATGCTGTTGCAGCAGCCCGCGGATCTGGCGGTGCGTCAGCCCCTCGGTGGCCGGATAGACGGGGAGCACGCGGCCTCCCTGATCGCCGGCGGCGGGCTCGTCCGCGGTCGCGAGCACGACGAACTCGCGCGGCACGATCTGGCGGCCGTGGTAATAGCGTACCGGCCCGGTGACGAGCAGGAGCTGGCCCTTCACGATCGTGCGCTCGAGAAAGGGCTGGCCCGGCCAGGCCGCCTCGAGCACGCCGCTCTGGTCCCGCAGCACCGCCCGGAACACGCGCAGGCCGCGGCGTGTCGGCAGGATCCCCGTGCTCTCGACCCGGCCGACGCACGTCGCCTCCTCCCCCACCCGTGCCTTCGCCAGCGGCGTCACCGTGGTGGCATCGAGGTAGCGGTGCGGCGCGTGGTAGAGCAGATCCCCCACCGTGCGCACGCCGATCCGCGCAAGCGCCTCGGCCCGCCGCGGCCCGACGCCCTTGAGATACTTGACCGACGTCGTCAGCTCGAGCGCCACGCTCTCCGTCCCTCCCCGTTCCTCCTCCGTCCTCCTCCGTCCTCCTTCAGGGAAGCCCCTGCCTCCTCCGCCACACCCACTCGGCCACCAGGGCCCCAAGCACCAGCGCGAACATCCACCAGCGATCGCGCAGCGCGATGGCCACGCGGCGCGCCGCCGATGTGCCGGGCTGCGCCGTCACGGCCGTCCCGGCCGGTCGCCACTCGTCGGAGTACTGCTCCACCGCGACCAGGCCGCCGTCGCCGTCGCCGCCCAGCCGGTAGCGGTACACGCCGGGCGACAGCGACAGCTCGGCCCGCCCCGCAGCGTCGAACCGCAGCGTGTCCACGCGCGCCGGGCCCGCGGGCGGCCCCAGGACCCCGAGCGTGATCGCCAGATCGCGCGCCGGGTCGGCGCCGGTCCAGCGCCAGACGAGTGGCAGGCCCTGGGGAACCTCGGGTGACTCCGGAGCAGCCTGCTCCCTGCTCCCTGCTCCCTCCCCCAGCAGCCAGTCGGCGAGCCCGGCCACCAGGGAGCGGTGCGCCACGGCGCCCGCGCCGCCGCGGAACGCCCAGCGGTAGATCCCGCGGCCCAGCACCGTGGCCCGCCGGCGGCCGGCCGAGTCGCTCACCAGCACCACCGGTCGCGGGGTCCCGCGCCGCCCGAGCCGGGCGCTGAGGGCGACGACGGCGGCGGAGTCGGTGCGGGCGTCCGCGAGGCTCGTGGCCGGCGGCAGGGAGTCCCACGCCACGCCCGCCAGCGCGCCCGCAAGCGGCGACACCGGCGGGGGATCCACGTACCAGTCGCCGTCCACGCCCCGCGCCTCGGGCGCCGAGGGCCAGACGAGGACGGCGGCCCGCGGCGCCGGCCGCGTGTCCGTGAGTCGCGTGGGATCGCCCGCGAGCACGACGAGCCGCGCAGCCGCGACCACGCGCGCGACCTCGCCCGCCGAGACCGGCTGGAGGGTCGTGCCGTCGCGCCAGCGTCCGGGCTCGGCCTGCACGAAGACGCGCACGGCGACCCGCGCCACGTCGCGCAGCGCCGTCGCGAGGAAGCGCGTATCCCAGTCGGGAGGAGCCGCGAGCAGCACGGCCCGTGGCTCACGGCTCAACTCGACAAGATGCAGCCGGGCGTCGTCGCGGGGCTCGGAGTCGGGAACGCCGTCCAGCCGCACCTCGAGCGCCCACCATCCGGGAAACGGGAAACGGGAAACGGGAAACGCGAGGTCTTCGGAGACCACACCGCTGTCGGGGAGCGGCACGGTGCGCCACGCGAGCCGCCGTCCGCCGGCGCTGATCGCGAGGGTCGCCGTACCCTTCCCCCTTCCCCCTTCCCCCTGCCCCGCAGTTCCATAGCTCACCCTGAGGCGAATCGTATCCGCAGAGCCCACGACCCGCGGCCCCTCGATGCCCGCGACGAACGCGTCGAACGCGGGCGGCCGCTCGATGGTGGCGATGCGGGGGCGTTGGCGCAGATCGGGCGGGAGGCCGGCGAAGTCCTCGACCGCCCCGTCGGTCACGACGATCACGTCGCCGCCGCGCGCCGCGGCCGCCTCGAGCGCGGGCCCGAGCCGGCTCGCGCCATCGCCCGGGGGTGCGGTGTCGAACGCGGCGACCCGGCGCCCGAAACGCCACACGACCCCGCCCCGCGCGAGCGCGCGGGCGCTGTCGAGCGCGCGGCGCCAGCGGTCGGGATCCCGGGGCGTGCCCGCCATGCTGAGCGAAGCGTCGAGCAGCACGAGGGGCGGCGCGGCGTCCGCCGCGCGGTGCGCCGTCGCCGGATTCCACAGGAGCAGCACCAGCGCCGCGAGGGCGGCGACCCGCAGCAGGGCGAGGCCCGGCGTCACCGCGCGCATGCGAGCGCGTCGGCCAGGGTGAACCGGCCTTCGTGCAGCGCGCGGCCGACGACGACGCCGGCGACGCCCGCCGCCCGGGCCGCGGTGAGGTCGGCGAGCGACGCCACGCCGCCGCTCACGATCACGTCGAGTCCGGCCGGCACCACGGCGCGCGCCCCGTCGAGGTCCGGACCCGCGAGCCGCCCGTCGCGCGTGACGTCAGTGTAGACCACCGTTCGCAGGCCGAGCGCCAGCGCGCGGCGCGCCAGGGCGACCGGTGGGTCATCCAGCTCGCGATCGGTGCCGCGGGGCGCGAGCCGGCCCCCGCGCACATCGATCGCCAGCGCGATCCGGTCGGGACCGTGGCGCTGGAGCAGCTGACCCACCAGGCCTGAATCCGCCACCGCGGCCGCCGTTCCCACGACCACGCGGGCCGCGCCCCACGCGAGCATCTCGGCCACGTCCGCCTCGCCGCTGAGTCCTCCGCCCACCTGCACGCGGAGCGGGACGGCGGCGATGAACTCACGCGCGAGCGCCTGGTTGTCGCCGCGGCCGTAGGCGCGGTCGAGATCGACGAAGTGCACCCACCGCGCGCCCGCGCGGGCGTAGGCGCGTCCCAACGCGACCGGATCGCCGGTATCGCGACCACGCGCCACACGCCCGCCCTGGACGTCGATGGCGGGATACAGGTCCATGGTGATTCGGCGGACGCTACGGCGCGGCGAGCTGCTCGACGAGATCGACGCGCAGCGAATCGAACGCCGGACGCGACTCCCGCGGGACGGGGGTACCGGAGCCGGCGTTGTAGCGCTGGGGGTTGGTGGCCCGCCCGTTGACGAGGAACTCGTAGTGCAGGTGCGGGCCCGTGGAGAGCCCGGTCGAGCCCACGTACCCCACGGTAGCGCTCTGCGACACGCGCGCGCCGATCCGGATCCCGCGGCCGAAGCTCGACAGGTGCCCGTAGCGCGTGCGGATCCCGTTGGCGTGCCGCAGCTCGACCAGCTTGCCGTACCCGCCCTCCAGGCCGGCTGCGGTGACGATGCCGTCGGCCGTGGCGCGCACGGGCGCGCCCGCCGTCGCGGAGTAGTCGACCCCCCTGTGCGACCGCCACTCCCGCAGGATGGGGTGGTAGCGCCCCCCGAACCGGCTGGAGACGCGGCGGAACTGGAGCGGGGTGCGCAGGAAGGCGCGCTTGAGGGAGCGCCCGTCCCCGTCGAAGAACGCGCCCCCCCCCCGGCCGGGCGCCGCCTCGAAATAGAAGGCGTACATCGGCGTCTTTCCGACCTCCACGCGCGCGCCGAGGATGCGACCCACGCGCCGCTCGCCGTCGGGCGACTCGAGCCGCTCGAACAGCACCGTGAAGGCGTCGCCGGGCCGGATGTCCCGGGTGAAGTCCACTTCCCAGTCGTACACGTCGGCGATCGCCCACGCGAGCTGGCGGCGCTGGGCGGCGGGGAGGACGTGATCCTGGGCCGACGAGTCGAGCGCGTCGTACAGCGACGACGTGATCACGCCGGAGAGCCGCAGGGGGGTGGCCGACCAGGGGATCGCCTCGACGGTCTGGACCCATCCCGAGTCGCCGCCCAGCCGCTCGAGGCGGACCCGGCGCTCCGGCTCGGTCCGCACGATGAGCCGCCGCGCGACCGAGTCCGCGCGCAGCCGCCGCACCTGGAACACGAGGCCGGGGCGCAGGCGCCGCGGCGGGAGCGCCGTCGCGGCCGTGAGGAACGCGGCGTGGTCCGGCCCCGTGACGCCGGCGCGGGCGAGGACGTCCGACAGCGTCTCGTTGCGGCGCAGCGTGTCGACGCGGTCCACCCAGGCCGGCGGCACGCGCAGCGCCGTCGCCAGGATGGGCCGCCGGCGCGACCACGCGTCCCGCGCGGCCCACGCCAGCGCCACGACGACGAGCGCCGCGGCGGCCAGGACCCGACCGAAGGGGGGGCGTGCCGCCATCAATCCATCTGCCGGCGAATGAATGTGGGGATCTCCATGTCGGAGACCTCGGGCGGCGGCGGCCCGGCCGGGCGCCGCGCCGGCGGCTCGGCGGCCCGTGGATACCCGGGCGGCGGCGCCGGGGTGGGGCGTGACACCCGCTCGCGGAAGGGAAGCACGCCCGGCGCCGGCCGGGCGCCGACGGCCACCTCGGGGGCGCCGCTGCGGTCGAAGCCGGTGGCGATGACCGTGACCCGGAGCTCGCCGTGCATGGCGGGATCGTTCACCGCGCCGAAGATGATCTCCGCGCCGTCGCCGGCCGCGTCGTGGATCGCCTCGCTGATCATGGTGACTTCGCCCAGCGTCAGATCGTCGCCGCCGGTGATGTTGATCAGCACGCCCGTCGCGCCGGCGATCTGGATGTTGTCGAGCAGCGGGCTCGAGATCGCCTGCTGGGCCGCTTCGAGCGAGCGATTCTCGCCGCGCCCGGTGCCGGTGCCCATGAGGGCGGCGCCGCCGTTCTGCATCACGGTGCGCACGTCGGCGAAATCGACGTTGACGAGACCGGTCACGCAAATGAGTGACGAGATGCCCTGCGTGGCGTGCAGCAACACTTCATCCGCCTTCTTCAGGGCGTCCTTGAACGGGATGCCTTTGCCCACCACGGCGAGGAGGCGCTCATTGGGCACGACGATCATCGTGTCCACGTGCTTGCGCATCTCGGCGATGCCCATGTCGGCCTGCCGCATGCGCTTCTTGCCCTCGAACAGGAAGGGCTTGGTCACGATGCCGATGGTGAGGGCGCCGAGGTCCCGCGCCGCCTGCGCGATGATCGGCGCCGCGCCCGTCCCGGTGCCGCCGCCCATGCCGCAGGTGACGAACACCAGATCCGCGCCCTGGAGGGCGTGCAGCACCTCGTCGCGGTTCTCCTCGATGGCCTGGCGCCCGATCTCGGGGCGCGCCCCGGAGCCGAGGCCGCGCGTGAGCTTCTTGCCGATCTGGACCTTGACGTCCGCCTTGTTGTCGAGCAGCGCCGCCGCGTCGGTGTTCACCGAGATGAACTCGACGCCGCGCACCTGCTCGTCCACCATGCGGTTGACGGCGTTGCCGCCGCCGCCGCCCACGCCGATGACCTTCATCCGCGCGTTCTGCGACACCGTCTCTTCCAGCTCGAAGGGATTCATGGGGTCCCCTGGTCTCCGATCAGAAGAAGTCCTCCAGCCAGCGCTTCACGCTCGCCACGACGCTCTCCATGGCCTGCCCGCCCGCCGTGCGCCGCCCTCCGCCCGCACCGCGCGCCAGCTGGTGCGCGGCATACAGCACGAGGCCTACGGGCACCGCGTAGCGCGGCGCCTGCACGCTGTCGACCAGGCCGGAGATGTTCTGCTCCGGCGTGCCCGCCCGTACCGGCATGCCGAAGACTTCGCGGGCCAGCTCCACGGTGCCGGGCACGTGCGCCGTGCCGCCGGTCATCACCGCGCCCGCCGCGAGGCGGTAGCCGGCGCGCTCGAACTCGCGCGCCACCAGCTGGAAGATCTCGTCCATCCGGTGGTGGATGATGTCCGCCACCAGCTCGCGGGACGCCTGCCGCGTGCCCTGCCCCGCCGTCGACGGCAGGGTGATCATCTCCGCCGGATCCACGAGGGGGCGGTAGGCCACGCCGTGGCGCTCCTTGAGGCGCTCGGCGTCGGCCTGCGTCACCCCCAGCCCCTCCATGAGGTCGCTCGTCACTCGCGTGCCCGCCCAGGGCAGCGAGGCGAAGTGACGGATCCGCCCCTCGCGGAAGATCGCGACGCCGGTCGAGGCGCCCCCCAGCTCCACCAGCGCGACCCCGAGCTCCTTCTCATCGTCGGTCAGTACCGCGTACGACGTAGCGAGCGGCTCGAGCACCAGGTCGGCCACGCGGTACCCCGCGCGTTGCACGCTCTTGCGCAGGTTCTGCGCGGCCGTCGCCTGCACGCTCACGAGGTACATCTCGACCTCGAGCCGCATCCCCGTCATGCCGACGGGATCGCTGATGCCGCGCTGCTGGTCGACCTGATACTCCTGCGGGATGTCGTGCAGGATCTCCTGATCGCGCCCCAGCGAGACCGCGCGCGCCACTTCGTTGACGCGGGTCACGTCGGCCGCCGTGACCTCGTCGCCGCTGACGGCCACGACGCCCGTGGACGTGCGGGCGGTGACGTGCTCCCCCGCGATCCCGCAGCTGACGGCGGGCACGGCGACGCCCGCCATGCGCTCGGCGTCGCGCAGCGCCGCCGCCACGGAGCGCGCCGTCTCCTCGATGTCCCGCACCACGCCGCGCCGCACACCGGCGTTGCGGGCGAGGCCCACGCCCAGCACCTTCGCCAGGGGCCGCCGCGGCAGGTCGCCCACGACCTCCGCGATCACCGCGCAGGTCTTGGTGCTGCCCAGGTCGAGCCCGGCCACGAGGCGGCGGTCCCGGCTCATCCGCGCCCCCCCACCCGCGGCCGGGCGGGGGCCGGGGCTTCACCCCGCGCCGGCGGGCGGACCACGACCTGCCCCGCGTAGCGGGCGTCGAGCTCCGCCGCGCGGCGACCGCGCGCCGCCAAGTCCAGCGATACCAGCACCACCGATCGAATGACCTCCGGTCCCGCGTCACGCCCCAGCAGCACGCGTCCCCACTCCAGCTCCAGCAGCACGCCGCCGCGCCCGACGGCGCGCGCGGTGCCCACCGCCCGAAACAGCGCCGGATCCGTGGCCTGTACCAGGGCCAGCGCCGCCACCACCCCCGAGTCCCGGCTCGCGGCGACCGGCAGATCGAGCCCGACGCGCGCCGGATCGAACGGCAGCGGCCGCCCGGCCGCGTCCACCACGCCGAATCCGCGCGCGCCCGGCACGAGCGCCGCCGGCTCCACCTCGCGCACGATGACCCGCAGCGCCGCCGGGGGACGACGCACCACGCGCGCATCGGCGACGCCCGCGAGGCCGCGCACCCGATCGGCGAGGAGCCGCACGTCGCCGAACACGCTCGCCGCCGCCGGCAGTCGCAGCGCGGCGATGACGACGTCGGGCGACAGGTTCCGCAGACCGACCAGCTCGACCTGGCGCACGCGGAAGATCGCGAGCCGCTTGAGCGCGATCGGCGCCCCGACCCACGCGCCTACGATCAGCACCGCCGCCGCCAGCCATCCGATGCGTGTTCTGGCTCGGCGTCTCACGTTTCCCGCTTCCCGCTTCCCGTTTCCCGCAGCCTCTCGAGCAACTCCGGCCCCACGCGCGTCACGTCACCCGCGCCGAGCGTAAGCACCACATCCCCCGGCCGCACGGCCGCCGCGACGGCGCCCGTCAACCCCGCGCGGTCGCGCACCGCCGTCGTCGCCGCCGCCGCACCCGCCCGCTGCGCCCCGTCCACCACCAGGTCGGCCGTGACGCCGGGCAGCGGCTGCTCGCGCGCCCCGTAGATCGGGGCAACGATCACCACGTCCGCCCGCGCGAGCGCCCGACCCAGCGCCTCGCCGTGCAGCGCCGTGCGCGAGTACAGGTGCGGCTGGAACACCGCGACCACTCGCCGCCCGGGAAACGCCTGGCGTGCCGCCGCCAGGGTCGCCGCCACCTCGGTCGGGTGGTGCGCGTAATCGTCCACCACCGTCACGCCTGCCGCCTCTCCCAGCCGCTCGAACCGCCGGCCGACGCCGTCGAACCGGGCGAGCGCGTCGAGCGCCGCCGTCAGGTCCGCTCCCAGCTCGTGCACCACGCCGACCGCGGCGGCCGCGTTGCGCAGGTTGTGCAGCCCCGGCACGCCCAGGCGCAGCGCCACCGTGCGCCCGTCGGGGAGGCGCAGCCGCGCCGCCGATCCCGCCGGCTCGAGCGACGGCTCGAACAGCCGCAGCTCCGCGTCGTCCCCGAGCCCCACGCGCCACAGCGGCACCGCGAGACGCGCCGCCACGCGCCGCGCACCCGCGTCGTCGGCACCCGCGATCACGCGGCGCGCCCCGCCGGCGAACTGCGCAAACGCCTGCTCCAGCACCTCGAGCGTGCCGTAACACTCGAGGTGATCGGCCTCGACGTTCGTCACCACCGCCACCGCCGGCGCGAGCGACAGGAACGCGCGGTCGAACTCGTCGGCCTCGACCACGAAGACGGCGCGCCCTCCGAGCCGTGCATTGCCGCCCCACCGAGCGACGCGGCCGCCGGCGAGTCCCGTAGGATCTCGCCCGGCGGCCGCCAGTGCCTCCGTGACCATGACCGTGGTGGTCGTTTTCCCGTGCGTCCCGGCGACCGCCACGAGGGTCCCGCCGGCTACGGCGTCGGCTAGGGCGTCCGCCCGCCGGACAACCGGAATCCGTCGGGCTTGCGCCCGCGCGAGCTCCGGATGCTCCCGCGTGACCGCAGCGGTGACCACGACCGCCCGCGCCGAGTCGACGTGGCTCGGGTCGTGTCCCCGCCAAATCGGGATCCCGAGGGCTGCCAGATCGGCGGCGCCCGAGGGGTCCGAATCACATCCCGTTATTGCGACACCCTGGTGCCTGGCCAACAGCGCCAAGCCGCTCATCCCCGCTCCTCCAATGCCCATGAAGTGGACCGGGCGGGGATCCCCGGGTGCAAACCAGGTCATCTGTGGGCGGCTAATATAGCGAATTTACGAAACTTGCGAAAGAGCTTTAAGCTATCGGATGAGCGTCAAGATTCTTGACACTATTTCCCCCGCCGCCCCCGGTCGCCCGCGTGACCGGGCGGCCGCCGCGAGCGACGCCAGCCGCCCCCCATCGGCGAGCAGATCCCCGACCGTGCGCGCCAGCAGCTCCGGCGACAGGTCATGCTCGGCCAGGAGGACCGCCGCGCCCGCAGCGGCGAGCGCCTGCGCGTTGCGGGTCTGGTGATCGGCGGCGGCGCTTGGCAACGGGACGAGCACGCTCGGCTTGCCCCACGCACACAGCTCGGCCGTGGTCATGGCGCCGGCGCGGCACACGACGAGATCGGCGGCGCAGTAGGCCGCGGCGATCGGATCGAAGAAGCCGCGGACCACGACGCGTCCCGGCTCCTCGAACCGCGCGACCGTGGCGGCGTGCGCGGCCCCCGCGCTCCAGAGGAGATTCACGCCGGGCAGCGCCTGCCCCTCGAGCGCGGCACCGACCACGCGGTTGATGGCGAGGGCGCCCTGGCTGCCGCCCATGACGAGGACCGTCGCCCGATCCGGATCGAGCCCGAAGCTCGTGCGCGCCGCGCGCGGGTCCCGGGGCTCGGGGGGCCGGATCGGATTGCCCGGCGCGCGCACCTCGGTGCGACGCCCCACCGCGATCCGCGCCACGGCCTCGGGGAAGCCGAGGTGCACCTGCGCCGCGCCGCGCGCCAGCCAGCGGGTGGTCAACCCCGGAAACGCGTTCTGCTCCTGGAGCGCGGTCGGGATCCCGCGGCGCTGCGCGCGCCACACGACGGGACCGGCTGCGTAGCCCCCCGTCCCGATCACGACCGCGGGCCGTTCCGCGTCGAGCAGGCGCCCGACGGCGCGCCAGGCGCGCCACGCGACGAGCGGCCAGCGGGCATTGCGCCACCAGGCGTGCCGGTAGATCGGCTCGAGCGGGAGGAGGTGGTAGCGAAACGGGCGTTGGGGCAAGACCCGGGCTTCGATCCCCCGCGCGGCGCCGACCAGCACCGGCTCGACGTCGGGACGCGCCTCCCGCAACGCTTCCGCGAGCGCGAGCGCCGGCATGAGGTGGCCACCCGTGCCACCGCCCGCGAGCAGGATTCTCACTCGTGCGCGGGTCCCGCGCGGGCCCCTCGGCCGCGCGCGCGCGCCACGCTCGCGAGCACGCCGACCGCGACGAGCGACACGACCAGGCTGGAGCGGCCGTAGGACACGAACGGCAGCGTGAGCCCGGTCGCGGGCACGACACCGAGGCTCACGCCGATGTGCAGCAGCGCCGAGACGCCCACCGACGCCGTGAGCCCCACGGCGAGGAGGCGCCCGAACGCGTCGGGTGCGGTGCGGGCGATGCGGAAGCCGACCCAGACGAAGGCGCCGAAGCAGAGCACCAGCAGCAGCGCGCCCACGAAACCCCACTCTTCTCCGATGGTCGAGAAGATGAAATCCGAATAGGCGTACCTCACATAGCCGAGCTTCTGCTGTCCCTGCCCCAGCCCGACGCCGAAGAGGCGTCCCTGGCCGATGCCGACGAGGGACTGGTGCACCTGCCAGCCCGCGGCCGAGGGCAGATCAGGATTGAGGAACGCGTCGAGGCGCGCGGCCCGCCAGCCGACCCTGGCGACGGCGGCATAGGCGATGCCCAGCGCCCCGCCGGCGAGGAGCAGGAAGTGTCCCAGTCGCGCGCCCGCGGCGAAGAGCACCGTGCCCGCGAGCAGCAGGACGAGCAGCGTCATCGACAGGTGCGGCTCGAGCAGGATCATGGCCGCCAGGGGCATCAGGATCACGAGGAACGGCGCCACGCCGCGCCGGAAGCTGCGCAGCGCATCGCCCTTCTTGGCGGCGAGCATCGCGGTCCACAGCACGATCGCGAACTTGGCGAGCTCCGAGGGCTGCACGGTCACGAGGCCCAGGTTCACCCAGCGGCGCGCTCCGTTGATGGTCGGCGCGATGGGGTGCGCGAAGGGCAGCAGCGGAATCAGCAGCAGGACGGCCGCGGTCCCCAGCAGCGGCCAGGCGAGCCGCCGCCAGCGCCGGTAGTCGAAGCGCGCCGCGGCGATCGCCACGACGCCCCCCACGGCGGCGCCGAACGCCTGGCGCAGGGCGAAGGTGGCCCCGACCGGGCCGCCCGCGGTGGTCAGCAGGCTGGACGCGCCGTAGACCGCCACGATGCCGAGGGTGACGAGGATGGCGGCAATCGTGGCGAGGAGCGGAGCCTCCCAGCGCGACACGGTCACGGGGCGGCGGCGAGGCGCCGGAAGGTGGCGCCGCGCTCCTCGTAGTCCGCGAACATGTCGTAGCTCGAGCACGCGGGCGAGAGCAGCACCGCGTCGCCGGGGACGGCGGCGCGTCGGGCGCGGGCGACGACGTCCTCGAACGAGCCCCCGCGCTCCAGGGGGACGCGACGCCCGAGATCGCGCTCGACCAGCGCTCCGGCCTCCCCGTAGGCGATCACGAGCTTGCAGCGTCCCGCGAGCAGCGGGGCGAGGCTGGTGTAGGGCTCGCCCTTGTGGCGGCCGCCCAGCAGCAGGACGAACGGCCGCTCCATGGCGGCGATGGCCACGGCGGTCGAGGCCACGTTGGTCGCCTTGGAGTCGTTGATCCACAGGATGCCCGCGACCACGCCGACCGACTCGAGCCGGTGCGGCAGCGCGCGGAACGCGCGCAGCCCGTCCGCGATCGCGGGCGGCGATACGCCCGCCCGGCGCGCCGCCAGGGCGGCGGCCAGTGCGTTCGCCACGTTGTGACGCCCGAGCAGCTGGAGCTCCGTGCGCGGCAGCAGGGGCGCGTCCTCCAGCATGAGCCGTGCGGCCGCCGCATCATACCAGCCGTCCGCCGACCCGCGGAGGGAAAAGCACACGCGCTGCCCGCGCGCGTCCGCCGCGAGCGCGAGGACGGCCTGGTCGTCGCCGTTCAGCACCCAGGTGCTGGCGTCCGTCGCGTTGCGAAACAGGAGCCGCTTGTCCGCATAGTACGCCTCGACCGACGGGTAGCGGTCCAGATGGTCCGGCGCGAGGTTGGTAAGGACGCCGACCTCCGGCGCGAAGTGCGGGCTGTCGTGCAGCTGAAACGACGAGACCTCGACCGCGAGCCAGGTGTAGCGGTCGCCCGCCACCGCGATGTCGGCGAGGGGACGGCCGATGTTGCCCGCCGCCTCCGCCGCGAGGCCGCCGGCGCGCAGCAAGTGCGCCGTCAGCGCGGTGGTCGTGGTTTTTCCGTTGGTCCCGGTGATCGCGATACAGCGCACGCCGGGGAGCGCGCGAAACCCCAGGTCGAGCTCCGACACGATTGCGACGCCCGCCGCCCGTGCGGCCGCGAGCGGCGCCGCCTCGGGCGGCACGCCGGGTGAGACCACCACCGCCGCCGCCGCGCGAATGCGCGCGAGATCGTGGCGACCGGTCTCGACCGCGACGCCGGGGAGGTCCCGCAGGACCGTGAGCGCCGCCGCGGGGAGATCGGCGGCGTCGCTCGCGTACACGCGGGCGCCCTCGCGCGCCAGCAGCCGGGTGGCGGCGACGCCGCTCCGCCCGAGCCCGACGACCGCTACCTCGCCGGCGCGCCAGCCGTCGAGGATCATCGCAGCTTCAGCGTCGCCAGGGCGATGGCCGCGCACAGCACGCCCAGAATGTAGAAACGCGTGACCACGAGCGGCTCCGGCCAGCCGAGCTTCTCGAAGTGATGGTGCAGCGGCGCCATGCGAAACACGCGGTGCGCGTCGGCGTACGCGGGCCCGCGCGTGCGCTTGTGCCAGCGGTACACGCCCGTCTGGATCAGGACGGAGACCGCTTCGGCGGCGAACACGCCGCCGGCGATGAGGAGCAGGAACTCCGCCTTGAGCAGGATGGCCACGGTGCCGAGGGCGCCGCCGATCGCCAGCGCACCCGTGTCCCCCATGAACACCTGCGCCGGGTGGGCGTTGAACCACAGGAAGCCGAGCGCGGCGCCGAGCAGGGCGCCGCAGAACACGGTCAGCTCCCCCGCCCCGGCGAGGTGATAGACGCCCAGGTAGCGCGCGGCGTCGAACCGACCGAAGAGATAGGCGAACACGGCGAACGCGCCGGCGGCGATGGCGGTGAGGCCGGCGGCGAGGCCGTCGAGCCCGTCGCTCAGATTGACCGCATTGGAGCTGCCCGTGACCACGAGGGTCACGAACAGCACGTACAGCGCCCCGGGCAGGGGCAGCAGGATGTACTTGAAGAGCGGGAGCTGGGTCGAGTCGGGCCGCAGGTCGCCGGCGAGCGGCCAGAGCAGGATGTAGGTGCCCAGGACGACCCCGAAGGTCACCTGGCCGACCAGCTTCCAACGCGCCACCAGACCCTGCGGCTTGGCGCGCACGATCTTGAGGTAGTCGTCCACGAAGCCGATCCCGCCCATCCACAGGGTCGCGAGCACGGCGACGAGGACATAGCGGGTATCGAGTCGCGCCCACAGCAGGGTGGGCAGGAGCGTCGCCAGGATGATGACGATCCCGCCCATCGTGGGCGTGCCGCGCTTGCCGTGGTGGCTGGCGGGTCCCTCGGCCCGCACGACCTGGCCGACGCGCCGCTCGCGCAGGCGGCGGATAATCGGGGGAGCCAGGAGGAAGGCGACGAGCAGCGCCGTCACCGTCGCCCCGGCGGTGCGAAACGTGATGTAGTTGAACAGGTTGAAGAAGATGTGCCTGTCCGCGAGCGGCGTCAGCCAGTGATAGAGCACGCCCTCCTCCTCACGTGAGAAACGGCAGCACCCGCTCCAGCGCCACTCCCCGGGAGGCCTTGAGCAGCACGACTTCGTCGCCCGCGAGCGCCGCGCGCAAGCGGGGCCCGAGCGCCTCCGCATCGGGGGCCACGATGAGCCGGTCGCCCAGCGCGGCGCGATGCGCCTCCAGCGCCGTCCCCAGCTCACCCACGGCGGCGATCAGCGCGGGGCGCGGCTCGAGGGCCACGATCTCTCCCGCTGCCCGCGCGTGCCAGCGGGCGCTCTCGGGCCCCAGCTCCAGCATCGTGCCGACCACGAGGGCCAGGGGCCGCCGGCGCCGCGCCGCGAGCCAGCTGGCGAACTCGACGGCCCGGTGCAGCGACTCGGGATTGGCGTTGTAGCTGTCGTCGATCACCGTGAGCCCGCCGGCCTGGACGATCGCGCCCCGGCCCGGAGGAAACCGCACGCCGGCGAGCGCGGCGACGGCCGGGCCGGGCTCGACCCCGGCCTCGCGCGCCGTCGCGAGCGCGAGCATCGCGTTCTCGATCTGGTGGAATCCGACGACGGGCAGCGTAACCTCGTGCCCGAGCCACCGGATCACCGGATAGCCGTCGTCATCGAGCGTCGCGGCGTCCGGCCGCACCCCGGCCTCCGGCGCGGTGCCCGCCACCACGGTGCGCGCACGGCGGCGCGCCTCGACGGCCAGCTCGGGGGGCTCGGTGCCGACGACGGCGACCGGCACGCCGTCGAGCAGCGAGAGCTTCTCCCGCAGCACGCCCGCGAAGGAGCCGAATCCCTCGACGTGCGCGTGTCCCACGTTGGTAATCACGCCGATCGTCGGCTCGATGATGGCGCGGAGCGCCGCGATCTCCCCCGGCACACTCGCCCCCGCCTCGACGACGAGCGCCGCCGTGTCCTCCGGCGCGTCGAGGATCGTGAGCGGCACGCCGACCAGGTTGTTGAGATTCCCCGTGGTCGCGTGGACCCGCCCGCGCCAGCGGGCGCCGAGCGCCGCCCGGAGCATCTCCTTCACGCTCGTCTTGCCGCTGGAGCCGGTGACGGCGACCACGGGGCTCGCGGCGGGCAGCGCGCGCCGGCGCGCGCGGGCGAGCCGGCCGAGGGCATCGCGGGGGTCGGACACCTGGAAGAACGGCAGCCCGTCCACGGGCGGCGTGCCGCGCCGCACGACGGCCGCTGCCGCCCCGCGCCGGCGGGCGTCGGCCAGAAAGTCGTGGGCGTCGAAGCGGTCGCCGGCGAGCGCCACGAACAGCTCACCGCCGGCGAGCCGCCGGGTGTCGGTCGAGACGGCGCTGAAGGCAGGCCCGCCCGCCCCCGCTGGCGCCGGAACCCCGAGCGCGGCGGCGACCGACCCGGCGGTCCAGCGCATCATCGTGCGCCCAGCTCGCGCACGATCGCCTGCTCGTCGAACGGCTGCTTCACGGTCCCGACGACCTGGTAGGTCTCGTGCCCCTTCCCGGCGAGGAGGATGGTGTCGCCGGCGCGCGCGAGCGCGAGGGCCCGCCCGATCGCCGCGCGGCGGTCGGTGATGCGCTCGTGCGCCGCGCCGGCCATGCCGGCCACGATGTCGTCGAGAATGCGCTCGGGGTCCTCCCCACGGGGATTGTCGGACGTCGCGATCGCCACGTCGGCGAGCCGCGCGGCGACCTCCCCCATGGGCCCGCGTTTGCCGCGGTCCCGGTCGCCGCCCGCGCCGAACACCACGATGACCCGCCCCGCGGTGAGCGCGCGCACCGTCTCGAGCGCGTGCGCCAGGGCATCGGGCGTGTGGGCGTAGTCGCGCAGCACGACGCACGGCACCTCCGCGATGCGCTCCATGCGGCCCGGCACCTGCGGGGCCGTCCGCAGCCGTTCAGCCACGGCTTCGATCGGCACCCCCAGGCCCCAGGCGCACGCCGCCACGCCCAGCGCGTTGCTGACGTTGAAGCGCCCGAGCAGGGGGAGCCGCACGCTCGCGGTCCCCACGGGCGTGGCGAGCTCGAAGCGGCTGCCGTCGGCGCCGACATCCACCCGGCGGGCGGTGACGTCGGCGCTGCGCTCGCCGAAGGTGATGCGGCGACGCCCCGGCCGCAGCCGCCGCCACGCGGGGTCGTCGGCATTGACGACTTCCAGCCCGTCGTCGGCGAGATAACTGGAGAGCTTGGCCTTGGCCTCGAAATACTCGTCCAGGGTTGCGTGGTAGTCGAGGTGATCCCGCGTCAGGTTGGTGTAGATCGCGGCCGCGAAGACGAGCCCGTTCACCCGCCCCTGATCGAGGCTGTGGGACGAGACCTCCAGCGCAGCGCCGCGTGCGCCGCGCGACACGAGCGCCGCCAGCGTGGCCTGGAGATCGATCGGGCCGGGCGTCGTGAGGTTACCCGCCTCGCTCGGCACGGGCTCCCCCGCCGGGTCGAACGCCCCGAGCGTGCCGATCGCGCCCATGGGCTCGAGCGCCGTGAGCACGTGGCGCGCCAGCAGGACCGACGTGGTCTTGCCGTTGGTCCCCGTGACGCCGATCAGGTCGAGCCGCGCGGCGGGGCGCTCGAACCACGCTTCGGCCGCGACCGCCGCCGCCCGCCGCCCCGCGCCCTCGCGCACCACGAACTGCGGCAGGCTCACCGGCTGCTCGACCTCCACGAGGGCCGCGGCCGCGCCGCGCTCGGCGGCGGCGGCCACGAAGGCATGCCCGTCCTGCGCGGTGCCCCGCACGGCGCAAAACAGCATGCCGCGCTCCACCCGCCGGCTATCGGCGGTGAGACCCGTGATTTCGGGGCTCGCCTCGGGGGCGCGGACGAGCAGGCCAGCCCCGCGCAACGCCGCGAGCACGGCAGGCAGGCCCGTCACGGCGACTCCGCGAACAGCGTGACGCTGCTCCCCACGGCGGCGCTGTCGCCCGCCGCGGGCACCGTGCGCGCGGCCCGGCCCCAGCCCCGCAGCTGCACCTGGAAGCCGCGACGGTGCAGCGCCAGGGCCGCCGCGCGCAGCGGCCGACCCCGCACGTCCGGCACGGCGCGACGCGGCACGGGCCCTGCCCGCGCGGGCTCGTGCGGCCAGGTCACCACGTACGGCGCGACCGCATCGTCGTCGGGCAGCGGCTCGGCCAGGGTCGCGGCGTCCACGGCGGATCCTCTGGCCCCGGGCGCCAGCCCGGGAACCCCGCCGAGCCGGGCCCGGTCGATCGCGACGTCGCGCGCCGCGAGCGCCTGCTCGAGCACCGCGCGGGTGACGGGCGCGGCGGTCCGCGCCGCCGTGTACCCGCCCGCGCGCGGGTTGTCGAGCTTCACGACCATCGCGAGCTGCGGCCGGTCCGCCGGGAAGAGGGCGGCGAAGGACGCCGTGTACAACCCCTCCGCGTAGCGGCCATCCACCACGCGGCGCGAGGTCCCCGTCTTCGCCGCAACGCCGAAGGTCGTGAGTGCGGCCGCCGAGCCCGTCCCGCCCTCCACCACGCCGCGCAGCAGCTCCCGGAGCCGGTCCGCCGTGCCGCGCTCGACCACCCGTCGCACCGGCGCGGGCCGGTGGCGGAACACCACGCGGCCCGTCGGGTCGCGGATCTCGCGCACCAGGGCCGGCTGGAGCAATACGCCACCGTTGCCGATCACGGCGTAGGCCGCCGCGAGCTGGAGCGGGGTCACGGCCAGCTCGTATCCCATCGCAAGGCTCGCCGCCGAGAGCCGGGTCCAGCCGTCGGGGCGCCGCAGCCGGCCGGGCGACTCCGCGGCCAGCTCGAGGCCGGTCGGCGCCCCGAAGCCGAACGCGCGCAGCATGGCGAACTGCTCGGCGGGCGCGAGGCGCGAGGCGAACTTGGCCATCGCGATGTTACTCGATACCCGGATCGCGTCGGCCAGGGTGAGCGAGGGCAGCGGGTGATCGTCGGTGATCGTCCGCTCGGGCATCCGGTAGCGGCCGCCCTCACCGGAGACACGTTCGCCGGGGCGCACGTGCTCCCGCTCGAGCAGGGCTGCCGCCGCGAAGATCTTGGCCACCGAGCCGGGTTCGAATACGTCCGTCACCGCGCTCGCCGGCGACGAGCCGTCGCGCCGCCGCGACGCCAGTGCCAGCACCTCGCCGGTCGCGGGATCGAGCATGACCACGTCGCCCCCGTCGGCATCCAGGCGGTCGAGCGCGTCGTCCAGCGCGCGTTGCGCGATCTCCTGCAGCTCGGCATCGAGCGTCAGGATCACCTCGTGACCGGCCACGCGATCGGTAATGACGCGCGCCGGCGAGGCGTACTCGCGGCCCGCCCGATCCTTCACCACCACGGCGGCGCCGGGGCGGCCGGCCAGCAGGCTGTCGAGCGTGCGCTCCAAACCCGACGCCCCGTGCCCGTCCGTGCCGACGCGGCCGATGACGGCACGCGCGAAGTCGGGCGCCGGATAGAATCGGTGCGGCACCGGCTCGAGGTGCACGCCCCGGACAGCCCGCAGCGGCTCGACGTCGCGCGCCGAGTACGGGCCGGCGAACCAGGCATAGCGCCGCCGTAGCGCGCGCTCCAGCGCACGCGGCGCGACGCGCAGCTGCCGGGCGATCAGCGCCGCGTCGGCGGCGCGCCGGCGCAGCTCGTTGGGCGCGATCCCGACGTGGTAGGTCTCGTGCGACAGCGCCAGGGGGGTCCCGTCCCGGTCGGTGATCGCCCCGCGCCGCGGCTCGAGCACGACGCGCTCGGTGCGCTGGGCCTGCGCCTCGGCCGCCCAGCGGCGGCCCTGGACCAGCTGCACCTGCGCCGCCCGCGCGAGCAGCAGGGCCAAGCTCCCGTAGAGCACGATCTCGATCGCCCGGAGCCGCACGGCGGGGTTGGCCATCAGCGCGGAGGGGCCGGCACGAGCACCAGCTCGGAGTCGGCGGGGAGCCGCAGGCCCAGCCGCTCGGCGCGCGGCACCAGCACCTCGCGGCTCCGCGCGGCGCGGATGCGGCGCTCCAGCTCCGCGCGGCGCGCCTCCGCCGCGGCGCGCGCGGTGCGCGCCTCCTCGAGCCCGCGGGCCGCGCGGAAGCCCGCGGTCGTCCGCGCCTGCACGATCGCCGCCGACGCGAGAAAGGCGAGGAGCCCCGCGGCCAGCCAGTGGCGCCCCTTAAACGTCATCGCGATCCCCCCCGGAGACTGCGAACGCGCGGAACGTCGCCGAGCGTGCCCGCGGGTTGCCCCGGATCTCGTCGAGCGGCGGCCGCACGCCCCGGCGTGTCAGCACCTGTCCCAGCGCCCGGCCCCGGCAGGTGCACACGGGCTGGCGCGGCGGGCAGACACACTCCCGGCCCCATGCGCGAAACGCCTGCTTGACCACGCGGTCCTCGCCCGAATGATAGCTGATCACCGCCAGGCGGCCGCCCGCCACGAGCGCATCCCGCAGGGCGGGCAGCGCGCGGCCGAGGCCGCCCAGCTCGTCGTTGACCGCGATGCGCACGGCCTGGAAGAGGCGCGCGAAGTCGGCGGGACCGGCCCGCGGCCCGAGGGCGCGACGGATCGCGCCGACCAGGTCGTCCGCGGTGGCGAGCGGGGCGCGCTCGCGGCGCTCGACCACCGCGCGGGCCAGCGCGCGGGCGCGCCGCTCGTCGCCGTACTCGGCGAAGCAGGCGGCCAGCCGGGACGCGGGCCAGGTATTCAGGATGTCGGCGGCGCTCGGCCCCGCGCCCGGCGTCATGCGCATGTCGAGGGGGGCCCCGGGGCGGAACGTGAAGCCGCGCCGGTCGGCATCCAGCTGGTGCCCGGAGACCCCGAGGTCGAGGAGGATGCGATCGGGCCGGAAGGCGCGGATACGCGCGAGGGTCTCGGGCGCCCCGTAGGCCGCGGTGACGTACTCGATCCCGGCGTCGCCCAGGCGCGCGCGGGCGGCCGCGATCGCCTCGGGGTCACGGTCGATCGCCAGCAGGGTCGCGCCGGCCGCGCGCAACAGCGCGGCGTGCCCGCCGCCGCCCACGGTCGCGTCGACCGCGCGCCGGCCCCCCTCGGCCCAGGGCGCCACGGCCGCGGCCAGCACCGGCACATGATAGGGCACCCCGGGCTCGCGCCCGGGGTCAGTCGAAGCTCGGCTGACCGCGATCCCTCTCCTCCAAAAAAGACGACGGCCCCGCCTGCCGCTGCAGGTGGGGCCGGGTGCTTCGTCCCGCGACGCGGGCTCAGGCGGGGCTGACGGGGCTCGAACCCGCGACCTCCGGTGTGACAGACCGGCACTCTAACCAGCTGAGCTACAGCCCCCTGCGACGCAGCGCCGCAATATAGACCCGCGCGAGGGCCGGTTCAATGGCTCAGAAATTCGTGCACTTGAAGGCGCGCCTGACCTGCGGCATCGCGTCTCCGAGCTGCGTGAGCGGACGCTCGTAGGGCTTCATCGACTCCGCATGGACACGCTTGCCCAGCTCGAAGGCCGCCCGCGTACGCACCAGATCGTCGTTGAAGGCCCGCGCCTGCTCACAGCTCTTGCTCTTGGTCATGATCGGGTAGGCCTGACCCAATCGCGGGACGGCGGCGAAGACGTACCAGAAGCTCGTGTTCACGCGCACCCGCTCGCGGACGCCGCCCGTGTCGGCGGGCGTGCGCGGGGCCACGATGCGCAGCGCCTGGTCGAGCCAGGGATAGGCCCGATCCACGGCGCCGGCGCGCACCAGCTTCTCCCCGGCCGTCCGCATGATCGACGCGGCGCCGACGCGCAGCAGCGTGTCGCTCGATTCGACGGCCGGATTGAGGTACGTGCGCGCCGGGTCGATGCGGTCGGCGAACGCGCGGCGCACCCGCCCCACGCACGCCGTATCGGCGCGGGCGCAACGGCCGGCGGCTGCCGTGTCGTAGGTCGCGCCGTCCACCATGGCCTTGGCGACCAGGAGGCCGCTCGCCACGTCACGCGGGTCCCGCTCGATGGCTCGCCGATAGGCCCACACGGCCGAGTCCACCTGGCCGCCCAGCTCGAACCCGGACCCCAGCGCCTTCCAGTAGGCGGGGCTCCGCGGGTAGTGCGCCACGGCACCGTGTCCGAAGAACTGCAGGCGTGCGCCGTCGTTCGCCTTCTGGGCGACCCCGATGGCCGAGTTGAGGAACGTGGAATCGGCAAGCTTGGCGGTGTCGGCCATGGCCTGGGCCTGGAGGGCGTCCAGCGCGCAGGGCCAGAGCTCGCCCTCGATGCAGGTGCGTGCCTTCAGCTCGAGCATGCCGTTGTCGGTGGGGAACAGGACGAGGCCCTGGTCCAGCAGCGCGGCCGCGTCGCCGTAGCGCTTCATCTGGTGCAGGAGGTTGGCGTAGCCGATGCGGCGCGCGGTGTTGCCGGGATCTCCCCGCATGTCGGCCGAGAGCGCCTCGATCATCGTGGCGGTGTCGCTCTTGACCTGGGCCTGCGAGAAGATGAGACGCCACGCCTGGCCGTTGAGCGAATCGCCGCGCAGCGCGCGGCGCGCCGCCGCGATGATGCTGTCGGGTGGCTGCCGCTGCGCTTCGTAGACGAGCGCGGTGCACATGTGCGCGGCGGGGAGATTGGGATCCAGCGCGATGGCGCGCGCCGCCGCGGCGAGCGCCCGCGGGAGGGCGGCCCGCGTGCGCTGCGTGGCGCACTCGCGCGCCGGCTCGGCGGCGCGCGCGATGGCGGCGAGGCGCTCGGCGATCGCAGTACCCAGCTCGGCGGGGCCGGGGTTGCCGCTGGCGCCGAAGCGATACGCCATCCCCGCGCCCCCCACGTCCACGACGTGCACGTTCGCGCTCAACCGGCCGTCGCGCGCGTGCAGCGTCCCCGTCGTATAGACGTCCACGCCCAGCGCGCGGGCCAACTCGGCGGCCTCGCGCTCACCCATCAGGACGTCACAGCCGAACCCGTAGGTCCCGAGCGCCTGGCAGAGCTGCTCCTTGGTGACGACCTGCACCTTGCCGCGGGCGAGGGTCGCGGTCTTTTCGCGGGCCACGTCGGCGACGGCGACGGTCGTCGCCGTGTCGGACCCGCTCGGCGTGAGGGGGAGCACCAGCAGCTTCTCGGTGGGCTGCACGCGGGCGAGCTGCGCGGGCGCACCCGCGGCGGCGCTCACCGCGAGCCCGACGAGCAATCCCGACAATCTCACGACCTGGTTACCTCCGTCGCGCGTAGGTGCGCGTGCAGTGGGCGAAGAGGGATTCGAACCCCCGACATCCTGCGTGTAAGGCAGGCGCTCTGAACCGCTGAGCTATTCGCCCGCGCCGCGGTCGCCCGGCTCCAGCGCCAGTCCTACCGGGAAGAACACACAATACCCGAGGACGAGCAAGATGGGCGCCGCGGTCGTGGAGCCGCGCGCCAGGAGCCAGTACCCCGCCCCGAGCGACACGAGCGCCGCCGCGAGCAGGGCGTAGTTTCGGGGGCCGAAATGGAGACGCGAGCGTGACGGGCGTTTGTCGGGCATCAGCACGCCAGTTTAGCGCCCGAACCCCAGGCTCGTCAAGGAGTTGGCGCGTCATCCAGGACCGGGCGCGGCTCGTCGAGCGCCGTGCGTCGCGCCCGATCGCGCCGGCGGCGCCGGGCCCAGGCCCACACCAGCGCGCACCCCACGACCGTCCAGAACAGCCCCGCCGCCTCGACCCACGCGAGCCAGCCGTAGTGCGCCGCTACGTCGCGCTCCCAGCGGGCCTCGAAGTCAGCTTCGGTGACGTAGTAGGTCGCGCGCAGCGCGGCGTCGAACGTGGGCGCGCTTCCCAGCGTCGCCATCAGGGGGGCGAGCCCGCGCTCCCCGCCCCACCGCTCGAGCAGCAGCACGGCCGTCGTCGCGAGCGCGTAGGCCGCGTCGGCCTCGGCGGCACCGGCCCGGAGCGCGCGGTCCACGTCGCCGAGGTTCATGCGGATGCCCCGCGCCACGTGCCAGTTCAGGCGCAGGGCCTCCAGCCGGCCCCATTCCCCGGCGGCGACGGCCGCGTAGCCTTCCTCGAACCACAGCGGGAGGCGCCGCCGCACATCCCAGCGGAGCGCGAGGTGGGCGAGCTCGTGCCGCAGGGCGCCGCGCAACCGGTCGGGCGGCGCGTCGGTCAGCAGCACGATGGTGCCGGACTCGGGGAACGCCGCCCCTTCGCTCCAGGCCGGCAGGCGACGGCGGGTGAGCGAGTCGAAGCGCTCGCGCGTGGAGGCAAGGATGAGTCGGATCGGACGCTCGGGCAGCGCCCCGATGCCGGGGAACGGCGGGCTGCGGTCGGCGCGCTCCGCCAGCGCGACCCCGAGCGCTGCCTGCTCGGGCCAGGTCAAGACCGTGATGCGGCCCACGGTCGTGGCGCTGGGAGCCTGCGCGAGGAGGGCGAGGAGGGCAAGCACCGGATCTGAGTGATTATAGCGGGAAACGGGACGCGGGAAACGGGAAACGTAAAGACCACCCGCGCTCGCCGTTTCCCGCTTCCCGTTTCCCGTTCTAGTCCCGTCCCGGCTCTCCCCCCCGGCCCACCCGCTCCAGCGTCTCCTGGCAGCGCTTGCCCCAGGGATTGAGCTTGTTCGCGGCCACGCCGGCCTCCCAGGTCTTGGTGGCGCGCCCCCGGTCACCGGCGAACCAGTAGGCTCGACCCAGCTCGAAGTACGCCTCGATCAGATTGGGGCCGAGCTCGAGCGTCTTGGCGAAGAAGGTCTGAGCATCCTCGTACATCTCCCGCTGCAGGTAGACCAAGCCCAGATAGAAGTGGGCGTAGAGCGTGGCCTTCTTGTCGTTGGCGAGCCGGATGGCCTTGGAGAGATGCTCGATCGCCTCGCCGAAGATCTTCTTCTTGAGACAGATGTAGCCGACGTTGATCCGCGCCAGCGAGTTGGCCGGCTCCTTCATCAAGACCTTCTGAAAGGTCTGGAGGGCGTCGTCGTAGTCCCCGTGCAGCATCTGCGCCCAGCCGAGCAAGGACTCGGCCTGGGTCTCGCCAGGTGAGAGCTGGAGCGCCCTGGTGAGCGCCTGCACGGCCCCCACGTGATCGCCCAGGGAGATCAAGCTCCACCCCTTCTCGATGAACGTCGAGGCGCCGATGTGGTCGGCGTGCACGGCGGGGCCCACGCCGGTGAACTGCGGCGCCGCGTCGGCCTCCGCATCGGCCGTGAGCTGCTTGTAGCGCTCGACGAGCTGGCGGATGTCCTCCTTGAGCTGGCCCAGGTCGGTCAGCAGGCCGTCCACCTGCTTGAAGTACGCGATGATCTCGCGCTTCACGGCCTCGCGCTCGGCCGAGCCTCCGCTCAGGCCGTCGAGCCGGCGCGCGATCACGTCGTATTGCGCCCGCAGCGTGCCGATCGGCGACTCGGGGCTCACGGCACCGCCTTCTCTTTCCCGGAGACCCGCATCGCCGCCTCCAGCTGGAGGCGCTCCTTCGAGGCGAGGAGCTTCGCGGTGTTCAGCACGAGGATGGTCCGCCGATCCTGCACGACCAGGCCGTGCAGGTACTCGGCCGCGAGCCCCTGAACGATGGGAGGGGGCGGGCTCACCTGCGCGGCGGGCACGCGCATCACCTCCGACACGGCATCCACGACCACCCCGATCTTGCCGCCGTCCCACTCGAGGACGATGGTGCGCGTGTCGTCGCGCAGCGGGGCCGCCACACCCAGTCGCTTGCGCAGGTCGATGAGCGGCACGGCGCCGCCCTGGTAGCGCAGCACCCCCTCGAGGAACTCGGGCGCCTTGGGCAGCGGGGCCGGCGGCTCGTAGCGCAGGATGCGCTCCACCTGGAAGACGTTGAACGCGAAATCCTGGCCCGCCAGCCTGAAGGCGACCAGCTGGACGTCGTCACCCGCCGTCATCCGATACGCTCCCCCAACGCGTCCAGGTCCAGGATCGGGACCAGGGCGGCGGCGCCGCCCCCGCCGCCCCGGCCGCGCCCGACGCCCGAGGCCCACGGCAGCGATTCGCCGCGCGGCACCGGCAGCGGCTCTTCGCGCACGACGTCCTCGGCTTCGTCCACCTCGAACGCCACGGTCCGCGCTCCCAGGCGAACGAGCACCACGGTGCCGCCGCGCTCGCGCGGCACCCCACGCTCGGCGAGCAACGCCCCCAGGTGGACCAGGGGCACGAGCCGGCCGCGCAGCGGGGTCAGGCCGCGGACCGCGGGCAGCGCGCGCGGCACATCCAGCACTTCACCCAGGTCCGCCACCTCGAGCACCCCGCCGAGCGGCAGGCCATAGGGCCGGCCCGCGACGCGCACGAGCACGTACCCGGAGCTCACGCGCCCCTCCCCTTCGCCGGGACGCCGCGCCGCGCCAACTCGGCGGCGACGCGATCGGCAATTTCGCCGAGCGGCAACACGGCATCGACGCCGCCCGCCTGGACGGCGGCCGTGGGCATGCCCGGGATCACGGCCGTGTCCCGGTCCTGGGCGAGGCCGGCACCGCCCGCGTCATGGATGGCCCGCAGCCCCGCCGCGCCGTCGCGCCCCATGCCGGTGAGCACGATCCCGACCGCGCGCGGGCCGAACACCTCGGCGACGGACCGGAACAGCGGGTCGGCGGCCGGACGGACGCCCCACACGGGGGCCGACTGATCCA
>Ga0187893_10003764_pt1 | contig 30005 bp, 25 predicted proteins | sample MA1701074metaG_FD_139574 | JGI IMG/M metagenome (GOLD analysis project Ga0187893, IMG submission 139574) | White microbial mat communities from a basaltic lava cave in the Kipuka Kanohina Cave System on the Island of Hawaii, USA - MA170107-4 metaG ...
CTCACTAAAGACCCTCACCCTGCCCTCTCCCAGCGGGAGAGGGGGGAGCCGTCCCGACGAAAAGCCGTCAAAATCAGGGTGAGGGATGAGTAGGACACACAAGGTAGCAACTTGGGTTAATTACTGGGACCGAGGTTTGCTAGGCATTGCCGTCCATCCAGATTTCCCGAATACGCCCTATGTGTACTTACTGTACACATATGACCCGCCCGGTACAACGGATAATGGCGGAGGCGCACGCGTCGCGCGTCTTCTGCGAGTGACGGCTGACCCCGCCAATACCAATGTGGCGATTCCCGGCAGCGGGGTGGTTATCCTGGGCACCAACAGCACGTTTGCCAACATCGGCAATCCGAACAACAACGGCGGCGCACCTTCTTGTCAAAGCGGGGCATCCTTTATACAAGATTGCATCGCCGCAGACAGTCCCTCCCATACAATCGGAACGCTCGCTTTCGGCACAGACGGCTCGTTATTTGTAAGCAGCGGTGACGGAGCACACTTCAGTTACACCGACGCCCGCGCGCTGCGCTCGCTCGATATTGACAGCCTCAACGGAAAGATTCTGCGCATCAATCCCATCACCGGGGAAGGATATACAAATAACCCCTTCTATAACGGCAACGCCAACGGCAATCGCTCGAAGGTCTACAGCCTCGGCTTGCGTAATCCATTCCGCGTGACGATCAACACACTGACCAACGAGCCGTTCATCGGTGACGTGGGTTGGAACTTGTGGGAAGAGATCAACACCGGGCGCGGTGAAAACTTCGGCTGGCCCTGCTATGAGGGGAATAACACAACGAGCGCCATGCAAAACAGTTATAGATTTAATGCTTCTACCTCGGCGACCTGTGCCGCGTTATACGCACAAGGACTCGGCGCAGTGGAGGCACCTCTGTATGCATATAATCATAGCTCGGGAAGTTCTTCGGTTCAGGCGGGTGCGTTCTATCGCGGCAGTGTGTATCCCTCGCAATATCAGGGCGCATTGTTCATCTCCGATTACAACGCGGACTGGATCCGCTACCTCACCTTCGACGCCGGCGGCAATGCCACGGTCAACAACTTCGCTACGGATGCGGCTCCCGTCGGCGGAATTGTGCAGTTGCTGGCTGGTCCCGACACGAACTTGTATTATGTTGCATATAACGGACCCACGCCGGATACAAGCGAGGTGCGCCGCATTCGGTACACCGCCGGTGCGAATACACCTCCTACTGCGAATGCCAGTGCCGATCCCACCTCCGGATACGTGCCGCTCGATGTAGATTTCTCCAGCCAGGGGACATTCGACCCGGATGCCCAAACATTGATCTACCTATGGGATTTCGACGACGGCAACACATCCGCGGATCCGAACCCCACGCATACCTATCTGGCTTCAGGCACGTTTACGGTCACGCTCACCGTGACCGACCCAGCCGGCGCATCCGGCACGGATACGGTGACGATCACGGTCGGCAACCTCGCGCCGGTCGCAACTATTCTGGCGCCGGTGAACGGCTTCCCATACGATACGAACGACACGATCAATTACAGCGGTACCGGTGTGGACAATGAGGATGGCAACCTCAGCGGCGCAAGCCTGCAATGGGATATCCTGCTCCATCACAATTCGCACACCCATTTCGATTACATACCGGGCTTGATCGATACCACCGGTACTTTCGATGTGCCCGACCACGGCGATAATTCGTGGATCGAACTCTGTCTCACGGTCACAGACAGCGGCGGGTTGAACGATCAAGAGTGCGTCAACTTAACTCCCAACACGGTAACGTTTACGTTCGATACTGTGCCCACCGGCCTGCAACTGGAATACGATGGCGTAACGTATACCACGCCCTTCAATGTGGTGACGAACGTCGCCGCAGTACGCGATCTCATTGCCGCACCTGTGCAGGGTTGTCACAATTTCGTCTCATGGTCCGATGGCGGCGCAGCGAGCCACCAGATCACAATACCCTCCACGCCGACAACCTACATTGCCACGTATGCGCCGTGCCCGATCACCATCACTGCCAACCCGGGCCAATCCAAAACCTATGGCAATGCCGACCCAGTCTTCTCGTATACATCTTCCCAACCGGGGGTTCCACTGACTGGCGCGCTATCCCGTGCGGCGGGTGAAAACGTGGGCAACTACGCGATCACACAAGGCACTCTTGCCAGCGCGGACAGCCGCTACGCGATTACGTCCTTCATCGGCGCGAACTTCGCCGTCAACCCGAGGAACGCCTCTGTGACTCCGAATGCGGCGGGCAAGATCTATGTAAATGCCGAGCCGCTTATCACCGGGACGTTGACCGGTTTCCTGGCTGCGGATAACGTCACCGCCTCCTATAGCCGCGCCCCCGGTGAGACGGTTGCTGGAAGCCCCTACCTCATCAGCGCGACGCTGAGTCCCTCGGGCGTATTATCCAACTACAACATCACCTACAACACGGCGAACTTCACCATCAGCCAGCGAACCGCGTCTGTGACTCCCAACCCTGCCGGGAAAATCTACGGCAACGGAGACCCCTCATTCACTGGAACGCTCAGCGGATTCCTGCCCGCGGATAATGTGACTGTTGTCTACAACCGCGTGGCCGGTGAAACGGTGACTGGCAGTCCATACCCGATCAGCGCGGTCTTGAGTCCGTTGGGTGTACTTGGCAATTACAATGTCACATACAATACTGCGGACTTCACGATCAACGCGGCGAGCGCGTCCGTTTTGTTGAGCAACTTGAGCCGCACGTACGACGGTACGCCGAAATCCGCGGACGCAACAAAAACACCAAACGGTCTCTCCGTTTCCATCACGTATGACGGCTCGCCGACCTCGCCTACAGATGCCGGCAGTTACGCCGTCGCCGCAACCATCACCGACCCGAATTACGCGGGCGCGGCGAATGACACGCTGTCCATCTCGTCTGCCACCGTTGACCCGCTCATCACAGCTGACAACAAAGTGTATGACGGCACGACCGCCGCGACCATTGCGACGCGCAATCTCACCGATGTTCTCGGCGCGGATGACGTCAGCCTGACAGGCGGCACAGCAACATTTGCCGATCCAGATGTCGGCACGTGGACCGTGACCGCGACAGGCTTGAGCCTGAGCGGGACAGACGCTGGCAACTATCAACTCTCGTCAACTACCGCGACGACGACTGCCAGCATTACGCCCGCCGGCGCGACGGTAGACACGGAAATCCATAGTGCGGGCCACACGGCGATCACATCTGCCGCAATTGGTTCATCCGTCCATGCAGGCGCAATTGTGACCGGCAACGGCGCAACGCCGACGGGGACTGTCACGTTCACCGTCTTCAATAACAACTCATGCAGTGGAACAGGCTCGGGTGCAGGAACAGTTGCACTCGACGCGGGAGCCGCCGCCGATCCGAGCAACGCATCCATCGTCACCGCGAGCGGAGTCTCATTCCGCGCGGCGTATAACGGCGATGCGAATTACTCCCCGCAGACCGGCGCGTGTGTCTCGTTGAGCGTCGCGCCGGCATTCACCAGCGCGGACAATACAACCTTCACAGTTGGCAGCGTCGGCGCTTTCAACGTCACCACGGCTGGCTTGCCCGATGTTTCATCCATCACACAGACCGGGTCACTGCCCACAGGCGTGACGTTTACCGATAACGGTGACGGAACGGCTTCCTTAACCGGCATACCCGCGGCTGGAACGAACAGCGTGTATCCGCTGGTTTTCACCGCGACGAACGGGATTGTGCCGGATGCCGTGCAAAGCTTCACGCTCAGCGTGGAGCAAGCTGCGCCACCAATCGTCTCTCCGACCGCGGGAATCAACACGGTATCCCCCACGTCCGACAACATCCTTACTGAGTTCGAGATCGTGCGCGTGAACGTCACGCAATTCACCGTGACGTTCGATCAGGATGTGCTCGATGTGGACGAGGACGATCCTGATTTCGGGGATAGCGTGATCAACCCGGCTAATTACATGCTCGTGCGCGATAACGGCAACGGATTTGAGACTGTCAGTTGCGAGGACGGCATTACCGGCGACGATACTCAAATCAGCATCGATGCGGTGACGTATGACAACAACGATGGTGCGGGTCCCTTCGTCGCCACGTTGAGCGTCAACCTCGGCTTGCCGCTCTCCAACGGGACTTATCGCCTGTATGTGTGTGGCACGACTTCGATCATCAACGTGTTCGGGGTTCCGCTTGCCGGTAACGGCGCGGCAGGCACAGACTTCGTCCGCAACTTCCTCGTTGACCTTTCCACCGGCGGCAACAGCGGCGGGAACAATCAGGGGAGCGGCGGGAACAACAATGTCACAGTGTTGAACAGCCTGCTCATCCCGGTCACCGGCTTCGCGCCGGGTGAGGTCACGCGTTTGCCACAACAGCCGGAGGAACTCGCGTACGCTCCCACCGGCGGATTACGGCTTGAAATTCCGAGCCTCGGTGTGAACGTCTCCATTGTGGGCGTAAAGCAAACCAAATCCGGCTGGGACCTCACCTGGCTGGGCAACAACGCGGGCTACCTCGAAGGCTCGGCGTATCCTACGTGGCACGGCAACACGGTGCTCACCGCGCACGTGCTCGACTCGAGGAACGTGCCCGGCCCGTTCGCGAACATTAAACAACTGAAGGATGGCGAGCTTATCTACATCCACGCGGAAGGATTGACCTACATTTATCAGATTCAGTCGAGCGAGGTGGTTTTGCCCGGTGACAACGACGCCGTCTTCGAGCATAAGGACTACGACTGGCTCACACTCGTCACCTGTGAGAATTTCTATAAACCCACAAAGACGTACCTCTCGCGGCGTGTCGTCCACGCGGCGCTGATCAGCGTGATCGTCAAGTAATAAAAAGACCTCCGAGTCAATCTCGGAGGTCTTTTTATTCAGATCATTGTCGGCTCTTCGTAGACGCCGAACACTTCCTTCATCACCTGCACGATCTCGCCCAGCGTCGCGTACGCGTGCACGGCTTCCATGATGTACGGCATCGTGTTCTCCGTTCCTTCGAGCGCGATGCGCAGACGATCCAACGTCTGACCGACGCGCCCGTTGTCGCGCGTCTTTCGCAACTCTTCGAGACGCCTCGCCTGTCTTTCGTAACCGGCTGGATCCATTTCGAGGATGGGAATTGTCAGCGGTTTCTTTTCCGCATAGGCGTTCACACCGACGATCTTGCGGACGCCTTCATCTATTTCGCGCTGATAGCGATACGCCGCGTCTGATATTTCACTTTGGAAGAATCCTTTTTCGATGGCGGGGATGACGCCCCCCAACTCCTCGACGCGACGGAAGTAATCATACGCCTGCGCTTCCATGCGGTCGGTCATCGCTTCGACGAAGAAACTGCCTCCCAGTGGGTCAACTGTGTTTGCCACCCCGGACTCTTCAGCGATGATCTGTTGCGTGCGCAAGGCGATGGTCACAGCATGTTCAGAGGGGAGCGCCAGGGCTTCATCGAGCGAATTGGTGTGCAGGGATTGTGTTCCTCCCAACACGGCCGCCAACGCTTGGATTGCGACTCTGACAACATTGTTCTCCGGTTGTTGCGCAGTGAGCGAAACGCCTGCTGTCTGCGTATGGAAGCGGCACAACCACGAGCGCGGATTCTTCGCCCCAAATGTTTCCCTCATCTCGCGCGCCCAGATGCGACGGGCGGCGCGGTATTTGGCGATCTCTTCGAAGAAGTCGTTGTGCGCATTGAAGAAGAACGAGAGGCGCGGCGCGAACTCGTCCACGTCCATGCCGCGGGCGATTCCCCAACGAACATACTCAAGCCCGTCGCCGAGCGTGAAGGCAAGTTCCTGCGCGGCTGTGGAACCCGCTTCACGGATGTGGTATCCGCTGATCGAGATCGTGTTCCACTGCGGGACTTTTTGCGAGCCGAATTCCATCGTGTCCACCACCAGTCGCATCGAAGGTTCGGGTGGAAAGATGAATTCTTTCTGCGCGATGAATTCCTTGAGGATGTCGTTTTGGATCGTGCCGCGCAGTTGATCGAGTCTCACGCCGCGATTCTCCGCCGCGGCAAGGTACATCGCCCAGGTGATCGCGGCTGGCGAGTTGATTGTCATGCTCGTGGAGACTTTATCGAGCGGGATGCCTTCGAAGAGAATCTCCATATCCTGTAACGAAGAGACCGCTACACCACATTTGCCAAACTCACCTAATGCTTCGGGTTGGTCTGTGTCGTAGCCCATGAGGGTCGCGAGATCGAACGCGACCGATAAGCCTGTTTGTCCCTGATCCAATAAATATTTGAAGCGTGCGTTCGTCTCTTCTGCAGTGCCGAAGCCAGCGAACATGCGCATCGTCCACAGTTTGGAGCGGTGAAGCGTGGGGTGGACTCCGCGCGTGAAGGGGTACTCACCCGGAAGTCCAAGAGAAGATGCGTAGTCTTTATCCGCAAGATCGAGCGGGGTATAGAGTCGGTTGACGGGTTCGGAGGAGGTCGTGATGAATTCGTCTGCGCGCTCTGGCAGGGACGCGAGCGCCTTGCTCAAGCTGGTCTCTTCCCAGTTTTCAAGTAAGTTTTTCAATTCATCGAGTTTCTTTTTGTCGTACATCGCTCTCTCCTTTGACAGGGTATTGCGATTATAACCCGCCCCACCGCTTTAGCGGCGGAGGCGGTGGGAATGGTATACTCGCCGGGACGAAGGGAATTATGCCTCGATTTGAGATTGATGTTGACCCATGTGACCACATCACCGCTGACGCGATAGGAAAGCCCGGTCAGCGCGTGTTTTATATTCAAGCCTACCAAGACCAGCGCACGATCACGATTATCATCGAGAAGGCGCAATTGCATTCGCTTGCCATCGGCGTGGAACAGTTCATGGCGCAGATCAATGAACAGAACCCCAACCTCCCGGAAGCTTCGGGCGATTACGTCGAAGATGTGATGCGCATCAACCCGCCTGTTGACCCGCTCTTTCGCGTCGGCGAGATCGGGTTGGGCTACGACAAGGAACGCGACTTGATCGTCTTGTTTGCGAAGGAAATCCTCACCGAAGAAGATGACCCCGAAACTGCGGCGGTCATCCGCTTTTGGGCAACGCGCACGCAGGTGAGGATGATGGCGCGTTGGGGGATGGAAGTCGTCTCGCGCGGACGCCCGATCTGCCCGCAATGTGGTCAACCCGAAGAACCCGAGGGGCATTTTTGTCCGAAGAAAAACGGGCATTTTCATTAAACCCTTATGTAATTATTGACTCATGCCTGATTTCAAAGGTTTATCTCCAATATTTCGACATGCTTTAGAGTCTTTTGAGCACGGAATTTTTCATTATCTCGACGGAACAATTCTCGGGCAAAAATTTTCTCTATTGCATATAGATCACGCAATAGAATTATTATTAAAAGAAAAAGTCGTTCGTTTGGGTCATTCAATATATAAAAAAGATGGAAAGACAATAAGTATTTATGAGGCATTTGGAATCCTCGAAAACAATAAGGTGATATTTGCCGAGAAGCCTCGTTTGGAAGAATTGCATGATTTTAGGAATGTTGTGCAGCATAAAGGTTTAACTCCTGATCGGCACACAACAGAGTTTTATATTACCGAGGCTTATAAATTCGTAAAAAGATTTTTATCGGACGAGTTGGCTGTAAAGTTAGAAAATTATCTGCCAAGTAAATATGTGAAAGTTTTAGAGGGAATTGAAGACCAGGAGAGTGGAATAAGAAAAATGTTGGACGAATGGTTTGCAGATGCAGAGAAGATTTTTCAATCGGAATCTTATGAAATGGCAGTTCTTACTGCTTTTATTGGGGTTGAAACATTAATAAGAAACAAGTTCAACAATGATAGATCAACCCCAGCTCCAAGATTGTTGAAGCAGTTTGTAGTTGAAAACAAGATTTCAGAGGATGTGTTGCAGAATTTTATGACTGTCAATGATTTAAGGAATAGATTGGTTCATACAGCACACCGAATCACAAGGGAGGAAGCGGAAGAGACTTTAGAATTGTTAAGCGGCATTAGAAAGATATTGTCTGAGTAATATTTATTATAGACTCGGCGTGACTGTGGTAACCCATCCTCTAGAAATTCCATTTCAACACGGCGATCTTGAACTCAAAGGTCAGTTCATGCTTGGCTCGAACTACACGTTTCTCGTTGAAATCACGCACGAAGACAAAACATATCCCGCCGTTTACAAACCGAGCAAAGGCGAGCAACCATTGTGGGATTTCCCTGAAAACTCGCTTGCCCAACGCGAAGTGGCGGCTTATCTTGTGAGCGAAGCACTTGAATTTCACTTTGTCCCGTTCACCACGTTGCGCGAGGACGGTCCGTACGGCGCAGGCGCGATCCAACAATACATCGAGTACGATCCCGAATATCACTACTTCAATTTTTCCGACGACGACAAACAACGTCTCAAACCAGTTGTGCTCTTCGACTTGCTCGTCAACAATGCAGATCGCAAAGGTGGTCACGTGTTCTTTGAGCATGGAACGCACAAACTCTTCGCGATCGATCATGGGATATGTTTTCACGAAGATGATAAACTCCGAACCGTATTGTGGGATTTCGCCGGGCAAAAGATTCCCGACGATTTGCTTGCCCGCCTCTCTCTGCCCTCCAGCCTGCTCACTGACCTTGAGCGTTATCTCACCCCGCGCGAGATCGAGGCGCTATGCGCCCGCTCCGAATCGATTCGGCATAGCGGAATCTTTCCCCGCCAGCCGCGCGATAGACGCGCCATGCCATGGCCCCCGCTCTAACACAAGAAGAGGTGCAAGGTATTATTGCACCTCTTCTTTATTACACTACCTTGTTGAAAGCACCAGTTTTACGAGCGTACTTTAACGGGGATGGAAACGCTTTCCAAGACCTTGTTGGTCAGCTTGCCGTCGCCGCTGGCGGCAAGATCGCCCAATGAGATAATCCCTGCCAGCGAGTTGTTACGGTCGAGCACGACCACTCGCCGTATCTGGTGCTCTTCCATGGCATGCGCGACGTCATCAAGACTTTGATCCTCAAAACAATAGACCGCGCTGGGAGTCATGCAATCCTTGACGCAGATGGATTTCGGGTCTTGACCATTTGCGACAGCTCTCAAGACAATATCTCGATCGGTGAGCACACCTACAACCTGATCGTTGTCGTATACCGGCAGGATACCCACATCCCAGCGCCGCATTTTCTCTGCCGCGTCTTCCAACATATCGTTGGAATGGATGGTCTCGACCTCGCGCGTCATTAACTCTTTCAGTTTCATCGTGCCTCCTCTCGCACTCGATCTTCAAATTCGTGAATGCCGTGCTGGCTCGCACAGTGAGCACAGCAGTAGAATGTACCTTGGGCTTCCATGCCGTGACCGATGATCCGACAGCCGCAATGCGCACATTCAGGCGCGAGGGCATGTATGGCGCATTCGAAACTGTCAAAGATATGGTTCTGGCCGTTGATCAGCACTTCAAATGACTTGTCGTAGTTATTTCCGCAAACTTCACATCTCGCCATTCTGTATTCCTTTCTCTTATCGAAAGCGGTAGATAATTTCCTGCACGCTCAAGTCCTGTGTCAGGCGGCTTGCGCCTTCTTGATGTTTTCACGCCGCGCCCGCTGTTGAGCGGGTGTCGGCTGAAGACGCTCCGGTCCTCCATTCGGACGCGGCTTGGCTCTGAAACGATCTCCTCGCAACCGTACGGGTGTCGAGCCCAGCTGCACTAGAACTTTTCTCGCGCCCTCGGAGTCAGGGATGAGTCGTCTGCCTACATCCTGGGTTCGGAAACGCACAAAGCCGCTCTTTGGCAGAACACTCAACATGATAATACTCGCCTTCGCCAGTACTTCCCGGCTTTTTACGCTTGCGTATTTCGCGCTGAACAGACGAATTTCGTTTTTGCCTCATTAGACTTCCATCGCCTCAAGTTTTTCCACTGAGGGTTTCTTGACTCGCAGGAGAACTTCCTCCTCGCCTAGTGACATCACCCAACTGATGGGAACGAGTTTCCTCTCTTTGGCGATCAACCCGTTTGAAACGAGCAAGTGAGTTACCTGATCGAACTCCGGATCCGCAAGGACACCCTCGACGTTGCCCACGGGTTTTCCTTCAACGGTAAGCACTCTGGCACCCTCTTTCATAGGAATGGTGCCTTCCGGGATGTTCCGTTCCGTATATTCGGCAAACTGATCGCGAATTGGCGCCTGCGGCTGGGTTGTAATTATGGGGGATCCAAAAACCAAAGCCCCACCAATGGGTGCTGGTGACTTGATCTCGCTGCCATTTTCCGCCGGGGCATAATGTTTTTCCTCAAAAGGCGTCAGAGATCCCGGGTCTTCGGCATCACCGCTGAGAAGGATGTTCTTCTCGGTCGTCTCGGCAATCAAATCCATGGGCACAACCTTTTCCTCTTTGTTGAATATGTCCGACTTGTTTACCGTCCGCGGTAAATACGCCTGCATTCTGCTGGAGTTGTATCTTGGAATTCATGAGGAATCTCCTTGATTAAGTTTATATAGTTTGGCTGATATGGTGAAATTCTCGTTTGTGTGACGAGCGATTGCATCTGAATTAACGATGCCCGCAAACCAGCGTTACGGATGGATTTCGCGCCCTAAACCGTTTCTCGCAATTCTTATCCTTGCTTAATATACATACTATAGGCTTTATAATTGTTTTGCGATGTAATCGTCTCTCGAAATATCAACCCAATCTTCAGGAGCAAGGATGCATTACAAACTGGCATTCATCGGTTTCGGTAACGTTGCTCGCGCGTTCGTCCGCCTGCTCGAGCGCAAACGCGAGGCTTTGAGATCAGCTTACGGCATCACATATTCAGTCACCGGTATCGCGACAGGGAGACATGGCTTTGCGATAAATCCAGAAGGAATTGATATTGCGAAAGCGCTCGAACTTGTTGAAAGCAACCAACCTATCTCTCCTGTTTCTTCTTTCGATGTTCAAGACTCGCTGGCAGTTATCCAACATTCCGCCGCCAACATTATGTTTGAAAATTCGCCAGTAAATTACGAGACCGGTCAACCCGCTATCGAACACGTCACAGCCGCCTTGAATGCGGGCATACATGCCATCACCGCCAATAAGGGGACGGTGGTGCACGCGTACCGCGAGTTGGCCACGTTGGCAAAGTCGAAAGACAAAAAATTTCTGTTCGAGTCAACGGTACTTGGCGGCTCGCCCCTCTTTTCCACGTTCCGCGAAGCAATGCCGCTTGCCGACTTGATCTCGTTCAAAGGCATCATCAACGCGACAACAAATTTGATTTTGTCGCGCATGGAAGACGGCGAGTCGTTCGACGACGCAGTGAAGTATTGCCAGAGCATCGGCATCGCGGAGACCGATCCCTCCGGCGATGTGGACGGCTGGGACGCGTCCATAAAGGTCGCGGCGCTGGCGACGGTATTGATGGATTCCCCTCTGAAGCCGCAAGATGTGGAGCGGAAAGGCATACGTGAGATCACGCCGGCGATGGTGGATCAAGCGAAAAGGGAGAAGAAGCGTTGGAAGCTGGTCGCGTCGGCTGAACGGGTTGGGGATCAGGTCAAAGCGCGCGTCGCGCCTGAGTTGGTTGACTCATCATCTCCGTTGTATGGCATGATGGGCTCATCCACGGGATTGACCTTCCGGACGGATGTATTGCCAGATTACTCTGTCATTGTTTCTGAGCGCGAGGACATGAAGGGCGGACCCGAAGAGACGGCGTATGGTTTATTCGCGGATTTTGTGAACATCGGGAGTGAAGTAAAATAAGCAACAGTCAATATCTGGAAAATTCATATGCCTATCACCAAACAACGCACGCTGGATTACCTCAACCTCGAATGGGGAACCTACGTCAAACGCTTCCACCGCCTGCCCAAGGCAGAACAGGAGAAGCGCATCAACGCGCAAGGATACGAGTCTTTTCGCGATATTCTGGCGCACATTTTGGCTTGGTGGGAGGAGGGAATGCCGATCATTCTTGCTGTGGCGGAGGGACGCGAAGTGGAACGGAAGAAATATGATTATGACGAGTTCAATGCCGCGGCGGTGGCGAAGTATAAAGATCGGGATGAAGACAAGTTGATGGCTCACTTTGAGAAAACGCGTCAGAAAGCCGAAGCAGACCTGAAATCCGTGAATGAGGCGGCGTTCGAAAATCGCCGGGTGCGGTCGTGGGTGAACGGGATCTTTATCCACCATGCGCGCGAGCATCTGGTCGCGTTGAGTCGCTTTCTCGTAATTGACCTGCTAAAGAACGAATGGGCGGAGTACCTCGAGGATTTCAACCGCCTCGCAGATGAAAAGAAGAAAGAATTTTTAGCGAAGCAGGGATTCGCAAGGTTTCACGATCTGGTCGCGCATGTCATCGGCTGGTGGGAGGAGGGCGCGCGCATCATTTCGGGGATCCTGGAAAAGCCCGGGTTTACGTGGAAAAGTCATGACACCGATGCTTTCAACCTCGAATTAACCAAGAAATATTCGACATGGTCGGACGATGAGTTATACCAGCATTACGAAATGGTGAGGACGGTAATGCTCGAGTTGACCGCGAGCCTGCCGGAGGACGCTTTTCTAAACGAAGACATCGAAGGCTGGCTCAAGGACGATGTGGTCGCGCATTATGATGAGCATTCTATCTAAGGACGAATGATGGAAGAGCATGTTGTTTATCTGGCACTGGGTTCGAATCTGGGCAACCGCCTCGCGAATCTGAAGGAGGCGGTATCTTCGCTCCCCCCGCAAATGGAAGTGAAGGCAAGGTCGAACGTTTACGAAACCCAACCGTGGGGATACGAAGATCAGGATAAATTTCTCAACCAGGTGGTGCGCGCTGAGACCTATCTCAAGCCCGAGCCGTTACTCAAACATCTCAAGCGGCTGGAAGTGGCGCTGGGACGCAAGCCGACCTTCCAAAACGGTCCGCGTTTGATTGACATTGATATTCTATTCTACGATGACCTTGTTCTCTACTCGCCGACGCTGATGATTCCGCACCCACACATGCATGAGCGCGGTTTTGTACTTGTGCCGATGATGGATATCGCGCCTGATTTTGTCCATCCGGTGCGTAAGAAAAGCATCCGCGAACTGGCGTTGTTTACTGACGTGAGCGGGGTAATCAAGTTCGAGGGTTGAGGATGAATGGAATTCTTTAAACGGATCAAGAGTTCAGCACGTATTTTGCTCAAAGGCGAACCGAAAAAGAAAAGCCGCAACGCCATCCCTGCCATCACGCGCGAGGAAGTGAAAGAGGTCAGGCAATTCTTTCCGCGCGATAAATTCTTCATCCTCGGTCATGCACGATCAGGCACCACGCTGCTCATGCGGCTCGCGCGCTTGCACCCCGAAGTGCATTGCAACTATCAGGCGCATTTCTTCACGCGCAAACCGTTGTTGAAATCAATGGTCGATTCGCCCGAAATGGAGGAGTGGCTGGCGCGCAAGTCCAACCGTTGGAATGGCGGGCGCGACCTCTCGCCGCTCGTCGTGCGAGCCGCCGCCGATTTCATCATGGAACGCGACGCGGCGCGCGAAGGCAAGCGCATCGTGGGCGACAAGAGTCCCTCGTCCACGATTCACGGGCAGGCTGTGCGTGACATGCATGCGATTTATCCCGATGCGAAACTCATCTACATCGTCCGCGATGGTCGCGATTTGTTGATCTCGGAACGCTTTCGGAATTTTGTGGAGGAATCCAAATTTCTTTCTGCGGAAGACAAACGAATGATCTCGGACCTTCGGGCTGACCCCGCCTCTTTCAGCGATGGTCGCCGTTCGATCTTCACCGAGTCGTTCATCCGCCGCGTGGCGAAAGGTTGGACAACGAATCTCCGAGAGACCGACGAGGAGGGGCGAAGACTATACGGAAAAAATTATTTCAGTCTGCGCTACGAAGATATGCTGAAAGAGCCCTTCAAAGAAGTGTCTCGTTTGTGGAGATTTCTCGGTGTGAAAACGATCAACAAGTCACTTGAAAAAAAGATCATAGCCGAAATGGCGTCCAACCCCGACGAGGAGTGGCAGGCAAAACGGGACGAGGGAATCGCATCCTTCCTTCCAAAAGGGCAGGCTGGAAATTGGCAGAGGCTGTTTTCTGCGAAAGATAAATCTGTGTTTAAAGAAGATGCGGGGGAAATGCTGATGAAATGGAAGTATGAAAAGAACATGGGGTGGTGAAAATGAAACTCCTGATTGCCGGTCTTGGCTCCATTGGTCGTCGTCACATGCGAAACCTGATCGCTTTGGGCGAAACGGATATCGTTTTGTATCGCACGCGCGAGAGCACGATGCCCGAAGAGGAACTCGCCGGGTTTCCGCAAGAGACTGATTTACAATTTGCGCTCGAGAAACACAGACCCGATGCTGTAATTGTTTCAAACCCCACTGCATACCATCTGGATGTCGCCATTCCCGCGGCGGAGGCAGGATGCTCACTGTTGCTGGAAAAGCCGCTCTCCCACTCGATGGATCGAATCGACGACCTCGAGTCCGCGCTCGAACGAGGCGGCGGACGCGTGGTTGTAGGATTCCAATTCCGCTTTCATCCTGGATTGGTGCGGGCAAAGCGATTGATCGAGGTGGGGAAGATCGGGCGTGTGATTTCGGCGCACGTGCATTTCGGTGAGTATCTCCCGGCGTGGCATCCGTGGGAGGATTATCGCAAAGGCTATGCCGCGCGCGCCGACTTGGGCGGGGGAGTCGTTTTGACTCAATGCCACTCGCTCGATTATCTTCCGTGGCTGGTTGGGAGGGTTGAATCCGTTTGGGGGTTCACTGCAAAACTGAGCGACTTGGAAGTGGATGTGGAAGACACCGCGAAGATCGGCTTGCGGTTTGAAAATGGCGCGTTGGGGAGCATTCATCTCGATTACAACCAGCAACCGCCTGCGCATTATTTTGAAGTGGCTGGCACGAAAGGCTCGTTGCAATGGAATCTATCCGATGGCGCGACGCGAATTTATCGAGCTGAGAAAAAAGATTGGGATGTGTATCCACTACCGGCTGAGTTTGAGCGCAACATCATGTTTATGGAGGAGATGAGGCATTTCATTGCTGTCGCGCGCGGTGAGGTTGAGTCGTCCTGTCCGCTGGAGGACGGGATTCGGGTCCAGCAATTGATTGAAGCGATCCATCAATCACAGCGAAGCGCTCAAACCGTTCGGATGATGGAATAGTCGTTGTTATGGAAAAAAAATCGGGCTCGATGCAAGAGCGCCTTAAAGACTTCGGTGAGGTGGTCTTACATCCCGGTGTGCTTATTTTGGTTTCTGCACTAGTCTACCTGCCTTTCATCGGACGATTTAGTTATTACTTCGATGATTGGTATTTGATGTTTGCTGCAGGCGAGCGCGGGCCCGAGGTGTTTGCAGAGATTTTTAGTGTAGACCGGCCAGGGCGCGCGGGGGTTATGGCTGTTCTATATTCCTTATTTCAGGGTAATCCTCTTCACTATAACTTAAGTGCATACTTGTTCCGCTTGATCGGAGCACTGGGTTTTCTTTCGGTTTTGCGAACCCTGTGGGCACGTGAACGCGCTGCGACATTTGCAATGGCCGTTTTGTTTCTTGTTTACCCCGGCTTTCTATCTCAGCCTAATGCGATTGATTACCAATCTCACCTCGCCGGGCTGGCGGCGGCAACATGGTCTATTGCCATTATGCTCAAAGCAGTAGTATCGAATCACAAGGCAATGAAGACCGGATATTTTATCTTTTCAATCTTGCTTGGTTTTTTCTATCTTTCGCAGATCGAATGGTTCATTGGCTTTGAAGCAGTACGCTGGGCTTGTGTACTTCTTCTTTCGATCAAGACTGGCGGAACACCGCGCCAAACGATTCTTGAAGCTATCCGACGTGCATACCCTGCGCTCATCATTCCACTACTATTTCTTGTTTGGCGACTGTTGTTCTTTCAAAGCGAACGCGGCGCTACGGATGTCAGTCTTCAGTTAGACGGATTGATGAGTACTCCGATTGCAACCATAGGACTATGGGGAATTTCACTCGCACAAGATTTGGTAGACGTATTGTTCCTTTCGTGGGTGTGGCCATTGTCGCGATACGCGTTCACACTGGATACTCATCATAAATTGGTTGCCGTGGGGCTGGGTGTGCTTGCTGTTGTATTCACAAGGCTTGTTATGAAGCGGGAGGAATCAGTCGCGGGAGGAGAGGCTGCTCTAAATCCAAATTGGAGGCGGGAGGCGTTGTGGCTTGGGATTGTCATAATCATCTTTGGGCTTCTTCCAGTGACGGTGGCGAATCGCGAAGTCGCGTTTCCGGCATTTTCTAGGTACACGCTCGTGGCTTCAATGGGCGCAGTGATGATGATTGTGGGACTTGTATATGAATTGCCCAATAAAAAGTTGCAGGAGGGCATTCTCGCATGCCTTGTCTTGTTTTCTGTGCTGACCCACTACGGAAATGGATTTGAGCATGCACGATGGACCACTGTGTATAACAATTACTGGTGGCAGGTTTCTTGGCGTGTTCCACAGTTCGAGAAGAACACGACGCTTGTGGCAAATATTCCCACGGTTGCAACCGAGGAGGATTATTTCATCTGGGGCCCGGCAAATCTGATTTATTATCCTGAAAGTCAGAGCACGAAGGTCATTCAGCCCACTCTATTTGCGGCGGTGTTGAATCCGCTCACGGTGCAAAACGTTTTGACTCGTCAACGGCAAGAGTATGACAATCGCCGCGGCATAATCACCTACAAGAATTATCGCAATATTCTCATTCTTACTCAACCGTCGCTGGATTCTTGTGTCCATGTGATAGATGGGATGCAACTTGAATTTTCACCCTTTGAACTTGATGCGGTTCGCGTCATTGGTGCCCATTCTGAGATTGAACATATCCTCGTAAACGAGACGCCTCACGCGCCGCCCGAACTGATTTTCGGACCTGAGCCGCCGCGCACTTGGTGCTATTTCTACCAATCTGCTGACTTGGCGCGTCAGCGCGGGGATTGGGAAGCCGTTATCCGTCTCGGGAATGAAGCGCATGTAAATGGATTTGCACCTGCTGACCTGATTGAGTGGATGCCATTTCTTCAGGCGTATGCCGTCACAGGCGATGTGGATCGTTTGATTGAACTTGCCCCGATAATTTCAGGGGAGCCGTACGTCGCGTTACAAGTTTGCCGAAACATTGGGGGGTTGGCGGATATCTCCGAAGCTGTTGTCGAAGTGATCGACGCGCGCTATTGCTTAGAATAGAGTGGATGAGGGTTCAAAATTCACTGACTGAATTTTAGGTTATAATTGCGCCTCGCAAACAAAAATCAAACAGAGCAATCTGTGTATATCAAGGAGTAGGAATGTCGAAAGCCAAGCTGATAGCCCCGTATGGGGGGAAACTTGTGAATCTTGTGGTGGAGGGAAAGGAACGCGATGAACTGCTTGCCCGCGCCTCGAAATTGCCTTCGATCAAGATCACCATGAGGAATCTTTGCGACCTAGAATTGCTTGCGAACGGCGGCTTTTCTCCGTTGACCACATTTATGGGAAAAGCGGATTATGAACGCGTCCTGCACGACATGCGACTTGCTGATGGGACTCTCTTCCCGCTTCCCATCACATTGACGGCTGATCCGAAAGAATTGCCGACCGTCGGTGAAGACCTCGTCCTGCGAAACGCGAACAACGATGTGATCGCGGTAATGACGCTGGACGAAGTCTTTCACTGGGATGCGAACACCGAAGCCGCGCTCGCTTACGGCTCAACGGATCCGCGCCATCCGATGATCTCTGAAATGGAACGCTGGGGAAAAGTTTGTATTTCAGGTCCGATCAAAGTGGTGAACATGCCGAAATATCACGACTTCGTCAGCCTGCGACTCACACCCGCGCAAGTGCGCGAACGACTTGAGAAAATGGGACACGATAATGTAGTCGCGTTCCAGACGCGCAACCCATTGCATCGCATTCACGAAGAGTTGACCAAACGCGCCGCCGCAGAAGTGAAAGGTTCGCTCATCGTTCATCCCGTTGTGGGCATGACCAAACCCGGCGATGTGGATCACTACACACGAGTCCGCACGTACCGCGCGCTGGTGGATAACCACTACGACAAGAACAGTACCATGCTCAGTCTGCTCCCGCTTGCGATGCGCATGGCGGGTCCGAAAGAAGCGTTGCTTCATGCCATCATCCGACGCAACCATGGCGCGAATCATTTTGTCGTTGGGCGCGACCACGCCGGGCCGGGAAAAGATTCCACGGGCAAGCCGTTCTACGGTCCGTACGACGCGCAGGAATTGATGAAGAAGTACGAATCCGAGATCGGCGTCAAGATGATCCCCTTCGAGGAGTTATTGTATCTGCCAGATGAGGATCGCTACGTCGAAACCAAGGATGTTCCGCAAGACGCGAAGACTCTCAACATCTCGGGCACGCAAGTGCGCGACGATTACCTCGCCAAGGGAAAGTTGTTGCCCGGATGGTTTACGCGCACCGAAACGGCTGAAATCTTACGCGAGATGTATCCGCCTCGAACCAAGCAGGGCTTTTGCATCTGGTTCACCGGCTTGAGCGGCTCTGGCAAAAGTGCGACTACGCAGGTATTGACTTCGTTGTTGCTCGAGCGCGGACGTGAAATTTCGATCCTTGATGGCGACGTTGTTCGCACGCATCTTTCGAAAGGACTGGGCTTCACCAAAGAAGACCGCGACACGAACATTCTGCGGATCGGATTCGTTGCCGGCGAGATCGTGCGCGCCGGCGGGGCAGTTATCTGCGCGGCGATCAGCCCATATCGCTCCACTCGCAACGAAGCGCGCAAGATGATCGGCGAGAACTTCATTACGGTGTATATGGATACGCCGGTCGAGATCTGCGAACAGCGCGACGTGAAAGGTCTGTACGCAAAGGCGCGGCAGGCGATGCTCGAGGGCAAGCCAATGGGCTTTACCGGTGTGGATGACCCCTACGAACCGCCAATAGACCCGGAGATTACGCTCAAAGGTTTCGGTGCGACGCCTGAAGAGAATGCACACATTATCGTTAAATTTCTCGAAAACCACGGATATTTGAACCACAATTAATCAGTAGGGGCGAACGGTCGTTCGCCCCTACTAAATACTATGACCCCTCGCGATTCCCTCCGCCTCGCATCATTTCTCAGCCTGCTCCTGCTTATTGTCACCGGGGTATTTCTTGTCTTGCGCGCCACACCGGAAGGACTGGGCTTATCGGATGATTCCATTGCCTACGTTGCGGGTGCGCGGAGCATATTGGCGGGGGAGGGTTATCGCGAAGCGTGGCTGGTGACGAACCAACCGGTCACGCATTTTCCGCCGGGATTTTCTTCTGCGCTCGCGTTCATCGGCTTGTCCGGGCTCGATCCATTGCGCGGCGCGCGCTTGATCAACGCATTGTTGTTCGGGTTGAACGCGGGTTTGCTCGGCGTCCTTGCCTGGCGAATGACCCCGTCGTTGACCGCGGGCGTTGTGCTTGCCGCGCTGTTTGTTCTCAGCGGAGACCTGTTGCAAGTGCACACGGTCGCGATGAGCGAGCCGCTCTTCATCTTCTTTTCCCTGCTTTCGTTGTGGATGTTCGATCTTTATTTTGAGCGCCCGCCGTCCTCGGTGGGACGAGGCGTTGCCGGCGAATGGTGGTGGCTGGTCGCGTGCGCTTCGTTCGCAGGGTTGGCGTATCTCACGCGTTACGCTGGCCTCGCGCTTGCAGCGACCTTTCTCGTTGCAATCTTTGTGTTGCGAACAACGTGGTACAAGAGATTCACCAGCATTTGGATCTTTCTCGCAGGCTTTCTGCCGTGGGCGTTGATCTGGGCAATTCGCAACCGCATCGTCGCGGACACCGCGACCAACCGTGCCTTCGCATGGCATCCCGTCACTGCAGAGACTCTCAATCAAGGCTTCCGTGTCTTCACCGATTTTCTCATCCCTGTGGGAACCTGGTATAGAGCGGTGATCAAAACGCCCGTCGTGCCTGAGGCGTTGACCATCCTAATTCTTGGCGTTGTGTTGGTCTGGGTATCCATCCGCGCGTGGAAGTATCTCTCGCCGCTTACGCCGCGTCCTTCACCGACCGGAAGGGGAAGCCAGGGGACGCGCGAGGTCATCTCATTTACCGTTGGCTTGTTTTTGATCGCGTACATTGCATCCATTATTGCTTCCATGACGATGTTCGACGCGGCAACGAAATTCAAACTTCGAATCCTGGCACCGGTCTTTGTCTGTTTGCTGATTTTGCTCGTATACGCAGGCGCGTACTTTCGTACAAAATACCGCGCGGTGGTCATTGTGCTGGCAATCGTCCTGATCGGATTATCCTTTTACAAACAATCCATCACGATCACGGCATGGTCGAGGAGCGGGCTGGGGTATGCATCCTTCCAATGGTACGATTCGGAGGCAATGGCATATCTGCGCGAATTACCGGACAACATGTTGATCTACACCAACGAGCCTGCCGCAGTCTATTTGTACGTTGGGCGCGGCGCGGCAGTTGTGCCAACCGGGTACGATTCCGCGCGTGCTGAGCCGCTGCCTGGTTTTGATGAGGGCGTCGCGCTCATGCAAAACAATATCAACGCCGGCAAAGCAGTGCTTGCCATTTTCGATCACGGCCAAAATATTGCCAACGAAGTGAGCGCGCTGACCGAAAGTTTATATCTTGCACATAAGTCGCAAGGCGATTCGATTTACTCACAGGAACCATGACAATTCAAGATAAATTCAAACTTGATGGGCGCGTGGCTTTCGTCACTGGCGGTGCAGGATTGCTCGGCGGAGAGTTTTGCCGTACGTTGGCGGAAGCCGGCGCGGCGGTCGCTGTGCTGGATTTGAACGCCGCTTCCTCCGCAGGGACGGCCGATAAGCTCAACCAGAACGGATTCAAAGCCCTCGGCGTTTCCGCTGACATCACCCAGCCCGACTCGGTAAACGCGGCAGTGGAAAAAGTTTTATCCGCTTTTGGACGCATTGATATTCTCGTCAACAGCGCCGCGCTCGATCCCAAATTCGACCCCACCGCGATGAAAAAGGGAATGGCGCCCGGCTCCTTTGAGGACTATCCGCTCACTGATTGGAACGCCGCCCTCAACGTCAACCTGACTGGCATGTTTTTAATAACTCAGGCGTGCGTCAAGCCGATGCTTGCGCAGGGCAAAAAGGGTAGCATCATCAACATCTGCTCCACTTATGGGCTCAACGGTCCAGATCAGCGTATTTACATCAAAGAAGGTCAACGCATAGCCTATAAACCTGTTTATTACACAGTTACTAAATCCGGAGTGCTTGGCTTCACCAAATACCTCGCTGCTTATTACGCAGAGACAGAGATCCGCGTCAATGCGCTTACGCCAGGCGGCATCTACAACGATCACGAAGAATACTTTGAGAAGAATTATTCCGCTAAAACCATCTTGGGTCGCATGGCAAGGAAGGATGAAATGAACGGCGCGTTGTTGTTCCTTGCTTCCGATGCATCTTCATACATGACAGGTAACAATGTAGTTGTTGACGGGGGTTGGACGGCGTGGTAATTCATTGTTGTAGAGGCGAAGCATGCTTCGCCCCTACGGATAACAAATGACCCACATCCTCGCCCTCATCCCCGCACGCGGCGGCTCGAAAGGAATCCCGCGCAAGAACATCCGCAACTTTGCAGGGTATCCGCTCATTGCATGGAGCATCGCCGCGGCGAAGCAATCCGAATTTGTCACACGGGTCATAGTCTCCACAGATGACGAACAGATCGCGGCAGTGGCGCGCGAGTTCGGCGCGGAGACTCCGTTCCTTCGGCCCCAAAAATTTGCAGAAGATAATACGACCGACTCGCCGGTCTTCGAACACGCGCTGGAATGGCTTGCTGAAAACGAAAACTATCATCCAGAAGTTGTCCTGCAACTGCGTCCGACTTCACCCATCCGCCCGCGTGGATTGGTGGATGATGCGATAAAAATCCTGCAGGGTCATGCCGATGCAGACAGCGTGCGCGGCGTCGTTCTCGCCGGGCAGAACCCGCACAAGATGTGGCGCATCACAGGAGAGAACGGTCCAATGAAAAACTTGCTCGATGTGCCGGGCATCCCTGAGCCGTATAACGCTCCCCGGCAGATTCTGCCTCCCATTTACTGGCAGACCGGGCACATCGATGCGATCCGCACGAAGACCATTACGAAAGGCGGCTCGATGAGCGGAGGGGTGATCTATCCCGTCGTCATTGATGCGCGTTACACCGTTGATATTGATAACTTGCAGGATTGGGCGCGTTACGAGCATCTTGTCTCGACGGGAGAGTTGGATATGGTCACGCCGGGCAAAGCGCGCAGACAGATGCCGAAAAGTATCAAGTTGATCATCTGTGATTTCGATGGCGTCATCACCGACAACCGCGTCTGGACGGATCAGGATGGACGCGAGACCGTTGTCGCCTCGCGGAGTGACAGCATGAGACTCGAACAACTGCGTGAAATGGGCATTGAGGTCATGATCCTTTCATCGGAGCCAAACCCGGTCGTGGCGGCGCGCGCGAAAAAAATGGGGGTGGAGGCGATCCACGGGGTAGGGTTGCAGGATAAAGGGCGCGTGATGCGTGATGTCCTGACGGAGAGAAATGTTAAAGCGGACGAGGTCGTCTACATTGGTAACGACTGGAACGATCTTCCCTGTTTTGAAATTGCCGGCTGGGCGGTGGCTGTCGCGGATTCATATCCTGATGTGTTACGCGCTGCAGACTATGTGTTGACGCGCGCGGGCGGACACGGCGCGTTACGCGAGCTGTGTGATCTGATCCTTGAGACGCGTAGATGAGGAAGGTGGTTGCTTTCTTCGAGGCGGCTTGGTTTGCCCCGTTCCTGTTGGCAGTGGGCCCGATCGTGCAATTGTATTTGCTCAACTTTGACGAGGTGGCTTTTACGGGAACGGTGCGCTCGCTGTTCGCCTCGTTGTTACTGGCACTGCTGGTGATTGGCGGGTTATATCTTCTCCTGCGAGACCCAATAAAGTCTGCTTTGGTTGCCTCCCTCTTCTTATTTCTTTTCTTTCTCTTTGGAGATGTATCAGATTGGATTGCAGAGACTTTCGTGTTGGGTCCTGCACGAGCGAACTTGATTGTTTTCCTGCTTGTAGCTCTTATCATCCTGGCATGGGTTTGGATGATCCGCGGGCGAATCCGCAACACCAGCGAGTTGAATCTGTATTTCAACTCGCTCAGCATTCTCCTCCTGGTGAATTCTGGAATTCAGATGAGGAATCATCTACTGGATAACGATCTCTCGTTCAATCCATCGAAGCGCGAAGTGCCTATTGCGGAGGTTAATTCCCCTTCGCCGCGCCCGGATATCTACTACATCGTCTTAGATGGTTACGGCAGGCAGGATATTCTGCAGAAATTCTATGAGTTCGATAATTCAGCGTTCGTGAGCGGCTTACGCGAGCGCGGCTTTTACGTGGCAGATGCCTCTTCGAGCAATTACATACAGACGATGCTTTCGCTAAGTTCGTCTCTCAACTTGAATTACGTGCAAAATCTTACCGTTGACGGCGGAACACCGGATAACCGCGCCGATTTGATCGAACTGCTTAATTACAGCGAAGTCCGTACCGTGCTGGCGAACAACGGTTACCAGACGATATCCTTTGAGAACGAATATAAAGCAACCATTCCCACTGCTGACATTTATTACGCCGATATGGATTCATGGTTCACACAGCCGGTCACGTCGTTCGAAAGCATAGTCATTGACCATAGCATGGCGCGGGTGTTGACGCACATCTCTGCGCTGAACCGCGCGTTGATCGAAATGCCCTACGAGCGCCATCGCCGGAAAATCCTATCCACCTTCTCAAGGCTGGAGGAGGTTCCCGCTCGCGAAGGCGATTTTCTGGTATACGCTCATATCATTGCGCCGCATCCGCCGTTTGTTTTTGACGCGGACGGAAACGCGATCCCGCAAGGCGAGCCTTTCACATTGTTCGATGCGAATTACTACATCAAAGACCACTCGCGTGGTGGCTACATCGGCGGCTATCGTAAGCAGATCCAATATATCAACACGCTGGTGCTCAAAGCTGTTGATGCGATTCTCTCACGCTCTGCAACCCCGCCGATCATCATTTTGCAGGGCGACCATGGGCCGGGCGCGTACCTCCATTGGGGTTCGCTGGAGCAAACCATCCCGTCGGAACGATTCGGAATCTTGAACGCGTATTATTTTCCTAACCAGGATTACGCGTCGTTGTATCCGTCCATCTCGCCGGTCAATTCTTTCCGCGTGGTGCTCAATGAGTTCTTTGCGGGGGACTATGCACTCCTCCCAGACCTGCATTATTATTCCTATTGGAGTTTTCCGTTCGATTTCATCGAGGTCACGGATCTCTCCGTCCCACAATAAATTTTGGAGACAGTATGAAGCGTGAAATCAAAATTGGAAACCGTATGTTAGGCGACGGTCACCGCGCCTACATCATCGCGGAGATCGGCATCAACCACAACGGCGATCTCGACATCGCGAAGAGGATGATCGACGCGGCGGTTCACGCCGGCGCAGATGCGGTGAAATTCCAGAAACGAACACCTGAAGTCGCTACGCCGCCCGAACAGCAGAAACAAATGCGTGAGACGCCCTGGGGATACATCACCTATCTGGAATATCGTCGCAGAGTGGAGTTCAGCGAGCCACAGTATCGCGAGATCGAACGCTATTGCCGCGAAAAGAAAATAGACTGGATGGTCTCCGTGTGGGACGAGCCGTCTGTGGACTTCATGCAAAAGTTCGACACGCCTGCGTATAAAGTTCCCTCCGCTTCGCTCACCGACTTTGATCTGATTCGCAAAGCCCGGGCGACTGGCAAGCCTTTGATTCTGTCGTCAGGCATGTCCACGATGGCGCAGATTAAAAAGGGAATCGAGGTGGCAGGCGAAAAAGACCTGGTGATGATGCACTGCACCAGCACGTATCCGTGCGAGCCGGAGGAGCTCAACCTGAACATGGTGAAGACATTGCGCCATACGTTCCTGAACATCCCAATCGGATATTCGGGTCACGAAGTTGGGCTTGTTCCGACGGCTATCGCGGTTGCGTTCGGCGCGTGCATGGTGGAGCGACATCTCACGCTTGACCGCGCCATGTGGGGATCGGACCAAGCCGCATCAGTCGAGCCGGCGGGCTTCGAGCGGCTTGTCAAATACATCCGCGTGACGGAAGCGTCGTTGGGCGATGGCGTGAAGAAAGTGTATGAATCCGAAATGGGTTCGATGAAAAAGTTACGAAGGGTTGTGAACGAGTAGAGGCGATGGTTGCATCACCCTGCGTGCAACAATGAATTCGATGCAAAGAATTCGTCGCGTCATACGTCCTTACGGCAAAACCGCCCAAGCTATCCTCCGCTGGAGACGGTTTTCATTTGCCGACGCGCCTCCGATCTTCGGCAACTCCAAACCCAAGAGCGGATCGCACCTGCTGCTGCAGATTCTTAATGGGTTTACGCGGATCATGCCTTATAAATACGTCGAGGCGGAGCCAGTTCGTATCATCACGAAAGCAGGTCGAAGAAGAACCAGCGATGAAGTCATCGGAGAGTTGAAGACCTTGCCGCGTGGTGTAATTGGTTGGGGATATGTGGATGCAACGCCGGAACACGCCTCTTTCCTGACGTCCGCCGGGCGCGTCAACTACTTCATTTACCGCGACCCGCGCGACATGTTGGTCTCGCAGGTCTTCTTCGCCACCGACATGCACGAAGAGCATGGGATGCACGATTTCTACAACTCGCTTCCCGACTTCAGCGAACGACTCAAGTTCGCCATCACCGGCATTCGCCGCGACGGATTGCACATGGTGAGCGTGAAACAGAGGTACGAAGGCGTCTTCGAGTGGTTGAACACCCCCGGTGTGCTCTGCCTCCGCTTCGAGGATCTGATCAACAGCCGCGCCGCCGCGTTGAATCGAATGCTGGATGAAGTAGAGAAGACAGGATACAGAATCCCGACATCGCGCGATAAGGCGATCTCCATTCTGGTCGAAGCCATCCAGCCAAGGAAGAGTCACACCTTCCGTTCGGGGAAGACCGGTGGCTGGCGCGAATTCTTCACAGCGGAACATAAGAACTTGTTCAAAGATGTAGCGGGAGAGTTAGTGGTCAAATTGGGGTATGAGATTAATAATGATTGGTAGGGGAGGATGAAAGAATTCATTCAACAACGTATCAAACGTGCACTTATCCGCAGGCTCAACAACTTCAAGATCGCTTCGGTTGCACGTGAGGTCGCACGCAAGGAGCCTGGAACAATGGGCGCGCCGGTCGTTTTCTTCAAAGCATCCACAGGCATAGACGATCTCTCGTGGAACAGCGGGTTTCATCTACTCGCTTCGTGGGCATTAAGGTTGAGAGGAATCCCGGTCGTGTATTTTGCTTGTAACGCGGGCATGAGCAAGTGCGTGCTGGGGACGAATCGGGATAACCCTCACGAGCAAATGCCGTGCAAGTCGTGTGTGAATCAGGCGCAGACGTTATATAAAGGCGTTCAAACGTTCGAACATTCGAAAAATCAACGATTTTCGGTTAATTGGTTTGGATATCAGCGTGACGAAGAAGCAGCAAGGGCTGTTGAAGACCTTTCCTTGTCAGCGTTGATGAACTTTGAATGGCAGGGAATTCCTCTTGGCACGTTGTGCCTGCCCGGTTTGCGCTGGATTCTCCGCATCCATCACCTGAGCGATGATGAGAACACGCGCTATCTGTTGCGCGAATATATCTTATCCGCGTGGAATGTGGCGCAGGAGTTTTCAAAGTTTCTGGATGAAACGAATCCGCGCGCGCTGATTGTGTTCAATGGACAATTCTTCCCTGAAGCGACCGCGCGCTGGGTTGCACAGAAACGCAGTATCCGTGTAATCACGCATGAGGTGGGCTTGCAACCCGCTTCCGCGTTCTTCACGGACGGGGAAGCGACTGCGTATCCAATACGCATCCCGGATGAATTTGAACTGAACGATGAGCAAAATGCCAAACTCGACGCGTATCTCGCCAAACGTTTCCAAGGTGACTTCACGATGGCGGGCATAAAATTCTGGGCAGACATGAAGGGACTCGACGAAGCCTTTTTGCAGAAAAGAGCAAGGTTCAAGCAGATCGTGCCTGTCTTTACCAACGTGATCTTTGATACCAGTCAACCGCACGCCAACACGGTTTTCGATGATATGTTCGACTGGCTTGACTTGACGCTGGAAATCATCCGCGAGCACCGCGACACGCTGTTCGTGATCCGCGCGCATCCGGATGAGTTGCGCGTGCGTAAATCCAGCCGCGAGACGGTCGAAGGGTGGGTGGACAACCGCAATGTTCGGAATGAACCGAACGTCATCTTTGTCGGTCCGCGAGAAACGTTGAGTTCGTACGAATTGATCCAGAAGTCAAAGTTCGTGATGGTCTACAACTCGACCATCGGGCTGGAGGCTTCGATCATGGGCGCGGCGGTGCTGTGCGCAGGCAAGGCGCGCTTTACGCAATATCCCACGGTATTCTTTCCGCAAACGACGGAAGAAGTAAGAAGAAGAATGAAGGATTTCCTGGAGGCGGAAAAGATCGAAATCCCTGCTGAGTTCAAACGCAACGCGCGGCGGTTCTTGTATTATCAGTTGTTCCGCACGTCGCTGCCGTTCGGAGAATTTCTTGAACCGTCTGTGCGGACAACCCAGTCGAAATTGAAATCATTTGAATTGAACCAACTGTTTGAGTCGGAAGCCGTGAATGTGATTTTGGAGGGAGTGCTTGAGCAAGGCGATTTCTTGTTAAAGGAGAATTAGTTCAGTTTGTCAGCGTTATATACTTCTTTCTCGGATTGATCCCCACCACGCCCTCAAAAACACCTGTGATCGCTTTCATATCTGCTTCGATATCGTCTGTCGGCTGGAACACCTGGCCGACGCGAACTTCTTTGTTCTTACCGTCCACTACCGCCATCACGATCGGAATCCCCGCGCCTTTGGCAATGTGATAAAAACCGCGCTTCCACTCGGTGACGTGATGCCGCGTCCCTTCGGGCGCAATGGTCAGGATGAAGCGTGACGATCTGTTACAGGCATCCACCATCTGCTCGACCAAGCCGGTTGACTTTTTGCGGTCTACGGGGATGCCGCCGCAGAAGTAAAAGAACCAGCCGTGCGGCGGGCGGAATAACGCGGCTTTTCCCATGAAGCGAACATCGGCGCGCAGACTGAACATCACGCCCAAGAACAGCACAAAATCCCAGTTCGAGGTGTGAGGCGCGCCGATCAAAACGAATTTAGAGAGCGTTGGGAGTCTCCCCTCCACCCGCCAGCCGAACGATCGCATAAAGAACCGGGCAAGGTAATGAAATATCCTGCTGAGAATTGGGGTGTTGAAAATGGTCGTTGGCTGTCCGCTCATCAATTCGGATTGTACCCTCAATTTACCGGTTAGAATTGCCGCCGAAACTATGCTCAAAAACACGCCTCTATATCCAATTCTCTTCGCTTTGTTCTCCGCGATCTCCCTTGCCGCGTACAACATCGGCCAGATTTTCATAGGCGACATTTGGCGGCCGCTGGTGTTTTCGTTATCTCTTGCAGGGATTCTGTTCTGGATTCTCAATCGTCTCCTGCGCGACTCGCATCGCGCCGCGTTGACATCTGCTTTGCTCCTCTTTTTATTCTTCGCTTATGGTCAGGTCTACTCGGCGTTCGAGGGTCAGTATGGCTTGTTCCGCCATAGATTTCTCTTTCCGCTCTTTTGCCTGCTCGGAGTGCTCGCCGTAGTTGCTGCCGTTCGAAGAATCAGAACACCTGAGACTTTCACCTATTCGCTGAATCTCGTTTCGGTGTTCCTTTTGATCTATCCGTCGTTCATCATCCTTTCCACGCTAGTACAGCAGGCAGTTTCGGACGCGTCATTCAAAAGCGGAAACGTTCTCGAAGAGGACAACGCGAACAACGCGATGCCCGACGTTTATTACATTATTCTCGATGGCTACGGCAGGCAGGATGTGTTGCAAAGAGAATATGGATTCGACAACAGCGAGTTCATCAATGGCTTGCGCGAGCGCGGATTCTATGTGGCGGAGTGCAGTCAAACGAACTATGCCCACACTGTGTATTCGCTCCCATCTTCATTGAATTACAACTACCTTGATGTTCTGGATACTAGCACAGACGCGGAAAGAATTTCCTTGTTGAAGCATGGCGCCGTCCGCGCGGCGTTCGAAGCGCGCGGGTATGCCATTGTCGCGTTTCCCACCGGCTGGAGCATGACCGAATGGACCGACGCGGATATCTACCCCGATTATGGAAAATCCTTCGCCACGCTCACCGAATTTGAAACCCTCTTCCTGGATACGACCATGCTTCGCGTCGCAACGGACTATGACCGCCTCACTTCCAAGACCACACCTTACAGCGAGGCGCGCAGACTGCGCGTCCTTTCAATGATCGAGGCGTTGAAGGAAATCCCAACCCGTGAAGGAAAGTATTTCGTCTTCGCACATTTCGTCATCCCTCATCCGCCGTTCTCGTTCGGCGCGGACGGCGAATGGCTGGAGATCAATGTAGATACTGCGTCGCCCGAGCAGATTGCGGACGCTTACATCAATCAGGTGATCTACATCAATCGTATGATCCTGCAGATCGTTGACATGCTTCAACGCGAATCGGATTTGCCTCCGGTCATCATCGTGCAAGGCGATCACGGACCGTCGCCGGACCTCACGAACGACCCGGCGGTGCGCATGCCCATATTGAACGCGTACTATCTCCCGGGCGTCGAAATGGATCAAATGTTGTACCCAGCCATCTCACCGGTCAACAGTTTCAGGGTCGTATTGAACCGCTATTTTGAATCCAACCTGCCCCTGTTGGAAGACCGGAGTTACTTCGCTCCGAATCAAGATCACGAGAGGCTTGAGCTGGTGCCAAATTCCTGCCCGTGATACCCAGTGTGTCTGTAACAAAGCTGGTGGGTTTGAAAAGGGAGAAGACCTCTTGTAAGATGGAATTGCGAAGATTGCATCTACAAGAGGTCTTCAATGAAGATTGTATTACAACTTCCGCAAGTAGAAC
>Ga0187893_10003765_pt1 | contig 29981 bp, 28 predicted proteins | sample MA1701074metaG_FD_139574 | JGI IMG/M metagenome (GOLD analysis project Ga0187893, IMG submission 139574) | White microbial mat communities from a basaltic lava cave in the Kipuka Kanohina Cave System on the Island of Hawaii, USA - MA170107-4 metaG ...
GTCGACCTCTCCGATCTGCGGGCGAAGGCGGCCGAGCACCGCGCGCGCCTCGCCGCGCTGATGGTCACCTACCCGTCGACGCACGGCGTCTTCGAGGAGCAGGTCCGCGACATCTGCGACACGGTCCACCGCCACGGCGGACAGGTGTACATGGACGGCGCAAACCTCAACGCGCAGGTCGGCCTCTGCCGCCCGGCCGACTGCGGGGCCGACGTTTGCCACCTGAATCTGCACAAGACCTTCTGCATCCCGCACGGCGGCGGCGGGCCGGGAATGGGCCCGATCGCCTGCGCGGCGCACCTCGCGCCCTTCCTGCCGAGGCATCCTCTGGCCGATTGCGGCGACATCGATGACGCCGGCCCTCTTTCCCACGGCGGTCCCGCGGGCGACGCGGACGCGCCCATCGGACCGGTCGCGGCCGCGCCGTACGGCAGCGCGGGCATCCTGCCCATCTCGTGGGCCTACATCCGCATGATGGGCGCGGCCGGCCTGACGCAGGCGTCGCAGGTCGCCATCCTGAACGCCAACTACATGGCCGCGCGGCTGGAGACGCACTACCCGTTGCTCTACCGCGGCCGCGGCGGGCGCGTCGCGCACGAGTTCATCCTCGACTGCCGGGCGTTCGAGAAGTCGGCCGGCGTGCGCGTCGAGGACATCGCCAAGCGGCTGATGGACTACGGCTTCCACGCGCCGACGATGTCGTGGCCCGTGCCCGGCACGCTGATGATCGAGCCGACCGAGAGCGAGTCGAAGGCGGAACTCGACCGCTTCTGCGACGCGATGATCCTTATTCGCGAAGAAATCCGCGCCGTCGAGCAGGGCCGGCTCGACCGGGACGACAACCCGCTGCGCCACGCCCCGCACACCGCCGTCGAGGTGACCGCCGAAAAATGGCCTCACCCCTATGCGCGCTCGCAGGCGGCCTTCCCCGCGCCGTGGTTGGCCGAGCGGAAGTTCTGGCCCCCCGTCAGCCGCGTCGACAACGTCTACGGCGACCGGAACCTGTTCTGCACCTGCCCGCCGGTTTGAGATGCCTTCCGCTCGTTCGATCGGTCCGGCATGGCGCAGCCGGCCCCGAAATCGGCCGCTGTTTCGACCCATTGAATACGGCCCATCGTTGAAGTCCTCCGGCCTGCCTTATAGCATCGGTTCTGTCCCGCCCGACGGTGCCGATGCATGACCAGCGTCTTCCTGTTCCAACTCGCGGCCGGGGTCATGCTCATGGCCGCCCTGACGCGGTCGGCGGACGTTTCCCCGCGTTATCTACGGCTGCTGGCGCGAGTGTGCGCGGCGCTGATGGTCGCGGGCGTCGCGGCCCGGATGGCCGAGCGCGGCTGGCGGCCGGCGCTGAACGGCGGCGACGGGCTGGCGGTGCTGGCGGCCGCCGCCTTTTCAGTGGGTTGGCTCGCGGCAAGCGGCGCCGCGGCGTCGCGCGGGCGGGCGGTGCGGCGGGTGTGGCCGCTGGTGGGTGCGGCGTTTGCGCTGGCGGCCGCTGCGGGCGGCGTCTTGAGCGGCGCGTCGGAACCGCCGGACGCGGCGGGCGACTTCCCGGCCGGTTTGATCTACGGGTCTGGCGGTGATACGGCGGTGCGTCGCTTCCTGGCCACGGGCGTTTCGCTTGGGCTGGGCGCGGCGCTGTTGGGGGCGGTGACGGCGGGGATGCTGCTGGGCCATCGCTACCTGACCGACCGCGACATGACCATCGCTCCGCTGCGGCGCATGACGGGGTTGTTCGGCGCGGCGGTCGCGGCACGGATCGCCTGGGTCGGCGTCATCCTGTGGCCCGTGGCGACGGCCGGGGCTCCGCCCGGCGTTGACGCGACCTGGTTGTGGCTGATGGTGGGCCTGCGCGTGGGCGCGGGGTTGATCGGCACGGGCGCGTTCGCGTACATGACGTGGGACTGCGTCCGGCGACGGAGCACGCAGTCGGCGACGGGCATCCTGTACCTGGCGATGGTATTCGCGTTCACCGGCGAGTTGACGGCGCAATACCTGCTGCGGACGAGGGGGCTGGCGGTTTAGTCATGGTCGAGGTCCGGGCACGGTGCGGCGAGGAGCGCTGCCGCGGATGGGTGCGTCTGTCCGCGGGCGGCGGCGCGGGCCCTTGCGATGCCTGCGGTGCGGTGCGAAACCCGTGCCTCGATCCGGCGCTGGCCTCCGGCGGGCGCGTCGAGATTTGCCCGGCGTGCGGCGGGCGGGAGTTCTTTACCCGGCGGGACTTTCCCCAGCGGCTGGGGCTGGCGGTGGTGGTCGTCGCGGCGCTGGTAGCGTGCATCTGTTTTTATTTCCAGCGACTGGTGTGGGGCTGGGGTGTTCTGGCCGCCGCGGTGTTGATCGACACGATTGCGGCGCTGCTCGTCGGGCGGGTGACGGTCTGCTACCGGTGTCGGGCGGAGATTCGCGGCGCGGGGTATAATCCGGACCACGGGCCGTTTGATCTGGCGACCTCAGAGAAGTACGGCTGAACGCGATGAAACAAGACCTTGAAAGGGTGCCGCGCGAGCCGGTCATCGATGTGCAGCGGATCGCGCGCGCGGTTCGGGAGATCCTGATCGCCATCGGGGAGGACCCGGAGCGCGAAGGACTGAAGCGCACGCCGCACCGCGTGGCCCGGATGTACGAGGAGGTCTTTGCGGGCCTGCGGGTCGATCCGCGCGAACACGTGCGGACGTTTTTCACCGAGAGTTATGACGAAATGGTGGTGCTGCGCGACATCACCTTCTTCTCGATGTGCGAGCATCACCTGCTGCCGTTCGAGGGCAAGGCCCACATCGCCTATCTGCCCGCGGGCAAGGTGATCGGCGTGTCTAAACTCGCGCGGGTTGTGGACGCGTTCGCTCGGCGGCCGCAGGTGCAGGAGCGGCTCACGACGCAGGTGGCCGACCTGCTGATGAACGAGTTGAGCGCCAAGGGCGTCGCGGTGGTGATGGAGGCAACGCATACCTGCATGACGTGCCGGGGGGTGAAGAAGCCGGGCAGCGTGATGGTGACGTCGGCGCTGCGCGGCGAATGCTGCTCGAGCGCGTCAACCCGGGCCGAGGTGATGTCGCTGCTCCACAACGGGAACATCCGTTGATGGCGCGGGGCGCGGCCACGGCGGGGGCCGGGCTGATCTTTGCCCTGCTGGGGCTCGCCGGGGGCTGCGGAGGCGGCGACGAGCCGCCGGCGGACGGCGAAGCGGCGGCTTCGGGAACGCGGCAGGCCGTCCGCGTCGCGCTGCTGCACCCGGGGCGCGAGAACGACCGCGGGTGGAACCAACTTGCGTACGAGGCGCTGCGCGGCCTGCGCGACCGGACGGGGGCCTCGGTCCGGCACACGCACACGCCCAACAAGTCGACCTTCAAGTCCGAAATGCGCGACTACGCCCAGCGCGGCTTCACGCTGGTCATCTGTCACGGCAGCGAGTTCGTCAAGGCGGCCCGCGAGGTCGCCGGCGACTTCCCGCGGACCCGCTTTGTCGTCACGGGCAGCGGTGACGCCGGCGGAGGCGTGGCGACGCTCGACTTCCGTCTTTGGGAGGCGGCCTACCTGTGCGGCGTGCTGGCGGCGCATCTCGTCCCGGGCGGGCCCGCGGGGCTCATCGGGGGCGAGGACATCGTGACCGTCCGGCGGACGATGGACGCGTTCGCCAACGGGGCCCGGTCGGTCCTGCCGGCGTACCCGACCTATCCGCAATACGTCGGCAGTTGGGACGACATCGCCCGCGCGCGGCAGACCGCCGCATCCCTGATCGAGACCCGCGGCGTGAAGGTGATCTTTCAGAACGCGGACGCGGCCGCGCTGGGCATCTTCCAGGCCGCCGAACAGGCGGGGGTGCTGGCGTTCGGGGCAAACGGCGACCAGAACGCCCTGTCGCCCGGGATCATCCCGGCCAGCGCGGTGATCGATATGGCGCGGGCGTTCGAGCGGGTGCTGGACGCGGCCCGCCGGGGGACCTGGCGGGACGAGGCGGTTGTGTGTGACCTGAAGAGCGGACTGATCGAGGTGGTGCTGAACCCGGCGTTCGCGGAGCGGATCCCGCCCGCTGCGCGGGCGGCAATGGATCGTACACGGTCCGAGATCGTTGCCGGGCGACTCGATGTCTTGGCTGCGCCCGAGGCGCGATCGGGGTCGTAGCGGCCCGCGGCGGGCTGAAGTCCGCGGCCGGATGTTCGTACAATCACCGGAGATGACGCTCCTGATCGCAACCGTTGCGGCGCCGTCGCCGGAACAGGCCCGTGCCGATCTGGCCGCGGCGCTTTCGCAGGGCGCGGACGCGCTCGAGTTCCGGGCCGACCTGATGGCCGACTGCGGCGACGACGTGCTCCGCGCCGTGGCGGCGTCGCGGCCGGCGGGTACGCCGCTGGTACTGACCTTCCGCAGCGCGGCGGAGGGCGGGGCGTGGGACGGCGACGAATCGGAGCGGATGAGCCGCCTGATCGCGCTGGGCCCGATCGCGGACTACCTGGACGTGGAGTGGTCGGCGTGGGAGCGGTCCGCCAATGTGCGGCAGAAGGCCGGCCTGGCGCGGCGCGAAGGACGCGGACAGGGCGCGGCGAAACTCATTCTGTCGCTGCACGACCCCCGGGGCCGGCCGGCCCGGCTCACGTCGCAGGTTCAGCGGCTGTGGGACGAACGGCGGGCCGATGCCGTCAAGATTGCGTGGCGGGCGCGGTCCGTGCGCGACAACTTTGAGGCGTTCGAGATCCTCCGCGCCGCGCCGAAGCCGACGACGGTGCTCTGCCTCGGCGAAGACGGCCTGATGTCGCGCGTACTGGCCCGGAAATTCGGCGCGTTCGCGTCGTACGCAGCGGCGGCCGACGATCGGCCGGGCGCGCCGGGCCAATTGACGGTCGAAACGATGCGGCGGCTCTATCGCTGGGACCGGATCGACGCGGCGACGCGGGTGTATGGCCTGATCGGCGACCCGGTCGCGCATTCGCTCAGCCCGGCGGTGCACAATGCGATGTTCGAACGGGCGGGCATCGATGCGATCGATCTCCCGCTGCGCGTGCGGCCGGGATACGAGTCTCTCAAGGCCTTCCTCGTCGAGGTCCTGGATCGGCGGTGGATGGACTTCGGCGGGTTTTCGGTGACGCGTCCGCACAAGGAGCACGCGCTGCGGTTCGTAAGCGAGTCGGGCGGACGGATCGACGACGCGTCGCGGCGGATCGGCGCGGTCAACACGCTGACCGTGTCCTCCGACGGATCGATCGCCGCGACGAATACCGACGCGCCGGCGGCGCTGTCGGTGGTCAGTCGGCTGCTGGGGTGCGCGGCGGCCGGCCTGTCTGGGCGTTCGTGCCTCGTGCTCGGGGCGGGCGGCGCGGCCCGCGCCGTGGTCTTCGCCCTGTCGCAGGCCGGTGCGACGGTCCACGTCTGGAACCGAACGCCGCAGCGGGCCGAGTCGCTGGCGGCGGAGTTCGGCTGCCGGCCCGTGACGCAACCGGCCGACGGTGTGCGGGGGGTCGAGGTCGTCGTGAACTGTACCCCGGCGGGCATGCGCCCTGCGACGGACGAATCGCCGTTGCCGGTCGAGTCGTTGCCGGAAGGAGCGGCGGTGCTGGACCTGGTCTACGACCCGCCGAAGACGCGGCTGCTCCGCGACGCGGCCGACCGCGGTTGCCGGACGATGGGCGGCCTGACGATGTTCGCCGATCAGGCGGCGGCCCAGTTCGAGGCGTGGACCGGCCGCCGGCCGCCGTTCGAGTGGGTGCGGTCCGTCGCCGAGTCTGAGTTGGCCGCGCGGGGGATCGACCGGTGATCGGCGGGCGCACGGGCGAAAAACGTCTCCGGCTCGCGGGATCGGACCAACCCGCGTCCGCTCGCCCCTTGGGCGGCGGGCAGGGTTGCAGACAACCGGGGCGAATCGTCGTAGGATACGGGTCCGCCGTTAATGGCGGCGGGTGGTGCGGTCAGCAGGTGGTAGGCGGGTGGTTCGGACGTGGCACATCCTCGCGGCGCAGGGAAACTTGACCGACCGGGCGCCGGGCTGAAGAAAGGACAATCGGTGCCATGATCCTGCTGTTCGCATCCGATCTTCATGGGCGGGCGGGGCACTACCGGGCGTTGCGGATGGCCGCCGAGGCGGTCCGTCCGGGCGTCCTCGTGCTCGGGGGCGATCTTTTTCCCGACGACCCGGCCGACGACCCCGCCTCGATGGGCACGCATCAGCCGGTCTATGTCGCCCAGGAGTTTCGGCCGTGGCTGGCGGGACTCCTGAGAGACCTGCCGGGCTTGAGCGTGCTGACGATCTTCGGCAACCGCGACTGGTCGAGTGCCGCGGCTGCGATGGAGGAGGAGGCCCGGAAGGATCCGCGCCTGCGCATCCTCCAGCACGACCGGGCGGTCGAGGTTGGCGGACTATGGTTCGTCGGCTATTCGAAAACGCCGCCGACCGCGTGGTATGTCAAGGACTTCGAGCGGCTCGACCTCCCGGGGGACTATCCGCCCGCGATGGGCGGGGCGCGCTGGGACCCGGAGCGTCGCCGGGCCCTGCCCGGGCGGGCCAAGGACCAGTTCGCGCGCTACCCGACGATGCAGGAGGAACTGGAGAAGATGGTCCGGCCGGCCGGGCCGTGGGTCTTTGTCGCGCACGCGCCGCCGCACGACACGGTGCTGGACCGGACGTTCCAGCGCGATTCGGTCGGCTCGCGGGCGATTCGGGCGGCGGTCGAGTCGCGTCAGCCGCTTCTGGCGTTGCACGGCCACGTTCACGAATCACCCGACGTGACGGGTGAACATCTCTGCCGTCTCGGGGCCGCCACGGCCGTGAACGTCGGCCAGCACATCGAGGCGTTGAGTTTCGCGGTGATCGAGGTCGACCAGGCGGCGGGGCGCATTGTCGGCGTAGAGCGGCGGCGGTCGTCGTGAAGGTGGTGCTGGTGGGACTGCGAGCCAGCGGCAAGAGCACGGTGGGTCATCTGCTGGCGCGGCGGCTGGGGTGGGGATTCCTCGACACCGACGAGCAGGTGGCCGCCGCGGCCGGCCGCAGCATTCGCGAACTGTTCGGGCAGGAGGGCGAGGCCGGGTTTCGCCGTCGTGAGTCCGAGGCGGTGCGCGAGGCGGTCCGGCGCGACGGTTGCGTGATCGCGGCGGGCGGCGGCGCAGTGGAAGACGACCAGAACCGCCGGCTTCTGCGACAGGACGCCTGGTGCGTCTGGCTGAAGGCGTCCGACGAGGAACGCTCGCGACGGATGGCCGAAGACCCGGCGACGGCGGCGTCGCGGCCGATGCTGGAGCCGGCGATGGGCGCGGCTGATGCGCCGGCCGGTCCGCCGGCCCGCGAGGCGCTCCGCGTGCCGATCTACGAGTCCATGGCCGACCTGGCGATCGAGACGCAGGACCGCGAGCCGGAGGGGGTGGCGCGGGAAATCGCGGCGTGGGTTCAGTCGCGGCTCTAACGGCCGCCCCGCGCGCCGCGCGGATGCGACAGGTGTCACGCGGACATGGTGGCGGCGCTGGCGGCCGATGCGGAATGGATGGTGCGCGGCGGGGCCGTGTTGGCCGCCGCGCTCGGAGCGGCGGTCGGCAGTTTCGTCAACGTCGTGGCCTATCGGCTGCCGCGCGGCCTTTCGGTGGTGCGGCCAAGGCGGTCGTTCTGTCCGGCGTGCGAACGGCCGATCCGCGCGGGCGACAACGTTCCGATCCTGGGCTGGCTGCGGCTGGGCGGCCGTTGCCGCGACTGCGGCGCGCCGATCGACATCGTTTATCCGCTGGTCGAAACGCTCACGGCGATCGTATTCGTGCTGTTGTGGGACGGGCTGTTCGTCGGGCGCGTACTGCGCAACACGGGCGATCCGGCGGCCGACTGGCCTGCGGCGCTGGCGTTCGCGACCCTGTTCGCCGGTCTGATGGCCAGCGCCGTGATGGACATCCGCGAATACCTGATCGACGTGCGCGTGACAAATGCGGTGATGGCGGCCGGTATCGTGTGCCACGCCCTGTGGGGCGCCGTGAACCGGGACCCCGTTTCGCAACGGTTTGGTCCGACGACCGCGAGCGTCGGCGCGGCGCTGCTGCTCGGTTGGCTGGGCACTTCAGCGCTGGCAAGAGTCCTGGACAGACGGCGGCGGCCCGCCGCGGAGCCGAGTGAACCCGGCGGGGAACCGGACGCCACCGGGGTCGAGGCAGCCGCGCGTGCGAATAACGACGAGGCGGGGGACGCGGCGATTCCGGGGCCGGCGTGGTCCGTCTGGCTGGCGCTGGCGACGCTGATCGCGCTGGTCGTCGTCGTCGCGACCTCGGCGGGGGCGTCGGGTTGGGCGCTGGGCCCGGTGCATCAGCGCGGTGCGGCGGGGATCTTTGTCCTGCTCGTGGCCTCGATCGCCGCGGGGATGCAGCCGCGGCCGAGCGACGAGGCGGTCCTTGCGGTCATCCACGCCGAACAACCTCAGGCGCGGACCACCGCGCTGCGCGAACTGGCGTGGCTCCTGCCTTCGATCGGGCTGGCAGGGGCGACGCTGGTGACCTTCGTCGGTTGCGGCTGGACAGGGGCGTCCTGGTCGGGCCCGACGCTGTGGCTGGGAGACCGCGGGGCGGCGGCGATGGCGGGGGCGGGCAGCGCGGCGGCCTCGATGATGCTCGCGGCGGCCGTCGGCTGGTTCGTGCGCATCTTTTTCACGCTCCTGTTCGGCAAGGAGGCCTACGGCATCGGCGACATCTACCTGATGGCGGCGATCGGGGCGGTCGGCGGGTTGTGGCTGGCGTTGATTTCATTCTTCCTCGGCGCGGTCCTGGCCCTGGTGGGCGTCGCGGCCTTTGCGCTGCGAAAGCGCGCCCGGGCGCTGCCGTTCGGCCCGTGGCTGGCGCTGGGGGCCCTGGGGGGGTTGTGGGTCCACGACGGACTGGTGGAGTACTTCGGCCGGAGCATTTCGGGCCTGCGGTCGATGCTGGCCGGCGGCTGACCCACGGCGCGGACGGCGAATTTCGTCCGGCGCCGATTGACCGTACCGCCGACGCGACGATAGACTCGCCCGCATGCCCCGGCGCGGCGCCGGCGCGACGGAACACCCTGAATGAGCGCCAAGATCGTCGACGTACGCGGCCTGGAAATCCTCGATTCCCGAGGCAAACCCACGGTCGAGGCCGTCGTGGTCCTCGACGACGGAAGCCGGGCCCGCGCCGCCGCGCCGGGCGGCACCTCCGCCGGCAAGCACGAGGCCCTCGAACTGCGCGACGGAGACGCTCGGCGCTACGGCGGAGACGGCACCCTCCACGCCGTCCGCAACATCCGCGACATGATCGCTCCGGCCCTCATCGGCTGCGACGCCCTCGACCAGCAGCGAATCGACCGGGCGATGATCGAACTGGACGGCACGCCGAACAAGTCCAAACTGGGCGCGAACGCCATGACGGCCGTGTCGCTGGCGGCGGCCCGGGCCGCGGCCCGGTCGCTCGGCCACCCGCTGTTCCGATACCTCGGCGGGGCGGGGGCCAACCGTCTGCCCGCGCCCATGTTGAACATCCTCAACGGCGGCCGGCACGCGTCGAACAACGTCGATTTTCAGGAGTTCATGATCCAGCCGCTGGGCGCGGCGACGTTCGCCGAGGCCCTGCGCATCGGGACGGAGATCTATCACGCCCTGGCGAAGGTGCTCGAAAAGCGCAAGGCCCTCGCCGGCGTCGGGCACGAGGGCGGCTTCGCCCCCAACCTCCAGTCGAACGAGGAGGCCCTGCAACTCATGTCGGACGCGGTGTCCCGCGCCGGTTACGGACTCGGCCGCGAGGTCTTCTTCTGCCTCGATCCGGCCGCCACCGAGTTGTACGACCCGAAGAAGCAGAAATACCACCTCTTCAAGAGCGACCCCGAGCGGTGGATGTCGAGCGACGACCTGATAGAACTGTGGGAGCAATGGTCCAGGAAATACCCCATACGATCGATCGAGGACGGGCTGGCCGAGGACGACTGGGACGGCTGGACGCGCCTCACCGCGGCCCTCGGCGACCGGTGCCAGATTGTCGGCGACGACCTGTTCGTGACCAACCAGGAGCGGCTGTGCACGGGATTGACGCGCAAGGCGGCCAACAGCATCCTCATCAAGATCAACCAGATCGGGACGCTGACGGAGACGCTCGACACCGTGCAACTGGCCCGGCGCAGCGGATGGACGGCGGTAATGTCCCACCGAAGCGGCGAAACCGAGGACACGTCGATCGCCGATTTGTCGGTCGCGACTGGAGTGGGACAGATCAAGACGGGTGCGCCGTGTCGGACCGATCGCGTCGCCAAGTATAATCAACTGCTGCGGATCGAAGCGATGCTCGGCGACGCCGCGACCTACGGCCCCCCGTCGTCCTGAGGTCCGCCGCGGATCGTCCGGGCGGGGGCCACGCCGGTCACGGCAGGGCCGCCCGCCCGTCCGCAGGATCTTCCTCTTGCCCGGCGCGGTCCCCAATTACCGTCCGACTCCCGACCGCGGATCTTCCGCGCACGGCACTGACCGAGGGAACCGGGGCCTCAATAACGATCGTTGCGTCACCCCGGGCAGCCCGTGGGGCCACCGAATCATGTTTGTCGTATTGGTGGGGCTGGCCTTCGCCGCCTACGCGCCCGCCGCCCTGATGCCCGTGCTCGAGGACTACGCAAGGACCTGGCGCGAGCGCGAACGCCTCGGGGAGTACGTGCGCCGGCTGGAAGAGGCCGTCGAACAGCAGGAACGGCTCGCGGCCGCCTTTCGCAGCGATCCGGCGGTGAACGAACGCCTGGCCCAACTCGATCTGCGGTACCAGCATCCGGGCGAGGAGGTCGTTCCGCTTTTGCCGGCGACAAACCCCGCGTCGGCGGACGGGCCGGGATGGTCGGCGCTGGGTCCGGATGCGGACGACCGGCTCGTCCCGCCGCACGGTCCGCCGTGGGTGCTGTGGCTTGAAGCGGCCGCCCGCGAGCGCGGACTGCTTCGGTTGATGCGCGACCCGTCGATCCGGACCGTCCTGCTGCTGATGGCCGCCGGACTGATGATCGCAGCATTCGTACTTTATCCTCCCGGTTTGGCTGATCGGCCGCAGCCCTGATCGGCCCGGCCGCGGCCCGCGATGCGCGGCCGAACTTGACAGCGGCGCAGCGCCCGCCGATGCTGCCCGTTCTTCGGAGCCCCTGGCCCGGATTGAGTTCGCGCATGAACGACGCATCCAGCGGATCGACGCCGGCGGAATGGGCGTTTTGTCATCGCATCCTGCCGGACGTGTCGCGGACCTTCGCCCTGAACATCCCGGTCCTTCCGCCGCCGCTGCGCGACGCCGTCTGCTGCGCCTACCTGCTCTGCCGCATCGCCGACACCATCGAAGACGCGCCGCGCCTCTCCGCGCCGGCTCGCGACGGGCTTTACGCCCGACTGCGACTGGCGTTGGAAGAATCGACCGACCGCGCCGCTCCCGCGCCGCTCCCGCATGACTGGACCGCGGGACTGCCCCGCGGATACGCAGAACTGGTGCGCGGATCGCGCGACGTCTTCGCCGCCTTCCGCGGGCTCCCGGCCCCGCACCGCGCCGCCATCGCCGACTGCGTCCGCGACATGATCGACGGCATGCAGCGCCTCGGCCGCGCGAATGCTCCGCCCGCGCCGCGCGTCACGGCCGACTCGAACGACGCGGCGGAGGCGGTTCGCTTCGTGTGCGACGATTTTTCGGCCCTGGATGACTATTGTCACTGCGTGGCGGGCACGGTGGGCCTCATGCTGACGCGCCTCTTCCGGCACGAACTGGGCGACCCGCCCGCCCTGCGCGGGGAGCCGGCGCTGGAGCGCGGCCGGCGATTCGGGCTGGGCCTTCAGACCACGAATATCATCAAGGACCACCACGACGACCTTCGCCGGGGCGTCTGTTTCGTCCCGCCCGAATGCGTCCGCCATGGCGAACCGTCGCTGCCGCTGACGGAGCCGGGCCGCGTTCGGCTGATCCGCCACGCGCTGTCGCACCTCGACGCGGCGATGGACTACGTGCTCTGCCTGCCGTGCGACGCGACGGGCGTCCGGCTGTTCTGCCTGTGGGCGCTGATGCTGGCGCTGGGGACGCTGCGCGAGGCCGCCGCCTCGCCTTCGCCGAAAATATCCCGGGTTGAAGTCGCCGAAATACTCGAAACGGGCCGCCGCCTTGCCGCCGATGACGACCAACTCCGCGCCTGGTTCGCCGAACTGCGCGGGGCCGTCGTCGCGGCCCTGGAGTCCGCCGCGCTGCGGGCCGCGCCCTGCGGAGCCGCGCCATGAAGGTCTTTCTGACCCAGCCGCGGGGCTTCTGCGCCGGCGTGGAACGGGCGGTGAAGATCGTCGAGTTGGCGCTCGAAATCCACGGCCCGCCGATCTACGTCCGCCGCGAGATCGTCCACAACAGTCACGTCGTCGAGCGGCTCCGGTCCATGGGCGCGGTATTCGTCGAGGAGACTTCACAGGTCCCCGCCGGCGCGTATGTCATCTTCTCCGCCCATGGCGTCGCGCCCGAGGTCTTCCGCGACGCCGATCATAGACGTCTGCGCGTGATCGACGCCACCTGTCCCCTCGTGGCCAAGGTCCACCTGGAGGTCGGCCGCTTTGTCCGGCAGGGATACCACATCATTTTGATCGGCCACGCCGGCCACGACGAGGTCATCGGTACGATCGGCCACGCGCCGGCGTCGATCACGCTCGTCTCGGACGCGGAGCAGGCCCGGCGCGTCGAATTGCCGGCGCACGACCGCCTCGTCGTGCTGACGCAGACGACGCTCGGACTGGACGACACCGCGGAAGTGCTGACCGCGCTGCGGGAGCGCTTCCCGCATCTGGAACTGCCGCCGACCGACGACATCTGTTACGCCACGCAGAACCGCCAGAACGCCGTCAAGACCCTGGCCGACCGCGGAACGCACGTCGTGCTGGTCGTCGGCTCGAAGAACTCCTCGAACGCCCAGCGGCTGGTGGAGGTCGCCGCCTCGCGCGGGATGCGCGGCTACCTGATCGACGGCGAGGACGACATCCGGCCGGAATGGCTGGCGGGCGCGGCGGTCGTCGGAGTCACGGCGGGGGCCTCGACGCCGGAAGAGGTCGTGCAGCGCGTTGTTGCACGCCTGCGGACACTGGGCGCCGAGACGGTCGATGTGCTGACGACGGTCGAGGAGGACACCGTCTTTTCGCTGCCGCCGGGCCTGCGGAACGTGCCGCTGGGCGTCTCGCCGCGCCTCGCGCGGGCGTTTACGACGTAATCACCGCCTGTCGATCTTTGCCTCAACATCTACATTTGGACCTGGGGCGCCAACTCGCACCGACTGACCTGATGCGCCGTTCAAAAGCCGATCTAGGCGCGCCTCCGGCGCCAGATCACCCTGTGCCAAACAACAGCGATTCTGCCGGCGTGTTTTTGACCTTTCGGGAAGATGCCACCTTGATCCGCCTACGGCTCTCCTTGAGGATGATGGCACGTGAATCACGCATCTCGTAAGTCGATGGTGCACCGTCGACTACGCGGGTGACGATATTCCGCAGCCCGTCGGTTGTCGCTGCTTCGCGTCGGATTCCTTCCACAATTTTTTGCGCGAGTAACAGGAGACGCACACCGTTGAATCGTTTCGCAAGTCTATAGCACCGAAGATACGCCCGCACGGCATTGGAAACCGGGCCCCGATCTAAAGAAACCCGTTCACCAAGGTTATCGACATATTCATCGGCCATGCGCCAAAGTTCGGGCTTGCGCGTTTTGGGTAAAACCCTTGTCGACTCCAAATCCGCGATCCGACGAAGCATGTGCTTCTCGTCGTCCTTGAGCCGGGTGACGAGCATCTCTTCGACGAAGGCGCAGGCCTCGTCTCTTCCCCGCCGGCCGCCCACGCTGAGTAGGTACTCCTTTATCCATTCGGAGACAACTGTATCCAATTCACCGAATTGTTGGTACCCCAATCGGTGAGTGGCCTCTTGGTGATAACGGCGCGATATCTCAATCCCAATATATCGTCGCGCAAGGCTTCTCGCGACCTTGGCAACCGTTCCGCTTCCCAGAAAGGGATCTAATACGAGTGCGCCAGGGCGGGTGCATGCGCGAACGATTCTTTCGCTAATCTCTTCCGGGAAGACTGCGATATGCGAGGTCTGTTCTGCGCTGCCGAAGGCAACCCGATCAACTTCCCAGACGTTGCCCGGGTTGCGGCCAAGCAGGTTATTGCGAGGATCGTACTCGCGTGATGCTTCACGGACCTCGTCCACGTCGAAATAGGGTAGTGATTGCACATCCCCAGGAACGCCCTTCACATACCAATAGATCGTCTCATGCTGGTTCTTGAATTTGGCCTTGAAGCTCATTCCACCATAATAGCGCCAGATAATACGATCCTTAAGGTAAAACCCGTGTCCATTGAAGATCGGATGAGTCAGCAAGTCGATGGGGTTAATTTCGTCTGACTTGTCATCCGCGCGAGTATAGCCCGTCTGCCAAAAGAGAGAACCGCCCTTGCGTATCTTGGCGGACAGTTGTTCGGCCACGAGCGCGATGAATGTAAGGTAGTTGCCGAGATGTCGTTGGTCTGTAAAATCGGAGTAGGGCTTGTCTATGTTATATGGTGGCGATGTGTGTACCAGGTCGACGCAAGGGAAATCTATCTGCGCAAGCACGTCAAGGCAATTGCCCAGTACGATCCGATTAATCCAAGGAGAATCGATGACTGGCGCGTGCTTTCGGGTGTGTCGGTGCTTCGTCATGATTTAGCCGGCGAGTTTTGTATAGAAAGCATTGTTGTAACTGATAAACTCTTCGCCAATTTGGTGGTCGCGGACTTTTCTGAGGCGCCGTTCCGAAACTTCAATTTCGCGAAGCCGATGGGTTAGAGCTCGTGTGCGCGGGTCAATACGCCAAAGGAAATGATCGAATTCCGCGTGGTGCCACGGGCAAAGGACCAGAATGTTTGGTTTTGTGTCCGGTCCTTTGTGGCGACCGCCGAGTGGCTGCAAATGGTGGCCCTCCGAGTAATAGTCGCCTCTTCGGATTTCCATCCGTCATCCGCATACCTGACAGCGATGCTCATGAAGCTCCTTCAAGGCCACCGACTTTCGAGAATCCCTGATTATTCGCGAAGTTTCGAACCTCGATCTGCGCGAATATGACCCCTCCAGCTCTGTAGAATCGTCCCACTGATCCGCGCCGAGCGGCTGCGCCGGGACACGCACTGTTCCGCCCGCCAGAAGGTATCGCGCGACAAGTGGAATTACGACTTTGAATGACGGCGAAGCGCCGCCGCCCCCAGAGACCACGCCTCCGAGTGGTTTTGACAGTATTCGATGAACTGTCGCCATGCTCGCCTCGTCCGGCAGAGCAATGTTTCGATATTGGGACACGAATTGCCGCCACGCACGTAGTGCGGGCCAATCATTCACGCGGAGGCGACCGTCGCTCACTTGCTTGGTTGTTATCGTGCGGTAGGTCCGGTGCCGCTTGAAGAACTCGCTAGCCGCATAAAAGGCTTGGCGAAGGTGCCCCGTTTGGTTGTCTGCGCGCCGATTGAAAAACCGGTTGTCGAAATACCGCAACGCCGCATCCTTCGGGTGGCGGCTGAACTCGGCCGCGCAATATGCGGCGAATCGGTCGTAGTCCGAAATCGGGGTCGTCAAAGACCGGGCGGACACGGCGGCTCGCTCTCTGATTCGCGGCGCAATCGTCGTCGCCGACACAGATCGTGCGCCGCCAGCACTGGCCATCATACCGCGGCGGACTCGATCGTGTCGACAGGGGCTTATCGCCGAGGAGCCAAGTGGACGGGCAGGAGGCGTATCTTTGCGCCTCCGTCGAGGCGCTCAAAGCAGCCGCAGGCGGATCGTCGCGCGGTAGACGGTGTCGCCGTCGACCCGCAGCACCACGAGGTAAATCGCCCGAACACGCGAGCGATCGTACTTCAGCCGCTCCAGCACGTGCCCCACGAAATCCAGCGACTCGGCCGAGTGGCCCGCGATCTTCGTGACGATATCGCCCGGTTCCAGGCCGGCCTCCCGGGCGTCGCTGCCGCGCCGCACCGACGTGACGACCAGCCCGATCGGCTGATCGATGTCCAGCGCCCGCAGGTCGCGCCGAGTCATCTCCCGGACCTCGATTCCCAGCAGTTGGGCCATGAGCCGCCCCCCGTCGGGACGCGGAACGTCGGCCGGCGCGACCTGCGCGCGAACGATCCGCCCGCGCCGGCCGAGCGTCAGTTCCAGCGACTCGCCCACCCGCGCCTCCTTCAGGACCGCGAAGGCCTCCAGGAACGAATCGGTCCGCCGCGGCCCGATCGACAGCAGGACGTCGCCCTCGCGGATGCCGGCGCGGGCGGCCGGAGAGTCGTCGTCGACGCGCCCGACCACGACGCCGACCTGCGGCGCGCCGGAGCCGGTGAACTCCGTCTCGTTCGCCAGGTGCATGCCGAGTCGGACGCGCCGCACGCGCTCCACGTCGAGATAGACCGGCAGCAACTCGCGCAGGTGATCGACCGGTATGGCGAAACCGATGTTCTGCGCGTCGCCGCGGATGGCGGTGTTGATGCCCACCAGTTCCCCGTTGATGTTCAGCAGCGGGCCGCCGGAGTTGCCGGGGTTAATGCTTGTATCGGTCTGGATCAGCCCGCGGTAGACCACGCCGCTGGGAAACCGCATCTCCCGGTCCACAGCCGAGACGATGCCCGCGGTGCAGGTGTGGTGATAGCCCAGCGGGTTGCCGATCGCCACCACCGTTTCGCCCACCATCAGGTCGTCCGAGCGGCCCAGGCGCAGGTGTTCCAGCGGGCGGGGCGGCTCGACCTTGAGCACGGCCAGGTCCCGTTCCGAGTCCCACGCCACGAGTTTGGCGGGCAGCACGGTCTTGTCGACGAACAGCACCTTCAGTTCCACCGCCCGGGCCACGACGTGCGCGTTGGTGACGAGGAAGCCGTCCTCCTGCACGACAAAGCCCGATCCGATGCTCTGGGTCGGCACCGCCTGGGTCGGCAGGTCGAAGAACTCATCGAACAGCCCGCCGAATCCGCGGCGGATCTCGGTCTGGCGCGTCGCCGCAATATTGACGACCGCGCCGCGGCACTTCTCGAACACCTCGACCACCGGGGTGCGGCGGCGTTCGCGGGCGTCGGGTTCGCGCCGGGCGGGATCAGCGTACGAGGAAGAGATCGGTCCGAGCAGCGACGCAACGACCGTCAGCACCGCGGGCGCGGGCAGGAGTGGGCGAAAGACCGCCGCCTTGCCGCGAAGTCGTGCGCGGCCGGCGTCGTGCCGTGCCCGCCGCGCGTCATTCCCGCGCAAGCGGGAATCCAACTTTCCGCCGCGAAGAAGCCCATGGATTCCCGCCTGCGCGGGAATGACGTTCGTCTCGCGGTCAGACATCGAGCACCTCATATTCCTTGACAGTATAGGAAGACCCGATGCTGACGGCCTCGACGCCGCGTTTGCGGCAATGGACCCGCCGGTGCGAGTGGCCGCAATATACGTGCGTCACCTGCGGGAACTCCAGCACCGTCTCGCCCAGCAGTTCGCTTCCGAGGAAGGCCGAGGCGAACGCGAACGCCGGCGAGACCGCCCGCGGCACCAGTTCCGCCCACGGCAGGTGGTGCACCCCGACGACGATGCGCCGCACCCGCGCCGCCGCCAGCGCGAGATGCGCCCGCAGCCGCCCCGCCGCCTCCTGCGTGAAGGCCACGTCCGACCGGTCGAGCCGCACCCGCACGCCGTCCATCCAGCGGATCGCGATCTGTCCGGCCGACAGCGGCACGTCGTCGTATCCTTCAACCAGGTGGCGGTGACCGTCGAGCAGGGCGGCCGCGCCGGGCGCGACCTTGGAGCGGTAGAACCGCAGCGGGATTCCCAGGCGGGCGGCGCGAAAGGTGTAATCATACCAGCCGATGTTCCCGACGAGCGCGCAGTCGCCGGCGAAGAACGGCCCGTCGTCGAGATAATGAACGCCGCTGCGGGCGCACACCGCGGGCAGTTCGACCGCGTAACGACGCCGCGAGTCGCTCTCCGGATCGACCCACAGGTCGTGATTTCCCGGCGTGAACAGCCGCGGCCCGCGGAACGACTCGAAAAGGCCGAAGCACCGCTCTAGAATGGCCAGGTCGGCGGCCGCGGAGTCTCCGACAAAGACCAGCACGTCGCCGCCATTGCGGCAGAGGCGCCGGGCAAGGTCTTCCGTGGGCTGTCGGCTGCGCGCGACGTCGTAGTGCAGGTCCGAGGTCAGGACGATGCGCATCGTCGGGCTGCGCTCCGCGGGGTGTCGGGCGCATCCTAGCCGTCCCGGCCCGCTTCCTCAACGGCACTGTTTATGTCCGATGTCGTCGTCGAGGTCGAGGACGTGCACAAGCATTACCGCTCCGGGCGCGAGGACGTGCATGCCCTGCGCGGCGTGCATCTGAACGTCGAGCGCGGCCGATTCGTCGCCATCATGGGCGCGAGCGGCTCCGGCAAGAGCACGCTCCTGCACCTGATCGCCGGCCTCGATACCCCGGATGCCGGCCGAATACTCGTGAGCGGAAGCGACCTGTCGCGCCTCTCGGACCGCCGGCGGACCCTCCTGCGCCGCCGGCGCATCGGCGTTGTGTTCCAGGCCTTCAACCTGCTTCCGACGCTCACCGCCCGCGAAAACGTGATGCTGCCGATGATGGTCGACGGTCTGCCCTTTTCGCAGATCGGACCGCGGGCCGACGAGATGATCCGGCTCGTACACCTGGAACACCGCGCCGAACACGTCCCGGCCGCGCTCTCGGGCGGCGAACAACAGCGCGTCGCCATCGCCCGGGCGCTGCTCACTCGCCCCGACGTGCTGCTGGCCGACGAGCCGACCGGGAATCTCGACCCGGCGGCATCGGACGAGGTCTGGCGGCTGCTGCGGCGCCTGTCGGAGGAGACGGAGACCACGGTGCTGATGGTCACGCACGAGGCGGCGGCGGCGGCGTTTGCCGACCGCGTGCAGGTGCTTCGGGAGGGGCAGTTCGTGGGCGAGATCGAGACCGGAGGCAACGCCGATGCGGCACTGGTCGCAACTCGGTACCAGGAACTGGCGCGCTAAGCCCGTCCGTTCGGCGTTGGCGCTCTTTTCGATCGCCCTAGGCGTGGGCGTCGTCGTCTGGGTCACCTGTTGTTACGAGTCGGTCCGCCGCGGCGTTACCGAGGTCGTCGGCGAATGGATCGGCCGCGCTCAGATCAGCGTCGAATCCGTTGCCGGCCGCTGGGCCGTATTCGATGAAGACGTGGTCGAAGGGCTGGGTGAAGTCCTCAATGTCGCCGCGGTGGTTCGCCGCACCATCGAGACCGTCCTCGCCTATCCGGCCGCTCAACAACCGGACGCCGGCGCTGGCGATTCAAGCGAACCGACCGGCGAAATCCACCGCCTCGACCTGGTCGGCATCGAACTCCCCGCCGAAGAGCGGTTTCGCGCCTATCGCATCACCGCCGGCCGGATGATCCGCCCCGACGAACGGGACGCGGTGCTGCTCGAGGAACTCGCCGCCCGCGACTGGGGCCTGGCCGTCGGCGACACGCTGCCGCTGCGCTATCACGCCGCCGACGAAACCCCGCGGCCCTTTCGCATCGTGGGCCTCGTCGACCGCCGCCGAGTCAGCAGCCACCAACTGCCGATGGCCTGGGCGACGCTGCCCGTCGTCCAGGAACTCAGCGGCTTTCCAGGCAAGATCAAGGCCATCGACCTGATGCTCGTCGATGACTCGGAGCCGGCCATCCGCCGCACCGCCGATGCCCTGCGCAGGGTTGTCCGCCGCCAGGATCGCACCCTGAAGGTGGGCACGACGGAGGCCCAACTGCGGCAACTCCGCAACGCCCAGGGTCAACTCCAGTTCGTCCTGATGCTCCTCTCCTGTGTCGCGCTGTTGACGGCCTTTTTCATCATCCTCTCGACCATGAGCATGGGCGTCCTCGAGCGGATTGCGCAACTCGGGCTGCTTCGCTGCGTCGGGACGACGCGGCCGCAACTGCTCGGCATCGTGCTGCTCGAATCTCTGCCGCTGGGCGTCGGCGGTGTGCTGCTGGGCATCCCCCTCGGCCTGGCCTTGCAATGGCTGACGATCCGCCTGGTGCCCGAGTACGTCGGCCGGATGGCCGTCAGCCCGTCGGGTCTGCTGCTGGCCGTCGGCGGCGGCGTGGGGGCGGCGCTGCTTGGCGCGCTGGGGCCGGCGCTGCGGGCGGCGGCGGTCTCGCCCATCGCGGCGGCCCGAACCGCCCCCGCCCGCCGCGGGGTGCGCGGGGAGGCGCTCTCGGCCGTTCTGGGCGCGTTGCTCCTGCTGGCACACGCGCGGGTGATCGGATCGGTCACCAACGATACGCCGCATTTCGCCGCGCTCTCGGTCGCTGCGCTGCTGCTGCTCTACGCCGGCTACGCGCTGCTCGCGCCGGCGCTGGTGCTGCTGGCGGGCGAGGTCTTCGTTCGGGGTGCCGCGGTCATGCTGCGCGTCCGGCGGCAACTCGTCTCGGACCAGGTCGGCCGCCGGCCGTGGAGGGCCGGCGCGGTCTGCTGCGGGTTGATGGTGGGCCTGTCGCTGATCGTCGGACTCCAGGTGCACAGCGAGTCGGTCAAGAAGGGTTGGGAGTTTCCGCGGCAGTTTCCCGAGGCGATGATCTATTCTTGGCAGGACGTCCCGTTGACCGACATGCTCGCCGCGACGCGCCTGCCGGGCGTGCGTTCGGCCACGGTCGCCGACGACGTCCGCTGCAAACTCGTCCGCCGCGGCGGCGGTTTCCTCTCGAGACTCGATCCCTTCTACCGCTTCATCGCCGGCGATCCCGAGACGTTCCCCGACCTGATCCAACTGGTCTACCTGGAAGGCCGCGAGGACGACGCGCTGGCACGGCTGCGGCGCGGCGGGGCCGTCCTCGTCACGCGAGAGTTCAGCCAGGCCCGGAACATTCATCTCGACGACCGGGTGACGCTCCAGGTCGGCGACACGGCGCACGCCTTCGAGGTCGCCGGCGTCATCGCTTCACCCGCGCTGGACATCGCCGTCAGTTTCTTCAACGCCGGCGGCGAGTTCCAGGTCTATGCCGTCGGCTCGTTCATCGGGACGCTGGCCGATGCACGGCGCATCTTCGGGCGCGACCACGGGCGATTGCTGCTGTTCAATTTCGACCTGGACGGGTCTCCTCCCGAACCCTCCCGGTCGACGGAGGACACGGGCGATTCGGCGGACGGTGCGCTCTTTGAACGGCTCAGCCGAAAGCCCGGCGCCGACTCCGCGACACCGGACGATGCGATCCCGCAGACGGAGGGACACCTGCGCACCGCCGCACACGCCGCGGGCACCGCGTCCGAAAAGCGAATCGTCGAGCGGATGATCGAGGTCATCCGCTCGCCGCAGTGCGCGTTCGTGACGGCCCGCCAACTCAAGCAGAACATCGACCGGAACATCGACCGCGTGACGCTGCTGCTGGCGGCCATCCCCGCCGTCGGTTTGATCGTCGCGGCCTTGGGCGTCGCCAACCTCATGCTGGCCAACGTGGCCAGCCGCGTGCCGCAGATCGCGGTGCTGCGGGCCGTCGGCGCGACGCGGTTTCAGATCATCCGCCTGGTCGTCGCCGAAGCGCTCATTCTCGGCCTCGTCGGAAGCGGATTGGGGCTGGCGATGGGCCTGCACCTGGGCCGAAGTTCCAACCTGGTGACCTACGCGCTGTGGGGTTTCGAGCCGCGCTTTGCCGTGCCGTGGGCGATGGTCGGCGCGGGGGCGGGTCTGGCGGTCCTGCTATGCCTGCTCGCGGCCGTTGCCCCCGCGCGGGCCGCCGCTCGAAGCAATGTCGTCTCCGCGCTCGCGTCCGCCTGACATCGCGGTTCCGTGCTATCCTGCACCCGCCGCGCCGTTCGTGCCCCGGTTTGCCGGCGTTTGCATCCGGCCCGTGAGTTCCTCCCAGTCCATCAGAAGCGTGCCGCCCGCGGCGCGGTGCTGCTGCTCCCATTTCATGAGCAGGTCGAGGCATGCGTGGTCGATGAAGTCGAGTTCCTCCATGTGCACGTGTAGTTCGCTGCTGGCCGGGACCTGCTCCAGGATCGCCGCCAGTTGCGGCAGCCGGAGAAACGTGGCCGCGCCCCGCAGCCGCAGGATCATGCGGCCCGGAACGTGGTCCGGATCCAGCCGCACCTCCAGGTGTGAGAAAATGTACAGCAATCGGGCAACGGCGACGGCAATCCCCGCCACCACCCCCGTCAGCAGATCGACGCCGACCACGACCAGCAGCGTGACGAGATAGACAACCACCTCGCCCCGCCCGTACACGCGCAGGGCCGCGACGGCGCGGAAATCCATGAGTTTGTAGCCGGTGAAGACCAGCACTGCCGCCAGACTGGATACCGGCACGAGTCGCAGCAACGACGGGGCCGCCACGGCAAGCAGGAGCAGCCACGCGCCGTGGAACACGGTCGACAATCGGGTCCGCGCCCCCGCCATCACGTTGGCGCTGCTCCGGACGATGACGCCGGTCATGGGCAGCGCCCCGATCGCGCCGCAGATGAGGTTTCCGATTCCCTGGGCGGCGAGTTCGCGGTCGTAGCGCGTGCGCGGGGCGCGTTGCTGCATGCCGTCCACCGCCGTCGCCGTCAGCAACGACTCCGCGCTGGCGACAAACGCCAGCGCAAGTCCCGCCAGCAGAATCGAGGAATCCGCGACTCGGGCAAGGTCCACCGGTGCGGGCAAACGAACGGTCTTCAGGAGGTTGCTGGGCACCTGGATGAAGTTGACTTCCAGCCCCAGTATTGCGGCGGTCGCGGCGGCCACTGTCACGCCGATCAGCGGCGCGGGCAGTACGCGCAACTTCTTCGGCACCAGCGACGACCAGATCACGATGCAGACGATCGTCAGCGAGCCGATCGCGGCCGCCGCCCGATGCGGCGTCTCGGCGAAGCCCTTCCAGACCGCCTGGGGGATCGTGATCAGGTTGATCAGTCCGCCGTAGGACCGGCCGATGCCCGGGGGCATGTCATCGACCATGACGTGAAACTGCCCGGCGAAAATGAGTACGCCAATCCCGGCGAGCATTCCCTTCACGAGCGCGGGCGAGACTGCGCGGAACCACTGGCCGAGCCGCAGCGCGCCGGCGGCGACCTGAATCGCCCCGGCCACCAGCACGATCGGCCCGAGCATGGTCCACCCGTGCCGCTCGATCATCTGCGCGACCAGCACCGCCAGCCCCGCCGCAGGACCGCTCACCTGGAGCGGACAACCCGCAACAAAGCCCACGACCAGACCGCCGACGATGCCGGTGATGATTCCGACCGCGGCCGCATTTTCGGCCGGGACGCCCGAGGCGATGGCGATGCCCATGCACAACGGCAGGGCCACCAGGAATACCACGATCGAGGCCGGCAGATCGTGTCGCAGAACGTCCGTGGCGCCCGGCCGCGCGGCCGGAAAGTCGGAATCGCGCATCTGAGGTACTCCTTACGACCGACCGGAGGTCCGGCCGTTCGGGTGCCCGCCGAAATCAGAACCGGCGAGCCGTCGCGATTATGCCTGGAAAACGTCAGATCGAGACCGATAGACGCCGCGGCGCCCCGGGCAGCGGCGCGGGCGCGTGTTCGGTGATCGGTCGATACTGGCCCGACTCGCCGTCGAACGCGAACACCTCCCCCGTCTCGATCTTGTACATCCACGCGTGGAGGTTCAGTTCGCCCCGGGCCAGGCGGACGGCGACCGCCGGGTGCGTCCGCAGGGTCTCGATCTGAACCAGGACGTTCTCCTCCGCCGCCAGCGTCACGCGCTGTTCGGCCGCCGCGTCGGCGTAGTTGTCCTCGATGATGCGCCGCGTGGCGTCCGCGTGCCGCAGCCAGCGGGCCACCGCGGGCATCTCCTTCAGCGACGCCGGCGACAGCAGCCCCTTCATTGCCCCGCACAGCGTGTGGCCGCAGACGATCAGGTCGCGCACGCCCAGCCCCGCGACGGCGAACTCGATCGTCGCCTCCTCGGCCTCTCCTCCCGCTCCCGGCGGTGCGACGATGTTTCCCGCGTTCCGCAGGATGAACAGGTCGCCGGGCTGCGATTGCGTGATGAGGCACGGATCGATCCGGGAATCCGAGCAGGTAATGAACAGCGCCTGCGGATGCTGCCCCTGCGCCAGCCGATCGAAGAGCGACCGGTACGAGCCGATCACGCCCGCCTGAAAACGGTGAATGCCTCGCACAAGTTTCTGCATACGGTCGCTCCGATTCCGTGCCGAACACCGACTCCATCCGTTGGGTTGTCCGTTGCCGTCGGTCAACCCGCTCGCCCGCCGCTGCCGTGATGCAGCAGGGCGGTTGCGCCCGCCGCCGCCTCCGGTCGCAAATTATGTTCAGGACCGCGCCGTGTCCCCGACGTCGCGTCGGCGGACAAAGTTCGAATCGAACCGGCAAGGCCGACGTGCCGCCGTGCCCCCTCGGCGACGCCGGTCTCTCGGCGTTCTCGTAATTGATAATAGATCCGCCGGCATCGGTCAACGTTCGGCCCGGGCCGGGCGATGGATTAACGATTACAGCGCCGCCGAATCGAGCGGATGCGGCGTGGGTGGGGGCGGCGGGCCGCTGCTTTCGCCGAGAATCAGTTCCGGAGCGAGTTTGATCTTCATCGGTCCGCTCTCGGCCTCCGGCAGCCGACCGTGCAAGGCGTCGAACAGCAGGTTCAGGCCCGACTCGACCAGTGCCCGCACGTCGATCCCAATCGTCGTCGGCCGGGGGCAGAAATACCGCGCCCAGCGCACGTCGTTCGAACCGACGATGGATACGTCCTGCGGTACCCGCATGCCCAGACGCGCCGCGCCGGCCGCGGCGGCCACCGCCAGTTCGTCGTTGATGCACAGCACCCCCGTAACCGGCGGACTTCGCCGCACCAGTTGCTGCAACGCCCCCTCGGCCAGTTCGACGTCCGCACAGGGCTGGAAGGCGATGGACTGGTGCGACAGCCCGCGCTCGCGGAACGCCCGGGTCAGGCCCGCGCGGCGGAGCGAGAACCAGTGCGGCTCCAGTTCCGGCGCGGGCCCGCCCAGATAGCCGAGGTGGCGATGGCCCAGGTCCAGCAGGTGCGCCGCGGCCAGGTACGCCATCTGTTCGATGTCCGGACTGACCTCGTGGTAGATCGCCTGTTCGATCGCCGAGTGCAGCACCACGATCGGCGTGCGAACGGGGATCGCCGACGCCGGATGTCCGGTCTCGTCGTAAAGAAGCGATTCCGGCGGGGCGATGATGACCGCCCCCGACAGGTGATACTCCTGAAGCGCCTGCACCAGTCCGGTGACGCTCTGGCAGCAGATGACGCCGTATTTCCGCGCCTCGATTGCCCGGGCGGTGCGGTCAACCAATTCCGCCAGGTAATGATGGCTCGAGATGTATTCCGCGAACATCGCCAGCGTCGGGAGTTGTTCGCCGCGCAAACTCCGCGCCGCGAGATTGGGTACGTATCCCAGTTCGGCCGCGGCCCGCCGGATCCGTCGCGCGGTCTCCGGCCGCACGAGTTTGTCGCGGCCCGAGAGCGCCCGCGACACGGTCATGACGCTGACTTCGACCTGCTCGGCAATGTCGCGGAGCGTCACCCGGTCCGACTTGTATCGCGGCATGGGGCGGTTCCTGTTACGCCTGGTACTGTATCATAATCCACCTCGCTTTTGAATGCGAATCCGAAAAAAGCGGCCCGCGGAACGGCTTCCGACGGCTCCATCGACTGTTACGTTTGTCTGCTAAGACCCCGGATCCTAGTTCCATCCCCCGGAGTTCTGAGTCGGCTCGTGCACGGCTGCGTGAAGGTGCCCCGTCCCAAGGACTGCCGAATCCCGCCTCGCAGTTTGGTTGCCCCGCCGACTACCATGATGGCCATGCCGGCTGGCGATCGGGTCTTGGTCGTGTGTCCGGGGATTCCGCTCGGGGGGTCCCTTTGGTCCGGCGGTCGAGGGTGTGATCGGCAGGCCATGACCGCGGTCGAGTTTCTTATTGCGGTGGCCGTGGTGCTCGCGGCGGCGTTTCTAGCGGCGGGCTGGGCGGAGGCGATCCGCTCGGAGGCGAAGCAATCGATGGCCCGTGGAATCTTGGCCGCGCTGGACCGCGCCCTGGGGGAATACCATCAAGCGACCGGCTTCTACCCCGCGGCCCGCGAGGACGATCCTGCTTCAGTCGTGGAGGTCCTGCGAACGGTGCCGGCGGCCCGCGCGGTGCTTTCCGAATCGCTGCGCGGATCGGCCGAACGCGGTCACGACTCGACCCGGCCGGCCTCCTCCGGAATGCGGGCGACGGCCGGCGCGGATTTTTTGGCCTGCACGGTCGATCCCTGGGGAACGCCGCTGCGATATCTCTGGGATTCGGGGCGTCACGTGGAAGTCCGCGCGAACGCCGGTCGGCCGGTCTTTCTCTCCGCCGGGCCCGACCGCGACTTCGGCGACGTCGTCGCGGCCAACCTCGGCGACAATCTGCGAAGCGACGATCCGCGGGGACACGTGACGGCCGCCGCGACCACGATGGGGGGCGCGCTCGGTCCCGGCTCGGACCCGGCCCCGGAGGAAGGCACCGATCCGGTCGTGGTTGACTCCGGGATCAACGCGAAGGATGATGGGCCGTCCCGAAACGATCCGCCGGGAGTCATCAACGATGCCCAAACGAACGATCGCCCAGATTGACGTAACGGGTCGGCGCGTGCTGATGCGCGTGGACTTCAACGTCCCGGTCGAAGACGGCCGCATCACCGACGATCGACGGATCGTCCAGGCCCTCCCTACGATCCGCAGCGTGATGGAGCGCGGCGGGCGGCTGATCCTCATGAGCCATCTCGGTCGGCCGCAGGGGACGGGATTCGAGGCGCCGTTCAGTCTGGAACCGGTTGCCGTCCGGCTCGGCGAACTCCTCGAGCGCGAGGTGGCTCTCGCGCCGGACTGCGTCGGACCGGAGGTTTCGCGGGTGGCGGCCGGGCTTCAGAACGAACAATGCCTCCTGCTCGAGAACCTCCGCTTCCACGACGAAGAAACGCTCATCGACCAGGCGAAAAAGAACCCCGACCGCCGGCCCACGCCCGAGCAGAGCACGCGGATCGACCGGTTCGCGTCCGGCCTCGCCTCGCTGGCCGTGCTGTACTGCAACGACGCCTTCGGCACGTGTCACCGCCGCCACGTCAGCATGTACGACGTGCCCATGAAGTTGGGCGCGGGCAGGCGGGTGTGCGGGCTGCTGCTGGAACGCGAATTGAAGTATCTCGGCGACGCGCTGTTCGCGCCGCGCCGGCCGTTCATCGCCATGCTCGGCGGCGCGAAGGTCGGCGACAAGATCGGCGTCATCGGCAGTCTGCTGCCGCGGGTCGATCGACTGCTGATCGGGGGCGCGATGGCCTACACGTTCTTCGCGGCGCGGGGCATGGAGATCGGGCGCAGCCGATGCGAGCCGGACAAGATCGACCTGGCCCGCGGGCTGATCGAGCAGTCGGGCGACAAGTTGGTGCTGCCGCTGGACAGCGTGTGCGCGGCGGAATTGCGAACCGGCGCGGAACGCCGCGTTTGCGAAGGGGCCGTCCCGTCCGACCTGATGGGCCTGGACCTCGGCCCGCGGACGGTGGCCAAGTACTCCGAGATTCTCGCGACGGCCCGCACCATCATCTGGAACGGTCCGATGGGCGCGTTCGAGACGCCGCCGTTCGACGCCGGCACCGTGGCCCTGGCGCAGACGCTGGCGGGCCTGACGCGGCGCGGCGCGACGACGATCATCGGCGGCGGGGACTCGGCGGCCGCGATCGAGCGGGCGGGCCTGGCGGAGGCCATGTCGCACATCTCGACCGGCGGCGGCGCGTCGCTGGAGTTCCTCGAAGGAAAGCCCTTCGCGACCATCGACATCCTGGACGAGGCGTGAGCGCGACTGTCGAGCGAACGAGCGCGCGGACGCCGGTCCGCGCCGCAGCGGCCGACCGCCGGGTCGGCCGGATCCGAAGAACCGCCGGGCCGGGAGGCCGGGCGACACGGACCGGACGCCGTCCACGATGAACCCCCTCGCCGAGCCGCGCATCCGCATCGCGCCGTCGCTGCTGGCGGCCGACTTCTCCCGGCTGCGCGACGACCTCCAGCGCATCGAGGCCGCCGGGGCCGATCTGCTGCACCTCGACGTGATGGACGGCCACTACGTCCCCAACATCAGTTTCGGCATCCCGGTCCTCGAATCGATCCGCTCCGTCTGCCGGCTGTTTTTCGACACGCACCTGATGATCTCGGACCCCGCCCGGTTTGCCGAGGCGTTTGTTCAGGCCGGGGCCGACGGCGTCACCTTTCACACCGAGGTGGCGCCGCGGCCGCGCGCGCTGATCGACCGGCTGCACGAGCGGGGCGTCGTGGTCGGCGTGTCGCTGAATCCCGCCACGCCGCCGGAGGTGCTCGATGACTGTCTGCCGTATGTTGACCTGGTCAACGTCATGACCGTCGAGCCGGGTTTCGGCGGACAGGCGTTTCTGCCCGAGACGCTCGACAAGGTCCGCGCGCTGGCCGCACGTGTTCGGCCCGACCAGCGGCTCGAGGTCGACGGCGGCATCAACGAACAGACGGTCGCCCAGGCGGTCGCGGCGGGGGCGGATACGCTCGTGGCGGGCACGGCCGTATTCCGCGCCGCCGACCCGCGCCGGGCGATCGACGAACTGCGCCGCGCCGCGCTGCGCGCTGCCGGGAGGACGGCGTGAGCCATACCATCCTCGTCGCTTGGGGTCAGACTGACTGGGAAGCGCAGGGCCGCCTCACCGGCGACCTTGACCTGTCGCTCAGCGCCGCGGGCGAGGCCCAGGTCGGCCGCGACGCGAGCGAATTGCTCGTCTTCGGTCCAGCCCAGGTCTTCAGCGGCCCGGAGGAGGCGGCCCGGCGCACGGCGGCGGTGATCGCGCGCGGGCTGCACGTACGACCGCGCCGACACAAAGACCTGCACGAGATCGACCTCGGCCACTGGGAAGGACTCACGCCCGAGCATTTCGAGGACAGGTACCCGAGCGTGTGGCGGCAGTGGCAGGACGACCCGACCTCCGTGAACCCGCCGGAGGGTGAACCCCTGGTCGAGGCCGCGGCCCGGCTCGGCCGCGCGCTGGCCCGCATCGTGCGCAAGGCCGGCGATGAGAACGCGATCATCGTGACCGGCCCGCTGGCGATGCACGTGCTGTGGCTGATCGTGGAGGGTCGGCCGCTGGCGACGTTGTGGGAGCGCACGGCCAAGGCCCGCCGCTGGATCGCCCTCGAACGCCCCGCCCCGCCGGCGACACCGGCATGAGTCGATGCAATGCCCACCGTTGCCAGGATCGGACCATTTCGCCTATTCTTCTATGCGGGTGATCTGCATGAGCCCGTGCATGTGCACGAGGAGCGAGACGACAAGGTCGCGAAGTTCTGGCTTGATCCCGTCCCTTTGGCCCGCAGCGGCGGTTTCTCGCGTCCGGAATTGCCACGGATTCAGGCGGTCGTTCGCGAGAACGAGGATCGGATCATTGAGGAATGGAATGCGTATTTCTGCAATTGAACGTGCGACCCCCGACGCGCTCAACGTGCGGCTCGATGACGAATCCCTGAGCGTCGATCTGAGCGATGGCCGCACCCTCTCCGTCCCGATTGCGTGGTTTCCGCGCCTGCTGCACGGCACTGCCCGCGAGCGGCGAAACTGGCGGTTGATCGGCCGCGGACGGGGCATCCACTGGGAAGACCTGGACGAGGACATCAGCGTCGAGGGCCTGCTGGCCGGCCGACCGTCGGGCGAAAGTCACGCGTCGTTCAAGCGATGGCTGAAGGGGCGGTCCGCGCGCCCGACAAGCCGCGGCGCCCGCCGACGCTGATCAAACGGCGGTCCGGTCCGCTCGACCCGCACCGCAAACCATCCCCGGCCGTGACTCGACCCGTTCGTAATATCGCCCTTGACCTGGTACCGGACTGGCTGGGCGACCCGAAACAGTATTCGCTCGTATGAAGCGACACCGAACCATCCTTTTGAGACGCTGCTAAGACACTGTTTTGCTTCGTTGAAATCCCTCATGGTTTAACCAAAGGGTTGCCGAATGTAGGGTTATGGACACTCGACGCAGCAGGACGCGGTCGCCGGTGGCGTTGGCCAGGATGGCCTTGCGGGTCGCACGCGAC
>Ga0187893_10003766_pt1 | contig 29976 bp, 25 predicted proteins | sample MA1701074metaG_FD_139574 | JGI IMG/M metagenome (GOLD analysis project Ga0187893, IMG submission 139574) | White microbial mat communities from a basaltic lava cave in the Kipuka Kanohina Cave System on the Island of Hawaii, USA - MA170107-4 metaG ...
ATTTCATGTCGGAAAATTAACCCCATTTAGTTTTTATTTTCCTATTTTCGTTTTGTATTTTAAACAACCTATTGCTATTAACTTTGAAGCCCTTACACTTTTAATCTGTATAATGTCTATTATAAAAAATTAATGGGTTTTGAAGTGTCGAAGATGATGGTGTTCCACCGGGAAATAACCATTGCCATGTATCCGGAAGATTGGAGGAATAATCGGTAAACTGCACGGAACCATTCTTACAAACCAATGTTATGTCCGAAGCAAAATCAGCTTCAGGTGGATCGCAAGCAGGAAATAAATTTGAGCTTACTGATGTAGCTAAACCTCCTGCATCAGTAACAGTAAGTTCCACACGGTAATAATATGTATCGCCATTGCAGCCATTAGGCGTAAGAACAGCAGAAGTATTTCTGTTTGTATCGGCAGCTTCCTGGTGCTCGTGATTATTATGATGCAGAAAAACTTTCCAGGAATAAAAAAGCTGGGAAGGCGAATGTTCCGCATCCGTAACACTTGCTTGCAAAGGAAGAGTTGTATTTTGCGACATAGAGTACAAATCACCATCACTGAAGCTCGTTATAGCAACCTGGGGAGGCGTGTTATTGACGAATACACTTAATGAATCTTTGGATGTAAGTCCCCCTGCATCTGTGACCGTAAGATAAACTTTATAGGTAACCGGTAATGAAGAGGGGGCAACGTAGGTATGAGATGGATCCGCCTGTGAACTGTTACCGCCATCTCCAAAGCTCCACTGGTATGTCAGCGGCTGATTTTCAGGATCTGTTGAATTGGATCCTGTAAATTGAACAGTCAATGGCGAAGCGCCAAAAATTAAATTCTGAACAGCAACGGCTGTCGGAGGATTATTAATTGCACCATTATACCTTATACGATGAATTTCCGAAGGATATTTTGCGTAGTAAAGCCATTGATCTTTTGGATTATATTCAATAAAAACCACCGAACCCAAGCCGCTGCCAAAATCAACGACTGAATCAGGATTGTTATTTAAATTATAGTTAAATTTTCTCATCCATCCCAGAGCATAGTCAGCATGGAAATAACAATTTTGGTATCGAATAGGAAATTTAGTTCCAGTGTACCATACGCCTCCAACTGAAGTAAATCCATTAAAATTCGGACCTGGGACAGGAGATGCCGAATTACTTAAATTAATTGTTGCCGCGGTGGTGCCATTAAAAATTTTAGTGCGGCTTTGCGGAGGATTATGTGCATAATCAATATCGGGGCGAAGGTGCATGAACCGATATACAGTATTAGGGATTGTAACACTGGTATCACATGGATTTTTCCATACAGGAGGAGCAAGTGTTTCCTGAATCAGCAGATCTTTAAATCGAAAGAATTGTTGGGTGCATCCTCCGGTTCCGAACAAAGGATTCGGGGCATCAAGATTCAAAGTATTTTTTGCCTGATATGAGGTTTGAGATGTCATTCCTTCGAAAAGCGGCCATCCCAAATTAAATCCGGAGGATTTTACTATATGAATATCTTCCCAGGATCCCCATCCGACATCGCCCAGGTAAATTACACCCGGATCGCCTGCTGAAGGATCTGAATGTCCTGAACCGGGACGAACCGTCATCCGAAATGGATTTCTTAAACCCAAAGCCCAGACTCTCGATTTAGGAGCGCGCGGATTTGCAGGATCATAAAATGGATTGGAAGGAAGTCCGTTTCCGGTTAACGGATCAATGCGGAGCACTTTTCCATTAAGGCAATCCACAAGCTGCGATCGAAAGGAACCGACATTTTCTTTTGGACGGATTATTGAATCGTTCAATGCCTGTTGCCAGTATGTATCCCCATTGGTTCCCTCATCCGCTACATTATACGATGCGCCATCACCAGTACTTACAAGCAATGAACCATCTGTTCCGAAAGAGAGTTGTCCTCCACTATGTGATTCATGTAATAGCGGAATTCCTGTCTTTATTGTTTCACCGATCAATACCAGCCGGCTTCCGGGCAGGGTAGTTGTAAAATTTGTGGATGCATCAGCAGTGCATCTCGTTACTCTAACAATGGTAGCAGCAAAATACTTATTCGTATCGGGATGGTATGTGGGCGTTCCGGAATAAAGAAGATGATGCCGATCAACAGTATAAAAAAGATAATAATAACCATTTGTTCTGAAGTTCGGATCAAGTACAAACCCATTTAATCCATGATCTCTCCAGTTGCCCACTTCATCATAAATGTTGAGCAACGGGGTTGAAATCTTAATGCCGTTTGTATCTACCACCCAAACCATACCGTTCTTTTGCCAGACATACATTTGCCCGGTTGCATCAAACCGGAATCCTTCAATGGTAGGCCATCCGGTGCTCACAGTAATATCCTGAAAATTTCCAGGCAGTGATAGCTGCGCAAAGGCAGGGTTGGGCGCAAAAAAATAATAATTAAATAAATGAAATAAAGCCGTTAACCGGAAAATGGATTTTATGCTCATAAGATTATTGATTAAGTTTTTCATGATAAGGGTTTAAAAAATGTTTTGTGAGAAAATTAATTGCAAATGCACTGGTTTAAAAAATTATTTGGCTAAACCAGGCCTGCAATAGGTTTAGTGCTGAATATTTTATGGGAATGACTTTATCGTGACCCGATTGACCCGAATCAATCCATTAATGCACTACACAAAAAAATAACCAGTATCTTCGCGCGCTTAAAAATATTTAATATGAAATTAAAAAATCTGATGATTATTATGACTTCTTCTATTATGAGCTTTTACGCATGTCAAGGTCAAAAAGGAGATGAAATCAATACAACTATGGATAATGCAAAAGATTCTGTAAGCTATGCACTTGGAGTTTCCATTGGCAACAATTTAAAAAGAAATGGAATTGATGAGCTCAATGTATCCATACTTGCACAGGCAATGCAGGCATTTTATAAAAATGAAGATTTAAAAATAAAGCCGGAAGAAGCAGATGCAATGATTCAATCGTATATTCAAACGGCACAAAAGAAAAAAGGTGAAGCGGCAATTGAAAAAGGAAAAAAGTTTCTTGAAGAAAATGCCAAAAAACCAAATATTAAATCGTTGCCCAGCGGATTACAATACGAAGTTATCAAAGAAGGTAACGGACCAAAACCAACGCTGACTGATAAGGTTACCACTCATTACCATGGCACCTTACTTGACGGAACTATATTTGATTCATCCGTAAATCGTGGGCAGCCGGCACAGTTCAGCTTAAATCAGGTTATAGCCGGATGGACCGAAGCGCTTCAGCTTATGCCGGTCGGCAGCAAATGGAAGCTTTATATTCCATCAAACCTTGCTTATGGTGAAAGGGGATTCAGTGGAGCAATCGGACCCAACGAAACGCTGATTTTCGAATTAGAGTTGATTTCTATTGACAAGTAATCGGGAATCTTAATAACACTAAGCCGGCTCATTCTATGGGCCGGCTTTTTTATTCTATTTTTAAAAATCTTTTCCGGACAATCAAGTTTTCATCCTTACACTCAAGAATAAAAGTGCCCCTGTTAAGAAAAGAAATATCCAGATTTACAGGATTTTCAACGGAAGATTTTTTTGATTGATATTTTTCAATGCTTGATTCATCAAATATTGTTATCAAGTAATCTCCCTCAGTGAAAGTAAGCGTCCTTATTGAAATCTGATTCTCTGCCGGAACTGGAAATATTTCGAACAAATTCCTGTTTGCAGAAGCACCGGATTGAATGGATGTAGATAAACCTGTACTGCCATAAAAACCCTGCCCATGCCGGTTATTGTTATTATTTACATTGCGGAATAAAACACGGACATTTCCGTTGGCTGCCATGCTATCAGTATAAAAATAAAAAATGAAGGGCTGAACCGTAACCGGAGGAATGGTAATCCTTATGGAATCAACTGTGGGTGCGTAACAAACATCGGCACATAGTGCCGTCATCCAGCCGACTGGGGTATTGATCTGTTTTTTGATGATGTCTATTTCAACATTGTTATTGGTGGAATTATTCGTCAGCTTACAATGAATGCTTAAAGTTTGTCCGGCAATTCCATAAGAAATACTGTCTGCATCGAGTGAGAATAAAAAATTTCCATTGTTACCGAATGATGTGCAATAGCCCGAATTGGTGCCAAGCAAGCTGTCAATATCACAATACATATTATCCGGAGCTTTATCAAACCATGCATGTTTTGCAACCACCACTCCGGAAGTATTGATCAGATAGCCGTTATTAGGAGCTGGACCATAATTAAGCCACCAGTTATTACAAGGTCCGTCTATCAATACCGGAACATTCAGCGTATATTTTGCAAGCATCGAGTCCACAAGGGATTTTCGTTCACCATACGTGTCAGGTTGCTCATACAAAACCCCCTCGCTGAAGTTTGAAGAGGGTACCCATACGGTTCCGCTGTATGGACTTGGATCAATTACAGGATGTGCTTCCACTGTGTACACAACATAAATATTAAGCATCCCGGAATAAATGGATGTCATATTGTTTAACGAATTTATTTTTCCGCGAAAAACCGGACAAGTGATGCTGCCTGCAACGAGCAATACGGGATTTCCTCCGGAAAGTACGTTGGAAAGATTTACCGAATCGCCATAAAGATCATACAGCGTAAAATCTGATACAGTGTCGCCTTTAAAATATCCTGAGTTATTAAAACTGCCGGTGTACACCGGAATGGAGCAGATGCTATCATTATCATTCGGGAGTCCGCTGATACCGATAGAAGGCAGCAACTGAGCTGAGGAAAAATCAGGCATTAAAATGATCAGGAATATTAAGCAGGAAATTCTCATTGTGATTTTACACTATGACAAAATCATTTTGAAAAGGATTAAAAGCAAATTTCGCACTTTTTTTTCTATTCACTCAAGCCGTTTCAACATCGACTTGAAAACAAAACAAGCATCAATTTTTGATTTCTATTTCCCTGCTCAGTTTTTGAAAAATAAGAGAGCTTAATTTTCTTAGCAACCAGGGAAAATCAATCTATTTTACAATTCAAGTAACTTTTTTAAGGTACATTCCATCATATTATTATTGAAAAGTGAAAATTCAGATCTGTAATAATAAAATTTACTAGTTGAGCATCAACAAATTAATCGGAATGTTGAAAAAAAATAGTACTTTGTTATACATAGTACTAATAAAAACATATATCTTTGCAACGCAATTAAGTTATTTGATTAATTAAAATTTTGAAACAATGAAAACATTATTCAGGAATTTTCTTTACACTATTTTGATTTCCATATCCACATTGGCTCGATTAAGTGCAGTTTCTCATGATGACAGATTCTTCCCGGGAGCCGAAAGCAGTTTTACTGATGCAGAACATTTATCACCGGATAAGCGGCTATTAAAAGCAATAATCGAAACTGGCGAAATAATTCCAGTCGTTGAACTGCCCGTGATTGAAATTATTTCAGATCAAAGCGAAAATAAAGTTTACAGAGCCAAAATGGAACAAGGAGAATTGATTGTGCTTGCGGATCTGCCACCGGTTGACGTCATAGCGGATCTGAATATAGAAATAATTTACCCGGCTGTAATTCTGCAAAATGAAATCATCGCTAGGGTGGATCTTCCCGAAGTAATAATTTCTGGTTCTGCAAATTCACCTGACTTAGCGGTCAATGATGAAAAAAACGAACATAGAATCTTTTCTATTTCAGCATTTGCGGTTTTCATTCCAATAGCAGGTATAGTGCTGCCTGCATTGAAATTCTGCTTTCAATCCGGATTTTTCTTTTGAAACGTATTTAAGAATGGGAACGAAAAAAGATTTTCTTTAAATGATTTGATATTAATAAGTAATTCAACAGAAAAAACGGGTTCAATAAGAAGAATTTTTGCACAGGTTATTTTCAGGCATCCCGTTCATCATTCCGGTGAACGGGCTTTTTTATTTGCAGAGGGATGAAATATTAATTTCTGAGAGATAATCCTGCAAAAGAGTTTCGGAAAAAAAAGCACGGATCTTTTCAATCTCTCCTGTTCGGAAACTGTAAATTATTTCTACATAATAGTTATTGAGATAAAATAAGTTGTAGCGGAAATGGTCGTCTTCGCGCGCGATCAGAAAAACGGAATTATTCCAAACATACCATGCCTTTTCATCAACGGGCATGCTATTAAATTTATCGAATGCGACCATACCTTTAACTCCTTTAATGATTGATTATCCCCGTGTGCCTGGTTTCTTTATTTTGATATCCAGTTTCTGACAAATGAGGATAAAACTCATTGCTGTGATGATGATGATTGCTGTCATAAAGATCATTTATTAATTGTTTCAACAAACATTACCCTGTCAGATGCCTTGTAGTGCGGGATTTTGGGCAAATGATTGGTTAAGCAAGGTAAAAAACAGAGGGTTTGGGCTGAATTTGTGCACCATTTTTATAAAGAACTTATTTAATGTTCCGGTTCGCCTGTAAAAGTTTGTAATTTTGAAGTATTCAGATCGAAAAAAATATGAGTGAATTTGTTGTTTCCGCTCGCAAATACAGGCCGATTACGTTCGATACTGTTGTTGGTCAGACGAATATTACTTCCACATTAAAAAATGCCATCAGAAACAAGCATCTGGCACAGGCATTTTTGTTTTGCGGACCCAGGGGAGTAGGAAAAACCACCTGCGCCCGGATATTGGCAAAAACCATCAATTGTTCAAACATCAGTTCAAATATTGAGGCATGTAATGAATGTGAATCATGCCGATCGTTTAATCACAATCAATCGCTTAATATCATTGAACTGGATGCCGCCTCAAACAATTCGGTGGATGACATCAGAAGTCTGGTGGAGCAGGTTCGTTATGCGCCTCAATCGGGACATTACAAAATTTATATTATTGATGAAGTCCACATGCTTTCGCAAAGTGCATTCAATGCATTTCTGAAAACACTGGAAGAGCCCCCCTCCTACGCTGTTTTTATCCTTGCAACCACCGAAAAACATAAAATTATTCCCACCATTATCTCTCGCTGTCAGATTTTCGACTTCAGCCGCATCCGCATAGAAGATATGGTTCGTCATCTGGAATGGATTGCAGAAAATGAAGGTGTGACTGCAGAACATGATGCACTGCATATTATAGCACAGAAAGCTGATGGCGCATTGCGCGATGCCCTTTCTGTTTTTGATCAGATGGTGAGTTTTGCCGGAAATAAACTACAATACAAAGATGTTATCGCCAATCTGAATATTCTTGATTACGATTATTTTTTCAGGATAGTGGATGATTTGCTGGATAGAAATTTATCGCAAGTGTTAATCACTTTCAATGATCTGCTGATGGAAGGATTTGACGGACATCAGTTCATCAATGGATTCAGCAATCATTTACGCGATCTGCTGGTATGCAGGGATGAATCCACTTTAGCATTACTTGAATTGAGTAATTCACTGAAAGAGCGTTACAAAAAGCAATCAAAAAAAACTGAGGGAGAATTACTGTTTTCATGGCTTGAAATTGCAAATAAATGCGATGTGGAATACCGGACTTCGAAGAACCAGCGGCTGCATGTGGAATTGGCGCTGATCAGAATGTGCCGGACAGAGATGGAAGTCAGCAAAAGTTCTAACCCGGAAGTTAAAACAACAGGAGCCATTGCCCGGACCCCACGTCAAAGCGAATCAATGCGCGATTCAGAATCCAGTGATGCGGGATCAGTAAGCGCCCCCGCAGCCGCAAAAGAAGTACATGATAAAAAAATCTCATCCACAGCCGCATCAGCAACCTTCACCGAAAACCACTCCGTTCCCGCTCAGGTAAAAGAGCCCCGAACAAAATCATTTACGACTTCTATCAGGATCGGGGACCAGGAAAAAAGCGAAAATCAGAAAACTGACAAACCTGAAAAAGGGAAAGCAGCATCAAAAAATCCGGATAAGCTCATCGAGGGAACTGATGAAAAAAAATTCACAGAAATAGATCTGATCACCGCCTGGAATGAATTTGTTGAAAAAGTAATTGATCCGGTTCGTCAAAACCTTATTTCTTCATTGCGCAAAGGCAAACCGCAACGGTCATCTGATGGGATCATCCGCTATGGTTTGCAAAACGAAGTTCAGATGGAAGAAGCTAACGGTGAGCGCAACAATTTGATCAACTACCTCAGAAAACAGCTTGGAAATTATTCTCTTAAAGTAGATTTTTTTGTTATTCCATCCGAAAGCCGGAATGATGATGCTTATACTGATGAAGAAAAATTTAAAAAAATGGCGCAGAAAAATCCGGCTTTGGAAGATTTGAGAAAACAATTTGATCTTGAATTCTGAGTTCCGGTTTTTTTCAGGTTATCTGCCATTGCTTTTCCATTTTCAGAAATCTGCTTTTAGTTAATCAAATTATTAATTTAGCTTCAGAAATTTTTTTAAGCTATTATTAATTTTCTATTTCTAAATTAAAATTGATTACCGCAACGAAAATGCCCTAACAAAACTGATTTTTATTTAATAATCTGATTAACCAGATGGGATTTAATAATCAGCTCCCCCTCCTAAGAGTTTTATTCGCATTTGTTTTGGGAATCGTTCTGCAGATTAACTTCCCGTATCCCACCGGATGGGCAATCATTGTGTCAGCGGCAGGGTTTCTTTTAGCGGCATTCATCTGGTTCAACAAAAAGCTCAACCGGAATTTCCGTTTCAGATGGATTTTCGGATTGCTCCTGTTAGCTGCGGTCTTTTCTTTTGGGAATTTTTATGCGCAAATGCGATCCGACCGGCAGATTCCGGATCATTATATGTCTGTTCCGCAGGTGAATGGTTATGCGGGCGTAATTACCGAGCAGATTCATGAGAAGGTAAAGTCATTTAAGTGCGTTTGCGAAATCAGATATATTAAAACGGAGGGTGGCGGCTGGCGCAAATCCAGCGGCAAGCTGCTGATGTATTTCAAAAAAAGTGCAGCAGCGGCAAACCTGAGATATGGCGATATGATTTATTTCGTGCAGCCCCCACAAGAGATTAATCCGCCAAAAAATCCCGAGGAATTCGACTATAAAGAATTCCTTTCATTCCATAACATTTTCCGGCAGGTTTACCTGAAGGAAAATTCCTGGATCAGGATTTCCGAAAATGAGGCATTCATGCTGCGCAGCATTGCTATTGATTGGAGAGACCGGATGGTTGAAATATTTAAAAAAGCCATCAAACGAAAGCAGGAATATTCTGTTGCCTCCGCATTGATTTTAGGTTACGAAGATGATATTGATGCGGAACTGATTAATGCATTCGCCAGTGCCGGAGCGCTGCACGTGCTCTCAGTTTCAGGAATGCATGTGGGAATAATTTTTTTTGCCATCAGCCGCATGTTGCTTTGGATGAATCGAAAAAAAATATTGTGGCATTTTAAACATTCTCTTCTGATTATCCTGGTTTGGTTTTATGCAATGCTTACGGGGTTTTCACCTTCTGTGCTCAGAGCTGCCTCCATGCTCACCTTTATTATTGTGGGAATATGGTCAAAGCGCGATTCGGGCTTCGGAAATTCAATCATTGTTTCTGCATTTTTTCTGCTGATGTGGAATCCATTTATGATAACGGAAGTGGGTTTTCAATTAAGCTACCTTGCCGTATTCGGAATTTTTTATGTGCATCCATATATTTTCAGATTAATTGAACCCCCGGGCTGGCTTATGCATAAAATTTGGGAAATAACCTCGGTTTCCCTTTCCGCTCAGTTGATGACTTTTCCGCTCGGACTTTTATATTTTCATCAGTTTCCATTGCTCTTTTGGGTTTCCAACCTGATTGTTATTCCGCTTGCAACCATCATTATTTATGGCGGCATATTTCTATTGACCGCTTCGGTTTTTCTCAAACAGCTTTTGCTAATTGCTTATCCGCTTTACTCATTATTATTTTTACTTAATCAATCGGTAATTTTCGTTGATCATATTCCATCTTCATTTTTATCCGGAATTTCCATTACGGTTCTTGAAACATGGCTTATTTATTTTATTATCGGAAGCATTTTTTTGTTTTTCCTCCGAAAAAAACCATCTTACCTGATAGCAGCGCTTTCGGCTTGGGTAATATTTTCGGCAGGACAGGTGATGGAAGAATATGAATTAGCCAATCAGAAGAAACTCATTGTATATTCTGTTAAAAATCATTCCGCTATTGATATTATTTATGGCAGGGAACATTTTTTCAGTGCCGATGAGGAACTGATCCGCGACCAAAGCAGCATGATGTTTCATATTAAGCACAACTGGTGGCGGCTTGAGCTGAATGATTACAAGCTGTTGAATAAGGAATGCAGCCACACGGATATTATTTTTATCAAAGATAATTTTATACAGCTTGATACAACCCGGATAAAAATTCTTGATTATAAATTGCCCTGGCAAATGGCTGAAGGCACAGAAAGAATTCATCTGGATTATTTAATCATTTCCGGGAATCATATCCATAATGCTGAGCACTTGCTTAAACTGTTTTCAGTAAAGAAAATAATAATTGACTCATCATATTCCTATTACCGGGCTGAAAAAATTTCTGATCAATTTCGAAAATTGGGTATTGCCTGTCATTGCGTGGACAGGGACGGAGCTTATTTAGTGGGTCTGTAGAAAAAGCTACAATTTATGGAAGCACATCACTGAATTTTCTTTTGCTTCATGGAATGAACAAAAAGAATATTTCCGATTTTATCAAATCCTTTATACATTTCTGTATCAGGATTTGCCACATGTTTTTCACTGAGTCCCGTTATGGTAAGATCGGCTTCCACAGAATACTGATTAATCAGCGTTTTATCATCAGATATTTTCTTATCTGAAATGACCCGGATATTGTTTGGCGAAATCGGCAATCTTCCTTCACGGATCATTGTAGTGAGCTTTTCCTGGTGGCTTTCCTTTTGCGTTTCGCTCAACAAGGCGAAAAGCTTGATTTGAGCATGACGCCAGTCAGGATGTCCTATAATGATATAACCCAGAAGAATCATGAGGTTTGCATTTTTATAATCCTCTACATTGATCCAGATGTGAATTTCCTTGCGGAATCCGAATCCGCGTGTGGAGCTACCTAATGTACAAATGTCGAAATCCACAGAACGTATCAGCGGATAATTGTCAATAATGCGGTCCAATCCTTCGGGATCATCTTTTGCAAATTCAAACAATATCAGATTATTTTCTTTTCCGGAAATACCCGGCAGTTGAACAATCTGTGCAATTGCCGAGGTGAATGAAGGACTGATCAATGTGTCAATATACACACTGCTTCTGCTTTGTCCTGCAAGCCGGATGAGCCGCTCGCGCGATTCGGTTGCCTGCTGATGCGTTTCACTGTTCAGATACCCTTCAATGAGATGAATGTATGTTCCGAATCCATACCTCCATGAAATCCACCGTAGAATATTAAAAGCAGCAAAACGGCTGAACGAATCTCTCGAAACGCATACCACAGAAGGACGCCACTGATCTTCGGTTGATTCTTTATTCGCTTTCTGAAGAAATACCTGAAGTCTGCGGCTGAGTTGGAAAATAACTCCTTGAAAAATCAATGCCATGGATGATGCTTCCTTTTGTTGCCGCTTAATCACAATGTAAAGCAAGGTCATTATTATTACTGCGAGCAGTGCATAAGGCGCATTCATTTTAAACATCAGCCAGATGCACATCAATGCTCCGAGAAGAGATACATACCATCGCGATCGGAATGCAGGACGGTACGAAGGATCTGCGGCAAAATGCTGCAGAAACGAAATAAGGCAGATGGTTCCATACGTAACCATGAAAAACATTGAAATAATTTCAGCAACAAAATTTACATCACCGATCAGTACGAAAAGAAATGCGATGATGCATGTTACAATGGTTGCATTGCGCGGCTCATTGGTTTTGCTTTTTCCTCTGCTTAACCAATAGTTTACTTTTTGAAATGGTGTAATGCGGTCTTGCCCGATGGCCTGCAGCGTACGCGGAGCAACCATAATTGATCCGAGTGCAGATGAGATGGTAGCGCAGGCAAGTCCGATAGGTATAATAGGACCCCAAATCGCAATTTTGGACATGATCAATTGGTCGGAAACAAGGTCTTCAGGCGCAGCGCTGGAAGCAAGCTTATAAGCAATGAAAAAGTAAATAACCATTCCGGAAATAGTTGCGGAGAGCGTACCCAGCGGAATGGATTTTTTCGGTTTCAGCAGATCGCCTGACAAACCTACACCGGCAGTCATTCCGGTAAAAGCAGGAAAACATATTGCAAAAACATAAAAAAAATCATCGTGCACGGCAATGGTATCAGCAATGTTTTCTACTGTAAAGGCGCTGGTGTAACCTGTTTTCCCCGCAAAAAACATAATAAGAGACGCTGCAAGTACAGCCACAACCAAATACAAAGCTTTGATTCCGATGGATGCCCCCCTTGTTAGCATTAATAATGATAACAGTCCCATTGCAGGAATACTGAACCAGCGCTTATCTTCCAAGGTAATATTAAAGCTTTGAGCAATATAATCTGTAACCGGATCAAATGCCTGTGCAAAAGCAATTACATAAAAAGCAACACTGATTGCCTGAGAAAAATACAAAGCTATTCCGATAGAAGCTCCAATAGTCAGTCCGAACGAACGGGAAATAATAAAATATTCGCCACCCCCTTCTACTTTCTGATTCGTTGCAATTTCAGCCAACGCCATTGCCGTTGGAATGGTTACCAGATGCCCTATGAGAATAATGGCAATCGTTCCGGCAAATCCGACACTACCCACTGCATAACCAAAGCGCAGAAACATAATCGCTCCCAAAATGGTAGAGATAGCGGTCAGAAAAACAGGCGCTGTTCCGAATTTAAGTCTTCCGTCTGCTGACTCTGCCATAAGAAATAAAATTCTGCTGTATAATCAGGAAAGTATTTTAGTGAAGCGGATCAGATCTGTATCCAGCGGTTCTTTGGTGGTGGCAGCTTTCTGCAAATCAATGAATGATACTTTATTATTTATCAAACCGACCATTTTGTCAGAAACCCCGTTGAGCAATGCTTCCACGGCTGCCACTCCGAAACGGCAGGCAAGAATCCGGTCGAAACAGGTGGGACGCCCCCCTCTTTGCAGGTGACCTAAAATAGTAACTCTGGATTCCAACCCGCTTACTTCAGATTTTACTTTTTGTGCAATTTCCAAAGCACCACCGGCATCATCGCCCTCTGCAACAATGACAATCGTTGATTTGCCACGTTCTTTTCGCTTTCGCAGAATTTCAATCATTTTGCTAATATCGGTTTTGGTTTCAGGCAGCAGAATTTCTTCAGCGCCACCGGCAATTCCGGTCCACAAAGCAATATATCCTGTATCGCGGCCCATGACTTCAATAAAGAACAATCGGTCGTGAGCGGCAGCCGTATCCTTAATCCGGTCAATAGCTTCAAGGGTCGTGTTAACGGCTGTGTCAAAACCAAGGGTATAATCTGTTCCGTATAGATCGTTATCAATGGTTCCGGGAATTCCGATGAACGGAAAACCAAATTTCCGGTTGAATTCCACCGCACCCCGGAATGTACCATCGCCCCCGATGGCAACCACAGCATCAATATTATTTCTCTTAAGATTTTCTTTTGCCTTGAGCATGCCGGTATCAGTCATAAATTCCGAGCTGCGGGCTGTTTTCAATATGGTCCCACCCCGGTGAATTATATTACTGACCGAAGCCGAATCAAGTGGAATATATTCACCTCTGATCATTCCATCAAAACCATGACGAATGCCGGAAACTTTAATATTATATGCAATAGCTGTCCGAACCACAGCACGTATGCAGGCATTCATTCCCGGAGCATCTCCTCCGGAAGTGAAAACAGCAATTTTGTTGATTGGCTTTTTCATAAGGTTTCAAATGTAATCCATTCAAAATTTATTTTTTTTGCTTTCTTTGCTGCAGATAAACCAATTAAACTAAAATTGAAAATGAAAAAAATTTACACAATTATTATTTTAGGCATTATTCTAAGCCCTGCATTTGGGCAGGAACGGGTTGCCAATTCCACTCCCTCAAGTCCATTGAGCAAAACAAAAACTCTGGTAAAGTCAGTTGCACAAAGCCAACCCCAATTAAAATCCGGACCATTATCACCTGCAGTTGCTTTTTCAGATGATTTCAGCATGCCAAATGATACAACCGGTTTAAAAGCCCGCGGATATATCCCATATTATCGGGGAACCGGACCGCAGGGAACAACCGCCACATGGTTTCAGGGAAATTCCGCTGTATTTCCTGCATTTAATGGCGCTGCGGATTCATACGTTGCTGCAAATTATAATGCTGTAACCGGAACCAATACTATTGACAACTGGCTGGTGCTTCCTGCTCTAAATATTGCCGCAGGAGACGTAATTTCATTTTATTCACAAAGTCCTGCTGGATCCACCTTTCCAGATTCTATTAAAGTGATGTATTCAGCTATTGGCGACTCCGTTCCTGAGGCCTTAACGTGGGTTATGATTGGAGAATTTAAAGTAAACACTGCCGGAATGTGGGAGTTGAAATCATTTACTGCCCCAGTCGCAGGGTTAACTGCTCGCTTTGCAATAAGGTATTCAGTTGTCAATGCAGGTCCTTCCGGATCGAATTCAGATTATATAGGAATTGACCAGCTTGATGTATTGACCCCTGCAGCTACTGATGGCGGTGTTTCTTCCATTGACCCGATTGCATCCGGTTGTGGATTGAGCGCAACAACACCTATTACTGTAACAATAACTAACTATGGTGCAACGGATATTTCCAATTTTCCTGTAAGCTTTACTGTAAATGCAGGCACCCCTGTTGTTGAAGTTTATGCCGGAACCATCACTGCTGGAAACAGCGCTTCATACACCTTTACCGGTACTGCTGATCTTTCAGCTCCGGGCAGTTATACGATTGATGCTTCAACCAATATTCCACTTGATGGCAATTCCGGAAATGATGGATCATCCATTAGCGTTACCAATACCGCTGCCACTGCAGTTACCCTGGGTATGCCATTTACCGAAGGATTTGAATCAGTTGCTGTTGGAACAATTCCACCCACAGGATGGTTAACGGAAGATACTGATGGTGATGGCAACAGTTGGGACTTTGCCAATACATTTGCGCATAATGGCACAATGTGTTCACGCGTTCCGTTTCCCACCGGTGCGCCTGCTGAAAACTGGCTGTTTACCCCTTGTCTTGATTTATTATCCGGAGTAAATTACCAGATTGAGTATTGGTATAAGAGTTTTGATGTTACTCAAAATTCCTTTCAGCTTGAAACTCGTTTCGGAACTTCTCAATCGAGCGCAGCAATGACCAATAATATTGCAGTGGATCCTTTATTCCCCGATTCCAGCTACCATTTGGCTTTGCATACTTTTAATGTTCCGTCTGATGGGGTTTATTACATTGGATTTAATGGATTCAGTGCTGCCGCACAGCTTTCGATGCGCATGGATGACGCTTCTATTTCAGTCATTACCGGAATTAATGAAATAGACCATGCTTTAGATTTCCAGGTCTATCCAACTATAACTTCCGGAATTGTAAACATTAAAGCTAAAATCAATGATTCCAATATGAACCTGTCTGTTTATAATAACCAGGGTCAGAAAGTTTATTCAAGCAAATTTAATTCTGCATTCAAAACATCTATTGATTTGTCGGCATTTGCCAGCGGAGTTTACACCATCCAGCTAATTACAAGCGGGAATGTGATTTCACGGAAAATAAATATTGAAAAATAAAATTAATCCGGACATATTTTCAAAAAGCTGCCTCCGGGCAGCTTTTTTTTTCGCTTTCCGGTTGTTTTTATCCGGTCAAGTGGTATCAAAATAATTTGCTTCAACTTTGCGTTGAACAAAATAATTTTTTCTGACTTGAAAATTATTCCTGCTATCGGTTTGATGGTTTCGGTTTTGATGGGAAGCGTTTCTGCGCAGCCCTTCACTATTACAGAATCTGAAGCTGTATTAAGAGTTTTTGGTGATTCCATTCTCAAAGGCAGCAATGATTCCGTCCGTATTTATTCCTCTGTTGTTTTCAAAGAAAAATTCCGGGAAATTTTAAAGAGTGAAAAGTCATTTATTTATTCTTTCGATTCATTAAAAAATGTTTCCACGTTGAATTCTTCTGATGGAATTGTTAGAGTTTATACCTGGATAGTTCCGCTTTTTTCGAACGGCAAGATTTCCTACTCGGGGTTTATTCAGGCAAAGGATAAAAAATCAGGCAAAATTCATTTGCTTGAATTGAATGAGGGGGAATTCAACCGGCAGCATGCCGAAAAAAAATCTTATGATTACAAAAACTGGATTGGCGCTTTGTACTATAAATTGATTACGTCAAAATCAAAAGGCGAAGTGATTTATACCCTGCTTGGCTGGCGCGGAAATGATAACAACAGCAATTATAAAATAATTGATGTGTTGAAAATAAAAAACGGAAAAGCTATGTTCGGCTCTCCGGTTTTTCAAACGGATAAAGGAATGCGTCACCGGATTATTTTTGAATATAACCGGGATGCAGTCATGACGCTGAATTATGATGATAAGAAAAAAATGATTGTATTCGATCACCTTTCTCCTCCCGATACGGCCATGGCTGGAAATTTCAGCAGCTACGGACCGGATTTCACATACGATGGTTTCCGCTTTTCCAAAGGCAAATGGAAACTTTTAAAAAATATTGAGCCACGCAATCCACGCGACAATACTTCTTCTCCTGCTGACAAAATTCAGCAGAATAAAGAATTTTACAAGCCGGAAAAATAACGGCTGAAAATTTTTCTTAAATTCGTCAAAAAAAAAATTTCTTAATTAACCTTTAACATTGTACTTTAAACATTAAATGTCTTTTCCCATGAGAAAACACAACTTCGGAGCCGGACCGGGAATTTTGCCCGAGTCAGCATTAAAAAAAACACAGGAAGCCCTTTATGATTTTAATGGAATCGGAATGGGCGTGATGGAAATTTCACACCGCAGCAAAGATTTTGGAGCCGTTCTTGAAAAATCTAAATCACTGGTTAGAGAATTATTAAACGTTCCCGATACGCATGATATATTGTTCCTGCAAGGGGGGGCTAGTTCACAATTCGCCATGGTTCCTATGAATTTTCTGAAAACAAAAGCAGCATATGTGGATGAAGGCGCATGGAGCAGCAAAGCCATTAAAGAAGCAAAAATTTTTGGTGATGTGAATGTGATTGCTTCCTCCAAAGACAAAAATTATTCTTACATTCCCAAAGGATATTCCATCCCATCCGACTGTGATTACCTTCACATCACATCCAATGAAACCATTCACGGAACCCAGATTAAAAATTTTCCCGATTCGCCCATTCCGGTGATCTGCGACATGAGCAGCGATATTTTTTCGCGTCCTGTTGATGTTTCTAAGTTTGATCTGATTTATGCCGGTGCACAGAAAAATATGGGACCGTCCGGTGCCACTCTTGTCATTCTTAAAAAAGATATTGCCGGCAAGCATGGTAAAAAACTTCCCACGATGATGGAATATAAAACCCATCTTGATAACGATTCGCTTTACAATACTCCGCCTGTCATTGCGATTCTCGTATGCATGTACACGCTCGAATGGCTTAAATCCATCGGGGGGGTGAAGGAAATGGAAAAAATAAATAATCAGAAAGCCAAATTGTTTTATGATGAGGTGGACAGCAATCCCATGTTCATTGGCACCGCTGCAAAAGAAGACCGCTCACCGATGAATGCATGTTTCCTTTTGAAGGACCCTTCCATGGACGAAGCATTTCTGAACGAAGCCAAAGCTGCCGGTATCATTGGCATCAAAGGGCATCGCAGTGTTGGCGGATTCCGTGCCAGCATGTACAATGCATTGCCGATGGAAAGCGTAAAAGCACTGGTTGAAGTCATGAAAAAATTTGCATTAAAAACAGCATAGTCTTGTTTGAGATGGTTTGAGGTGGTTTGAATTTGTTTATTTGCTTTTTTCTTTTATCAAATGGTATTTTCAATATGGCTACTGTAACCCGTTTTGAAGATTTAATAATATGGCAACATGCCCGCTCCTTTGCAAGAAAGATATATGAATTAACAGCAGGCAAAAGCTTTAACAATGACTTTGAATTAATCCGTCAGATCAGAAAATCGAGCGGATCGGTAATGGATAACATTGCAGAAGGTTTTGATAGGGAAGGTAATAATGAATTCCGTCAATTCCTGTCAGTAGCAAAAGCTTCGCTGAGCGAATCTAAATCCCAAGTTTACCGGTCGTATGATAGAAATTATGTTACAAAAGAAATATTTAGCAATCTGATAAAAGAAATTGAATCCCTTTCAGTAAAAATATTTAACACAATGGAATATCTGAAACATTCAGACTTTCGTGGGTATAAATTTAAAGAGATGCTAAAAGAAAGTTATGCTCCATATAGCACAAATGATTCCACTTCCAACCACTTCCAACCATTTCAAACAATCTAAGACCATGATTAACATCCTCGCCAACGATGGCATTGACGCTGCCGGAAAAAAAATTTTCGAAGCAGCCGGATTTTCCGTTTCTACAGAAAAAATCTCCCAGGAAAAGCTCAGCGAAGCACTCAAAAATTTTGATGCAATCCTCGTCCGCAGCGCCACCCAGGTTCGGAAAGAAAACATTGATGCAGCAAATAATTTAAAGCTAATTGGCAGAGCAGGAGTAGGCATGGATAATATTGATGTAAAATATGCCCGTGAAAAAGGACTTGCTGTGGTCAATACTCCCGCTGCTTCTTCTCAAAGTGTTGCCGAGCTTGTTTTCGCCCACCTATTCACAGGCGTACGCATGCTGCACGACTCTAACCGAAACATGCCTTCGTCTGATTCAAAAGAAACTTTTGCAAAGCTCAAAAAAAACTATTCTTCCGGCAGTGAGCTTCGCGGTAAAACCATAGGCATCATTGGTGCGGGTCAAATCGGAAAGAGTGTGGCTTCCATTGCTGTTGGCCTGGGCATGAACGTATTCTTTCACCGGCTCAACAATCAGGATGTCGAAGTTACGCTCGATTTTCATCCCGCTGTCGGAAAACAAAAACTCACCATCACCTTCAAATGTGTTTCTTTCACACGCCTCCTTGTCGAATGCGACTTCATCACCCTGCATGTTCCGTTTCCCAAAGGTTCAGCGCCAGTGATTGCCAAAAAAGAATTCGACCTCATGAAGCCCGGTGCTGCCGTCATCAACACTGCCCGAGGTGGTGTAGTTTCCGAATCCGACCTCATTCACGCCCTCGACAGCGGCAAAATCGCCTTTGCAGGCCTCGATGTTTTTGAAAACGAACCCCTCATCAGCGAACCTATCCGATCGCATCCCAAAATTTCATTATCCCCCCACATTGGCGGCTCCACCTCCGAAGCGCAGGAACGCATCGGAATCGAACTTGCCACGAAAGTGGTGGAATATTTTAATAAGTAATTTTCGGACCGCACAACAACAAATCTATTAAGTTCTGCCATATAATTTTCTTGATATTTCGGTTTCCATTAAAATTAATGCTCATTAATTAATTTTTTAGATTTGCCTGTGTGCAATCCGTCAGAAAAATATGAGTGCTGATAATATTACATTTAAGGAAGGACGGCTTTCCGTTCCCGATCATCCCGTAATTCCGTTTATCGAAGGTGACGGAACGGGTCCCGATATATGGCGCGCATCGGTTGCTGTTATTGACGCTTCGGTGCAGAAAGCATACAGCGGCAAACGGAAAATAAAATGGATGGAGGTGTTTGCCGGTGAAAAAGCTTTTTATAAAACAGGCAGTTGGCTTCCGGATGAAACACTTGCAGCTTTCAATCAGTATTTGGTCGGCATAAAAGGACCGCTTACGACTCCAGTAGGGGGTGGAATCCCTTCGCTGAATGTTGCATTGCGGCAATCACTGGATTTATTTGTTTGCCTGCGCCCGGTAAGATGGTTCAAAGGAGTTCCGTCACCTGTAAAAAATCCGGGAGCAGTGGATATGGTTATCCTGCGTGAGAATACCGAAGACATATATGCAGGCATCGAATTCGCTGCGGGATCACCGGATGCACAAAAAGTTCTTGATTTTATTCAGAATGAATTTCCGAAACAGTTCGAAAAAATCCGCTTTGCAACGGAGCAGCGAACTGCTGCCTGGCTGCGTCAGCTTGAATCCATAGGGGCTCCCCCCCGTAAAGCCGCAGTGCAGGTGGGTATCGGGATAAAGCCCGTAAGCTACCTGGGAAGCGAGCGGTTCATTCACACTGCCATTTCTTATGCCATTAAACATAAACGCAACAGCGTTACACTCGTCCACAAAGGCAATATCATGAAATTTACAGAAGGTGCCTTTCGCGATTGGGGTTATAAGATCGCTAAAGAAATATTTGGTGCTGTGGAAATGGATGGAGGACCCTGGTGTCGCATTCCTGATGGAAAGCCCGGTGCCGGCATTATTATTAAAGATTCCATTGCCGACATCACACTTCAGCAGGTGCTTACTCGACCTGAAGAATTTGATGTAATTGCTACGTTAAATCTGAACGGTGATTATCTCAGCGATGCATTGGCAGCTCAGGTTGGGGGAATCGGAATTGCGCCCGGGGCGAATATCAATTACATAACCGGTCATGCCATATTTGAAGCCACCCATGGAACTGCTCCAAAATATGCCGGACAGGATAAAGTAAATCCTGGTTCGGTAATTTTATCCGCAGCCATGATGCTTGAATATATGGGATGGCTGGAAGCTGCTGCAATGATATACGGAGGAATGGAACGTACAATTAATTCGGGTAAGGTAACTTATGATTTTCACCGGTTGATGGAAGGCGCTACCCTGCTCAGATGCTCCGAATTCGGTGATGAAATTATCCGTCAGATGGATTTGGCAGAAGTGAATTTGAATCAGTGATTGAGGTTACTTTCTTCCGGCAATTTATGCGACCAATAAATTTCCGGACGATAATATACCGGACAGCAAAAATGAAATATTACCTGATTAATAAACTAATGGAAATCGGCTAATCATGGCACTGCTCGGAACCATTATTAAAAGCGGAATCGGACTGCGCCATACGATTCAGATTAAATGGAGAAGTCCGGAACGACAGCAACGCAGGGTTCTCAAAAAACTTTTGTCGAAAGCTCAGTTTACCCTGTTCGGAAATGCATATCGGTTTTCAGAAATGATTCAAAGCCGTAATTTTATCAATAAATTCAGAGCTACTGTTCCGGTGCATGATTACAACTCCATTTTTTCCAATTGGTGGAATAAATGCCTTCATGACGAAGAAGACGTCTGCTGGCCCGGCAAAGTCAAATATTTTGCACTCAGTTCCGGCACTTCGGATGCATCAAGCAAGCACATTCCCGTTACCCGCGACATGGTGCGGGCAATTCAAAATGCAAGCATCCGGCAGATCATTAACCTTGCAAATTTTCAAATCAAAAAAGAAATCTTTGAAAAAGGAATCCTCATGCTGGGCGGAAGCACCCACCTGAATCAGCATGGCAGATATTTTGAAGGCGACCTGAGCGGAATTACTGCAAAGCAGATTCCATTCTGGTTTCAGCATTTCTACAAGCCCGGAAAAAAAATTGCCCGGAAAAAAGACTGGAATGAAAAACTTGAAGAAATTACAGAAAAAGCTAAATCCTGGGATATTGGAATTATTGTTGGCGTGCCCGCATGGGTGCAATTACTGATGGAAAAAGTCATTTCACATTACGGGGCAAAAAATATCCATGAAGTATGGCCCAACCTTTCCATTTATGTGCATGGTGGAGTTTACTTCGAACCCTACCGCAAAGGATTTGAACAATTGCTCGGCAAGCCCCTGAGTTATATCGAAACCTATCTTGCCTCGGAGGGGTTCATCGCATTCCAGGATTCACCCGACAGCAAAATGCGTCTGATTCTGAATAATGGAATTTTTTTTGAATTTATTCCGTTTAACAAAGAAAATTTCGGCCCGGAGGGTGAACTTATTCACAAACCAAAAACTCTGCTGATTAACGAAGTGGAAGAAAACCAGGATTATGCATTACTGCTTTCCACTTGTGCGGGTGCATGGCGATACCTGATTGGCGACACAATTAAGTTTACGGATAAAGAAAAATGTGAAATTAAAATTACAGGCCGGACCAAACATTTTCTCAGCTTGTGCGGTGAACATCTGTCGGTGGACAATATGAACCGCGCCATTGAAATGGTTTCGGATGAAATGGACATCAGCATCAACGAATTTGTAGTATCGGGCATAAATTACAGATCGCTTTTTGCGCATAAATGGTACATCGGAACCGATGATGCTGTAGATGCAGAATCATTAAAGAACAGACTTGATGAGAATCTGAAAATTCTGAATGATGATTACCGGGTGGAACGCGGTTCTGCGTTGAAAGAAGTATTTGTGGAGGTGGTTCCTGAAAATCTTTTTTATAAATGGATGGAAAAGCAGGGAAAGGTGGGGGCTCAAAATAAATTTCCGCGGGTGATGAAACAGGAAAAGTTTAAGGAGTGGGAGCGTTTTATTGCTGAAGAGATGAAAGTGGCCGGCTGATTGAAAGCTATATTCAGTTGAAGTTTGATAAATCAGGACACGGTAAGATCAACAGCAATCGGACATTGAATCATGTTTGGTTGGGATAAGAAATCGTTTTGACGAAGCACTTCGAAACTTTTTTTAATAATTACACTTTTAATTTACCTGAAACTGCGTTATGGTTGATGCAATCATTAAAGGTATTTCGCTTGGTTTAATCATTTCCATCATGGTGGGTCCCGTATTTTTTTTTATTATCAACACAAGTATAAAGAGAGGGTTTCTGCCGGCTGCTATGTCATCGGTAGGTGTAATGCTCAGTGATGCATTTTTTATATTAATTGCTTATTTCGGCAGCTCGTTTTTACTTTACCTGAACAATCACCTGACCTCAGCGAGCATAATCGGAGGCATTGTGATCATGTCGTATGGAATTTATCTTGCCATGAGCCGTGCGAAGGTGGCTGCAACTTCACTCGAAGAGATACCCGTGCGAACACCCAACGCAGTTTATGTGGCAAAGGGGTTCATGCTTAATACGGTAAATCCTGCCGTATTGCTGTTCTGGATTGTGGTAGCAAGCACAGTACCGGCTCGTGAGGAATTTTCAAGACAGGCAACTCTTGTATTTTATTTATGCACACTTACCACAATACTTTCCACCGATTTGCTGAAGAGTTATCTTGCTTTGAAGCTGAAGCAGATTGTTACCGCAAAATTTTTATTGTGGATGAACCGTATTGCCGGCTCATTGCTTACGGCTTATGGAATAAGCATGATCGTAAGGTTGTTTATGGATTAAAAAATAAATCATTTGTAAAATTTAGTTTTGCAAACTTTTGCGCTGTTAGCTCAGTTGGTTCAGAGCATCGCCTCGACAAGGCGGGGGTCAGTGGTTCGAGTCCACTACAGCGCACCAAAATTATTTGGTTTCAATAGATATAAAAGGCACGTATTTTTTACCTGATGAAAATTTATGATTAAAAAAATCGGAATCATCGGATCCGGAGTTGTCGGCAAGGCACTGGCAAACGGATTTATCAAACACGGATATGAAGTAATGATTGGCACTAACAATCAATCTAAGCATGAAGAATTGAAAAGCAAAACCGGAGGAAAAGCATCCATTGGAACATTTGAAAAGACGGCAGCATTTGGTGAAATCATTGTGCTTGCCACCAAAGGAACCGCAGCGGAAGTTGCAATGAAGTATGCTGGCATTCATCAACTGAAATCAAAAACAGTGATTGATGCAACCAATCCAATTGCTGATGCTCCCCCTGTGAATGGAGTGATACAGTTTTTCACCCCACAGAATGAATCACTCATGGAACGCCTGCAGAAACTGGCGCCTGATGCGCATTTTGTAAAGGCATTCAACTCGGTGGGCAATGCTTTTATGGTGAATCCTGATTTCGGAGGCATTAAGCCCACTATGTTTATCTGCGGGAACCATGAACAGGCAAAAGCAGAAGTGAAAAATATTCTTGATGTATTCGGATGGGAAACAGAAGATATGGGCAAAGCCGAAGCAGCGCGCGCCATCGAACCGCTTTGCATTCTATGGTGCATTCCCGGATTCCTGCGGAATGAATGGAGCCATGCTTTTAAGCTACTGAAAAAATAGGAAAAATGGAATGATTGAATGCAAGAATGCCGGAGTATTTGAAAAATAATAAGATTTGAATGATTTTGATTTTCAACATTGATGTTGTAAAAAATAGATCACCGCATACCATATTCTCTTTTTCATAAGTTTATTCCATTATATTTTCGCTGCGTGAAATTGATTCTGAAAATAATTTTTGCAACGGGATTTGCTTTGGCATCTCACCAGGGTGTAAGCCAAGACGAAACAATACATGCTGATGAATATCAATCGGGATTTTTTACGCAGGTTTTCCATTTTCCCCTGCCCGATGTTTTTAATCCCCGGTTATATGATGTCATTTATGAATGGCTGGGAACACCCTACCGTTATGCCGGCAAATCAATAAGCGGAATAGACTGCTCCGGACTGGTTCAGAAAATTTATGAAAAGGTTTACGGATTAATGGCACACGGCAATTCGCGAATCCTTTACAATGATTCAAAGCGCGTTGCGAAAAAGGAGCTGGCAGAAGGTGACCTGGTTTTTTTCAGGACAAGAAGAAATAATATTTCGCATGTGGGAATTTATCTCGGTGAAAATAAGTTCGTACACAGCAGCCGTACAAATGGCGTCATCATTTCGGACCTTACTCAGCCCTATTATAAAAAATATTTTGCCGGAGCGGGACGACTTACAAAATGATTTAAAAGCAAATTGCTAACATTGCTTATGGAAACTTCAGAAAAGACGTTACTATTTAACCGCAAACAAATACAGCAGCGCATCAACCGGATTGCCTACCAGATTTATGAGGATTGTTATGATGAAAAGGAGATTTTCATTGCCGGCATTCAGAAGGGGGGATACAAACTGGCAGCGAAGATTGAAAAAGCGGTGAATGAAATTTGTTCTATAAAAACCAAGCTCGTTGAAATCAGAATTGATAAGATGAATCCCATTGCCAAGCCGATTGAAATTTCGGAAGAACCTGAGAAAATGAAAGGCAAAACGGTAATTCTCGTGGATGATGTGCTCAATTCGGGTAAAACATTAATATATTCATTGCGAAAGCTGCTGAATGTGGATTTAAAGAAAATCCGCACGGTGCTTCTGATTGACCGCGACCACAAACGATACCCCATCTTTGCCGATTTTGTGGGTCACACCCTATCCACCACTTTGCAGGAACATGTTTCGGTGGAGCTTGGCGAGAAGGGGGATGCTGTTTATCTGAGCTGATAAAAAAAATTTCACGAAATTCTATAATTAGCAGGGGCTTTAAAGTCCATATTAAATTTCCGCATCGGAATGTTGGAAAGAAGGAAGGATGGAATATTGAAAGTAATAATGCTGAGTTGATAATTCTGCATCCGGAAACTTAATAATCTTAATAAAAAATATCATTTCACCATGCCGAACATCTTATTCTGCTTAGTCATTTTTAAAAAATATGCGAGCCGCTTGCGGAAAAAATCAGAGCGGTTGCGGGAGTTGTGAATAAACCCGATGCGGATGCGCTGGTAACTTTCAGGAAATTTCTGAAAATTCTTCCAGGTTTGCCTGTCCTTTTTCAGTGCTTTTAATATGTCAGGGGGGACTTTAAATGGCTCGCTAAGCAAATCATCAGGAATCAGTTTCATTCCGGCATTTGTCATTTTTTTTGAAGCAATGAGCCGTCTTGCACGCTCTTTGTTTATTTCGCTCCAGCTGCTTTTTGGATTGCGGGGGGGAAATCGCTGGCAGAAACTTTCTTTATCGAGCTTTTTTACCGTGCTGTCAATCCATCCGAAGCAGAGAGCTTCTTCCACAGCATCGCTATACTCCACGCGGGGCTTTCCGGATTTTTTTGAATAATAAACGAGCCAGATTTCTTTTTCCTTTTTGTGATTTTTACTGAGCCATTGACGCCATTGGCTGCGGGAGGAGGCGTAAAATGTTTGAGAGATTTCCATTTTACCAAAGAACTAAATTGAGAAGATAATTTAATGATTGCATCCTCATTTAGCGAAGGATTGGATTAAAAATAAAATGAATTTTCTGATTTTCCTTTGAACTGTAAATTGCAGTAATCCTTTTTTACTAATAATAAACATTTTTCCAAAATAAATCCTAATGCTTACATTCTCTCCGGCACATCAATGCCAAGGAGGTGCATGGAGGATTTGATGATGCGGGCAGTGAGGGTGGAAAGTTGCAGACGGAAAAAGGAAGTTTCCTTTTGCTCTTCGTCAACAATGGTGAAGTCGTGGTAGTACTGGTTGTAAAGCTTGGCGGCTTCGAAAGCATAATGTGCGATAAGCGAGGGACTGAGCTTCTCCCCCGCCTCGAAAACGACAAATGGAAAATTCACAAGGTGCGTGATAAGTGATTTTTCCTTTTCGTTGATGGAAGTAAATTTTGAAGCATTGAAATCGCTGAAATTTTTTAATGCCGGGATGCTCTCCCCCTTTCGGATAACAGAACGTAAGCGTGCATAAGTATATTGGATAAACGGACCGGTATTGCCGTTGAAGTCAATAGATTCAGCGGGATTGAACAGCATTCGCTTTTCAGGGTCCACACGCAGAATAAAATATTTGAGTGCGCCCAGCCCGATGGTTTTATATAGTTGCTTTGCTTCATCAGAACTGAAATCTTCAATCTTTCCAAGCACTTTGGTTTTTTTTTCAGCTTCGTTAATCACTTCCTGAATGAGGTCATCGGCATCCACAACAGTTCCTTCACGCGATTTCATTTTGCCCGAAGGAAGATCCACCATTCCATAGGAAAGATGGAAAATATTTTCAGCCCAATGCGAGAAATCCGCACCGAGTTTTTTTAACACAGCTTTCAGAACTTTGAAATGATAATCCTGCTCATTTCCCACAACATAAATCATCTTTGAAAACCGATAATCCCTGTATCGGAGCTATGCGGTGCCGAGGTCCTGTGTGATGTAAACGGATGTGCCGTCAGCGCGAAGCAGCACTTTTTCATCAAGCCCTTCATTTGTTAAATCAATCCAGATTGAAGAATCGGGTTTCCTGTAAAACACATTTTCATTCAATCCTTTCTCAACAATTCGCTTGCCTTCGATATACGTTTCGGATTCGTAATAAATTCTGTCGAATTCCACACCAAGCATTTTATAGGTAACGTCAAAGCCGTCATACACCCATTGATTCATTTTTTTCCAAAGCTGCATGACATGCTCAGCCCCCTGCTCCCACAAACGGAGCATCTGCCGTGCATCATTCATCAGAGAGGAATTTTTTTCCGCTTCCTCCCGGCTCTGCCCGTTATGAATCATCTGTTCCACTTCGGCTTTGTGCTGACGGTCGAACTCTACATAATATTTGCCCACAAAATGATCGCCTTTCATCCCGGTCGAGGAAGGAGTTTCATTATGGGCGAATTTCTGCCATGCCACCATGCTTTTGCAGATGTGAATACCGCGGTCATTCACAAGATTTACTTTCACCACAGGATGACCGTTTGCTTTCAGAATCTCAGCCACCGACCATCCGAGGAGGTTATTCCTGACATGACCGAGATGGAGGGGTTTGTTGGTGTTGGGGGAAGAATATTCGATGACAACAGGATTTTCAACAGCAGCTGCTTTTTTAATTCCGAAAGATTCAGATGCGAATGCATCGCTGAAAGCATCCATCCATCTTTTTTCATGAATGACGAGATTAAGAAATCCTTTGACGATATTGAATTTTTCAACGGCATCGCAGTTTTCAGCAAGAAATTTTCCGATGGCATCCGCAGTCTGGTCGGGAGTTTTTTTGGCGAGTTTGGATAATCCGAAAACGACAAGAGTGATGTCCCCCTCAAAGGCAGGATTTGTTTTTTGCAAAATTACTTTTGAAGGATCAACTTTAGTGTTGAATAATTCCTTCACAGCGCGGATAACTTCCGGAATAAGGATATCACTGAAAACCATATCTGAAAAAAGCAGGCGGCAAATTTAAGTAAGTACGGATTAGTGCATACAGCAATGCAAAAAACAAAAAAGCGGCTTCATATGGAGCCGCGAAGAACAAACAATTTTAAATTAGTTTATGATAATTTTCCGGACAGCAAGATCACCGGATGAAACAATTTTGAGCAGGTAAACTCCCTTTGAAATTCCTTTAATTCCGATTTCTGCTTTTGCCGAATTAAGGTTATCACTTTCGGAGACAATCTTTCCATTTAAATCTGTCAGATTAACAGATCTGATTCTGTCAGTTGATGATAAAGATGAAATTTGAATGGCATCAGATGCAGGGTTAGGGAAAACTTCAAATCCGAATCCTGATAAATTATTTTCATGAATGCCGGTGGGTAAATTGAGACAGTAAACAATGCGTGGATTCAGATAGCCCATTACAGTATCAATGTAAGCAAGCGCTTTTGTTTTGCTCATATCAGGATTGGTGAGCAGGGCGTTGGAATAAATCTGTGCGCCTTGTTGTGCAGTCATTCCAACTGCCTGTGCCCCCTGCACAGTGGCAACAGAATCGAACCATTCCCACGGACCTGCCTGAACGGCAGGATTAGTTACAAAAGGATAAAGTCCATCATAACCATTGTTTAATGTATTCGCTTTTACGGTAAACGGATCTGTGAACCCGGCACTATTAAAGCAATTGTTATTACCAAATTGAGTGGCGAGCCGGACCACATCACTGCTTCCGCTTACATCCACCACATAATCACCGGTTGTGGGAACAATGACAGGACCGTATCCGAAAGGAGCAAACGGATCGCCTACTACATGCAAAGCCACCATGGGTGCATCACCGGCAGCCATCCATGAACTATCCCCAATAGCACCACCCATATTAAAGACAAACTGAATATTGTTAGAATGTCCGACAGAATTATTCGGATTATTCAATGCAGCATTGCCGCCATAACCATCGTAATCGCCCTGGATGCCGGGATTTACATAAGGTCCTCCTGCGACATAGTTGTATGGTGCTCCTACATTATTATTTGAAAGAAACTTAGGCAATGTAATTTCACCGGGAAGATTCAGTGTGGCATAAGCAAGAGCAGTATATCCGCCTGAACCGATTCCGCCCAGTACAATATTGGTTGAATCAATTTTAAACTGGTTTGCGGTTGCAGCATCCTTTTTCATAAAGCGGACACAAGCTTTAGCATCCTGAATGCTGCGATAGACAGCGGTGAGCAATGTTCCCCTCCGGATATCTTCATTGGCTCCCCCGCCAGTTGCAGCAGGATTCCAGCCGAGGCGATACGACATCGCTGCGGTTACATACCCTCTGCGGGCAAACCGGCTGCACATTTCCACAATTGTGCTGTCACGCCTGCTTCCTGTGGGCTGCTGGTTGATATATGTTGGCAGGAAACTGCCTGTATGCATAAGGATGATGAGCGGCCGTTGCTGAAGCGGATCGGGCATTCCGGCCGGTTCATAGACATCCATTGTTAAATCTTGTGCCATTGGCGAACCGGTAAGCACGGAAATGTTGTTTCCATAAATAACATTTTGGGTTACCTGGTGGGAAGGAAAAATTTCGGAAAGAAATCTTTGAGCATGAATTACTCCCGGAATGATTGAAAATGCAATAAGCAATAAAATAATCGGTTTTAATTTAGTGTTCATGATAAATTGGATTGAGGTTGTTAAGGATGTAAAAATAATTAATGCTGATAACATTCAGAGAGCGTTAAAACATTTTTTTCAATCTTAATTGTTTATTTCGATGAGGATTGAAAAATAAAATAATCTTCCTACCCGGGGACCGCCATAAACTTCATAATGGAGATTATTCAGAATATTATTCGCACCTAATTTAAAAGTGGCATAAATGGAAGGAATGTGGCGATTAACCTGAACATCCAGCATACTATAGGATTCAATGTTGCC
>Ga0187893_10003769_pt1 | contig 29965 bp, 18 predicted proteins | sample MA1701074metaG_FD_139574 | JGI IMG/M metagenome (GOLD analysis project Ga0187893, IMG submission 139574) | White microbial mat communities from a basaltic lava cave in the Kipuka Kanohina Cave System on the Island of Hawaii, USA - MA170107-4 metaG ...
CTCGCCGCGGTCGCGCGCGGCGAGGAGCTCGTGGCGGCCGGCGCGGCGCTGCTCGACGTCGGCGGCGAATCGACGCGACCCGGGTCGCTGCCGGTGAGCGCCGCGCAGGAGCTCGAGCGCGTGCTGCCGGTGATCGAGGGGCTGGCGCGCCGCGTCGCGACGCCGATCTCGGTCGACACCACCAAGGCGGAGGTCGCCCTCGCGGCGCTCTCCGCCGGCGCGTCGATCGTGAACGACACGAGCGCGCTCGCCGACGACCCCGCGCTCGCCGACGTGGCGGCCGCGCGGGGGGCGGGCGTGATCCTGATGCACCGGGCCGGGCCGCCGCGCACCATGCAGGACGATCCGCGCTACGACGACTGCGCGGGCGAGGTCGCGGAGCAGCTCGCCGCGCGCGCCGCCTTCGCGATCGGGCGCGCCATCGCGCGGGAGTCGATCGTGCTCGATCCCGGCCTGGGATTCGGCAAGCGGCTCGAGGACAACCTCGACCTCGTGGCGGCGATCGGCTCGCTGCGCAGCCTCGGATTCCCGGTCCTGCTCGGCGCCTCGCGCAAGAGCTTCCTCGGCGCGCTCACCGGGCGGCCGGTGCATGCGCGCGAGGCCGCCACGCTCGCGACCACCGCGGCCGCCTTCCAGTCGGGCTGCGACCTCGTGCGCGTGCACGACGCCGCCGGCTCGGCCGACCTCCTGGCCGTGCTCGCCGCGCTGCGCGGCGGGGCGGCGCAGGCCGCCGCGAGTGCCGCGCCGTGACCGATCCGCGCGAGCTCCTGCGCAGCCTCACCGGCGTCGCGCCGCTCTTCGAGCTCCTCGTGCTCTGGATCGGCATCTACGTGGCGCTGCGCTTCCTGCGCGGGTCGCTCGGGCTCGGCATCCTGCGCGGACTGGTGCTCGCCGGGTTCACGCTCTACATCGCCGTGCAGGTCTTCTTCGAGCGGTTCGGCTGGGCGCTGCCGCGCCTCGAGCTCCTGCTGCGGCCCTCGCTCACCATCCTCATCCTCGGGCTGGTGATCCTGTTCCAGCCCGAGCTGCGCCGCGCCTTCACGCGGCTGGGCGAGACCAAGGCGTTCCAGCGCCTCTCCCCCGACGCGGTCTCGCTGGGCCGCATCGTGTCCGAGGCGGCCGAGCGCATGAGCCGCCGCCGGGTGGGGGCGTTGATCGCGATCGAGCGCGCGACCGGCCTGCAGAGCTACATGGAGGGCTCCCTCCACCTCGATGCCGAGCTCAAGCCGCAGCTCCTCGAGAGCATCTTCCAGACCGGCGGGCCGCTGCACGACGGCGCGGTGCTCGTGCGCAACGGCCGCATCGCGGCCGCCGGCTGCCTGCTGCCGCTCAGCGAGAACCCCGACATCGGCAGCGACTACGGCACGCGCCATCGCGCCGCGGTCGGCGTCACCGAGGACACCGACGCGCTGGCGGTGGTGGTCTCGGAGGAGACCGGGAACATCTCGCTGGCGGCGCGCGGCGAGCTGCAGCGCGTGCGCTCGGCCAAGGACCTGGCGCGTCTGATCGACGACGCGATGGCGGCCGGGCCCGGCCCGATCGTGCAGGCGTCGGGAGCCCCCGCGTGAAGCGCCTGCTGCTCCGGTTCTTCACCCAGGACATCGGGCGCAAGCTGCTCGCGCTGCTCTTCGCGATCGTGCTGTTCGACGTGCTCGACCGCAAGGTGCAGGTCGAGAGCACGCTCACCGCCAACGTCGTCTACGTCGACGAGGCCGACCTGGATCGCGTGCCGGAGAGCCTGGAGGTCACCGCGGAGCTCCTGGTGGCGGAGCGCGTGCGCGGCGGGAAGCCGCTGGTGGTGGCGGGGCCGCGCTCGCGTCCCAAGAGCGTCACCTTCAACCTGCACGCCACCCGCGACGCGATCGATCGCGCCAAGCGCCGGCGCTACACCTTCGTCTACCGCCTGGCGAAGGAGGGGGTGCTCGAGCCGGCGCCCGGCGACATCGAGGGGGTGGACCAGCTTGTCGACGAGCTCGGGCCCGGCGCCCGCGTGGAGATCGAGCCGATCTGGTGGGAGGTCGAGACCGAGGAGCGCAGCCCGGTCCTCAAGCTGGTGCGCGACGACTTCGTCCTGCGCGGCAGCCCCGCCCCGGGCTACGACCGCCGCCACAGCACGCTCACGTTCCGGCCCACCGAGGTGGTCCTGGTCGGCCCGCGCAGCGCCGTGACCGATGCCCTGCGCCGGCGCTCCGAGCTGTTCGAGGCCCTGCGGATCGAGAACCAGCCCACGGAGCTGACGCAGGATGTCCTCCTGGCCAGGGACTGGCAGGACGTGCTCCGGATGGAGGACGTCACCGGCGAGGAGCTGCCGACGGTGCGCGTCTCGGTCAAGTTCGAGCGCCGGATGAGGCAGGTGCAGGCGCAGGACGGATCGTTCAAGCGGCCGGTCCACGTGGTGTGCGACGACGAAGTGCTCCGCCGCAACGATCCGCAGAGGAGCTGGAACGACGGCTGGCGGCTCCACTTCACCCGGACGAGCGGCGAGCAGCTTCAACTCGCGCTGGTCCTGCTCGCTCCCGAGAGCTTCATCGACGCGCCCGCGCTCGACCGCGCGAAGCTCACGCTCGCCAAGGACAACGTCGAGCTGGTCGTGCGCGCGCAGGAGGCGGCCGGGGTCCCGGAGCGCACGATGCTCGCCGTGCGCATCCTGAAGCTTCCCGACTTCCCGCCCGATCTCGACGTCGCCTTCGCCGACGGATCGCCTCGCGCCGACGTGGAGGTCGCCTGGGTGAGGCCGCCCCTCCCGGGCGACGATCCGTCGAAGAAGGGCGGCGGCAATGGCGGGAACTGAGCCGCTCTTCGGCACCGACGGCGTGCGCGGGAAGGCGGGACAGGGCGTGCTCGCTCCGGCGAGCGTCGAGCGGATCGGCGCGGCCCTCGGCGAGTGGCTGCGCGCGCACGGCGACGCCGCCAAGCCGGCACTGCTGGGCGGCGACACGCGCGCCAGCCGCGCGGAGATCGCGGCGGCGCTCGCCTCCGGCCTGTCCCGCCGCGGCATCCGCACCATCGACGTCGGCGTCCTCCCCACGGCGGGACTCGCGCTGCTGATCGACGACTACGACGCGAGCTGCGCGGCGGTCATCTCGGCCTCGCACAATCCCGCCGACGACAACGGCATCAAGATCTTCTCGGGCCACGGCCGCAAGCTCGGCGACGCCGAGCTCGCCTTCGTCGAGGAGCGCTGGCGCGCGCTCGACCCCCTGCCGCGCGCGCCGTTCGAGGACCTGCGGGAGTCCCACCCCGAGGGAGCCGAGCGCTACCTCGCGCGGCTCGTCGCGGCGGCCGGCTCGCCCGACCTCTCGCGGCTCACCATCGCGCTCGACCTGGCGCACGGCGCCGCCAGCGTGGTCGGACCCGAGCTGTTCCGGCGGATCGGCGCGCGCGTGATCGTGACCGGCGACGCGCCCGACGGCGGGAACATCAACGCCGGCTTCGGCTCGCTCCATCCCGAGAAGGTGGCGGAGCTGGTGCGGCGGGACGGCGCCGACTTCGGGCTCGCGGTCGACGGCGACGCCGATCGCAGCATCCTCGTCGACGAGCGCGGGGCGGTGGTGGACGGCGACGCCATCCTCGCGCTGGTGGCCGACGACCTGCTCGCGCGCGGGGCGCTCACGGGCGGCGGCGTGGTCGGGACCGTCATGTCCAATCTCGGCCTCGAGCTCTTCCTCCGGGCGCGCGGCCTCGTGCTCGTGCGCACCCCGGTCGGCGACCGCCACGTCGCCGCGGCGATGCGCGAGCGGGGGATGAACCTCGGCGGCGAGGCGTCGGGCCACGTGATCTTCGGCGCCGACCTCGACCACCTGGGCGACGGCCTCTACACGGCGGTGCGCGTGGCCGAGGTCCTGGTGCGGCGCTCGATCCCGCTCTCGCGGGCGCTGGCCGGATTCGCCCGGGCGCCCCAGGCGATCGCCCAGGTGCCGGTCGCCTCCCGGCCGCCCCTCGACCGCCTCCCCGGGTTCAAGGAACTCCTTTCCGCGTCCGAAGAGAGGCTCGGCCGCGAGGGGCGCGTGCTCGTCCGCTACTCCGGGACCGAACCGGTCTGCCGGGTGATGGTCGAGGGAAGCGACGCCCGCCTCGTGGCCGCGCTCGCGCAGGAGCTCTCCGACTTCCTGCGCCGGTCGATCGGCGCGCCCTGAGACTCGGGAAGGGAGGGAGGGGAGCACGTGGGACGCATCGCCATCGGACTTGCCCTGGAGACGTCGGGGGAGACCGGCACGGTCGCGCTCGACGACCAGGATCCGCCGCGCGTCGTGCGCTTTACCGAGGGAATGGCGCACGGCAAACTCCTGCTGCCCTCGGTCGAGGACCTGTTGAAGCAGGCCGGGCTGCGCCGGCCCGACTACGTGGCGGTTGGGATCGGGCCTGGCTCCTACACGGGTCTCCGCATCGGGGTGACCGTCGCGCGCACGCTGGCGTGGACGTGGGAGTGCCCGCTGCTGGGCATCGGTTCGCTGACGGCGCTCGCGCTGGAGGCGGGCTGGCAGGCCCGGCCGGTGGTCACGCTCGTCGACGCCAGGCAGGGCGAGGTGTACGCGGCGGCCTATCGCTGGCAGGGAGGGCTGCCGCGCGTGATCCACGGCCCGGTGATCGGCGTTCCCGACGAGCTGCGTCCCGACCTGCCCGCCGAGGCGGCGTGGGTGGGGGACGGCTGCCGCGCCTTCGGCGTGAAGCCGCTGGTCGAGGCGACGCAGGCGACGGCGTCGGGGATCCTGCGCCTCGCTCGCGAGCGCTTCCTGCGCGGCGAGCGCGATCGCATCCCCACCGTCCTGCCGATGTACCTGCGGCCGTCCGAAGCGGAGAGGAGGCTCGAAGCCCGCTCGTGAATCCGCACGCCTGGCCCCACCGCGTCTGGGCCGACATCCGCTTCGATCACCTGCGCGACAACGTCGCGCTGCTCAAGCGCCGCCTGAAGCCCGCCACGCGCCTGCTGGCGGTGGTGAAGGCCGACGCCTACGGCCACGGCGCCGTCGCCGTGGCGCGCGAGCTGCAGCGGCTCGGCGTCGACTGGTTCGGCGTGGGCGACTCCGGCGAGGCGCTCGAGCTGCGCGAGCACGGCGTGCGCGGCTCGATCCTGGTCCTGGGCGCGATCGTCGACGGCGAGCAGGAGCAGGTGGTGGCCCACGGCGTCGCCGTCTGCATCCACTCCGAGTCGCGCATCGACCAGCTCGCGCGCGAGGCGCGCCGGCTGGGGCGCCGCTGCAAGGTGCACCTCAAGGTGGACACCGGGATGGGGCGGCTCGGGGTGCTGCCGAGCCGCGCGCTCGCGCTGGCGCGCCGCATCGCCCGCTCGCCCTGGCTCGACCTCGAGGGCGTCGCCACCCACTTCGCGGGCACCAGCTCCGGCCGCGACGAGGACAACGAGCGCCAGCTCGCGGCGTTCCTCGAGGTGCGCGCGGCCATCGCGAAGGAGGGGCTGGGCGCGCCGCTCTATCACGCGGCGGCCTCGGCGGCGCTCTTCTCCGACCTCGACGCCGAGCTCGACCTCGTGCGGCCCGGGCTCGCGCTCTACGGCATCGCGCCTCCCGGCGCCGGCGCCGCCGCGCGCGGCCTCAAGCCGATCCTCTCGCTGCACACGCAGGTGATCTTCCTCAAGGACGTGGCGGCCGGCACCCCGATCGGGTACGGGCGCACGTTCCGTCCGGCGGCGCGCACCCGCATCGCCACGCTGCCGGTGGGCTACAACGACGGCCTTCCGCTGCGGCTCTCCAATCGCGGCCAGGCGCTCGTGCGCGGCGTGCGCGCGCCCATCGTCGGCCGCATCTCGATGGACTACACCACGCTCGACGTCGGCCCGATCCGCGGCGTGAAGGTGGGCGAGCCGGTGACCCTGATCGGGCGCGACGGCAGCGAGGAGCTGCGCCTCCAGGAGGTCGCGACGGCGGCGGAGACGGTCCCCTACGAGATCCTCTGCTCGCTCGGCCGGCGCGTCGCCCACGTGCACCACCTCGCGCGGCCTCCGGCGTCCCGCGAGGCGCTCTCCGCGACGGCGTGACCTCCGGGGCCGCCTCGCGCCGGGAAGGCGCCGAGTAAGCTCGCTCCGTGCTCGCCTTCCTCCAGTCCCGGCGGCGGCTGCGCGCGCGGCGGATCGCCCTCGTCCTGCTGGTCGCGGCGTGCGCCATCGCCCTCGTCTGCGCCACCACCCGGCTCGACGAGCGGCTGGCGGGCGCCGCGGTGGGCCGCTCGCTGGGCGCCGCGGTGACCATCGCGAAGCTCGACTGGCGGATCGACGGCAGCGTGCGGGCGCGGGAGGTCGTCGCCGCCCTTCCCGCGAGCCCGCCCTTCTTCGGCGCCGAGCGGGTCGACCTCGAGCTCGGCCTGCTGCCGCCGCGCGTCGTGGCGGTCGTCCTGTTCGGAACGCGCGTCGTCGCCACCGAGCGGGCCGACGGCCGCATCGATCTGCAGGAGCTCGCGCGCGGAGGGGAGCGCAGGGGGACCCTCCCCGAGCTGCGCGTCGAGGGAGGCTCGCTCGAGCTGCGCGGCGAGGGGCCGCTGCGCGAGCAGCTGCGCGGCGTGATCGCCGCCGATTGGCCCGCCTCCCTCGCGATCGAGCGGCTGAGCGCCACCGACGACGGACGGGGAGCGACGGTCGTGCGCGGCGCCGTGCGGGCCTGGGAGGTCGCGCGCATCCAGCTCGACGGCCGCGCGCGCTCGGGGCGGCTCGAGCGGTTCACCGCGCGCGTCGGCGCCGCCGACGCCGTCGATCTGGAGCGGCTGCGCGACCGCCTGGCGCCGCCGATCGCGAGCTGGCTCTCGGAGAACGGTCTGGCGGGCGCGGTCGCCGGCGAGGTGGCCGTCGACTGGATGGAGGGCGTCGCCGGGCTGTCGGCGGCGCTCGACCTGCTCGGCGTCGCCGTCACCCCCGCGGTCTTTCCCGTGCCGGTGGCCGACCTGCGCGGACGCATCCGGCTGCGCGGCGGCGACCTCGCGGTAGGGCCGCTGGTCGGCCGCCACGCCGGCGCCGCGGTCACGATCTCGGGGCGCGTCGAGGATCCGTCGGGCAGGGCGCGTTCTCACCTCGTGGTCCGCGCCGACTCGGCGCCCATCGGCGACGAGCTGCGCCGCGCGCTCGCGCAGGACGAGTTCGGGCGCGACCTGCTGGCCGCGCTCGCCCCGGAGGGGCGCTACTCCGTCACCGCCACGATCGACTCCGACGCGGCGAGCGAAGAACCGCGCCTTCTCCTCGAGATCGACCTCGAGGAGTGCGCCGGAGCGTTCCACGGCTTCGCCGACTCCGAGGGCGTGCGGCGCGGGCTGCCGGTGCGCATCGAGCGCATCCGCGGCCGCGTGCGCGCCGCCTCCGAGGGGACCGAGTTCGAGCGGTGCGTCGGCTTCACGCGCGGCGGCGCCCGGGTCGAGGCGTCGGCGCGCGCGGACGAGGCGGCGCTCGACGGCGCAGTGCACGCCTTCGACGTCCCGATCGACGAGGAGCTGCTCGCGGCCGTCGACCGCGACGTGAGCCCGGTCGTGCGCGAGGTCGTCGCGCTGCTCGGGCTCTCCGGGCGCTTCGACGCGTCGGCGCTCTTCTCGTGGCGGCCGGAGCGCGGGACGGTCGTCGACGTCACGCTGGAGCCGCGGGCGATCGGGCTCCGCCCGCCGGCGTTCCCGTTCGCGGTCTGCATCGAGGGGGGACGGGTCGTGATCGCGGGCGACCGCGTCCGGCTCGAGGCGCTGCACGGAGTCCGCGGTTCCGGCTCCGTGCGCATCGACGGCGAGATCGGAGAGGCGGAGGATCCGGGGATCGAGCCCCCGATCTCGATCGTGCTGCGGGCGCGCGGGATCGAGATCGACCCCGAGCTCGTGCTGGCCTGCCATGCGCTCGAGGATGCGCGGGTCGCCGAGGTGCTCGATCGGATGCAGCCGCGGGGCCGGCTCGACCTCGAGGTTCGCTGGGAACGGGCGCGGACCGACGCGCCGCTCATCATGACGGTGCGCGTGGAGCCGCGCGACGTGCGCATGCTCCTGGGGGACGGCGTCACCCCCGCGAGCCGCGTGAACGGCTCGGTCACCTTCCGCCGCGGCGGCGACGGACCGGTCGAACTCGACCTGGAGAGCGACGGCGGGATCGCGGCGGTCGTGCTCGACGGGCGGGTGCGCATGACCGGCCGCCTCGACGAGGAGGCGCGCGGCCGGCTGCGGCTGCACGGGGAGCGGCTGCGCATCGGCGAGGAGCTGCAGATCGCGCTGCAGCCGATCGCGCCGGAGCTCGCCGCGCTGCTCGCCTCGCACGGCGTCGACGGCCGCGTCCGCGTCGACTGCGAGCTCGAGCCGCGCGAGGGGCGGCTGCAGCCGATCCGGGTCGACGTCGAGCCCGACTCCGGCGACGCGCCCGACGACGACGGGCTGACCGGGGTGACCGTCACCCCGCCGTGGCTGCCGCTTCCGGTGCAATGGCTGCGCGGGGTGATGCGCGCCGATCTCGACGCGCGCCGCGTGACCTTCGACCGGCTGACCGGGTTCCTCGGCGACGCCCATCTCGCAGTGGCCGGCGGCAGCTTCCAGCTCGCGAGCGACGGGCTCACGGCGAGCCTCGCCGCCGGCGTCGACGGCCTGCCCTTCACGCAGTGGATCGAGCTGGTCTTCGGCGCGGAGCGGCAGCGCGGATTCGTCGCCTACGGCCCGCTCGGGCGCACGCGCATCGCCCTGCGTCAGTTCGAATTCCACCTCGCGAGCGACGGCGCCGTGCTCGACCGGCTCGTCGCCGCCGGCGACGTCGACTTCGACGGCTGGACCTTCTACACCGGCGGCGGGCTGCGCAATCTCACCGGCCGCCTCGAGGTGCCGTCGCTCGCCTTCGGGCGCAGCGCCGGCGGCGTCGCCGACCTGCGCGCCGAAGGGCGGCTGGTCGACGTCACGCTCGAGGCCGGCGCGCTGCGCTTCTCCGACCTCGACTGCGACCTGCTGCTGCGCGACGGCCGGCTCTCGGTGCCGTGGCTCTCCGCCGACTTCGCCGGCGGCCGGCTCGGGCCCGAGCGCAACCACCTCACGATCGCCCTCGAGGGCGCCATGCCGTTCGACGGCCGCTTCGAGCTCGAGTCGGGAGACGTGAGCCGCGTCCTCGGCAACGAGCAGCCGCGCATGCGCGGGCTCGTGGGCCGGGTCGACGCCAACGTCGCCTTCCGCGGCGCCGCCGGCCCGATCCTCCGCGACGGCGGAGTCACCGGCCTGGAGGCGGCCGGGACGATCTCGATCCGCGACGCCAAGCTGTGGAGCATCCCGATCTTCGACATCCTCTACAGCAAGGCCGTGCTCCCGCTGGTGGGGACGAGCGAGGGCGAGGGCGGCGCCGCCGAGCCGCCGAAATGGAACCGCGGCGTCGTCGACTTCGCGCTGCAGGGCGTCTCCGTGCGCCTCTCGAAGATCGTCCTGGAGGGCGAGCCGCTGGTGCTGCGCGGGGAGGGCACGCTCGGTCCCAATCGCCTGTCGATCCACTTCTATCCCGAGGTCCGGACCGGCGTGGGATTCCTGCGCGACCTCCCGGTCCTCGGCTGGATCCTCCATCCGATCCTCGCGCTGGTGGAGCGCGAGGTCGGGGCGTTCCGGTTCCAGGGGCCCTACGGCCGCCCCGAGGTGAAGTGGGATCCCGTGCGGTTCGTGCCGCGTCCCGATCTCGCGATCCGGCTCGAGCGGCCGCGCACGTCGACGCCGCGCAACGGCGCGTCCCCGGAGAGATTCTGATGGATTTCGTGGCGATCCTCGCCGGCGGCTCGGGCACGCGCTTCTGGCCGCGCAGCCGCGCGCGCCGTCCCAAGCAGTTCCTCGCGTTCGGAGGCGGCCGGTCGCTGCTGGCCGAGACCTTCGCGCGCACCGTTCAGGTGGCCCCCCCCTCGCGCACGCTGGTCGTCACGGCGGCCGCGCACGCCGAGGAGACGGCCCGCCTGCTGCCGGAGCTCCCGCGCGAGAACGTGGTCGGGGAGCCCTCCGCGCGCGACACCGCGGCGGCGATCGGCCTGGCGGCGCTCCTGGCGTCGCTGCGCTCCTCGGCGCGGGAGCAGGCGAACGTGCTGGTCTGCCCCGCCGACCACCGCGTCGCCCCCGACGGGCGGTTCGCCGCCGCGGCCCGCGCCGCCGACGAGCTGCTCGCCCGCGATCCCGACCGCATCGTCGTGTTCGGCATCCGGCCCTCGCGGCCGGCGACCGGGTACGGCTACGTCGAGCAGGGGGAGCCGCTGCCCGCCGCCGCGGGGCTGCCGGCCTTCGACGTCGTCCGCTTCCACGAGAAGCCGCAGCTCGCCCAGGCGCGCGAGTACGTCGCGAGCGGCCGCTTCTTCTGGAACGCCGGGATCTTCGCCTTCCGCGCCGGCGCGATGCTGGCCGAGATCGGCGGACAGATGCCGGCGCTCGCGCGCGGGCTCGAGGCGATCGGCCGCTGCGCCGGCGGCGCGCGCTTCGAGGAGGAGCTGGCCGCCGTCTGGCCGACCCTCCCGCGCCGCTCGATCGACCACGGCGTGATGGAGGGGGCCCGCCGGCGGGCGATGATCGTCCCCGACTACGAGTGGGACGACGTCGGCTCGTTCGCGGCGCTGGCGCGCGCCCACGCCGCCGACGCCGCCGAGAACGTGGTGCTGGGCCATGCCGTCGCGCTCGACTCCAGCCGCAATCTCGTGGACGCGGGCGGCGGCCTGGTCGCGCTGCTCGGCGTCGACGACCTCGTCGTGGTGCACACCGAGGACGTGACGCTGGTCTGCCGCAAGGAGCGCTGCGAGGAGGTGAAGCTGCTGCTCGACGAGGTGAAGCGCCGCGGGGGGCTGGAGCGCCACCTGTGAGTCGGCCGCGGCAGGGCGCGCCGGGCGGGCGCGATGCCGCGACGCGGAATCGACCGCACCGGAGCCGCGCAGCGTCGTAATCTGCGCGGCCCGCGACCGCCCGGCGGGCCCCCGATCCGAAGGAACCGTCGATGTCCCCGCTCGGCCCGTTGATCGTCGCGCTCGCGCTCCAGCCCGCGGGCGGCGCTCCCGCCCCGCGCCGCGTCCGCCTGTTCGATCGCATGCCCGAGGCGATCCTCGAGGGGGTCGAGGCGCCGGCGGCGGGCGGGGCGGCGGCGGAGGTCTCGCGCATCGAGATCGGCTTCGAGCGCGACCTCCCGCGCAAGCTCGCGCTGGGGCGGCGGGTCGGCCGCGAGTGGAGCTGGGAGCGGGACTCCTCGCGGCTCGTCGCGATCACGGCGGATGGGGGCACCCGCGGAGGGGCGCTGCGCATCGGGCCGGGCCTCGCGGAGGATCGCAGCTTCGTCGCGATCGTCGTCCCGGCGCGGCCGCTCACCCGCTACGTGCTGAGCGGGCGCGTGAAGCTCGAGCGCCATCCGGCGGCGGGCGAGGCATCGGCCCGCGAGATCGTGCAGGTGGTCGAGCACTCCGGCCGGATCGAGGATCCGAGCGAGGCGGAGTCGGGGTGGGAGACGGTGCTCGGCTTCCATCGCGGCTCGCGGCTGCGCGACGCGTCGGGGTGGGAGCGCTTCGAGCTCGACGTCCCGTTCACCTTCGGGCTCACCGGGACGCTCGAGCTGCGGCTGCTCCACCGCAGCGGCGGAAGACTCGAGGCCGAGACCTGGTTCGACGACGTCGTGCTCGAGGAGCGGCGCATGACCGAGGCGCAGACGTGGCGCCTCTTCCGCGAACGCCATCGTCCCGCCGACGGCCCCGCCGGGGCGACGCCGTGGCGGCTGCGCGTCACGCTGCCGACCGCCGGCGGGGTGAAGGAGGAGACGCGCGACGCGCTGCTGCTGCCGCCTCCTGGACGGCTCTCCTTCCCGCTCGCGCTGCCGGAGGCCGGCGATCAGCCGGTGCTGCGCTTCGCGGTGGGAATGCTGCCGGAGGCGTTCGGGATCCCGGGCGACGGCGCGCGCGTGACCGTCGAGTTCGCGCCCGACGGCGGCACGCCGGTCGAGCTCGGCAGCGTCGACCTCGATCCGAAGAACGACGCGTCGCAGCGATCCTGGCTGCCGGCGCGCATCGAGCTCGCGCCGGTCGCCGGCCGCCGCGGCACGCTGACCTTCCGGACCCTCGACGTCGGCGAGCCCGACCCGTTCGACGCCGTCGTGATCGCGACGCCGCGCATCGAGCCGGGCGCGCCGCCGGAGGATCCGGCGGAGCAATCGACGACCCTCGGCTTCAACCTCCTCGTGATCGCTTCCGACACGCTGCGCGCCGACCGCCTGTCGGCGTTCGGCTACGGGCGGCCCACCAGCCCCCACCTCGAGCGGCTCGCGCGCGCCGGCGTCCGCTTCTCGCGCACGCGCGCGCAGGCGCCGTGGACGCTCCCGAGCTTCAGCTCGATCCTCACCTCGATGCACCCGAGCTCGCATGGGGCGGGCCGCGGCGGCCACGACGAGTGGACCCCCCTCGACCCGGGCGTCACCACGCTCGCCGACGTCCTGGCGCGCGTCGGCTACGAGACGGCGGGGATCACGGCCAACCACCTGATCTCTCCCGAGTACGGCCTCGACCAGGGCTTCGAGTCGTACGCGATCCCGGGCGCCGTGCAGTGGCAGCGCCAGGGGATGGAGTCGGTCGAGCTCGACGCGCCGCTCGTGGTGCGGTTCCTGGAGGAGCACCGCCACACGCCCTTCTTCCTGTTCTGGCACATGATGGATCCTCACCTCCCCTACACGACGCCGCCCGAGGTGCGCGCCGCGTTCACCGATCCGGACTACCGCGGCCGCTTCGAGGGGGCGAGCCCGATCGTGCCGTTCCAGGTGCTCGATCCGCGGCCGGGGAGGCGCTGGTTCACCCACGAGGGGCCGCCCAGGCCGCTGCCGCTCACCGACGCCGACCGGAAGTTCGTGAGCGACTACTACGACGGCGAGATCCGCGAGATCGACGACGCGATCGGGACGGTGCTCGACGCGCTGCAGCGGACCGGACTGTGGGAGCGCACGGTCGTCGCCGTGATCTCCGACCACGGCGAGGGGCTCGGCGAGCACGGCCACTACCACCACGGCTACACGCTCTTCGACGATCAGGTGCACATCCCGTTCCTCGTGCGCGTGCCGGGGCGCGAGGAGGACGTGGAGGTCGGTGCGCCGGCCGCCTCGATCGACCTCGCGCCCACCGTCCTCGCGGCGCTCGGGATCCCGGCGCCCGAGTCGTTCCAGGGCGTGAACCGGCTCCCCGCCGCCGCGCGCGCGGCCGCGGGCGAGCGGGAGCCGGACGCGGAGGATCCGATCTTCCTCGAGTACCCGAGCTACGACAGCTCGGCGCAGAAGGGGGTCATCCTCGGCGACTTCAAGTACCTGCACGATCCCTGGTTCCACACCGAGGCGCTCTACGACACGCGGCGCGATCCGCTCGAGACGCAGGATGTGCTCGCCGCCCATTCCGAGGTCGCGGCGCGCTGCCGCGCCCTGCTCGACGAGTTCCGCTGGGAGCAGCTCCAGCGCGGCCGCTTCCACGTGCTGGTGCGCGGCCGCGCCGGCGCGAAGCTGCGCGTAGCCGTCTCCACCGACGACCTGTTCGACGCCAACTTCGCCGCGCGCCCGCCCGTCGACGAGCGCCACTTCACCCTCGACCTCGACCGCCGCCACCTCGTCCTCGAGACGACGATGGAGACCGATCGCCTCGAGCTGGTCTGCTGGTGTCGCGGCGACGCGCTGCGCTTCGAGGTGACGCTCGACGGCGCGCCGATCGGCCAGGGGATCCGCGTGGGCGCCGAGGAGGGCGGCCGCGCCTCGCCGCTCTCGATCTCACGGGCGGGCGTGCCGGCCGTCGACGGCGCCACGCTCAGCCCGCCCCGGCCCGCCCAGGCGCTGGTGTGGATGGAGCCCGGAGCCGGGAACGTCGCGCCGGTCGTCCCGACCCCCGCCGAGGCGGAACTCCTGCGCGCGCTCGGCTACGCGCACTGACGCTCTCGCCTGGAAGAGAGTGCGGCCTCCCGTGACGCAGTGCGCGGGCAAGGAGAAGAGCCCCGATCGATCGTCGGATGGTTCTCCTCCGTGCGTGAGTGGTGGGCGCGCAGGGCCACACCGGCGGCAGCGTCCACGTCCTCTCGGCGCGGACGGGCGAGGAGATCCTCCGGATCGGCGCGACCACCGTTGGCGGCGAGCCGGGCGCCCGTCACTCCCGCGGTTTCTTGATCGCCTTCTCGGCCTCGTCGAACAGCTTGAGCGCGCCTTCGACCTCGGCGTGCTCGAGGAGCGTCCGCCGCGTCTCCCGGGGGCGGGCCGGATCGCTCGGCGGCCTGGGTGGAGGCGCCTGGGCGGGAGTCGACCCGCGCCAGATCTCGCTGGGCTGGAACAGTTCGTTGAGGCCGGCGCCGTCGGGTCCGGTCGCCGTCGGGGGAGTCGCGGCAAGAGGCGCGGCCGGCGCCTCCGGCAGCGGCATCACCGGCGCCGCGCCCGCGAGCGGGGAGACGGGCGCCGCGCTCGCCAGCGGGGAGACCGGCACCGACCTCGGAGCGAAGGGCTGGGCGACCGGCCGCAGCGGCGTCGTGGTGGGGGTCGTCACCACCGGCGCGGCGGTGACGACGGGCGGCGCCGCGGGGAGCGGCGGCGGCGCGATCGAGACCTGCGCATGGCGCGGAGCCGCGGGGGGCGGGCGCCGCGGCGGCGGGGGGAGCGGCACCCGGTCGGAGTCGTCGCCGAAGATCCGGTTCAGCACCTCGTCGAGACTCACGTCGGGGTCGGGCTCGGTGGGGTGGAGCTCCGGCGCCTCGGAGAGGACCGGGAGCTGCACGATGATGCGCGTCCCGAGGTCCTCGAGCGTCTCGATCTCGAGGTCGCCGCGGTGGTCGCGCAGGATCGAGACGGCGACCGGCAGGTCGAGGTTGCGCTCGCGGGCGAGCGTCGTCACCTCGACGTTGGGGTCGAGCAGCGGAGTGACCAGCTCGGTGAGCCCCGCGCGGCCCGGGAAGTCGACGTAGACGCGCAGCGTGCCCGCGTCGGCGAGGGTGCGCACGCGCATCTCGGCGCTCGAGCCCTCGCGCAGGGCGACGCGCACGAACGAGAGCAGGCAGAGGAAGACCTGCCGCAGCCGCACCGGGTCGGCGACGGTGTAGGGCAGCCCGGGGTGCGGCTCGAAGCGGCAGGTGACGCCGCGCGCGCGCAGCGGCTCGCTGTGCAGCGCGACGGCGGTCTCGACCACCTGGTTGAGGTCGACCACGCCGTAGGCTCGCCGCCAGGTCTGCGTGAACTCCACGACCTTGTGCAGGCGCCCCTTGAGCGCGTCGATCTCCCGGCGCAGGCCGTCGCGCGCGCCCTCGAGGGTGAGCGCGTCGGGCTTGGCGGTGAGGATCACGTCGGTGTAGCCGGCGATCGCGGTGAGCGGCCCCGACATGCCGTGCGCCAGGCTCTTCGCCACGCGCGTCATGGTCGCCACCGCGTCGATCTCGGCGAGCTCACGCTGGTGGTCGCACAGGAGCTGGCGCGCGCGCACGAGCTCCTCGTTGCGCCGCGCGATGGTCTGGAACACGCGCAGGTTGCGCAGCACGCCGGCCGCGAAGCCGGCGAAGACCTCGAGCAGCCCGAGCCGCGACTTCCCGGCCTCGTCCGCCTCTCCGGCGGGCACCGCTTCGGGGTTGCACAGCATGAGCACGCCGACCGCCCGGCCGTCGACGAGCAGCGGCGCCGCCACCAGGCGCTTCCAGCCCTTGCGCGGCCGCGCCGCCGAGATCTCCATCTGCTCGAGGTCGGTCCGCTCGTCGATCACGAGCGTCCGGCCCAGCGCGAGGATCTTGCGCGCCACTTCGTCCTCGAACGCGATGGCGAGCGGATCGGGGGTCTCGGTGAGCGCCGGGAAGACCGCCTCGCACTCCGGGGCGCGCCCCTCGGCGCGCTGGCGCCAGAGCACGCCGCGGTCGGCGCGCAGCCCCTCGGTCACGCACTGCAGGATCTTCTGCAGCGACTCGCCGGCGTCCTCGTCGAGGTTGAGGTGCACCGATGCCTCGAGCACCGAGCGCGCCTGCGCCAGCAGCTCCTCGAGCTGCTCGCCGCGGCCGCTCTCCGAGATCAGCCGGCCGATCAGGTCCTCGATCTGCCCGGTCTTGCGCCACAGGTAGCAGATGAAGAGCACCACGAGCACCAGCAGCTCGCCGCCCAGCACGCGCGACGGGAAGAAGGGGCCGAAGCGCTCCACCGCCGCCGCCTGCACCGAGGGCCACAGCAGCGCGATGGCGCCCGCGAGGGCCAGGATCACGAACGACGTGACGAAGCGCACCTCGCGGTGACGCTCCTTGAGCATGCGCTCGAGCTCGCCCGAGACGGGACTCATGCGCGTTCCTCTTCGGGCAGGCCCAGGGAGAAGCAGTTGCGGCCGCGCCGCTTGGACTCGTAGAGCGCCTTGTCGGCGCGGGCGATCGCGCCCTCGGGGGTGTCGCGCGGGCCGACCGCGCACACCCCGATCGAGATGGTGGGCGGGTGGTCGCGCAGGTGCTTGAGCTGCTCGCGGCCGAAACGCTCGACGTCCTGGCGCAGCCGCTCGGCCACGAGCGCGGCGTGCTCGACCGGCGTGTCGGGCAGGATCAGCAGGAACTCCTCGCCGCCGAAGCGCCCGACCACGTCGGCCGAGCGCCCGGTCGTCGCGAACAGCCACGCGAGCGCGCGCAGCACCTCGTCGCCGGCGAGGTGTCCGTAGGCGTCGTTCAGCGACTTGAAGCTGTCGACGTCGATCATGACCAGCGAGAGCGGCGCCCGCGTGCGCTGCGACTTGCGGATCTCGCGCTCGAGCAGACGCATGGTCAGGCGGCGATTGAAGATGCCGGTGAGGAAGTCGCGCTCGGCGTCGCTGCGGTAGAGCTCGACGCGGGCGGTGAGGCGGCGCCGCTCGAGCGAATGGCCGGCGGCGTCGACGCAGAGCTGCAGCGCGGCGCGCACCGGCGCGCGCAGCCGCGCCTCGCCCGGGGAGGAGGCCACCAGCAGGACGGGGGGCTCGCCCGCGCGGCCGCGCGGCGCGAAGAGCGTGAGGGCGCCCTCCCGCCCGCCCGGGAGCAGCCCGTCGTGGAGCGGATCGCCGTGCGGGAGCGGGAATCCGGCGCGCGCCGACGCCAAGCGCAGGCGCGCCAGCGCCTCCACTCCCACCGACATGCGGGCGCCGGCCGCCGGGTCGGGGGCGCGCACGACCTCGGCGAGCTCGCCGGCGTTCTCGCGCAGGAGCAGGACCCACACCCGCTGGAGCGGCGCCAGGCGCCGGGCGGCGTCCGCGAGGGCGCGCGCGATCTCGCTCTCGTCGTCCAGCCGCGCGAGACGGCGGGAGAGCTCGGCGGCGCGCGTGAGCGACGACGCCGGCCCGCGCTCCGTCCTCCCGGACGAAGCAGTCCGCCGGCGCTCGCTGGAATGTCCCGTCGTGGAGGAGCTGGTCATCCGTCCCTCGGCCCGAAGCTTCAACCCCGAGGTCCTGATCGGCTGTTGCCCGCTCCGGCTGCGCGGGAACGTTTTTCCGGGTCGCGCGGCGGCCGGTCGCGCGGCCGGGAATAAGATTCCGCGCCCGCTCCCACGCGGCCCGAGCCGGAAATGACCGACGTCGACCTCCTCATCGTGCACGCCGACGAGATCGCCGCGCCGGCGGGCCGCGGTCCCCGGCGCGGCCGCGCGATGGACGAGATCGAGATCGTGCGTGACGGAGCGCTGGCGGTGCAGGCGCGGCGCATCGTCGCGGTCGGCGCCACCGCCGGGATCGAGGCGCGCTTCGCGGCGCCGCGCGTGCACGACGCGCGCGGCTGCTTCATCGTTCCGGGCTTCGTCGACGCCCACACGCACCCCGTCTTCGCGGCGACGCGCGAGCGCGAATTCGACCAGCGGCTGCGCGGCGTCTCCTATGAGGAGATCACCCGCCAGGGCGGCGGGATCTTCCGATCGGTGGAGGACCTGCGCGCGGCCGGCGACGCGGCCGTCGCGGCGCGCGTCCGCGCCCACCTGCGCGGATTCCTCGCCGCCGGGACCACCACGGTCGAGTGCAAGAGCGGTTACGGCCTCGCCTGGAGCGACGAGCGCCGCTCGCTCGAGATCCTGCGCGACGAGGCGGCGCGCCCCGGCCTCGCCGCGCTGCGCGTGGTGCCCACCTTCCTCGGCGCCCACCAGGTGCCGCAGGAGTTCCGGGAGCGGCGCGCCGACTGGGTGGCCGAGCTGACCCGCACCATGCTGCCCGAGGTGAAGCGGCTCGGGCTCGCGCGCTACTGCGACGTCTTCTGCGACGCCGGCGCCTTCACGGTCGAGGAGGCGCGCTCGGTGCTCGGGGCGGCGCGCGACCTGGGCCTCGGCCTGCGCGTGCACGCCGAGGAGCTGGCGCCAAGCGGCGGAGCGCGGCTCGCCGCCGAGCTGCGCGCGGCGAGCGCCGACCACCTGGTGCACGTCGACGACGCCGCCATCGACGCGCTGGGAGCGGCCGGCGTCGTGCCCGTGCTGCTTCCCGGCACCGTCTTCTCGCTCGGGCTGCGCCGGGCGCCGCCCGCGCGCCGCATGATCGAGCGCGGCCTTCCGGTGGCGATCGCCACCGACTTCAACCCCGGCACCTCGCACCTGCAGTCGCCGCTGCTCCTGATCGCGCTGGCGTGCCAGGTGCTGAAGCTCACGGTGGCGGAGGCGCTCACCGCGGCCACCGCGAACGCCGCCGCCTCGCTCGGGCTGGCGCAGGAGTGCGGCGCTCTGCAGCCGGGGATGAGCGCCGACGCAGTCCTCGTGCGCGGGAGCAGCCACCTGCTCCTGGGCTACCGCGTGGCCGAAGGACCGGTCGAGCGCGTGCTCGCGCGCGGCGAGCTGCTCGACCCCAGGGAGCTTCGGAGCTGACATGGCCGACGACGCAGCGACCGGACGCGAGATCGTCGAGTGCGTGCCCAACTTCAGCGAGGGGCGGCGCGCCGACGTGGTCGACGCGATCGTCGAGGCGATCCGCGACGCCGGCGCGGTCAAGGTGCTCGACCGCGAGATGGACGCCAGCCACCATCGGGCGGTGGTGACCTTCGCCGGCCCGATCCCGGAGGTCGAGAAGGCGGCGTTCGCGGGGGCGGCGAGGGCGCGCGAGCGCATCGACCTCAACCGCCACCAGGGCGAGCACCCGCGCATGGGGGCGACCGACGTGCTCCCCTTCGTGCCGGTGCGCGGGACGACGATGGAGGCGTGCGTGGCGCTCGCCCGCCGCGTCGGGAGGCGCATCGGCGCCGAGCTCGAGATCCCGGTCTTCCTCTACGAGGAGGCGGCGACCCGGCCGGAGCGGCGCAATCTCGCCGACGTGCGCAGCGGCGAGTTCGAGGGGCTGCGCGAGCGGATCGGGAAGGACCCGGCCCGCCATCCCGACTTCGGGCCGCCGCGGATCCATCCCACCGCCGGCGCGACCGCCGTGGGAGCGCGCTTCTTCCTCATCGCCTTCAACGTGAACCTCGCCAGCGAGGACGTGAAGCTCGCCAAGTCGATCGCGAAGCAGATCCGCGAGCGCGACGGCGGCCTCCGGTGCGTGAAGGCGCTCGGCTTCTTCCTCGAGGAGCGGAAGGTGGCGCAGGTCTCGATGAACCTCACCAACTACTCGGTCACGCCGATCGAGAAGGCGTTCGCCGAGATCGAGCGGCTGGCGCGCGCCGCCGGCGTCGGGATCCTCGAGAGCGAGCTGGTCGGGCTCGCCCCGCGCGCCGCGCTCCCCGACGGAGCGGCCGAGCGGGTGAAGCTGGCCGGCTTCGACCCGCGCCGGCAGATCCTCGAGGAGCTCTTGCGCTGAGCGTTCGTTTGCAGATGCCGGTGCGCAAGGCGGGCCGACCCGCCGATAGAGAGGGGTAGGTCCGGCGTCGCGGGGTCCGCGGGCCGGATCGATGCATGGGGGGACGAGCGGCCGCGGGTCCCGCGCGCGACGGCGCGGGGCGTCCGGTGCCGCCGCTCGTCCCGTTGTTCGGGCCGCGCGCGGACCCGCCCCGGACGTCAGCGGCCGTGCAGCTCGGCGAGCCGGAACTTCTGCACTTTCCCGCTCGCCGTCATCGGGAAGGAGTCGACGCAGAAGATCCGGGTGGGGACCTTGACGCCGGCCACGAGCGGGCGCAGGAAGGCCTGCAGCTCCGCCTCGGTGGGGGGCGGGTCGGACTTCGCCTGGACAGCGGCGCGCAGCTCCTCGCCCCAGACCGGATCGGGGATCCCGAAGACGGCGGCATCGCGCACGCCGGGGTGGCGGCGCAGCACCTCCTCCACCTCGGCCGGGTAGACGTTCTCGCCGCCGCGGATCACCATCTCCTTGAGCCGCCCTACGATGCGGACGTAGCCGTCGGGCTCGTGCACGGCGAGATCGCCCGTGCGCAGCCAGCCGTCGGGGAGCAGCACCTCGGCCGTCGCCTCGGGCTTGCGCCAGTACCCCTTCATGACGCAGTCGCCGCGCACCCACAGCTCGCCGGTGGCGCCGCGCGCCACCTCGCGCTGCGTGGCGGGGTCGACCACGCGCAGCTCGGTGGCGGCGAGCGGCTTGCCGCAGGTGGTGGCGCGCCGCTCGATCGAGTCGCCGGGGTCGTTGATGGTGACGCCGGGGCTGCACTCGGTGAGGCCGTAGGCGGCCACCGCCTCGGGCAGATGGAGCGTCGTCACCAGGCGGCGCACCAGCTCCTCGGGGCAGGGGGCGCCCCCCATGACGCCGGCGCGCAGCGTCGACAGGTCGCGTGGGCTGCGCTCCTGCTCCTCGACCAGCAGGCGGAAGTGGGTGGGCACGCCGTAGAGCAGGTTGCAGCGCTCGCGCTGCACCAGGTCGAGCGCGCGCGGCGCGTCGAAGCGGTCGAGCAGGCAGATCGTCACCGCCGAGACGTAGGCGCCCAGCGTCCCCACCACGCAGCCGAAGCAGTGGAAGAGCGGCACGGTGAGCGCGAGCCGCTCGCCCGGCGCGTAGTCGAGCACCGTGCCGATGCCCCAGGCGTTGTTCACGAGGTTGCGATGGGTGAGCATCACCCCCTTGGGGAATCCGGTCGTGCCCGACGTGTACTGCATGTTGACGACGTCGTCGGGCTCGAGCGCGCGTTCGAGGCGCGCCACCTCCTCGGCCGGAGTCCTGGCGGCGAGGGCGAGGAAGCCCGGCCACGAGAGCGCGCGCGGCGGCGCCTCGCGGCCGAGGAAGATCTCGTGCTGCAGCGCCGGCAGCGCCGCGCGCACCCGGGCGAGGCTCTCCGGGTAGGAGCTGGTCGCCGTGCCCGCCGTGTAGAGGACGGCGCACGACTCCGACTGCTGCAGGAGGTACTCGATCTCGGGCGGCTTGAGCGCGGTGTTGGCCGTGACCAGGATCGCGCCGATGCGAGCGAGCGCGAGCTCGACGACGATCCACTCCGGGACGTTCTCGGCCCAGACCGCCACGCGGTCGTCGCGGCGCACCCCGAGCGCGAGGAAGGCGCGCGCCGCCTCGAGGGTGCGCGCCTCGAGCTCGCGGAACGACGTCCGCCACCCCCGCTCGCGATCGACCAGCGCCTCGGCGTCGGGAAAGGCGGCGACCAGCCGGCGGAGCAGCTCGCCGATCGTGCAGTCGCGCGGCCGCTCCCAGCGCTGCGCCATCGGCGGCCTCCCGCGCCCCGTCACCGCCGCGGCGCGGCGGCGAACGCGTCCGCCAGGGGCAGGTCGGCGGCCAGCACCGCCTCGAGCTGGTCGAGCAGCAGGCTCGACCAGCTCTCGAAGCGGTCGCGCTCGCCGCGGTGGAGCCCGAGCAGCTCCGCGCGCGGCACGAACCGCCCGTCCATCAGCTCGGTCTCGCGGATCGCGACTTCCGCCGCGCGGGCGTCCGCGACCGCCACCAGCCCGAAGTGCACCGCGCCGACGTCGGTGGCGTCGTCGTTGAGGAAGCCGGCGGCGTGGAGCTCGAGCCGGCCGCGCACGTCGAGCTCCTCGAGCAGCTCGCGCCGGAGCCCCTGCAGCAGCACGTCGCCGCCGGCCGGATCGGCCCCGTCGTCGACCGGGTTGATGTGCCCGCCCACGCCGACCGAGAGCTTGCCGTGCAGGCGCGCCTCGCCCTGCTTCTTCTTGCGCTCGAGCAGGAGGATCGAGTCGCCGCGGCGCACCACGACGTAGGGGATGATCTGCTTCCACGAGGAGTTCTGCTCGGCCGCGCGCCGCTCGACGAAGAAGCCGTGGCGGCGGATGCGGGCGATCCGCTCGGAGGCGGACGCGCGGTCGGCGGCGGCCGGCGCGAAGCCGTGCGGGAAGGCGAGGTCGAACAGCCGCGCGCGCTCGACGACGAGTACGAATTCCATGGCCGGAGTGTAGCCGGGCCGCGCGCCGGCGGACCGCCGCAAGACGCGGGGCGCGGCCGGTTGCGGCGCGCGCGGCGCGAGGGTCACTTGGCGAGCGGGACCGGCTTCTCGCCGGCCGGCGGGCCGGCCTGCTTCTCGCGGCTCTTCGCCGCCGCCAGCATCTCGCGGGTGAACTGCGTGGCCGGCACGGTGAGCTTCTCGAAGCGCGTGCCCTTGAAGACGTTGAACGGGTCGCTGCCCGAGCCGAGGAACGAGGGATCGTTGTCGCGGTCGGTCCTGGCGTTGTTCTCGGCCCACTGCTTGGGGCAGGTCTCGAGCAGGCAGTGCGACCTCACGTCCTTGAAGGCGGCGTACATGCGGCCCCAGATCGCCTCGAGCGGCTCCTGGTGCAGGTTCCCGAACGAGCCGTGGATGCGGTCGCAGGTCATCACGTCGCCGTCGTTGGTGACGTAGATCTTCTGCGTCCCGGCCGGGCAGCGGTCCTTCCCCGACCAGAACATGTTGTCCTCGCGCACGCGCGGGTGGGCGCGGTACTTCCAGTAGATCTCGGAGTCGAGTCCGTCGTTCTTGTACCGCATCGGGTAGTTCCAGAGGACGCTGCAGTCGTCCTCCTCGGCCATCTTCATGGCCGCCTCGATGTTCTCGCGCTCGCTGCGGATGTTCACCACCGAGAGCGTGACGCCCAGCCCGAGCGAGCGGGCGTAGCGCGCGTACTCCCGCTTGAACGACGGGAGGTAGTAGGCGCCGTAGCTCATCTGGATGGTGGAGACGCCCGCCTCCTTGAGGCGCCGGATCTTCTCTTCGCTGAGCAGCGTGGAGTTGGTGACGATCGAGACCACGACGTCCTTGGGGATGGCGTCCACGAGCTCGAAGATGTCCTTGCGGATCATCGGCTCGCCGCCGGTGACGTTCACGTGGATCGCGCCGAGCGCGCGCGCCTGGAGCATCACGTCGCGCACCATCCCGACCGGGATGTCGGGCGGCCGCTTCTGGGCGTACATCAGGTCTTCGGCGTAGCAGAACTCGCAGCGCAGGTTGCAGATCCAGGTCACCGCGAACTCGACGCTGCGCAGCACCGGCAGGCCGGCGCGCATCTTGAGCTCGGAGGCGAGGACGCGGCGCACCTGCGCCGGATTGCGCGCCGCCATTCGGAGCTGGGTGAGAGCCTTGCGGATCATGCTGGACGTGGGCCCGGGTGGGTCGCGGGGGACCGCTCGCGACGGCGAGGGGGCGGAACTATAGCACCGTCCCCCGAGGCTGCCCCGCGGAGGGACCCGTCAGCGGTCGAGCAGCTTCTTCACGGTCTCGGGCGAGGCCGCGAGGCGCAGCGCCAGCAGCCCCGACGCCCGAGTGATCCAGACCATGTTCCACGGCTCGAGCTCGGTCGTGAACTCGGGCCGGTCGCCGCTCTCGTGGTAGACGAGGGAGTAGTCGACGCGCACCTTGTCGGGGTCGCCCTTCCAGCCCCGGGAGCGGAAGCCGGCCGTCACCGCCGGCTCCTCGGCATGCCCGAAGGCGGCCGAGAAGATCGTGATCGCCGGGAGCGCGCCGGGATCGCCGCCGCGCCGCCAGCCCGGCGTGAAGACGTAGCTGTCGGTGCCGCCCAGCGCGGCGTTGCTCACGTACTCGGTCCAGAAGCCCTCCCGTCCGACGTAGTCGCCGGCCATCGCCAGGCCGAGGCGGACCAGCGGCTGGCAGAGCGGCAGGTCGTCGGGCTCGAAGTAGACGCAGTCGCGCTCGGCGCCGGTGCCGGCCTGGTCGAAGTTGACGACGGCGAGGTGGCGCGCGGCGCTGCCGTCGGCCTGGATCTTCGCGAACCACGCCTCGCTCGAATGGATCTCGCTGCCCCAGATCACGAAGCGCAGCGAGAAGGGGAGCCGCATCCCGTCGCGCTGCAAGCGGGCGAAGACGGTCGCGAGCTCGATCACCACGGCGTTTCCCGACGCGTTGTCGTCGGCGCCCGGCCCGCCCGAATCGGAGTCGCCGTGGGCGCAGAAGAGCAGGACCGGTGCGCCGGGAGCAGGTGCTGCGCGGTTCGCGCCCGCGGCCACGTCGGCCGACACGGTGAGCGGCCGTCCCGTCCCTTCGAAGACCTCCGCGGCGATCTTGAGCGTGGCCGCCCCCGCGCCGAGCCGCGCGCGCAGCCACTTCGCCTCGCGCGCCGAGGCGGTGAGCAGCGTGCCCCCGTAGCCCGGCGGCTGGTGGAGCACCGCGGAGGAGCGCTCCACGCGGCGCTCGCAGGCGACGAGGAGGACGCGCGGGGCGCGCTCCTTCCCGAGCTGGAGCGCGGTGCGCAGCTCCGACTCCTCGACGAAGAGCGCGTAGGGGGCGCCGGCGCCGCGTTCGGGCGGGTGGCGGCGCAGCTCGAGCTCGCATGCCTCGACCCCCTTGGTGTGGAGGGCGAGGCAGCCGTCCTCGAGGCGAAGTTCGCTGCCTCCCGCCGCCACGCGCGCTGAGAGCGAGAGCGGCTGGAAAGCGTGCTTCCCCGGGTCGACGGTGACGACCGGCTCGAGGCCCGCCGCACGGAACCGCTGCGCGTGGTAGCGGGCCGCCGCGTCCCCCGAGGGTGTCCCGCCCATCCGGGGCCCGAGCGCCACCAGCTCCCGCACGATCTCGAGGAGCCGCTCCTGGCTCACCGCCGCGGCGAAGTCGCCCTCGAGATCGGCACGGGCGCCCCGGGGAGCGGCCGCCGCGAGGAGGAGCAGCAGCAGGGAGCGGTGCAGGACGAGCCTCCGGTCGGGGCGGCCTGGGCGGGCGGGGAGCTTACCGGGCGGCCCCCGGAGGCGCCCGCACGGCGGGTGATCGGACCCGCGGAACCGCCTCGATCGAAGCGTGCGGGCCGGACGTATTGCGGGCTCGGAGCTTTGTCACTATTTCGTCATCCGAATCTCGCCACCCCGGGGAAGCCGAGCATGACCACCACGGGTCGATCGGGCCTCCAGGCCGCCGGAATCGTCGTTCTCGTCGGATTCGCCGGCGGCTCCAGCGACGCCCAGGTGTCGAAGCTCTTCGAGCTGACCGGATCGTCGAAGAACGATCGGTTCGGCCGTATCGCCGTCCTCGAGGACCTTGACGGCGACGGAGTTCCCGACTTCGCCGTCGGCGCACCGCGCCAGGACGCCGCCGCTGGAGCCGCCGCAGGCGCGGTCTACGTCTACTCGGGGCGAACCGCCGGATTGCTCGCGCGATGGGAGGGCGAAGCGGTGCGCGACACGCTCGGCAATTCGATCGCCGCCGTGGGGGACACCAATGGCGACGGGGTCGGCGACCTTGCCGCAGCCGCGTCGAGCTGGCTCGTCGACGGCACTCCCCAGTACGTCCGCGTCTTCTCCGGGAAGTTCATCCAGGACGGCACGCTTCCCGAAATCCTGTTCGACTTCCGCCCGTCCGACGTCGGTGACCTCGGTCTCACTCTTGCCGGAGCGGGAGACGTCGACGGCGACGGCTGCGCCGACCTCCTGATCGGGTGCGGGACCGGACTGTACGAGGCCTACGTCGTCTCGGGCCGCAGCGGCGCGGAGCTGTTCCGCGCGACGGCGTCGGGCCTCAGCGAGTTCGGCCTCACGGTCGACGGGATCGCCGACGTCGATGGCGACGGATTCGACGACTTCCTGGTGGGCTCCTACGCCGAATCGACCCCGGCGGCGTCGCAGGCCGGCGTCGTCTGGCTCTACTCGGGCGGCCCGCCGGGCACCATCGGGACGCTCCTCGGCGAGGTCCGCGGCGACGCCGCGTGGGATTGGTTCGGCATGGCGGTCCTGGCGATCGGCGACGTCGACGGCGACGCCGTCGAGGACTTCGCGGTCGGCGCTTCGGGCCAGCCCGATGCGGCCGCCTCGATCCCCGGCTACGTCCGCCTCTACTCGGGCGCGACGCGGAAGGAGCTCGCGACCTATCACGGTGACGCCGCGGGCGAGTTCTTCGGGTGGTGGATCGCCGCCGGCGACCTCGACGGCGACTCCTTGACCGATCTCGTCGTGTCGGCCCGGGTGGCCGACGACGGCCGGCGCCGCAACACCGGCCGCGTCGTCGCCTACTCGGGACGCGACGGCAGCGAGCTCTTCGAGTTCTGGGGAGCAGCCGTGGGAGACCGGATCGGCCGGCTCGACGCCAGCGGCGACTTCGATCGCGACGGCCGTGACGACCTGCTCCTCGGCGCGAGCCTCGCGACCGTCGGCGGGGCCAACGACGTCGGCGCCGTCTACCTGATCCCGGGCAGCGGCTGCCGCGCCTCCTGGGTGAACTACGGCACCGGCGTCGCGGGCACCCTGGGAGTTCCGCGGCTCGAGCCGGACGTCGTTCCTGCTCTCGGGGCCCCGATCGCGCTCACGATCGGCAACTCTTCCGGCGTCCACTCGTCCGGCGTGCTGCTGATCGGGTTCGACGACGCCTCGATCTCGACCGGGTTCGGCGGCGACGTCCTGGTCGACTGGTTCGCGCTGGTCCCGGTCTGCTTCACCTCGGGCCTGGACGCCACGCTGCAGGAGGAGGTGCCGGTCGACACGACGCTCTGCGGACTGCACCTCTATCTGCAGGCGATCGAGCTGGACGCCGGCGCGATCCGGGGCCTCTCCTTCAGCCGGGGGCTCGAACTCGTGCTCGGGGGCCGGCCCTGGTAGTGCGTTTCGGCGCGGCCCCGCCGCGCTTGACTCCTCCCCCCGGCGTCCCTAGGAAGCAGGGCGGCCACCGCCTGTCGAGCCGGAAAGGTGGTCGCTGTCGAGGAGGCTCGTTTCGCTCATCGATGGAGGAAAGTCCGGGCTCCACAGGGCAGGGTGGTGGGCAACGCCCACCGGCCGCGAGGCCAGGGAAAGCGCAACAGAGAGCAGACCGCCACGGAACGATCCTGCGCCGCCTCGCGCGGCGCGGGAACGCGCCGGGGCAAGGGTGAAACGGTGAGGTAAGAGCTCACCAGCAGGCGGGGTGACTCGCCTGGCTAGGCAAGCCCCACCCGGAGAAAGACCAAATAGGGGAGGATGACGCGGCCCGCGTCGCCAGAACTCCCGGGTAGGTCGTTCGAGGTCGCCGGCGACGGCGATCCCAGAGGAATGACCACCACCGCGTCTCGGCGGCCGGAGACGGCCGGCGCGGCGCGGAACAGAACCCGGCTTAAAGAAGACTCGACAGGCGGGGGCCGCTTTGGAGTCCGCGCGAGGCCCGGAATGGCGCACCACCGATTCAGGGGGCGTGCGGCGGCGGCGGTGATCGGGGCCGCCGCGCTGGCGGGCGGCGCCGCCGCGCAGCAGGACCCGGTCCAGCAGCTCGGCGCCGCGCTGGAGTCCAACGACTGCGACGCCGATGCCGCGGCGGTGGCGGTGCGCAACGTGGTGTCCGCCGGCGCGGTCGACGCCCTGCCGGTCCTCGTCGACGGCTTCGATCGGATGAGCGAGCTGCTCACGACCTCCGAGATCGAGACGGCGAGCAGCTCGAAGGAGGTCGAGCGGCTGAAGCAGGCGGGCGGCGACGCCGCCCTCCTCGAGGACCGGCGGGTCACCCTCGAGCGGGCGCAGCGGGCGAGTTCCCGCCAGCGACGCGTCGTCGAGGCGATCGCCGCAGGCATCCCCGCGCTGCTCGACGCGATCGCGGCGCGCAACCAGTCGGCGCCGGTGCCGCGCCTCCTGGCCGCCTACGAGGCGGCATCCAAGCGCATCTTCGAGCTCGAGCGCCGCGAGGAGGAGCAGAAGGGCAGGCTCGCGCAGCTCGCGTCCCGCCTCTTCGAGCTCGAGGGGAGCCGGGAGCCCGGCGAGGACGCCGGCACCGTCGCGCGCGAGAAGGCCGAGGCGCAGGCGCGCGTCGCGCGGCTCGCCTTCACGCTCGACTTCCATCGCACCACGCGCCGGAGCATCGCCGACGTGGCGGCGAAGCTCCTGCGCGGCGCGAAGGGAGCCGAGATCGAGCCGGCGCTCAAGCAGCTCGAGCGGCGCGTCGACGGCAGGGCGCCTGCGGACGAGCGCGTGCGCTGGATCGACCTCTACGCGAGGCTGGGCCGCGAGAGCGTCCCCGGCGAGCTCGCCGCGGTCGCCTCCGACTGCGCCCGCGCGCTCAAGAAGGGCGAGGCCGACCTCGCGAAGCTGCGCGAGCGCTACGACCGCGCCAAGGAGTCCTACTTCAAGTCGATCGAGCAGGGCGGCGGGACGGTGAGCGTCGCCTCGAAGAACGCGTTCCAGGCGCTGCAGAAGCAGATGCTCGACGCCGCCGCGCAGGCGCGCGACCTCGAGCGGCTGCGCGGGGCGGCCGCGCGCGCGGTGGGGGCCGCGGTCGCGGCGCTCGCGGCCGAGGCGCGGTCGAAGGCGACGGCGGCGCTGCTGGCCGGCGTGCGCGGCGAGAAGGATCTCGAGACGCGCTGCGCTCTGATCGAGTCGTGCTCGGATCTCGACGAGCTCGCGGTGCGCGAGGCGCTGCGCAGGCTGCTGGTCGAGGACAGGGAGGTGAAGGCGCGGATCGCGGCGCTCGAGGCGCTGGTGGCGCTGCGCGACGGCGACGCCATGGAGATCGTGCGGGCGCGCCTGCTCGCCCACGAGAACTGGAGGGTGCGGGCGGCCGCCGTCTCGGCGCTGGCGCGCGTCCCGCAGAAGGCGTCGATCCCGGCGCTCATCGCGGCGCTCGAGGCGGAGTCGGGGCGCGTGCGCGAGGACATCACGCAGGCGCTGCAGCAGCTCACCGGCCAGCGCTTCGCGCTCAGCGCGCCGGTCTGGAAGAAGTGGTGGGACGGGAGCCGGGACGCCTTCGACCTCGACGCCGTGGATCACAGGCCGGTCCACGCGGTGGCCGCGTTCGACCCGGCCGCCGAGGGCAAGGTGACCTTCTACGGCATCCGCTCGGCGTCGAGGAACGTCTGCTTCGTCCTCGACGTGAGCAAGAGCATGTACGACCCGGTGAGCGGGCGGAACGACCGCCGCAAGATCGACGTCGCCCGCGAGCAGCTCAAGCAGGCGATCGCCGGGCTCGCCGACGGCGACCAGGTCATGATCGTCACCTTCGCCGGCTCGGCCGCGCGCTGGCAGCCGAAGATGACGACGGTCACCACGGCGGTGAAGCAGAAGCTCAACGACTGGATCGACCAGAAGATCGAGCTCGGGCTCGGCACCAACATCCACGACGGGATGAAGGAGGCGCTCACGGTCGCCGGCCTGGGCGCGCGCGACGCCGCCTACGAGTCGGCGATCGACACCATCTTCTTCCTCTCCGACGGCGACGCCACCGTGGGCGAGGTGATCGACCCGCTCGAGCTGCGCCGTCTCATCCGCGAGTGGAACCGGCTCTCGCGCATCCGCATCCACACGATCGGCGTGGGCGAGGAGCCCAACGTCGCGCTGCTCTACGGCATCGCCGAGGACTCGGGCGGCCAGTTCCAGAAGCGGTAGCGCCGGCCCCCGCGTCACTCCCGCTTCTTCGCGTCGATCCAGGCGCGCAGGATCAGCATGGCGGCGGTGCCGTCGAGGCGCGACCTGCGCCGAGCGTGGCGGTGGCCCGCCTCCTTGAGCAGCGCGTGGGCGCCGCGCGTGGTGAGCCGCTCGTCGACCTCATCGACCGGCAGGCCGAGGCGTTCGCGCAGCACCGCGGCGAAGAGGCGCACCTCGCCCGCCGCGCGCCCCTCGGCGCCGTCGAGCTGGATGGGCACGCCGATCACGATCCCGCCCACCGCCTCCTCGCGGCAGCGTCGCGCGATGGCGTCGAGGTCGGCCTCGAGCGTCGTGCTCTCGAGCCGCGGCAGCGCGCGCGTCGTGATCCCGAGCGCGTCGCACACCGCCAGCCCGATGCGGCGGCGGCCGTAGTCGATCGCGAGGCGCCGGCCGGGCGCGCTCACGGCCCGGGCGCGCGCCGGTAGAGGCGCGCCTCGTAGCGGCGC
>Ga0187893_10003770_pt1 | contig 29963 bp, 28 predicted proteins | sample MA1701074metaG_FD_139574 | JGI IMG/M metagenome (GOLD analysis project Ga0187893, IMG submission 139574) | White microbial mat communities from a basaltic lava cave in the Kipuka Kanohina Cave System on the Island of Hawaii, USA - MA170107-4 metaG ...
GGCGAGTTCGTCACCGTCACCACCGACGAGCGCGGCGTCGCGACGATCCGGCTGGACCGGCCACCGGTGAACGCGCTGAACCGCCAGATCTGGCGCGAGCTGGGTGAGGCGGCGGCGACCTGCACGGATGACGACGCGGTCGGCGCGGTCGTGATCTGGGGAGGCCCGAAGGTCTTCGCCGCGGGAGCGGACATCAAAGAGATGGCCGGTATGGCGTTCCAAGAGCTGTTCGCGCACGGCGAGCAGCTACAGGAGTCGCTGAAGGCGCTCGCCCGCATCCCCAAGGTCGTGATCGCGGCGGTCAACGGCTACGCCTTGGGGGGTGGCTGTGAGCTGTCGCTCACCGCGGATTTCCGCTTCGCCGCCGAGGACGCGACGTTCGGCCAGCCCGAGATCAAGCTTGGGATCATCCCAGGCGCCGGTGGCACCCAGCGGTTGCCGCGGATCGTCGGCGTGCAGAAGGCCAAGGAGATGGTCTACTCGGGCGACGTTCTCGGCGCCCAGGACGCCCTCGCGATCGGGCTCGCCGATCGGGTGTTCCCGCCTGGCGAGGTCTATGACGAAGCGATTGAGGCCGCTCGTGGCTACGCCAGTGGTCCCTACGCGCTGCGGATGGCGAAGAAGGCGATCGACGAGGGTGTCGAGATGGACCTCGACAGCGCCCTGCGTCTGGAGACGACGCTGTTCGCCGCGACGTTCGCGACCGAAGACCGGAACATCGGGATGCGCGCATTCCTTGACAAGACCAAGCCCGAGTTCCAGCGTCGCTCGTAGCCCGTCGCGAGTAGAGTGACCGGTCGGTAACGGCGAGCGAAGGAGCGCCCCGTTGAGGATCATCTGCCCCGTGAAGCGTGTGCCGGACACGGCCGCGGAGAAACAGGTCAACGCCGATCACACTGTGGACCGCGAGTCCACGGAGGCGGTGCTCAACGCGAACGACGAGTGGGCGATCGAAGAGGCGGTGCGGATCAAGGAGCGGATCGGCGCCGAGGTCGTGGTCCTCTGTATGGGGCCGCAGCCTGCTCAGACCACGGTCCGCAAGGCGCTGTCGTACGGGCTGGACGCCGCGATCCAGGTGATCGACCCCGCGCTGCACGGCTCGGATGCCGCGGCAACGGCGCGGGTACTGGCCGCCGCGCTCGCGAACGAGGAGTTCGACCTCATCATCATGGGCAACCAATCTTCGGACGCCCGCACGATGCTCGTCCCGGCGATGCTGGCCGAGTTCTTGGACCTTCCGGCCTTGACGTACTGCAAGAAGCTCGACATCGAGGGCGACACGTTGACCGCGCAGCGCGAGATGTCGACGGGCCACCAGGTCGTCCGGGCGAAGATGCCAGCGGTCGTGAGCGTCGTCGAGGCGATCAACGAGCCCCGCTACCCCTCGTTCAAGGGGATCATGGCGGCGAAGAAGAAGCCGTTGGCCACCCACGACCTCGCCGAGCTGGGGATCAGCGCGGGCGACGTCGGCCTTGACGGCTCGTGGACGCAGGTGCTCGACATCGCGAAGCGACCGCCGAAGGAAGCCGGCAAGAAGGTGGAGGACGACGGGTCGGGCACCGTCGGAGCGCAAGCGCTTGTGGACTTTCTCGCCGATCAGAAGCTGATATAGGAGTAGTGGACATGCCGCCGATCCTTGTCCTGGTTGACCACGACAAAGGCGTGCCGAGGAAGGTGACGAACCAGATCCTCACGGCCGCGCGAACCGTGGGGGACGGAACCGTCAGCGCGGCTGTGTTCGGGGCCGGCGCGCTCCAGGCCGCCGAGCGGCTCGGCGCGTTCGGCGCCCAGACCGCCTATGTGTGGGACTCGAAGGACGTCGAGGCGTACGCGACCGAGCCCGCCTCGGCGGCGTTGGGCGTCGCGATCGAGCGGTCCGGCGCGGACATCGTGCTCTACCCGTCGGACCCGTTCCTCACCGACGTGGTCGCGCGTACCGCCGTGCGCCGGGGAGGAGGAGTGATTACTGACGCGGTGGACCTCGAGATGGACGGCGACCGGATGGTGGCCACGAAGGCCATCTTCGGAGGCGACATGGCGTCCAAGTGCCAGGTCCGTGGCGACCGGACGCAGTTCATCGGTGTGAAGGCAAACGCCTTTACCTCCGAGGAGACCGGAGGAGGTGCCGCGGAGGTCGTCGAGCTCGACGTCACCCTCTCCGATCGCGAGAAGCGCGTGGAGATCGTCGACACCGTCGAGCAATCCGCCGGCCGGCCCGAGATGACCGAGGCGTCGATCATCTGCGCCGGCGGGCGCGGCCTCGGCGAGGAGGAAGGCTTCCGCCTGATCGAAGAGCTCGCGGACGCGCTCGGCGCGGCGGTGGGCGCCTCCCGCGCCGCGACGGACGCCGGCTGGTACCCGCACCAGTACCAGATCGGCCAGACCGGCAAGACCGTCTCACCCCAGCTCTACATCGGCTCGGGCATCTCCGGCGCCATCCAGCACCGCGCCGGCATGCAGACCTCTCAGCTCATCGTCGCGATCAACAAGGATGCCGAGGCCCCGATCTTCTCGATCGCCGACCTCGGCATCGTCGGCGACCTCTACAAGGTCATCCCACCCCTGATCGAGCAGGTCAAAGCCCGTAAGGGCTAGCACGGCTCAATCCACCTGGATCTCCGGTGGGCACAGGCGGAGGCCGGGCACTCGGCCGAAGTGCCGCACGTTTCGGGTAGCCAGCGGGAGATCCCGCCGGAGGCATATGCCCGCGATCAGGCAGTCGAGAAGGCCGATGCTCTCTCCGCTCGCCAGAAGCTGCGAGAACAGCGCCCCAGCCATGAGCGCCTCGCGAGCATCGAGTGGCAGGGTGCGCCGGATCAGCAACCGGTAGATGTCACGCTGCTGCGCCGTGAAGTCCCGCCCGATACGCAGCTCGAACGCGGTTACCGCGGTAAACGGTAACCGGCGTTCTTGCAAGAGGCGCCGTCGCCGTTCCCTCGCCACCGCCGCGGAGGAAATCGATCGCGAGGTCGGTGTCGGCGATTACCAGGTCCCGTGCCACGGCGCCTCACGTGCCTCGGCGATGCGGCGTTCCATCTCGTGCGCCTCTTCGTCTGACAGGCAGCCTTCAAGCGCAAGTACCTCGTCGAGGTCGTCCTGCTCCTCCAGGTACATATCGATCGCCTCACGCAGCAAGGCCGAGAACCCACGCAAACCTCGCTGGGCAGCCAAAGCGGTGAACCGCACTCGCTGCTCGTCGGTGATCTCCACCGTGGTGCGCATTCCTGCACTCTCGTATGCAAACGCTCTTGATGGCGCTCTGCACGACGAAGAGCGATCCTTGGGGGTGTAGGCCGGCCCAGGAGGGGAGCCGAGCCGTCCTGCCCGACTGCAATCAGCTCCTCGGGGAAGCCGTCATGTTGACTTCGCTCGGCTGGTTCCTTGTCCGCCGTCGGGTCGTGGTGTGCGCCGCGGCGGTCGTGGCGCTGGTGGTGTGCGGCGCCTTGGGCAGTGGGGTCGCCCAGAAGCTGACCAGCGGTGGCTTGCTGGACCCGGGCGCGGAGTCCAGCCGCGCCGCCGAGGCGCTCGGGCGCGACTTCGGCCAGGAGGAGCGCAACCTGCTGCTGCTCGTCACCGCCCAGGAAGGGGTCGACGACCCCGCGGTGGCGCGGGCCGGCCGGGCGTTGACGAGGGAGCTGGCCGCCGAGGCGGGGGTCGTGGACGTGGAGTCCTATTGGACGTTGCGGGCACCGACGCTGGCGTCGACCGACGGGACACAGGCGTTGGTCGTGGGCCGGATACTCGGCGACGAGGACGAGGTCGGCCGCCGGGTTGAGCGGCTGGCCGCCGCCTACACTCGCAGCGACGATCTGCTCCGCGTCGCGGTCGGCGGGCCGGCCGAGGTCTTCCGGCAGGTCCTAGAGACGTCCGAGTCCGACCTCGTGCGGGCGGAGGCGATCGCGTTCCCGATCACGCTGGCCCTGCTGCTCCTGGTATTCGGCTCGGTCGTCGCGGCGCTGCTGCCACTCGCGGTCGGGGGGCTCGCGGTCGTCGGCACGTTCGCGCTGCTCGCTCTGCTGACCGGCGTGACCGACGTGTCGATCTATGCGCTCAACCTCACGACCGGGTTGAGCCTGGGGTTGGCCATCGACTACAGCTTGTTCGTCGTCAGCCGGTTCCGCGAGGAGCTGGCCGCCGGCGCGGACGTCGGGAACGCGGTGGTGACCACGGTGCGGACCGCGGGCAAGACGGTGGCGTTCAGCAGCGCGACGGTCGCGATCTCGCTGTCGGCGCTGCTGATCTTCCCGCAGGCGTTCATGCGCTCGTTCGCCTACGTCGGCATCGCGGTGACCGGCATTGCCCTCCTCGGCGCGCTCGTGGTCCTGCCCGCGCTGCTGGCCGTCCTGGGCCGGCGGGTGGACAGCCTGCGCATCGGCCGCCAGCGCGCGGTCGTGGCCGGTCAGGGCCGCTGGCACCGCATCGCCGTCGTGGTGATGCGCCGCCCGGTCCCGATCGCGACGGCGGTCGTCGCGTTGCTGGTCTTGCTGGGCCTGCCGTTCTTGGGCGTGGAGTTCGGCGGCACCGACGACCGGGTGTTGCCGGCGGGCAACCCGGCGCGCCTGGTCGCCGAGGACCTGCGTGAGAACTTCGCCGGCCAAGAGTTCTCGGCCGCGACCGTCGTCGTGCCCGGCGACGAGGACCTGGCGATCGATTCCCGCCGTGAGCTCAACTCCTACGCCGCCGAGCTTTCGGCGGTGGACGGGGTGCAGCGGGTGGACGCGGCCACCGGCTTCTACATCGACGGGACGCGTGTCGCCCCCGCGGGCCCGATCGCGGAGCGTTTCGCGAGCCAGGCGGGTACGTGGCTGTCGGTCGTGCCAGCCGTCGAGCCGATATCCCCGGCGGGGGCGGCTATGGTCGCCGACCTGCGCGCGGTCGACGCGCCGTTCGGCGACGTGCTCGTCGGCGGGTCCTCCGCCGTGTTCGTGGACGCCCGCGAGTCGCTGTTAGCGCGTGTGCCCGCCGCGGTGGGCATCATCGCGGCGGTCACGTTCCTCTTGCTGTTCTTGATGTTCGGGTCGCTGCTCGTGCCAACCAAGGCGCTGGTGCTGAACCTGCTGAGCTTGACGGCGATGTTCGGCGCGATGGTGTGGGTGTTCCAGGACGGGCACCTGTCCGGTCTGCTCGGGTTCACTCCGACCGGCACGCTGGATCTGACCATCCCGATCTTGATGTTCTGCATGGCCTTCGGGCTGTCGATGGACTATGAGGTGTTCTTGCTGTCCCGCATGAAGGAGGAGCACGACCGTCACGGGGACAACGCCGCCGCGGTGGCGATGGGGTTGGAGAAGACCGGCGGGATCGTGACGGCCGCCGCGGCGCTCCTCGCGGCGGTCCTGCTCACGTTCGCGACCTCGGGCATCACCCTGGTCAAGCTGTTCACGATCGGGCTGGCGCTCGCCGTGGTCATGGACGCCACGCTGGTGCGGATGTGCCTGGTCCCGGCGTTCATGAAGCTGGCCGGCGAGGCGAACTGGTGGCTGCCCCGCCCCCTCCGCCGGATCTACGACCGCTTTGGGATCAGCGATACCGTCGAGCCCGCACGCCCCGGTGTGACGTAGCGGTCGCGCCGGATCTAGGGAGGCGCCATGGATGTCTACAACCCGCTCACCTTGGCCGGCTACGACTGGTACGTGCTGGGTTTCTCCAACGCTCGGGTCTGGCGTTGCCCGACGCCGCTGCTCTTACGGCACTACGACGAGCACGTCTCGGCGGCCCATCTGGACGTGGGCGTGGGCACCGGCTACTTCCTCGACAAGTGCCGCTTCCCAGTCAGCACGCCAACGATTGTGCTGATGGACCTGAACCCGTACCCGCTGCACGTGGCGGCCCGACGGATCCAGCGGTACCGCCCGCGGACATTGCGAGCGAACATCCTCGAGCCGATCCGGTGGGACGGCCCGAGGTTCGACTCGATTGCCATGAACTACGTGCTGCACTGCCTCCCAGGCACGATCGTGGAGAAAGCGGTCGCGTTCGCGCACCTCACGCCGCTGCTGAACGATGGTTGCCCGCTGTTCGGCAGCACGATCCTGCACGGCGGCGTGCGGCAGACTCGCGGCTCTCGGCGGGTCATGGCGCTGTACAACGCCATCGGCGTCTTCGGCAACTCGGACGACACCCTCGACGGGCTGGACCGGGCGCTCGCCGAGCACTTCAGCCGGCACGAGCTGACCACCTCCGGCAGCGTGGCCCTGTTCACCGCCTGGAAGTGAGCGCGAGGGTCATGTGCCGGATCGTCTCGCCACCTCCGAACGCGGTAGCGTCTCTGTCGATGCAGATCTATCTTGACCATGCGGCGACCACGCCGATCGACCCGGGTGTGCTTGGGGCGATGCGGCCGTACCTGGAGCGGGAGTACGGGAACGCGTCGTCGATGCACGGGTGGGGTCGGGCGGCGCGGGCGGCGGTGGAGTCGGCGAGGGAGCAGGTTGCGGAGGCGCTTGGGGTGACGCCCTTGGAGGTGCTGTTCACCTCGGGAGGCACCGAGTCGGACAACCAGGCGGTCAAGGGCATCGCGTGGGCGGGGCGGGAAGCCGGCCGGGGCAACCACCTGGTCACGACGGCGATCGAGCATCATGCGGTGGTCGAGTCGTGCGAGTGGCTCGCCGAGCACGCGGGGTTCGCGCTTGACGTCGTGCCGCCGGAGCCCGACGGTGTGGTCGATCCTGAGCGGCTTCTCGCCGCCGTCCGGCCCGACACCGTGCTCGTGAGCGTGATCTGCGCGAACAACGAGCTGGGCACGGTCCAGCCGCTCGACGTGATCGGTCCCGCGCTGCGCGACCGGGGCGTGCCGCTCCATACGGACGCGGTGCAGGCGTTCGGGCGGTGGCCGCTGGACTTGGACGGCTGGGGCGCCGGCGCGCTCGCGCTGTCCGCGCACAAGTTCAATGGCCCCAAGGGTGTGGGCGTGCTCATGCTGCGCCGGGACCTGCCTGCCCAGCCAGTCCTGCACGGCGGGCTGCAGGAGCGCGGGGTGCGTTCTGGGACCCTGAACACGGCGGGGATCGTGGGGTGTGGGGCGGCGGCGCAGCTCACCGTGCGGACGATGGGGGATGAGATCCCACGGCTGCGCGTGTTGCGTGACCTGCTGCTTGGCGGGCTCACGTCGGTCGGGGGTGTCACGCTGAATGGCTCGGCGACCGTGAGGCTGCCGCACAATGCGCACGTCGCTGTCGAGGGGTGTGACGCGGAGGCGCTGCTCGTGGCGTTGGACGCGGCCGGTGTGGCGGTCTCGACCGGCTCCGCGTGCCAGTCCGGGGCGGCGGAGCCGAGCCACGTCTTGGAGGCGATCGGCGCGCCGCTCGACCGTGCGCACCTGCGGTTCACGTGCGGTCGTACGACGACCGAGGCCGAGGTCGAGGCCGCGGCCGCCGCGTTCACGGACTGCGTGAAACGGCTGCGCGACGCTGGCGGCGGGTTCTTGGGCTAGCGATGAGAGTCCTCGTTGCGATGTCCGGGGGCGTGGACTCGTCGATGGCGGCGGCCTTGCTGGTCGAGGCCGGCCATGACGTGACCGGTGTGCACCTGAAGATGGCGGACACGCCTTCCGGCCTACCCGGCGGGGGTGAGGGCGACCGCGTCAGCGGTCGCCGGGGGGCGGGGATAGGAAAGGGCTGTTGCACGCTCGACGACGCGCGTGACGCGCGGCGGGTGGCCGACCGGCTGGGTATCCGCTTCTACGTTTGGGACCTGTCGGCGCCGTTCCGCGAGCGGGTGGTCGACGACTTCGTCGCCGAGTACGCGGCGGGGCGGACCCCGAACCCATGCCTGCGCTGCAATGAGCGCGTGAAGTACACCGCGCTGCTCGCGCGCGCCCGAGCCGTCGGCTTCGACGGCCTCGCGACCGGGCACCACGTGCGGCTGCGGCGCGATGGTGGGTTCACGTTGCGCCGCGCGACCGATGAGGCCAAGGATCAGACCTACGTGCTGTACATGGCCAGCCAGGACCAGCTCGCGCACACCTTGTGGCCGGTGGGGGAGCACCTCAAGGCCGAGCTGCGGGGCATGGCCGCCGACCGCGGGCTCGTCACGGCGGGCAAGCCGGACAGCTACGACATCTGCTTCATCCCCTCGGGTGACCTGGGCGGGTTCCTCCGGCCGCGCCTCGGGGTGCGTGAGGGCACCTTCGTCGGCCCCGGCGGCGAGGTCGTCGGCCGCCACGATGGCGCGTACCGGTTCACCGTGGGGCAGCGGCGAGGGTTAGGCCTGGCCGGGTTCGGCGAGCCGCTCTACGTCACCGCGATCGAGGGGGAGCAGGTGCACGTCGGCCCGCTCGGCGCGCTCGACACGCGGGTGGTCGAGGCCGACCGCGCCTCTTGGGTCGCCGGCCATCCCCCCGACCAGCGCGCGACGCTGACCGCGCAGGTCCGCTACCGGGCGCAGCCGCTTGGGTGCGAGCTGGACGACCTGGGCGCCGGCCGCATCCGGGTCACGTTCACCGCGCGGTGCCCGTCGGGCGTCGCGCCGGGCCAGGCGGTGGTGCTGTACGAGGGAGAGGTGTGCCTGGGCGGAGCCACGATCGTCCGGGCGAGGTGATGTGTGCTGGATCCACGCCATATATGGCGTGGATCCAGCACACAACCTACCGCCGGTGCTCCCTCCGGAGGTCGTCCAGCCACTGGGCCCATTCCTCGTCGTCGATCGGGCGCTTGCGGATCACCAGCGCCGGGCTCTCGGATACGAGCCATGCGAACACCGCGACGAACAAGAAGACAAGCATCACCTGCCACATCCTGGGCCTCCTCGCTCGAGGTTGTGAGGGCTTCCGGCGCATGTGCCGGAGCCGTCACCGCTGCCACGTAGTCCTTGACGTAGGTCCTGGGCCGTCCCAAAAACCAGTGCGGTGAGGTCCCCGCCCGCCCGGGGGTGCTCCGACCCTCTCCCGTTGGCGGGACCTTCGCTCGGGGCCGAGCTTCGCGTACGCGGGTCGTGACTAGACTCGTCCGTATGGCCGACGATGCGACGCGCAGGCGAGTCGACGAGTTGCGTGTCCTGATTGAGCAGCACCGCTACCGCTATTACGTGTTGTCGGACCCGACCGCCACAGATGCCGAGTTCGACGAGCTTTTCCGGGAACTAGTGGATCTCGAAGCCCGTTATCCCGAATTGGACGATTCCGATTCTCCTACACATAAGGTCGGCGCATCACCCTCCCCCGCCTTTCGCCCCGTCCCGCATCGATTGCCGATGCGTTCACTCGACAACGCGTTCAACGAGGTCGAACTGCGTGCGTGGGGCGAGCGCGTGGCGCGCGGGCTCGACGGTGCCCCTGGAGAGTTCACATGCGAGCTGAAGGTGGACGGGGTCGCGATCGAGCTGTCCTATGTGAAGGGCCGGCTGGACCAGGCGGTGACCCGTGGTGATGGGCGGACTGGCGAAGACGTCACCCCGAACGTCCGAACTATCACAAACATCCCTTTACGTCTTGAGTTGCCCGATCCGCCCGCGCTGTTGGAGGCACGCGGTGAGGTTTATTACCCAATTGCTGAGTTTGATGCGATGAACGAAGCGCGTGAGGAGGCGGGACTGGCACGGTTCGCCAACCCTCGCAACGCCGCCTCGGGAGCGCTGCGCCAGAAGGACCCGGAGATCACCCGGTCGAGACCATTGAGGGTCGTCTGCCACGGCATGGGCGCGCTCGACGGGGTCGACGTCTCCAGCCACAGCGCGTTCCTCCAGCTGATCGCGCGTGCCGGTCTCCCGGTCACCGAGCAGACGCGCACGGTGGACAGCCTCGGCGAGGTGTGGGCCTTCATCGAAGCGTGGCGAGGGCGCCGCCACGACCCGCCTTTCGAGATCGACGGCGTCGTGGTCAAGGTCGACGCGCTCGCGCACCAGCGCCAGCTCGGGTTCACCTCGTCCGCTCCCCGCTGGGCGATCGCCTTCAAGTACCCACCAGAGGAGCGGGAGACCCTCCTGCTGGACATCCAGGTCAACGTTGGGCGTACCGGCAAGGTCACGCCGTTCGCCGTGCTCTCCCCGGTGCTCGTCGCGGGATCGACGATCGCGCTCGCGACCTTGCACAACCAGGATCAGGCGCGGCTCAAGGACGTCCGCCCGGGCGACACCGTGATCGTCCGCAAAGCCGGCGACGTGATCCCCGAGGTGGTGGGACCGGTCGTCGAGAAGCGGCCCGCCGGCGTGGAGGCCTCTGGCCCATGGAAGATGCCGGTGGCGTGCCCGTTCTGCGGGTCGGCCTTCCAACGGTTGGAGGGTGAGGCCGCTACCTACTGCACGAACGTGGACTGCCCGAGCCGGCTCCGAGAGTCGCTGTACCACTTCGCGAGCCGCGGGGCGATGGACATCGAGGGGCTAGGGTACGAGACGGCACGGGCCCTGCTCGACAATGGCCTGGTGACGGACCTCGCGGACCTCTACCGCCTGAGCCCGGAGAACCTGCTGGGGCTGGAGGGGTTCGCTGCGAAGAAGGTTGACGCACTGCTCGCCGGTATCGAGGCGTCCAAGGCTCAGCCGTTCGAGCGGCTGCTGGTCGGCCTCAACATCCTGCACGTCGGCGGAACCGTCGCCCGCCAGCTTGCCCGCCACTTCGGCGATCTTCGCGATCTGCGGGCAGCGGGCGCGGGCGAGATCGCCGCGGCGCCCGGCGCTGGCCCGATCATTGCGAGCTCGGTCCGCGCGTTCTTCGACAACCCCCGCAACGCAGCACTCGTCGACAAGCTCGTCGCCCTCGGCGTACGCACCGACACGGACACGCCTCGTGTGGCCCCGACGTTGCGCGGTTGGACGGTCGTGCTGACGGGTGGGCTGGAGGGCTTCACGCGCGACGAGGCGAAGCAGGCGGTCCTGGACCGTGGCGGCAAGGTCACCTCCAGCGTCTCGCGGAAGACCAGCGTCGTCGTGGTGGGTGCCGATCCTGGAAGCAAGGCGGACAAGGCCGTCGAGCTTGGCGTGCCGGTGATCGACGAGGCCGGCTTCGTCTCCCTCTTGGCGACCGGCGAGGTAAGAGATTGAACCCCGAAGAGCGCGAACGGATCGATCAGGAGCTGGCAGCGGCGCGGGCGGAGGTCCGGCGGCTCGAGAAGGTCACGCGAGACCTGGAGACCGCCCGGCAGACGCTACGGGCGGAACGGGCAAAGATCGACACGCTCGCCCGCCGGCTTCAGAAGGAGGAGCGGGACGTCACGCGGCTGGAGGGCGGCCGGTTGCGGGCCTGGCTCCTGGACCTGGCCGGCACCCCGGGCCGGCGTTGGCGTGAGAAGGAGCGCCGTGAGGCCGCCGCGGCCAAGTTCCAACGCGACGCCGCGGTGCAAGTGACGGTCCGCCTCTCTGAGGAGGTCGCGCGCCTTGAGGCTGAGCGATCCGCGATCGGCGATCCCGAGGCTCGCCTGGGCGCGGCCCTCGACGCGAAGGAGCGGCTGCTCGTCAGGGTGGAGGACCCGATCGGGCGCCAGCTTGTCGAGGTCGCGAACCGCCGCGCCAACGCCGAGGCCGATCTTCAAGAGATCGCCGAGGCCATCGACGCCGGGTACGAGGTAGCCCGTGACCTCGGCGAGCTCGCCACCGCGCTCCGGTACGCGGGCACTGTGGGGGCGGTGGACCTGCTCGGTGGCGGGCTGTTCATCACGATGGTCAAGCACGGGTACATCGACGACGCTCGCCTGATCGCCGCGGTGATGCAGGACAAGCTCCACCGCTTCGACCGTGAGCTGGCGGACGTCGCGACCGGCACGGTGCCGATCGGTCAGGTCGACATGGGCGCCATCGTCCACTTTGCGGACTTCTTCCTGGACAATCTCATCTTCGACTGGATCGCCCAGTCCAAGATCCACAAGGCCCGCCAGACGGTCGACGACACCCTCGCCTACGTCGAGCAGATGATCCACTGGCTCGAGGGCCGCCGCACCCAAGCCGACGTCGACCTCCGCACCGCCATCGACGCCCGCGCCGCCCTGCTCCGCGAGCTGTAGCCCCGGCTTCCAACCGGAGGCAGCCTCGGGTGGTAGCGTGCCTCCCATGTCATTGAGTACTGAGCAGGTGCGCCATGTCGCGCGGTTGGCGCGGTTGGCGTTGGAGGATGAGGAGGTCGAGGCGCTGCGGTCGCAGCTGTCCGACATCCTGGCGTATGCGGAGAAGGTCGGGGAGGTGGCGGCGTCCGACGTGCCGCCCACGGGCCATGCGTACCCGCTGCGGAACGTCTGGCGTTCCGACGAGCCCCGGCCGTCGTTGCCGGCGGAGCTGGCGATCTCCACGGCGCCCGAGGCCGAGGACGGCCGCTTTCAGGTGCCGCGGATCGTGGGGGCGGAGTCGTGAGCCTCATCACCAAGACCGCCGCCGAGCTGCGCGACCTGATCGGCCGCGGCGAGGTGAGCGCCGCCGAGACGGTGCGAGCGCATCTCGATCGGATCCACGCCACGGACGCCCGGGTCCACGCGTTCCTGCGGACGACGGACGAGACCGCGCTTGCGCACGCCGCGGACGTCGACCGGCGCATCGCCGCGGGCGAGCCGGTCGGGCAGCTGGCCGGGGTCCCGCTCGCGCTGAAGGACATCCTGTGCACGAAGGGGGTCGAGACGACCTGCGCGTCGCGGATCCTCGAATGTTACCGGCCACCGTACGACGCCACGGTGGTCTCCAAGCTTCGTGAGGCGGACGCGATCGTGGTCGGCAAGACGAACCTCGACGAGTTCGCGATGGGGTCGTCCACGGAGAACTCGGCGTTCGGCCCGACGCGGAATCCGTGGGACCTCGGGCGCGTGCCGGGCGGGTCGTCGGGCGGGTCCGCCGCGGCCGTAGCGTCGTATGGCGCGCCGCTCGCGATCGGCACGGACACGGGCGGGTCTATCCGCCAACCGGCCGCCCTTTGCGGGTTGGTCGGGATGAAGCCGACGTACGGGCTGGTCAGCCGATTCGGGTTGGTCGCGTTCGCGTCCTCGCTGGACCAGGTCGGGCCGATCGCCCGGTCGGTCGGGGACGCGGCGCTGCTGTTCGAGGCGATCGCCGGCCACGACCCGATAGACTCCACGTCGATCCCCGTCGAGGCGCCCGATGTGCGGACCAGCCTCGAGCAGGGCGTCGAGGGCCTGCGCGTGGGGCTCGTGCGCGAGTTCACCTCCGGCGAGGGTCTCGAGGATGGTGTGGCGACGCGGGTGAACGAGGCGATCGGGCGGCTGGGCAAGCTCGGCGCCGACATCGTCGAGGTGAGCCTGCCTCACGCCCCGTACGCGGTCAACGCCTACTACCTGATCGCGCCCAGCGAGTGCTCGTCGAACCTCTCCCGCTACGACGGCGTCCGGTACGGCCTGCGCCGCCCAGGCGAGACGGCCGAGGAGATGATGGCGCGGACCCGAGGCGAGGGCTTCGGCCCCGAGGTGAAGCGCCGGGTCATGGTCGGCACCTACGCGCTGTCCGCTGGCTACTACGACGCCTACTACGCCCAGGCACAGCGCGTGCGGACCCTGATCATTCGCGACTTCGACGCCGCCTACCAGCAGTGCGACGTCCTGGTCAGCCCGACCTCGCCGACCACCGCGTTCGCGCTGGGGGAGAAGGTCGCCGACCCGCTCGCCATGTACCTGAACGACGTGTTCACGATCCCGTCGAACCTCGCCGGCGCTCCCGCGCTGTCGCTCCCGGTCGGGCTGGACGACGCGGGCCTCCCCGTGGGGTTGCAGATCATGGCGCCGGTCCTCGGCGAAGCGGTCCTGTTCCGGGTCGCCCGCGCCGTCGAGGCCGAGACCGCCTTCGACCCCGTCCCCCGCGGCCCAGTCGCAGTGGAGGTGCCTCGATGACGACGCTTGAGCAGGCCACCCGTTACGAGCCCGTGATCGGGCTCGAGGTCCACGTCGAGCTGGGCACGCGCACGAAGATGTTCTGCGGCTGCGCGACCGACTTCGGCGGTGAGCCGAACACGCGGACGTGCCCGGTCTGCCTGGGCCAGCCGGGATCCCTCCCCGTCGTCAACGCCCGCGCGGTGGAGTACGCGATCTCCCTCGGCCTCGCGCTGGGGTGTGAGATCTCGCCGTGGAGCCAGTTCCACCGGAAGAACTACTTCTATCCGGACATGCCGAAGAACTACCAGATCTCGCAGTACGACGTGCCGATCTGCCTCGGCGGCCACCTCGACGTCGAGACCGAGGGCGGCGTCCGGCGCGTGGGGATCACGCGTGTGCACATGGAGGAAGACACCGGCAAGTCGCTGCACGTCGGGACGTCCGGGCGGATCCACGGCGCCGACTACTCGCTCGTCGACTACAACCGCGCGGGCATCCCCCTTCTAGAGGTCGTCTCCGAGCCCGACATCCGCAGCGCCGCCGAGGCGCGCGCGTACCTGACGGAGCTGCAGGCGATCGTGCTCGCGCTCGGGATCAGCGACGCGAAGCTGGAGGAGGGCTCGATGCGGTGCGACGCGAACATCAGCGTCCGCCCCGTCGGGCACACGGTGTTCGGCACACGCGTCGAGGTCAAGAACATGAACTCGGTGCGGTCGCTCGGCCGTGCCGTCGAGTACGAGATCGCCCGCCAGACCGCGCAGCTGCGCGACGGGCAGCCGGTGGTCCAGGAGACCCGCCACTGGGACGAGACCGCCGGTCGCACGTCGACCTTGCGGGTCAAGGAGACCACCGAGGACTACCGGTACTTCCCCGACCCCGATCTCGTGGGCTTGGAGCCCGATCGCGCGTGGGTCGACCAGCTGCGCGACGGGCTTCCGGAGCTCCCCGCGGCCGCCCGCCAGCGCCTGGCCGACGCCTACGGCCTAGAGGCTGGCCAGGTCGCCTTGCTGTACGCGAGCGGCCTCGCCGGGCTTCTGGAGGACGCGGTCGCCGCGGGGGCTCCCGCCGGGCAGGCGGCGAACTGGCTGGCGAACGAGGTCACGTCGTGGCGCAACGAGCACGGGACCGCCCCGATCACGGGAGCTCAGCTCGCCGAGCTGATCGCCCTGGTCACGGACGGCACGCTGTCGACGAAGCTCGCCCGCCATGTGCTCACCGACGTGCTCGCCGGCGATGGTGACCCTGGCGAGATCGCGGAGCGCCGCGGGTTCCGCCAGATCTCGGACGAGGGCGAGCTGGGCCGGATCATCGACCAGGTCATCGCCGAGCAGGCCGCCGCCGCGCAGCGCGTCCGCGACGGCAACCCAAAGGCCATCGGCGCGCTCGTCGGCGCCGTGATGCGCACCTCCCAGGGCAAGGCCAACCCGGCCCTGGTGAACCGCCTTCTGAGCGAACGCTTGAGCCCCTAAGTGTGGAGGATCCGCGCGGTATACCGCGCGGATCCTCCACATATCACTGCGTCACGGTGACCGGGAGCCAGGGGGCGCGCCCAGCCTCGAAAGCGGCGATGGCGTCGGCGTGCCGCAAGGTAAGGCCGATGTCGTCCAGACCCTCGATCAGCAGGTGCTTGGTGAAGGGGTCGAAGTCGAACGGCCACTCACCAGCGGGCGACGTCACCGTCTGCGCGGGCAGGTCGATGCGGATCGATGCCGCGGGGTCGTCGGTCGCGAGCTGAACCAGCCGCTTGCAGACCTCGGCCGGCAGCGTGACCGTCAGCAGGCCGATCTTCGCGCAGTTATTGCGGAAGATGTCGGCGAAGCTCGGCGCGATCACCGCGTCGAACCCGTACTGCTGCAGTCCCCATGGCGCGTGCTCGCGCGACGACCCCGACCCGAAGTTCGGGCCGGTGACGAGCACTCGTGAGCCGGCGTACCGCGCGTCGTTCAGCACGAACGACGGATCGTTGCGCCAGTCGAAGAAGACGAACTCGCCGAAGCCGGTGCGCTCGATGCGCTTGAGGAACTGCTTCGGCATGATCTGGTCGGTGTCGACGTCCGCCCGGTTTAGCGGGACCATGCGACCGTGAACGACGTTGACTGGCTTCATGACTCGACGACCTCCCGGACGTCCACGAAATGGCCGTGGATGGCCGCCGCGGCGGCCATGGCGGGCGAGACGAGGTGCGTGCGCCCTCCCTTGCCTTGCCTTCCCTCGAAGTTCCGGTTCGACGTTGAGGCGCAGCGCTCGCCCGGTGCGAGGATGTCGGGGTTCATCCCCAGGCACATCGAGCACCCTGGCTCACGCCACTCGAAGCCGGCGTCGGTGAACACCTTGTCGAGACCTTCGGCCTCGGCCTGCATCTTCACGGGGTAGGAGCCCGGCACGACGAGCACGCGCACGCCAGGTGCGGCGCGGTGGCCGTCGACGACCCGTGCTGCGGCGCGGAGGTCCTCGATCCGCCCGTTGGTGCACGAGCCGATGAACACCCGGTCCAGCGTGAGGTCGGTGATGACCTCCCCGCCGCGCAAACCCATGTAGGCCAGCGCGCGGGTGGCTTGCTCGGGATCGCGGGTCTCGTCGGGACGAGGTACGCGGCCGGTCACGGGAACGCTCATCGCGGGCGTGGTGCCCCAGGTCACCGTGGGTGCGAAGGTCGACGCGCCCAGCTCGACGACCGTGTCGAACGACGCGCCAGGATCGGTACGCAGGTCACGCCACTCTTCCAGCGCCGCGTCCCACGCGTCACCTTGCGGGGTGTGGGGGCGACCTTTCAGGTAGGCGAACGTGGTCTCATCAGGTGCGATGAGCCCCGCGCGGGCACCGCCCTCGATCGACATGTTGCAGACGGTCATCCGGCCTTCCATCGACAGCGACTCGACGGCCTCGCCGGTGTACTCGATGACGTGGCCGACACCGCCCTCGACCCCGATGTGGCCGATCACCGACAGGATGAGGTCCTTCGCGGTCACGCCGAACGGCATACCGCCGCGAATCTGGACGGCCATGGTCTTCGGTCTGGCCTGTGGCAGGCATTGGGTGGCGAGGACGTGCTCGACCTCGCTCGTTCCGATCCCGAAGGCGAGCGCGCCGAACGCCCCATGCGTGGCCGTATGGCTATCGCCGCACACCACCGTCATCCCGGGTTCGGTCAGGCCGAGCTCGGGACCGATCATGTGCACGATGCCCTGGTTACGGGACACCATGTCGAACAGCCGCACCCCGAACTCGGCGCAGTTGGCCGCCAGCGTGTCCATCTGCCGCTTGGACAGCGGGTCGGTGACCGGCAGGGACCGGTCCGTCGTGGGCACGTTGTGGTCCATCACGGCGAGGGTCAGGTCCGGTCGCCGGACCGTGCGGCCGGCGAGGCGGAGGCCCTCAAAGGCTTGAGGGCTCGTGACCTCGTGGACGAGGTGGAGATCGACGTAGAGCAGGTCCGGCTCGCCGGCCGCCGAGCGGACGACGTGCCGGTCCCAGATCTTTTCAATGAGGGTTTGCATGAGAAACCTCAGGGGGTCATCTGCTGCGCGTCGCGCTTGCGGTCGCGCAGCCGGACGGACTTGTTCAGCGCGTTGAGGAACGCGCGCGCGCTCGCCTCGACGATGTCGGTCGAGACGCCGCGCCCCGTGAAGCGGGTGCCGTCGACCTCCACCTGGCAGGTGACGTCGCCGAGAGCGTCGATCCCCCCGGTCACCGCGGCGACATTGAACGTCACGAGCGTGCCGGCGATGCCGACCGCGCGGCGGATCGCGCCGCACGCCGCGTCGACCATGCCGTCTCCCATGGAGGACTCGTCGGTGATCGAGTCATCCTCGGACCGGCGGATGCGCACCGTCGCGGTGGGCGCGATAGCGGTACCGCCCGAGACCTGAATGCTGACGAGCTCGAAGGACTCGTGCTCGGTGATATGGGCCTCGTCGGCGACGATCGCCTCGAGATCCTTGTCGGAGATCTGGATCTTACGATCCGCCAGCTCCTTGAACCGCAGGAACGCGCGACCGAGCTCCTCTGGGGAGAGGTCGTAGCCCATGTCCTGGAGCGTTCGCGCGAATGCGTGGCGTCCAGAGTGCTTCCCCAACACGATCTGGGCGCCCACCACGCCGACGTCCTCGGCGCGCATGATCTCGTAGGTCAACCGGTCCTGCAGCACTCCGTGCTGGTGGATCCCCGACTCGTGCGCGAACGCGTTGCGCCCGACCACGGCCTTGTTGAACTGGATGGGATAGCCGGTCAACGCGCTTACCAGGCGGGACGTCCGGGCGATCTCGCGTGTGTTCACGCTGGTCGGGACACCGATGAGGTCGCCGCGCGTGGCCAGCGCCATCACGATCTCTTCCATCGAGCAGTTTCCCGCGCGCTCGCCGATGCCGTTGACGGCTACCTCGACCTGGCGAGCGCCGTTGCGGACCGCCTCGATCGAGTTGGCGACGGCGAGGCCCAGGTCGTTGTGGCAGTGAACGCTTACCGCGACCTCCGGCCCCACCCGGTGCACGATGCCGCCGATCAGGCGACCGAAGTCGTGGGGCAACGCGTACCCGACCGTGTCGGGGATGTTCACGGTGGTCGCACCCGCCTCGACGACCGCGTCGATGATCCGCTTCAGAAACTCGATGTCCGTGCGCGTCGCGTCCTGCGGGGAGAACTCGACGTCGGACGTATAGGTGAGCGCCCTCCGCACCCCGTCGACCGCCTGGGCCAGGATCTGGTCCTCGCTCGCTCCGCGCAACAGGTGGACGCGGTGGATCTCGGAGGTGGAGAGGAACACGTGGATCCGCGATTGATTCGCGGGCTTCAGGGACTCCGCGGCACGATCGATGTCGTCGGGATGGCACCGGGCGAGGGCGGCGATCACCGGCGCGCCGGGGGCCGTGCCTACCGAGTCGGCGATCGCGCGCACACCCTCGAAGTCGCCTTGGGAGGTGATCGGGAACCCCGCCTCGATGATGTCGACGTGCAGCCGGGCCAGCTGCTCGGCGATCTCCAGCTTCTCTTTGACGTCCAAAGAGATGCCGGGGGCTTGCTCGCCGTCACGCAGCGTGGTGTCGAAGATACGGACCTGCGGAAACGTGCTCATGCGTGACTCCTCGAATCCCTTGTCGCGATGGGTGCACCCTAGACGGCCAGGGTCTCCGCGGGGGGCTCGAGTGCGGCGTGACCGCCCCGCGGCGTCAAAGGATGAGGAGAAGGCCCGCCAGTAACGCACGCGCGTGCCAGACCCCGATCGGGGAAGCCAGCGTACGTTTTGCGCTCATCGCCTCTAGGTGTACGGCGTCGGAGCCCGGCCGTCAACCTGGTTCGGCCGAAATGCGTTACACCGAAGCAACGCCGGATCACTACGATGAGGGTTTCATGGAGGTCATGCTGCGGTGCGCGGTACCGGACGAACCGGGAAGGCTGGCCGAGCTCGCTGGCGCGATCGGCGATGCCGGGGGTGACATCGATGCCGTCGACGTCGTCGAGTCCGGGGACGGGATGGCGCTCGACGACGTGTTCGTACGGGTGGATGGTCCGGATGGACTCCGATGCGTCGTGGAGAACGTCCGGGCGGTCAAGGGTGTCGAGCTGGTTCACGCCGGTCCGTCCCGAGGCCACCCTGGTGACGCGGTGACCCGAGCGGCGATCGGCCTGGAAGCGATCCTGTCCGGCGCGATGACGATGGACCACGGTGTCGAGGCGCTCGTCGGCGGCCTGCTCCGCGCCAGTCGCGTGACGCTCGATCCTCCCGAGAAGGCACCGCTCGGCAACGACCGCGTCCTCGTGCTTCCCTTCAGGGGCCGGGCGCTCGTGCTCCACCGCGATTACCGCTTCACCGAGACGGAGATCGACCGGGCGCGCTCCCTCCTCCGCGTGTGCCGTGAGGCCGCCATAGCGGTCGGCGGAGGTCTTGATAGCGCCTAGGCGTCCTGATCGATCGCCGGTTCGACGGCCGCCGCGATCGCGCGTAGTCCCTGGACCACGTCATGCCCGGAGGGCGAGTGCTGTGGATCGATCAGCCACTGCATCATCACCCCGGAGATCAGGGCCATGTGCACCGAGCCAACCGTGCGCACGCTCGCGTCGGTGACCGCGTCCTCGTCGAGCGCCTGGAGCCAGGTGACGGTGCCGCGACGCCCTTCATGCTGGCCGGCGGCCAGTTGCCTGCGCAGCTCGGGTGAGCGCTCGGCCTGCAGTGCGGCCTCGAGGCTGGCGACCCATAACGGCCGGTGTGTGGTGAACGACTCGATGATCCGGGTCCAGACCGCCTCGAACTGCTCGCTCGCCGTGGCAGCGGGTTCGGCGGCGGCGGCCAGGGCGCGCTGAATCTCAGCACCCCACTCGTCCAGAGCCTGGATCAGCGCTTCGGTCAGCAGCGCCTCCCGCGAGCCGAAGTGGTAGCCGATCGCCGCCATGCTGACCCCGCCGGAGGCCGCCGTGATGTCGCGGACGGTCGCACGCGCGTAGCCCTTTTCGAGCAGGCAGCGCTTGGCTCCGGCGAGTAGGGCCTCCCGATTTCCCACGCCAGGAGTCTACGGCAGGGATGGCGGGGCCACTTGTGCATTTGCCTTAGGCGTTTGCATTGCGCAATCGCCTAGGCACGAGTACGGTGAGCAGGTCGGGTCAACGCGGGGGTCCACATGGACAACAAGAACATCCTCATCTCGGGCGCCAGCATCGCCGGTCCCGCGCTGGCGTACTGGCTGGGCCGTTACGGTTTCACCCCAACGGTCGTGGAGAAGGCGCCCGCCCTACGGGAGGGCGGCTTCGGCGTCGACTTCCGGGGCCGGGCGCATATGCGCGTGCTCGAGGGGATGGGTATCGCCGGGGAGGTCCGGCGGCTGCAAACCCACATGGGCGAGCGGGTGGTGGTCGACGAGACCGGGGCCGAGCTGGTGCGCTTGCCCGCGTCGTTCGCGAGTGGCGAGGTGGAGATCGCGCGGGGCGACCTGTCCCGCATCCTCTACGAGGAGACCAAAGACACCACCACGTACCGCTTCGGCGACTCGATCGCCTCCATGACCCAGACCCCTTACGGGGTGGACGTCACGTTCGACCGCGGCGATCCATGCACGTTCGATCTCGTGGTCGGTGCCGACGGGCTGCATTCCAATGTTCGCAGCCTGGCCTTCGGCCCTGAATCGACCTTCAACAGCTTCCTCGGCTACTACGTCGCCGGCTTCACCCTGTATAACTACCTGCGCCTGCGCCACACCGGGCTGATCTACAACGTCCCCGGGAAGTGCGCCGACATCAGCAGCGGGCGTCACGCCACCAAGGCCACCGTGTGGTGCTGCTGGGCGACGCGGGCTATGGCGCGACCGTCGGCGGCATGGGCACCGGGATGGCGATCGTGGGCGCGTACGTGCTCGCCAGAGAGCTGGCCGCCGCTGGCGGCGATCACCACACCGCGTTCGCCCGCTACCAAGAAAAGCTCTGGGACTATGCCCGGGGCTGCCAGAGGCTCGCCAACAACGCCGGCCCGTTTCTCGCGCCACCCACCGCGGCGAAGATCCGGCGCCGCAACCGGATCTACCGGACGCTGAGCTCCCCGCTCCTCTCCGGCGTGTTCAACAAGATGACGACAAGGGCGGCCAACGCCATCGCCCTCGAGCGCTCCTAGTCCTTGTCCCAGACGGCGTGCTGCAGGTTGGCGAGGATGCGCCGGTCCGCGGTGAGCAGGGACTCGCCGTCGGCGATCGCTTGAGCGGCGATGATGCGGTCGAAGGGATCGCGGGTCCACGTCAACCTGAGCGCTTCGTGGATCACCAGCCGGAAGGGCGTCGTCGCGATCTCGAGGCCGAGGCTTGGGCCAAGCCGATCGAACACCACGCTAGGGGGTCCGGTTACCTTCCCTACCTCGAACAAGAGGGCAAGCTCTAGCTCGACCATCGGCGAGACCGCGAGCGGGACTCCTTCGAGGCGACGCAGCGCGGCCGCGGGGATGCGGTCGCGCCGGTCTTCGAACAGCCATGCGACGACATGGGTGTCAAGATGCATCGATATCGGGCTCCGGGTTCCAGTACACGGACCAGTCAATGTGGATCAGGTCGTCGGGGTCGCCGACGATGTAACCAGGATGGGGGACGAGGCGGTCGAGCTTCGAGCGGGGCTCCTCGGGCACGATCCGGAGCTTCTTCCCCTTGCGCTCGATCTCGAGAGGAATGCCCGTCTCGAGCACCTCGTCCAACAGGTTGTAGATGTTCTGCCGCAGCTCTGACGCCGACATCGCCATGTCGCCACCTCCTCGTACGTATCATAGATTAGCACTCGTACGATTACTCGTCGGCCGGGTAAAAGCATACCGCGTCGCCTGGGACCAGTGGCAGCGCGCCGTCCGACCTTGCCATTGCGCCGTTCAGTGAGACGGCCATGCACCGATCGAGCACGAGCCCGACGGCCGCCGCGGCGGCGGCCAGCGTGGCGGCGCGGACCGTTGTTCGGGACTCTCGCGCACCCGCCCATAGGACGGTGACGAGGGGAGCGGGTCGGGCGCGGGCGGCCTCGTACTCGGCTGGCTCGTTGAGGTTCACCACGGAGCCCAAGCCCGGGTCCACCGCGGCCAACGCCGCCTCGTCAAGGCGCGCGACCTCGCACTCGTCCAGCAGCAAGGTGAGCCGCGGGCGCTGGGCGGCGACCATGCGCGCGGCCACGCCCGCGAGCGTCGTGCGGTACGCCGCCGCGAGAGGCTGCGGGTACCCCCGGACCACCGGCAGCCCGATGTCCGCGCCACCGTCGAGCGCGTCGAGCACACGGCGCGCGAACGCCGGGTGCAGGAACGGCAGGTCGGTCGAGCAGGCAAAGGCGACCTCGGCGCGGTCGGAGACCGCCCCCAACCCGGTCGCCAGCCCTTGCAGCGGCCCGAGGCCCTCGCGGGGATCCTCGACCACCTCCACCTCGGCGCGCAACGCCGGCAAAGCCTGCCCCGGAGCCCGCACGACCACCACCGGCCCGCCTACCGCCCGCGCGACCAACCCCGTCACGTGGCGCAGCAAGGTGGAGCCATGCCACTCCAGCCCCGCCTTCGCCGTCCCCATCCGCGACGACCGCCCACCGGCGAGCACGATCCCCGCGGCGACGCCCATGCGCCTAGAGCACCGCGATGAGACGGGTGGGATGCTCGACGCAGTCGGCAACGAAGCGGAGGAAGCCCGCCGCCTCGGCGCCGTCCGCGATCCGGTGGTCGAAGGTGATCGACAGCCGCGCGACCTTGCGCGGCTTGACGGCACCGTTGTGGACCCAGGGACGGTCGGCGATCCGCCCAACGCCGAGGATCGCGGCCTCGGGGAAGTTGATGATCGGCGTCCCGCCGTCGATCCCGAGCGAGCCGTAGTTCGAGACCGTGAACGTACCTCCGGCGAGGTCGCTGGGCTGCGCGGTGCCTTCGCGGGCGAGCGTCGTGAGCCGGCTCAGCTCGGCCGCGATCCGTAACAGCGGCATGGTGTGGGCGTCCTTGATCACCGGCACCATGAGGCCGCGCTCGGTGGCGGCGGCGAACCCGAGGTTTATATGGGGGTGGAGGACGACCTCACCGCGCTCGGCGTCCATACAGCTGTTGAGAGAAGGGAACTCGCGGAGACCGGCGACACAGGCGCGCAGGATGATCGCGAGCGCGGGCATGCGCACACCCGGGTGGGCCTCGGCGAGACGGTGGCGGAGCCTGGACAGCCGTGTCGCGTCGCAGTCGACGTACGCCGAGGCGTCCGGGATCTCCCGCCGCGCCGCGCTCATCTTCGCCGCCATCGCCTTTCTCGCGCCCCGCAAGGGGATGCTCGCGGTCGGCGAGATGGCCTGCACCGGCTCCGCGGCCGCTTGTACGTCTTCGCGGGTGATCACGCCATCCGGGCCGCTGCCGCTCACGCGCGCCAGGTCGACGCCGAGGTCCTTGGCGAGCTTGCGCACCGGGGGCTTCGCCCGGGGGTGGCTCGGCGGCAAAGGATCGTGCTGAGCGCGACGGCGGGACCGGCCCGCGCCAGTCCCGTAGCCGACGAGCACGCCGCCCGGCTGGGCGGCCGCTGAGGAGGGCCCGACCTCGACCGTGATCAGTGGCTGGCCTACTTGGACCTGAGCGCCCTCGTCCGCGTGCAATGTCAAGACGGTGCCAGGGAACGGCGAGGGGATCTCGACGACCGCCTTCTCGGTCTCGACCGCGGCCACCGGCTGGTCGCTGGCGACGGTGTCCCCGACGGCGACCAGCCAGTGGACGACCTCAGCCTCGATCAGGCCCTCGCCGAGGTCGGGGAGCAAGAAGACCTTGGCCGCCATGATCAGTACCCGAGTGAGCGTTCGACCGCGTCGAGGATGCGGTCGGTGTCGGGGAGGTAGAACTCCTCCAGCTTCGCCGCTGGGTAGGGGATGTCGAACCCACCCACGCGGAGAACCGGCGCCTCGAGATCGTAGAACGCGCGCTCGGTGACCACCGCGGCGATCTCGGCGCCGAACCCGGCGAACACCGAGGCCTCGTGGACGACGACCGCCCGGCCGGTGCGCCGGACACTGCCGATCAGCGCGCCGGTGTCGAGGGGGTTGAGGGTCCGTAGGTCGAGGACCTCCAGGTCCCAACCCTCCTGCTCCGCCGCCGTGGCGGCGTCGAGGCAGGTCCTCACCATGGGGCCGTACGCCACGATGGTCGCGGTCGTCCCCGGGCGCCGGACGACCGCGTGCCCGAAGGCGTGCGTCCGGACCGGCAAGGACACCTCCTCTTTCAGCCAGTAGCGACGTTTGGGCTCGAAGAAGATGACCGGGTCAGGGTGGGTGATCGCCTCGCGGAGCAACGAGTACGCGTCGGCCGGGGTACCGGGGGTCACGACCTTGAGCCCGGCGGTGTGGAGGAAGTAGGTCTCAGGGCTCTCGGAGTGGTGCTCGACGGCGCCGATCCCCCCGCCGTAGGGAACCCGTACGACCACTGGCACGGCCACCTTGCCGCGCGACCGGTTCCGCAGCTTGGCGAGGTGGCTGGTGATCTGCTCGAAGGCCGGGTAGACGAAGCCGTCGAACTGGATCTCCACCACGGGTTTCCACCCATAGAGGGCCATACCGATCGCGGTTCCGATGATGCCGGACTCGGCGAGCGGGGTGTCGAAGCAGCGCGTCTCCCCGAACCGCTCCGTAAGGCGATCGGTGATGCGGAACACCCCGCCGAGCGCTCCGACGTCCTCGCCGAACGTGACGACCCGATCGTCGGAGGCCATCGCGTCGTGCAGGGCGGTGTTCAGCGCCTGCGCCATCGTGATCGCCATCGCTAGCCCGCCCTGTTCCCCCCCGCGGGAACCGCGGTGGCGGCCAGCTCGCGCTCCAGAAGCGCCCGTTGCTCCGCGAAGCGCTCAGGAGGGTCGGCGTAGACATGCTCGAACAGCTCTCGCGGGTCGCCGTGCGGCGCGTCGTAGACCTCGGCGCGGAGACGAGCGGCGTGGTCACGGGCCTCCCCGTCGATCTCGGCATGCAGCGCGTCGTCGAGCATGCCCTCTGCTCGGAGGAACATCTCGAGTCGGGCGATCGGGTCGCGCGCGCTCCACGTGGCGAGCTCTGACGCGGGTTGGTACCGGCTGGGATCGTCAGCGGTGGTGTGCGCCTCCATCCGGTAGGTCACGGCCTCGACAAGGCTGGGGCCCTCACCTCGCCGCGCTCGTGCCACCGCCCGCCGAGTGACCGCGTACGTGGCGAGCACGTCGTTGCCGTCGCAGCGGTACCCCGGCATCCCGTACCCGATGGCCTTATGGGCGATCGTGGGCGCTTTCGTCTGCTTTTCGAGGGGCACGCTGATCGCGTAGTGGTTGTTCTGCACGAAGAAGACGCAGGGCGCTTGGTACACCGCGGCGAAGTTCATCGCCTCGTGCGCATCGCCCTCCGAGATCGCGCCCTCGCCGAAAGAGCTCAGGACGACCAGATCGGCGCCGTCGAGCCGCGCGCCCATCGCGAAACCCACGGCGTGCAGAGTCTGCGTTCCGACCGGGATCGATATCAGCATGAAGCGCCGCTCGTAAGGATCGTGGTCGGACAGCCACGTGCCGCGGTACAGGTGGAGGATGCGCGAGGGGTCCACGCCACGGACCAATGCGATCCCTAAGTCCCGGTGCGAGGGAAAGACCCAGTCCTTGGCGTCCAAGGCGTACGCCGCCCCCACCTGCGCGGCCTCTTGGCCGTACAGGGACGGGTACACGGCGAGCTGACCTTGACGCTGGAGGTTGATCGCCTGCCGGTCGAGGTGGCGAGCCAAGACCATGAAGCGGTACAGGTCGTGGAGGTCCCGCTCCTCCAGATCCAGCGGATAGCCCTCGACCTCGTGGAAGACGCCACGCTCGTCCAAGAGCTGTACCGGTTGACGGGGCGGCAGCAGTGGCGGAGCGTCAGGCTGTCCCAGATCATGAGCGGCGTTGCCCATCACAGGCCCCTATAGGACTTCCGGTCCGGGATCGCCGGGTCCGGCAGGCGAAAGGTGCATTGGCGACCGCCCGCCGGTTGCCGGGTTACGACGACCGGTGGCGGTCGGGAGCAGCGTACACCACCGGGATCCGTAATGCCCTCGCGCGGAGGTAACGACTTCCTAGAGTAGGGGCCGATGACGATGGACCAAAACCCCGCGCTGCTGCTCGTCGCCCACGGGACGCGTAACCCGGAGGGTACCGAGGAGATGAACCTGTTCACGAGCTTGTTGCGTGACCGGCTCGACGTGCCGGTCACGCACGCCTGGCTCGAGGACTTCGCCCAGCCGGACGTCGGTGCGACCGTCGGTGCGCTCGCCGCGGCCGGGGTACGGCGGCTCGTGAGCCTCCCCTTGCTCACGCTCGGCGCGGGCCACGCGAAGACCGACATCCCCACGCTGGTAGCCGAGGCTAGGCTTTCCTACCCGACGGTGGAGATCCTGCACGGCCGGGTGCTCGGCTTGCACCCATCGCTCTTCGCGCTCGCGCACCGGCGCGTGACCAGCGTGTCACCGGGAGAGGGCAAGCGGGACGAGGTACTCGTGGTCGCGGCGTCGGGTTCGTCGGATCCGGACGCGAACGGCGACCTCGCCAAGGCCGCGCGTTTCCTTGCCGAGGGCACTGGCTATGTCTGGGTCGAGCACTGCTTCGCGGGCGTGACGTGGCCGAGCATCGACCAGGTCCTGCGCCGCGTCGCGGCCGCGGGTGCGCGGAGAACCGTGATTTTTAGCTGGTCGCTGCTCGCTGGGCTGCTCGAGCGGCGTGTGGCCGAGCGAGCCGCGCGCGTTGCCGTCCAGACGGGGCTCGAGATCGTCGACGCCGGCCGCTTCGGACCCGACCCGCTGCTCGTCGACGCCGTCGCCGACCGTTACCGCGAGGTGCTCCACGGCGACATCCGCGCCAACTGCGACCTCTGCTGCTACCGCGTCCCCCTCCCAGGCCTAGAGCGACGCGTTGCCGCCCCCTCAGGCGGAGGCATCCGCCCGTAAGCCCCCGGCGCCAGGCCGGGCTACTCGACGACGCCGGCTTGGACCCGGCGAGACGAGCGCCACAGCGAATGCTCACGGGAGAGTGCTCGCTCGGCGTCGCGGACGAAGGCGGCCCACGACTCCTCGGTCTGCTGCCACTGGACCAACGCGCGGATGGAGGCCAGCTCGGTGGCCGCGACCGAGTAGGAGCACGCGAGCGCTTGGTGCTGACGGGTCTGCACCCACGCGGCCAATGCGGTACCAGCGGCGGCGAGCAGGCCGAGTATGCCTGCCGCGCGTATAGGCAGGCCGACGTTGGCGGCTTTGACCAATGCGGTGATCCCGCCGAGCGCCTCGATCGCCACCAACACCGCCGCCCACCGCCGCCCCAAGAGCGCGTTCGTCTTTGCCTTACCCGCGTACCAGGCTTGCTGATCGGCGATCCGGTACGTCTCGTACGCCGCCTTGCGCGCGTCGAGCGTGTCCGCCCGAAGCGCCTGCATCTGATCCGTGATCTGCTGCCCGCTGCCCAGCGTCGTGGACAGGTCAAGCCCGTTGAGGTCACGGAGCACGTCGCTTAGCCGCTCGACGAGCAGCCGGTCGGCCTGCTCCGCGGTAATCGCCGCGCGGGAGAACGGCTCGCCGCCGACGGCGTAGCGCCATGCCAACGTCTTCGCGGACTCCGCGGCGGCGCGGCCCTCATACCAGACACGCTCCGGCTGTGTTTGCAGGATAAACAGCTCCGCGGCGAGAGCGGCGAAGAACCCCACGGCGGCGAGGATGCCCGCGTAGTCCGCGCCCCCCATAGCCCAGCTCAGCCCACCCGCACCCGCCGCCGCCACCATCATCACGAGCCGGATCTTGGTGGCGCGGAGGAAACGCCGCTGGCCATCCAAGGAGCTGGCGTCCGCGGCATGGAAGATGACCGGCAGCTCCAGCGCCGCAGCCGGTGGCCGTACCGTCTCGCTCCTGCTCCTGTGGATACCGGTCAGTGTGCCACCGACCCTCCAGGTCGGGAAGCCGTCAGTAGCCCAGCTCGGGCTTTACCTGGCCGAGGAGGTCGTCGCCGCGGGCGTAGCGGCGGATGTTCTCGATGATGCGCTGGCGGAGCAGGGGGATGGCCATGGCCTCGGTGTTCGCGGTATGCGGCGTGATGAGGCAGTTGGGGAGGGCCCACAACGGGTGGCCCTCGGGCAGCGGCTCGGGGTCGGTGACGTCGAGCGCCGCCCCGCCGATCGCGTCCTCGCGCAGTGCGATAAGGAGGTCCTCGGTCAGCACATGCCCGCCCCGGGCGACGTTCACGAGCCAGGCGTGAGGCTCCATCAGCTCGAGCTCGACCTCGCCGATCAGCCCCCTCGTCTCCGGGAGCAGGGGAAGCGCGATGAAGACCACGTCCGCGCCCTTCAGCGCTTGGTACCGCTCGTCGAACGTGATCACGACCTCGGCGCCGTCTATGAGCTCGGGCTGCCGGCGGACCACCGTGATCGCACACTCGAAGGGCTTCAGCAACCTGATGAGCTCGCGCGCGATGCCGCCGGCCCCGAAGATCGTCACGCGACCACCCAGCAGGCTGATCCCGTCCTGGTCCTGCCAGCTGCGAGCGAGCGAGAACCGTTTCAAGCCTCGCAGGCCCGCGAGGGCGAGCCCCAGCGCGTGCTCGGCGACCGGCCGCGAGTACAACCCTTTCCCCGACGTCCAGATGCGGTCGCCGTCGAGCGCGCCGGCCTCGACGTAGCCCTCGATACCCGCCCACGGCAGCTGAACCCACGCGATCCCAGGGTTCTCGTCAAGCAGCTCCCGAAGACCTTGCGGGTCGCTGACGTGCGTGAACACGGCCGCATCGGCCTCGTGCGCCTCGACGAGCTCGGCGCCGGCCTCCTCGACCGCCTCACGAATCCAATCTCGGTGCCCTTGCGGAGCGACGTGAATCTTGAGAGCGGCCATACGGACAGCCTACGGGACGAGGTCGATGGCGCGCGCGTCGTTCGCGCCGATCAGTGCGGCGATCTCATGAACGATCTCGGGAGGGACGCGCGAGTCCACCGACATCGCGATGAGCGCCTCGCCGCCCGCGGCGCGGCGGCCGACCTGCATGGTGGCGATGTTGACACCGGTCGCGCCCAGCTTCGTGCCGATCAGCCCGACGATGCCAGGGCGGTCGACGTAGCGGAAGAACAGCATGTGGTCCGCGGTCTCCATGTCGACGTCGAAGCCCCAGACGTTGACCAGGCGCTCACGGTTGCTCGGCCCCGTCAGCGTCCCCGCGACGCCGATCTCCCCGGCGCGCAGGCAGACCAGCGAGACGTAATCCTGTGAGGACCGTGAGGCCAGCGTCGAGACGCTGATCCCTTTCTCTTCGGCGAGGAGGGGGGCGTTGACGTAGGTGACCGGCTCGTGCACCACATCGGTCAGCAAGCCCTTCAACGCCGACAACGTCACCGCCTGCGTATCCTCCTGCGCCACCTTCCCCAGATACTCCACCGTCAGATGGCTGACCACGCCCTGCTGGAGGGCGGTGAACAGCCGGCCCAGCTTCTCGGCCAGCGGCATGAACGGCCGCACCGCCTCAGCCACCGACACCACCGCCACATTCACCGCCGAAGGCACGAACTCACCCGCCAACGCCGCCGCCACCGCCTCAGCCACCATCGTGCTCGCCTTATCCTGCGCCTCCAACGTCGACGCCCCCAGATGCGGCGTCACCACCACATTGTCCAACCCCAACAACGGCGACGAACCAGGCGGCTCAACCTCAAACACATCCAACGCCGCCCCCGCGATCCACCCCTGCGACAACGCCCGGAACAACGCCGCCTCATCCACCAACCCCCCACGCGCCGTATTCACCACCCGCGCCGTCGGCTTCATCA
>Ga0187893_10003771_pt1 | contig 29960 bp, 29 predicted proteins | sample MA1701074metaG_FD_139574 | JGI IMG/M metagenome (GOLD analysis project Ga0187893, IMG submission 139574) | White microbial mat communities from a basaltic lava cave in the Kipuka Kanohina Cave System on the Island of Hawaii, USA - MA170107-4 metaG ...
GCGCCGACCCCCCGCCGCTCGAGCGGCGCTTCCGCGCGAGTGATTAGGGGTAGCTGTGAGTCGACAAGCCGAGCCCACCCGCTTGCTGCTGCTCGCGCCGCCGCCCGCCGCGCATGAGCCGCGCGGCCCCGCGGCCGAGGCGCTGCTCCCGCTCGGCTTCGCGATCGAGCTGTGCCACGAGCTGCGCGCGGCGCGCGCAGCGCTCGCGGCCGGCGCTGCCGCGCTCGTCGTCGCGGATCTCCGGATCGAGGGCGCGCTCGCGTGGCTGCGCGAGCTGCGCGACGCCGCCGCCGCGCCGCCGGTCCTCGCGCTCGTGCGCGGCGACAACGAGGCGGTCGCGGCGTTTCGCGCCGGCGCCTGGGAGTGCGTCGACCAGAGCGCGCTCGCGCGCGAGCTCGCGTCCGCCGCGAGTGCGCTGCGAGAGCACGCGCAGCGCGCTCGCGCCAGAACCGTCGCGGGCGATCCGCAGGCGGGCGCCGCGAGCGAGGTCGTGCGCCACATGAACAGCGCGCTCGTGGTGCTCGATCGCGCCGGCAACGTGACGTTCGCGAACCCGATCGCCGCGCAGCTGCTGGGCGCCGAGGCGGAGAAGCTCGTCGGGCGCTCGTTCGGCCGCTGGTTCCCCGGCGTGGCGCGCTCTCAGCTGCCGGTGCAGCGCACACTCGAGCGCGGCGATCGGGTGCGCGGTGCCGAGGCGATGGTGGCGCGCGAGGACGGCCGCGCGATCCCGATCGGGCTGTCGGCTTCCCCGCTGCGCAGCGCACGCGGCGAGCCCGACGGCGCGATCGTGATCTTCCAGGATCTGAGCGACACGAAGCAGCTCGAGAGCCAGCTGCTGCAGCGCGAGAAGATGGCGTCGATCGGCCAGCTCGCGGCGGGCGTCGCGCACGAGATCAACAACCCGATGGGCTTCATCCACGCGAACCTCTCGCAGCTGCGCGAATACCTCGAGGATTTCGCGCGCGTCTGGGAGCGCGTCGCGGTGCTGCGCAAGGTCGCGCTCGGCGCCGGCGGCGAGGTGCGCGCGGCGGCCGAGTCCGCGGAGGCGCTGATCGCCGAGGTCGACGCGGAGTTCTTGCTGCGGGATTTCGGCACGGCGGTGAGCGAGTCGCTGGAGGGCGCGCAGCGCATCCGCGCGATCGTTCAGGACCTGCGCTCGTTTTCGCACCGCGACACCGGCGAGCGCGTGCACGCGGACGTGAACAAGGCGCTCGACTCCACCGCGAACATCGTCTGGACCATGATGAAGCACTCGGTCGGGCTCTCGAAGAGCTACGCCGAGCTGCCGCCGATCCTGTGCTTCCCGATGCAGCTCCAGCAGGTGTTCATGAACCTGCTGATGAACGCCTATCAGGCGATCGAGGAGCGCCGCGGCCAGGACGGTGCGCCGGGCGAGATCCGCCTGCGTACCGAGCTCGCGAACGGCGGCGTGCGGGTTGCGGTCAGCGACAACGGGATCGGCATGGAGCCGGAAGTGCAGCGGCGCGTGTTCGATCCATTCTTTACGACCAAAGAGGTCGGGATCGGCACCGGGCTCGGTCTCTCGACGAGCTATCAGATCGCGCGGCGCCACGGCGGCCGGCTCAGCTTCGAGAGCGAGCGCGGCGTCGGCACGACGTTCTGCCTGTGGCTTCCGCTCGACGACGAGAGCGGGGCGTGACGTGGCCGCCGAGCGCCCCGTCGTGCTGCTCGTGGACGACGAGGATCACATTCTCGCCGCGCTCCGGCGCGTGCTCCGGCGCGAGCCGTACGAGCTGATCACCGCGTCGAATCCCGCCGAAGCCCTCGCGACGCTCGCCGCTCGGCCCGTGCGCGTCGTGGTCTCCGATCAAAAGATGCCCGGCGCGAGCGGCATCGAGCTGCTGCGCGACATCGCGGCGCGCTATCCGGCGACGAAACGCGTGCTGCTGACGGGTTGGCCCGAAGAGATCGCCGCGCCCGAGAAAAGGGCCGCGCGCCTCGACGCGATCCTGCAGAAGCCGTGGGACGAGGCGCAGCTGAAGCAGACGATCCGGCGCTGCGTGGCGGGTTGACCGCGGCGGCTCAGCGGCGCTGAAGAAATGTCCCCTGAAGGCAGGACCGAAACGGCCCTTGCCCTCAGGTTCCTTTCGGCAACCGGCTCAAGTACTCGAGGTCCGCGTTCTGCGAGTTCTTCGCGCCGACCGCGAGCACGCGGAAGCGCCGCGCGGCGCCTTGCGTGAAGTAGATGCGACCCTTGCCGGCGAAGCCGAGCTCGAAGATCGCGAGGTGCGGCGGCAGACCGCCGACCTTGCGGCGTACGAGCGTGTTCTCGGGGTCGTCGCCGAGGCGCTTCAGCGCCTCTTCGGCGCGCAGGCGCAGGCTCTCGTCGCCGAGCGCGATGATGTCGTCGAGCGCGCGCGCGTCGACCTCGAGCTGCTTGTAGAGCGCGGCAAAGCGCCGGCTCAGCTGCTCGGCGTCCTTCGCGGAGCGCGCCGCGAGCTTGCCCGCCTGCTTCACCTGCGCGCGCAGCTCGGCGAGCTCGCCGTCCTTCGTCTCGAGCTCGTGCGACGCCTCGTCGAGCAGCTGCTCGAGCGCTTCGCGCTCCTGCTCGAGCTCGCCCGCACGCGCGGAGCTGCGGCGCAGCTCGCCCTCGCGCGATTCGAGCTCGCCGAGCCGCTCGTACAGCGCGGCGCGCTCCTCCTCGAGCGCGCCGATCTCGCGCACTTGCGCTTCGCTCTCGGGCTGAACGCTCGCGAGCCGCGCGCGCACGCCGGCGAGCTCGCGCTCGATGCGCTGCGCGCGCTGCGCGATCACATCGCGCGCGCGCGTGACGGTCTCGAGCGCGGCGAGCTCCTTGCGCGCGAGCCGGCGCGTGTGCAGCGCGAGCGTCGCAATCAACAGGCCCGCGTAGACGATCAGCACGCCGTTCGCGAGCAGCGAGTTGTACTGAATCGAGATCTGCACGTGGGTGCTCGCGGGCAACAGACGCGCGCCGGCATCCACGGCCGCCGGGAGCGCAGGGAGCCGGCCGTCGCCGACGAACAGCAGCGTGCGCCCATCCGCCGCGATCACGACGGGCCGTACGCGCACCTCGCCGATCCGAATCCAGCGCGAGCTCCCCAACAGCGTGCGCAGGTTCGCGTCGATCTGGGCCGCGACGCCGCCAGCCTCGGGGTCGACGCGCGCAGCCTCCGCGACGGCCGCGGCGAAGTGCGAAGTGAGCGCGCGCTCGAGCCCGCGCAGCGTGAACACGTAGGCGACCAGAAACACGAAGATCGCGAGGTACGCGAAGCGGAAGCTGGCGATGCGCTCGAGCGCCGTCGCCGCCCGCTCGGCGGCCGGCGGCGGAGCGGATCGATCCAGACCTGTCGGCTCGCCCGCCACGACCTCGGCTACCCCCTGCGACTTCCTAGCAAAGCGGTTCAGGCCTTCTCAGACACCGCTCGCCGCCGGCCGTGCCGTGTGGGCGCGATCGTGGCCGAAGTCGCCGCTACCGTGCGCCCGCGATGCGCGTAACAGATCTGGATCGCGACATGTCGGACGTGATTCCCACCGGCACGACGCGCGACAGCCAGTTCTTGTTCGAGCGGATGACGCACGAGACGCTCGCGGCGACGCGCGCCGCCCCCGGCCTCCGGATCCTGGACGTCGCGAGCGGATTCGGGCAGGACGCGCTCGCGCTGCGCGCGCGCGGCGCGAGCGTCGTCGGCGCCGAGCCGTCTGCGCGCATGACGGCGTGGGCGCGGCTGATGTCGGATGACTTGGCCAAACGGGGTCTGACCCCGTTTGGCCAAGAGGTGACCGGCGCGGTGCCGCATTGGGTGCGCGGCTGGTCCGACGCGTTGCCGTTCGCCGACGCGAGCTTCGACGCCGCGTATTGCAAGGGCGCGCTCGACCACTTCGACTGCCCCGCGCGCGCGATCGCGGAGATGGCGCGTGTCACCAAGCCGGACGGCCGCGTCGTGCTCTCGGTCGCGAACTTCGACTCGTTCGCGTGCCGGGCCGCGCGCGCGCAGGATCGCTTCCGCGAAGGCGTGCTCGGGCGCGAGCCGCGCCGCGGGCGCCGCCACTACGACGTGCCGGCCGATCACTTCACGCGCTTCGAGCTTCCGTTGTTACGGGAGCAAGCCGGGCGCGTGCTCGAAATCGAGCGCGTGCTCGGCCTGTCGCTCGCGTGGGGCCTGCCGAGCTGGACGCGCCTGGTCGAGCGGACGCCCGCGTGGCTCGCGAGCGGCGCGCTGCGTGCCGCCGATGCGCTCGCGCGGCTCGCTCCGCGGCTCGCGGATGTGATCGTGCTGGTGGGCAAGCCGCGGCTGCCTCGCTGAGCGCGATACGCTGCGCCGCCCGCCGCGAAGGAGACTCGATGCCGCGCCTCAGCCAGCTCTCGCGCTCGATTGCCGGGCGCGGCGCGCTGATCACCGGCGCGGCGAGCGGGATGGGCCGTGCGACCGCGCATCTGTTCGCGGACGAGGGCGCGCGCGTCGCGGTGACGGACCTCGGCGCCGAGGCCGTCGAACGCGTGGTCGCCGAGATTCGCGCGGCGGGCGGAAACGCGCGCGGCTGGGTGATGGACGTCGGCGACGATGCCGAGGTCGCGCGCGTCGTGCCCGAGATCGCGGGCGCGTTCGGCCGGCTCGACATCGTCGTCAACAACGCCGGCATCAGCCGCTTCGCGCCGATCGATCACGCCGACTTCGTGAAGAATTGGAACGATTCGCTCAGCGTGCTGCTGACCGCGCACGTTCGCGTGATTCGCGCGGCGCTTCCGTACCTGCGCCGGAGCGATACCGCGCGCATCGTGAACATCGCGTCGACCGAGGCGCTCGGCGCGACGAAGTTCGGCTCGCCGTACACCGCTGCGAAGACAGGCGTCATCGGCCTCACGCGCTCGCTCGCGGTCGAGCTCGGGCCCGAGGGCATCACGGTGAACTGCATCTGCCCCGGACCGATCCACACCGGGATGACGCAGGCGATTCCCGACGAGCACAAGGCGACCTTCGCGAAGCGCCGCACCGCGCTGCTCCGCTACGGCGACCCGGAGGAGGTGGCGCACGGGACGCTGAGCTTCTGCTTGCCGGCCGCGCGGTACATCACCGGTGCCGTGCTGCCGGTGGACGGCGGGCTGACGATTCGCAATGCATGAGGCGCTGCGGCCGCTGGCTGCAGCATGCGTCGGAGGTGCTCGCGTGGGAAGCGCGCGGTTCGCTGCGGGCTGGGTACTCGCTCTCGCGATCTCGACGCTTCCCGTCGCGAACCTGGCGACGCCTTCGGCGGACGCGCTGGTTCACGAGGCGCAAGCCGCGCTCGCTGGGCGCGATCCGCGGCTCGCGCGGAGTCTGATGGAGCAAGCCGCTGCGACCGGCGACGCGGAGGCGCTGAACAATCTCGCGACGTTCGCCGAGATGGGTGTCGGCGCGCCGGCGGATTCGGCGCTGGCGCTGCGCTTGATCGAGCAGTCGGCGGAGCGCGGATCGGTCGCCGCCAAGCTGAACCTCGGCCTGCGGCTGACGAACTCGGAGCGCGAGGCGGATCAGCGGCGCGCGGTCGAGCTGCTGATCGACGTGCACAACGATCCACCCGATCCGGCCGTCGGCGAGAAGACGCGAGCGATCGCCGCGGGCGGCCTCGGCGTCGCGTTCCTGCTCGGCCGCGGCGCGGCGCAGGACGTGCTGCGCGGCGTCGAGTATCTGGAGGAGGCCGACGCGCACGGCGACGCCGACGAGCGCACGCTGTTCCTGTTGGGGCGCGCTTACCAGCGCGGCTGGGACGTGCGCCAGCCCGAGCCGCAGCGCGCGCTTGCGTACTTCCAGCGTGCGGCCGACATGGGCCACGCGCAGGCCGCCTGGCAGCTCGGCATGGCGCACCTGCGCGGCGCTGGCGTGCCTGCGAGCGACGCGCTCGCCTACGACTGGTTCGTGCGCGCGGGCGAGGGCGGCGACCCGCGCGGCGACGTCGGTGCGGCGGTGTTGGTGTCCGCGGGACGCGGCACGGTCGAGGACGACCGCGAGGCGCGCCGGCTGTACGCACGAGCCGCCGAGCACGGGAACCCGCACGCGCTGCGCGGGCTCGGCGAGATGCTGCTGCGCGGCGAGGGCGGCGCGCGCGACGACGTGCGCGGGCTCGCGTACGTGCTGCTCGCCGAGCGAGCCGGTGTGCGTGCGGGCGTCTCCGAGGCCGCGCTTCCGCCCGCGACGCGCCGCACGCGCGAGCGCGCCGAGGGCTTCGCAGCCGAGTGGCAGCGTACGCACGCACTCGATACGCGGCGTAACTAGCTCGCTCGCCGCTCCGCGATGACGCGCGCGTACTCGTCCGCGGTGCGCCTCGCGATGCTCGGCCAGCCGTAGGCCCCGACGACGCCGGCGCGCCCCTGCGCGCCGAGTTCGCTCCGCCGGTTCGGGGCCGCGAGCAGCTCGGCGATCGCGCGCGCGAGAGCGGGCGCGTCGTCGAGCGGCGCGAGCACGCCGCCGCCGCCGGTCGCGACGACCTCGGAGAGTGCGCCCGCGCGGGTCGCGACGACGGGCGTGCCGCATGCCATCGCCTCGACCGCGGGTAGGCCGAAGCCCTCGTAGCGCGACGGCACGACGACGAGCGCCGCGCGGCGGTAGCGCGCGACCAGCTCCGGCGTCTCCAGCCGGCCCGTCACCGAGAATCGCTCCGCAACGCCGAGCGTTCGCGCCCACGCGAGCGCCTCGGATTTCGCGTCGTCCACCAGCGTGAGACGCACGTTCGCGGGCAGCGCGGCGAGCGCCTCCAGCGCGAGGCGCACGCCCTTGTTGGGGTCCGACGCGCGTGCGACGCACAGGATCTCGCGCGTGTCGCGCGGCGCGCTCGCGTCGGGCGAGAACAGCTCGGTGTCGATGCCGTTGGCGACCATCGCGAGCCGCTCGCGGCGCACGCGGAAGTCGGCCTCGATCTGCGCGGCGGAAGCAAAGCTGCTGGTGAAGACGCGGTCGAGCCGCCGCGCGACGAAGGCCTGCATCTCGACCGGGTAGAACTCCCAGGTGCCGAGCCGCTCGCGGAGCGTGCGGTCGCGCTTGAAGGACATGCGCCGGTCGATGCTCAGCGGATGGTGGACGGTCGTCACGACGGGCAGGCCGAGCGCGCGCACGCCGAGCAAGCCGTAGCCGAGACACTGGACGTCGTGCACGAGGTCGTAGCGGCGACCGGCGCGCACGCGCGCCGCGAGCTCGCGGAACGCGCGCACACTGAACGCGAACGGCTCGGGCAGAAAGCCGAACGCGGAGGCACCAAACTCCCAGAAGTTCAGCGGCTGGAACACGCGCAGCGGATTCGGTCTGGGCAACAGGCTCTGCCAGTCACGGAAGAACCATTTGCCCCAGAAGCGCTCGTTCGGAAGCCGCACGATGTCGTGCGCGAACGGCATCGGGTCGGGATAGGGTGGGCCGACCAGCACGTCGACGCGATGGCCGAGCCGCGCCAGCTCGCGCGCGAGGAACCACAGGTAGACGCCCTGACCGCCCGACTGCATGTTGCCGCGATAACAAGCGAAGCAGATGCGCAGCGGGCGAGTCATCAGGGCCTGGCTGCACGGGCGGCGGCGCGCGGCGCAGCCGCCGGCTTCTGCGCGTACAGGATCACGCTCTTCGGGCAGATGTAGTCGAGCACGTGCTTCTCGAGCCGGTCGGCGAAGCGCGACGCCGTCGCGCGGATCAAGCCGAGGCGGTACGCGCGCACGAGCCGGCTCTCGTCCGCGCGCGGCAGCCCGGCGATCGAACGCAGCGCCCAGTACGGAGTGTGCAGCCCGTGCGCGAAGCTGCAGCCCTCGGTGCGCAGCCCTGCCGCCGCGAGCGCCTTCGCGAGCTGGCGCGGCTGGAAGATGCGGATGTGGCCGCCGGGGCTCTCGAAGTAATCGTCGCCGAGGCGCAGGTAGAGCCACTCGCTGATCGCGGTCGGAATCGTCACCGCGACGCGCCCGCCCGGCTTGGTCACGCGCGCGAGCTCGCGCGCCGCCCCCGCGTAGTCGTGCACGTGCTCCATCACCTCCGCGCAGATCACCTTGTCGAAGGTCGCGTCGCGGAACGGCAGCCGAAACGCGTCGCCCTGCAGCATCGCGCCGAACGATCCCTTCTCGCGCGCGCGCTGGCGCAGCGAGCCCGAGGCTCTCTTCAGCGAGCCCAGATCGAGGTCGAGACCGACCACGCGCGCGCCGCGCTCGAGCGCGCCAAAGCAGTGGCGGCCTTCGCCGCAGCCGGCGTCCAGTAACAAGTCGCCGGCCGCGACCTCAAGCCGCGCGAGATCGACCGTGAGCAGCACGGCGGACTTCCTCGAACACGCTGACGAGCTGCGCGGCCGCCCGCTCCCAGCGGAACAGACGCAGCACGCGCTCGCGCGCGGCGCGGCCCATGCGCTCGGCGCGCTCGGGCTCGGCGAGCACCTCCGCGATCGCGCTGGCGAGCGCCGCCGGGTTGCGCGGCGCCACGAGCAGGCCGGCGCTGCCGTCGGTCCCGATCACCTCGGGCAGCGCGCCCGCGGCGTTCGCGACGACCGGGATCCCGCACGCCATCGCCTCGCTCGCCGGGAAGCCGAAGCCCTCGAAGAACGACGGCACGACCGCGACGCGGCCGGTCGAGTACTCGCGCACGAGCTCCTGCAGCTCGAGGAACCTCGGCTGGAAGATCACGCGGCCGCCGAGGCCGAGCTTCCGGATCAGCCGCGGCACGAGACCGTCCGGCGGAATGCGCCCGTCGACGATCTTCAGCCGCACGTGAGCGGGGAGCAGCGCGAGCGCCTCGAGCAGCGTGCCGATGCCCTTCTTCCGGTCCTCGGTGCGCCCGACGAAGATCAGCTCGGCGTCCTTCTTCACGTCGCGGTGCGGGCGGAACAGCTCGGCGTCGGTGCCGTTGTGGACGACCGCGATCTCCTTCTCGGGGATTCCGAAGTGCTGCTCGATCTCGGCACGCGACGCTTCGCTGACGGTCACGATCTTGTCGAGCCGAGGCGCGACTCGCTGCTGCATGAAGAGTGGGAAATACAGCGTCCGGCGGATCTTCCTCAGCAGCCGCGGATCGACTGCGAAATCCGCCTCGCGGTCGAGATGCAGCGGGTGGTGGATCACCGAGACGACCGGCACGCCCAGCTTGCGGATGCCGAGCAGCCCCCACGCGAGGCACTGGTTGTCGAACACGACGTCGAAGCGATGGCGCTGCTGCAGCTCGGGCCAACGCCGTAACAGGCGGAAGCCGAAAGTCTGCATCTCGGGAAACACACCGAGCCGCGACGAGCCGAGCTCCCAGAGATTCAGCGGCGTCAGCAGGCGCCGCGCATCCTTCGCGCGCGCCCACTCTGCGAGCGGCATGCCGAAGACGTTCTCGTTCTCGAGCTTGTGCAGCGCGATGCCGGGCGCGAGCGAAGGAAACGGCGGACCGGCGAAGACGTGCACCTCGTGACCCGCGCGCTGCCACTCGCGCGCGAGGTAGGACGCGTAGATCCCTTGGCCGCCGCAGTACATGTTCCCGCGATACGTGAGCAGCGCGATCCGCATGTCGCCGTCGCCGCCTAGCGCTTCTGCGCGCTCTCGATCGGCGGCTCCGGCGGAGCTTCCGGCTCGACGCGGATCGTCGCGATCGTGTAGCCGACCCAGAAGCTGAGACCGAGCACGACGGCGAGCAGCAGCGCGACCGGGATCGCGACCGCCCAATAAGCGCCGGAGAGCAGGCCCGCGAGGAACAGCACGCCGAGGCCGGCGGCGAGCGCGCAGATCAGCGCTCCTTGGATTCGACCCGCGTCCTGCATCGCTTCTCCTCGGCGCGCGACGTCCGCGCTCCGGATCGCGAGCTCGGCTGCACCCAAAGGGGTCGCATTATTCAGGCGTCACCATTCGGTGTCAACGCGCGCTGCGCCCGCATCTCGGTCGCATGGAAAAAAGAAGAGCGGGCTCGATTCCTCGCCGGCATGCTGAGCGGATGCGAGTGATGGGGCTGATGTCGGGCACGTCCGCGGACGGGATCGACGCCGCGCTCGTCGAGTGGCCGGACCACGGCGCGAGCGCGCGCCCGTTCCGGCTGCTCGCGCACGTCGAGACCCGCTTCGAGCCGGAGCTCCAGGCGCGCGTTCACCGGCTCGCGGCGGGCCGCGTGCCGGGCAGCGACGCGCTGCGCGAGCTCGCGGCGCTCGACGTCGCGCTCGGCGAGCGCTTCGCCGCCGCGGCCCTCGGCGCCGCCGAAGCCGCCGGCGTCTCGCTCGCGACCGTCGACGCGATCGGATCGCATGGCCAGACGGTCGCCCATCACCCGGAGCTGCGCGCGACGCTCCAGATCGGGGACCCGTCGCTGATCGCGGAGCGCACCGGCTGCACTGTGGTCGCGGATTTTCGCCCGCGCGACGTCGCGGCCGGCGGCGAGGGAGCGCCGCTCGCGCCGTACTTCCATTGGGCCGCGCTGGGAGACGCGAGCGAGGCGCGCCTCGTCCTCAATCTCGGGGGCATCGCGAACATCACGTGGCTCCCACGCGGCGGCCGCGGCGAGGATGTGGTCGCATTCGACGTCGGCCCCGCGAACTCGCTGCTCGACGGCGTCGTCACGACGCTCACGGGCGGCAGCGAGCGCTTCGATCGCGATGGCGCGCGCGCGCGCAGCGGCCGCGTGATGCCGGAGTTGCTGAACGAGCTGCTCCTGGATCCGTTCCTCGCGCGCCGGCCGCCGAAGTCCACCGGGCGCGAGCGCTACGGGCTCGCCGAGGCCGAGGCGCTCGCCAAGCGCTTCGCCCGCGCGCCGGCGGATCTGCTCGCGACGCTGGTCGAGCTGACGGCCGCCGCAGTCGCGCGCGCGGTGCGGGACTTCCTGCCGGGTGCGCCGGAGCGCGTGCTGGTCGGCGGCGGCGGCGCGAGGAATCCGGCGGTGATGGCGGCGCTCGCGCGTCACTTCGCCGGCGCGCGCGTCGAGCCGACCGAAGCTGCCGGCGTGCCCGCGGCGGCTGCCGAGGCGATGGCGTTCTCTCTGCTCGCGCGCAATGCGCTGCTCGGGATCGCCAATCACCTACCGCAGTGCACCGGTTCGTCCGCGGCGCGCGTGCTCGGCGAGATCGCGCTGGGGAACGGGCGCCCGATGCCCGCGCCGCTCAGATCTTGAATGCGAGGCCGTCGTCGGCGATCGAGAAGCCCTCGGCGCTGCCGATCTCGCGCATCTCGCGGCCGAGGTGCGTCAGCACGAACTGCCCGCAGTCGAAGCGCGCGCGCTTCTCGGCGAGCTCGTCCAGGCTGAGATGGAACGGATAGTCCGGCCGCAGCTGTGTGCAGTCGCAAAGAAACAGCTCTGCGCCGGCGACGATCTCGGGCAGCGCGTCGAACCAGCCGGTGTCGCCCGAGTACGCGATCCGGCGCGCGCCGCAATCGATCAGCATCCCGTGCGGGCACGAGTCGGCAGAGTGCCGCGTCTCGAACACCTGCAGGCTCATCGGCCCGATTTCCGCGGGCGCCGTCCCGGCGCGCAGCTCGCGGAAGCGCAGCGGATAACGGAAATGGTGGTCCTCGAGCGGGTGCCCGTTCGCGCGCGCGGCGCGGCGGATTCGCTCCTCGACGCCGGTCGGCCCGGCGATCAGCAGCGGCTTCGTGCGCTCGTCCTCGTACAGCGTCGCGAGCAGGAACGACGGAATCCCGCCGAAGTGATCGGCGTGGAAGTGCGAGATCGCGATCGCGTCGACTTCGTCGCGCGAGATGCCGAGCGCCTGCATGCCGTGGAGCGTCGTCTGCCCGCAATCGATCAGCGCCGTTCCGGACGGCGCGCGCAACAGGTAGGCCGACTGTCGGCGCGCGCCGGAGCTGAAGTGATCACTAGTGCCGATCAGCACGAGCTCGCTCACGCTTCCTCCAGATCCGAGGCGCACGCCACGAATCGGCCGCCGGCGAAGGCTCCCTGAGACGCCCGTGCGCTCGCCGGCACGTGCTCGCCCGGCCAGACGACGACGCGCTCGAGCTGCGCGCCCGGCTCGATCATCGCGCCGGGGCCCGCGACGACTCGTGCGTCCAGCCGCGCGCCGAGCGAGCGCGCCTTCGTATCCGCGTCGAAGTAGCGCAGCGCCGGAAGCGCGAAGTTCGCGTCCAGGTATTCGGCGAGCGTTCCGACCGGCGTCCACGCGCAGTCCTCGGCACCGAGCAGCGTGCCGCCCACGTCCTCGGGCGACTTCGCGGCGAGCGGCCCCCACCAGTCCTCGAGATGGTTGAACACATCGCGATCCGGCAGCGTCTCGAACGCGCGTGCGGAGAGCACGTTCAGCCACGTGTAGAGCCCGCGCTGCGTCTCGCCGCCGAGATCGAGCCGGCGGCCGACCCGCCGCAGGCTCCCGGCGGCGTCCAGCCCGAGCGATCCGAAGCTCGCGATGCGCGCGTCGTCTGCGAGCGCCGCGCTGATCGCGCGGCCGGATTCGCGATGCGAACGGACCAGCGCGGGCAGATCGAGATCGACGATCATGTCGCCGCCGAGGATCACGCAGGTCTCACTCTCGCGAAGGAACGAAGCTACGCGGCGGATCGCGCCGCCGGTGTGAAGCAAGTCACGTTCGTGCGAAAAGCGAATCCCCAGTTTGGGGGGGCAGCAGCGCTCGGCGGCTTCGATCATCCGATGCGCAAGGTGGTGGACATTGATCACTACCTCGGACACGCCGGCCGACGCGAGCAGCTCGAGGCCGTAAGCGATCAGTGGCAGCCCGCGCACCGGAACGGCCGGCTTCGGCAGCCAGTCCGTGAGCGGGCGCATCCGCGTGCCGAGCCCGGCCGCGACGATCATCGCGCGCATCACGCGTCTGCCCAGTGCGAGAGCAGCTCGGAGAGCCGCGCGATGCGCGCGTCGAAGCCGGCGGCGCGGCGCGCTGCGCGCCCGAGCACGCGCGCGGTGCGCGGCGCGAACGCCTGATAGCGCGCGTCGCCGCGCTCCTTCGCCGCGTACAGGAAGCGCGCGTGGTCCTTTCCCTTGCGCGTCAGCGTGAGCAGCTCGAAGCGCGCTTCGAGCTCGCGCGCGCTCGGCGCGTCGGGCAGCGCGGGCCGCACGCGCGCGAGCTCGCTCGCGACGAAGCGCTCGCTCAGCTCGAGGTACGAATCGCGCAGCAAGCAGACGAAGTCGTACTCCGGCGGCGCGAGGAACGCGCCCTGGAGATCGATCAGGCCGAGCGAGCCGTCCGCGCGCACGAGCAGGTTCTGGCTCTGGAAGTCGCGGTGCGAAAGTCGCTGGGGCGCGCGCGCCGCTTGCTCGCCGATCCACGCGAACGCGTCGCGCAGCGCGGCCTCTTCGCTCGCGCGCGGCGCGCGGCCGAGCGCTTCGGGCAGGCTGTAGCGCGCGAACAGATCGGCTTTGTACGCGAAGTAGGGCGCGTCGAGTCGGCGGGCGAAGGCCTCTACGCCGGAGCCGTCGTCGCGGAGACGCTGGAGGCGCGGCAGCAGATCGAGCGCGTGCGCGACGCGTCGCTCCGTCTCGGGGCGAGCTGCGCATGCCGCGAACGTCGCGAGCGACTCGTCGCCGAAGTCCTCGAGCAGGTCGACGCCCGGCGCGCGCGCGAGCGACTTCGGCACCGGCAGCCCCGCGCGCTCGAGCAGTGCGCGGATCGGCTCGAGCGGCGGCTCCGGCGGGATTCCCGGCGGCCGGCCCGCGGGATCTTCCTCGGCCTCGACGCGCGCGATCGCGCTGCGTCCACTCGCCGTGCGCACGCGGAAGAAGCTGCGCAGCCCGAGCCCGCCCGCGAGCGGCGCCGCGCTCGCGATCTCCTCCCCGAGCCAACCGCGCGCGAGGGCCGCGATGCGCCGCGCCTCGCTCTCGCCCGCGAGAGACGTCACACCGCGCCTGGGTAGAGCAGCTGCGTCGCGAGCACGGCGCCGGCGTAGCCGGCGGCGTCTCCTAACAAGCACGCCGGCAGGATGTAGCGCGAGTTCTTGACGCCGATCACGCCGAGATAGACGGCGAGCACGTAAAAGGTCGTTTCGGTCGAGCCGTTGACCGCCGAAGCAAGAAAGCCGGCGTAGCTGTAGGGCCCTTCGGTCTTCAGCGTGTCGGTCAGCACCGCGAGCGCGCCCGAGCCCGAGAGCGGCTTCATCAGCATCAGGGGCAGCACCGAGCCGGGCACGCCGATGCGCGACGTGAGCGGGTCGATCAGCGCGATCAGCCCGTCGAGCGCGCCCGACGCGCGGAACATTCCGATCGCGACCAGGATCATCACCATGTACGGCGCGATGCGAACCGCGACCGCGAGCGCCTCTTTGCCGCCTTCGATCGCGATCTCGTACGCGCGCACGCGCGCGAACACGCCGAACGCCACGAGCGAGAACAGCAGCAGCGGGAGCGGCCAGGCGGCCATCACGTCCTTCGCGAGATCGGGCTCCCCCCAGCCGCGCGCGAGCTGGCTCGCGAGCCCGAGCAGGAGCGCAGCGCCCGCGCTGCCGAGGATCAACATGCGCGGCAGGTCGAGCGCGCCGCGTGCGAGCGGCTCGGGCAGCTTGACGTCGGGCAGATCGCTCGGCGGCGGCGGCACGTCGTGCGCGCCCTCGATCGCGCGCGGCGCGAAGAACGGCATGCGCATGAAGAAGCGCGACGCGATCACGGCGGTGACCGTCGAGCACGTGGTCGCGAACAGCGTCGCCGCCCAGACCAGCCCGGCCATCGCATCGGTGCCGCTCTCGCTCGCGCCGGCGCGGATCGCGATCACGCCGGACGGGATCATCAGCGTCACCGAGGTTGCGTTGATCGCGAGGAACAGCGCCATCGAATCGCTCGCGACGCCCGGCAAGCGGTTCAGCTTGTTGAGCTCGACCATCGCCTTCAGGCCGAGCGGCGTCGCCGCGTTGCCGAGCCCGAGCACGTTCGCGGCGAGGTTCATCACCATCGCCCCGATCGCGGGCGAATCGCCGGGGACTTCGGGAAAGAGCCGCCGCAGCAGCGGATGGATCGCGCGCACCACGATCCGCAGCAGGCCGGCCTCACTCGCGATCTTCACTACGCCGAGAAACAGGATCATGGGCCCGACCAGCTTCACGATCAGCTCGATCGCGCTCTGCGCCGCCGAGATCGACGACGCGCTCACCTCGGCGAGCCTGCCGGTCCACGCTGCGGTCGCGACCGACGCGAGCATCAGCAGCGCCCAGATCCAGTTGAGCATGCGACGCCCCCCGCGCCCGCGCTGCATCGGCTCGCGTGCGCCCCTCCGTGAGCGCAGCGGCTGCGCAACCTCCTGGATAAGCTCGGCCGAGTCAACCGGCGCTCCCCCACGCCTTGATCTGGAGACTGCGTGAGGCCGTACGTGCGTCGGGCGCTTCGAGTTGTTGGGGCCTTCGGGCTCGCGGCCGCGCTCGCGCTAGGCGCGCGCGCGGAGGAGCCGGGCGACGCGGCGTGGCTCGCGCGCGTGCGCGCAGCGGCGAAGGCGCGCGGCTTCCAAGGCGGCGCGCAGTCGATGCTCGTCGTCGAGCGCGCGAGCGGCGAGCCGCTGTTCTCGCTGCATCCCGAACGCCCGCTGGCACCCGCCTCGACACAGAAGATTCTGACCGCGCTCGCTGCGCTCGATGCGTTCGGCGCCGGTCACCAGTTCCAGACCGAAGTGCTCGCTCCGGCGGCGCCCGATGCGAACGGCCGCGTCGCCTCGCTTGCGATCCGCGGCGCGGATCCGGCGATGACGGGCGAGCTCTGGTGGCGCCTCGCGAACGACCTGCGCGCGCTCGGCGTCGCCGAGGTGGCGGGCGACGTCCTGCTCGATGACTCGCTGCTCGACGCGGAGCGCTGGCACCCGAGCTGGCTTCCGGTCTCCGCGCGCGCCTATCACGCGCCGATCGGCGCGATCTCGGCGAACTACGGCGCGTTTCGCGTCGTCGTCACGCCGGGCGACACGCTCGGCGCGCCCGGGCGGGTCCAGATCGATCCGCCGCTCTCGTACTTCCCGCTGACGAACGCGACGCGCACGACGAAGCCCGGCGGCGGCCCGCGGCTCGAGGTCGAGCGCGCGCGCGACGCGAGCGGCGGCGAGCGGGTCACGGTGACGGGCGCGGTCGCGCTCGGCGGCGATCGCGTCGAAATCTGGCGCTCGGTGATCGACCCCACCGCGTACGCCGCCGCGGTGCTGCGCTCACAGCTCGAGGCGGCCGGCATTCGCATCGTCGGGAAGGTGGTTCCGGGGAGCGCTCCGACCACGAGCGTTCTGCTCTACGCGTTCGACGGCATCCCGCTGCGCGCGGAGGCGGACTTGTTGCTGAAGTACAGCAACAACTTCATCGCGGAGACGCTGCTGAAGCAACTCGGGCGGCTCGACACCGGGATGCCGGGCAGCTGGGCGAACGGCGCGGAGGCGCTGCGCTCGCGGCTCGCGGCGCTCGGTCTTCCGCTCGCGGGCGTTCGGCTCGTCGACGGCTCCGGTCTCTCTCGCGACAACCGCGTGAGTGCGCAGCTGCTCGTCGCGGCGCTGCGGCGCGCGGACGAATCGTTCGCGATCGGACCCGACTTGCTGGCCAGCCTGCCGATCGCGGCGGAGGACGGCACGCTGCGCAAGCGCGCGGAGGGTGCGCGCGGCCTGGTGCGCGCGAAGACCGGCACGCTCGACGGCGTGACCGCTCTCGCGGGCTGGGCTCGCACCGAGCGCGGCCGCGAGCTCGTGTTCGCGCTGATCTCGAACGGGCACCGGCACGGCGACGTCGCCGCAATCGACGCCGTCGACGCGTTCGCCGCCGCGCTCGTCCACGACGCGACGAGCGGAGCGGCGAGCCGCTAGCAAGCGGCGCAAAGCGCCGCGCGCAGCCGGACAGTTGCCTCCGCGCTACGGAACGCCGAGGGGCCGCGCGATCGTGCGCCCGACCGAGACCTGCATCGCGCTCAGGCCGGCCCGCCCGACAGCGAGAGACCGAGCTGGTGAACGGCCTGGAGGTTGTTGGCGACCGCCCAGCCCGTGGTCGCGATCAGCACGCCGAGCGCGCCCAGCTTCAGCGACGGCGCGATGCGCGGCGTCCGCACCAGAATCGCGAGCACGATGAGCGTGACGCACGTGTCGAGGATCAAGCCTTCGGTGAGGCCGACCCGCGCGAACAACCACTCGGCCAGCGGATTCGCCTCCGTCACCTCCCAGCCGGCGACGGAGCCGCGTAGACACAGGTACGTCGTCCAGTGGTCCGCGAGCGAGACCAGAAACGCGACGCCAGCCAGCAAATGCACCGGGCCCATATCCGAAAGCCGAGCAAGTCCCATGCCCGGTCCCGCCGCACTTCGGCACAAGCCGAGGCTCGGCACCGAGTTAGCGCCCACGCTGCCCCTGCACGATGCAATCACGCACGCGCAACTCGGGGTAGCGCGCTTCCCTCAACTCGAAATCCAGCCACCGGGTGGCTCGGCCGCCAGCCGCGCGCTCAGCGCTCGCGGCGCATGCGGCCGCGGCCTAGCAGAAGCCAATCGATCGAGATCGCTTCCTTCATCGCGAGCTGGATCAGGAACTCGGCGTGCGGTGTCGTGCCGTTCTCGTAACGGTTCACGTTCTGTTGGAAGACGCCGAGCTCGCGAGCGAACTGACGTTGAGAACGCATGCCGCGGACCTGAATGAGTCGCTCGGCAACGCGCTTCTTCCTTCGATCCAACGCCGGCGCTGACATCCGCCCTCCATCCCGATCGGCCTTCGTCCGGCATTGCCGCCAACCGACGCTAGGGCGATCGCGTGAAGTGCGATTGCGAAGAGCGAGGAGGGGGCTCGCCGAGTCGAACGCTCGCTGTGCTGTGTGTGAGAAACTTCTCGCGGGGCTTCGGCTCCCTAATAAGTCGCCGAAGAGGGGCGAATTCTATGCGAGCGCTTCTACGCGAGCAATGCAAAATGCTGCGCGTGCCGGAGAAAAAGGACTTGCGCTCCCTGCGGGAGCGGCGTGCGCGCGCGGAGCACGAACGTTGAGGATTACCGGCGGAGAATTCGCGGGCCGTGTGCTGCGCGTTCCGCGCGGGGAAGTGCGGCCGACGGCCGACCGCGTGCGCGAAGCACTGTTCTCGATGCTCGCCCATCGCGACGCGCTCGCCGGCGCGCACGTGCTCGACGCGTTCGCGGGGAGCGGCGCGCTCGGGCTCGAAGCGCTCTCGCGCGGCGCGGCGAGCGCGACGTTCGTCGAGCAGTCGCGCACGGTCGCGCGCGTGCTCGCAGCGAACGTCGAAGCGCTCGGCGTCGGCGCGTCGGCGCGCGTCCTCCAGCGCGACATCGCGTTCGCTCTGCCCTCGCTCGCGCGCGAGCAAGCGCGCTTCGATCTCTGCTTCGTCGATCCACCGTACGCGAGCGATCTCGCGGCGGCGACGCTCGCTTCGCTCGCGTCCGGCGGGCTGCTCGCAGCGCACGCCGTGCTGGTGGCCGAATCCGATCGCAGGCATGCTCCCGGGCCGATCGCGGGGCTCGCGCTTGCGCTCGAACGGCGTTACGGCGACACACTCATCTCGTTGTACGGCATCGCGAATTCGCGAGAGCAGGAGAACGGAGAGCCCCGCGCATGAGCTTCGAATCGGGACTGGCGCTGTTTCCGGCGAGCTTCGACCCGCTCACGAACGGTCACCTCGACTTGGTCGAGCGCGCGAGCCACGTGTTTCCGAGGCTGGTGGTCGCGATCGCGCACAACGTGAACAAGTCGGGGACGTTCACCGCCGAGGAGCGCCTCGACATGTTGCGCACCTCGATCGGCGGCATGAAGGGCGTCGAGGTGACCGAGTTCCAGGGGCTCGTGGTGGACTACGCGAAACGCATCGGCGCGCGCACGATCGTGCGCGGGCTGCGCGCGAACGCTGACTTCGAGTACGAGTTCGAGATGGCGCTGATGAATCGCCACATGGCCCCGGAGATCGAGACGCTCTTCCTGATGACCAGCCAGCAGTACTTCTACGTGAGCTCGTCGCGTCTCAAGGAGCTCGTGAGCTTCGGCGCGGATGTCTCCGAATGGGTTCCGCCGATCGTCGAGTCGTACCTGCGCAAAAAGTTCGGCGCGCGGGCGAAGTAGGGGCCGCGCGCTGCGTCGCGCGCACGTCGGGCCGCCGGCCGTGGACGAGATTTGCTTCGGAACGAACGGCTGGCGCGGCGTCTACGGCAACGGTTTCAGCACCGAGGGCGCCGAACGGCTCGCGGCGGCGCTCGCTGATGCGCTCGGCGCGCCGGCGCGGCGCCCGCGGGTGGTGGTCGCGTTCGACACGCGCGCACACGCCGCGGAGGTGGCGGCCCGAGCTGCCGCCGTGCTCGCCGGGGCCGGCGCCTGCGCGCTGCTCTGCGACGCGCCGGTCGCGACGCCGATCGCGGCATTCCAGGTGCGCGCGCGCCGGGCGGCCGCCGGCTACGTGGTCACTGCGAGTCATAACTCGCCCGAGTACCTCGGTGTGAAGATCTTCGACGCGCGAGGCGAGGGCGCTGCGCGCGCGTTCGTGGATCGCGTCGCAGAGCGCGCGAATGCGCTGGGCGGAACCGGCGACCTCCGCCGCGGGCGCGCGCGCGTGCTGCGCGACGCGCCGCGCGCGTACATCGCGCGGCTCGCGTCGCAGCTCGACGTCGCGACGATTCGGCGCGCGCGGCCGCGCGTGCTCTACGACGCGATGCACGGCGCCGGCGCCGGCGCGCTCGACCGCGCGCTGCGCGCGCTCGGCGCGCGCGTCGAGACGCTTCGGGCTTCGCCCGACCCGCTCTTCGGCGGCGGCGCGCCCGATCCGACCCGCGGGCGGCTGCGCGGCCTCGGTGCCGCCGTGCGCGCGGGCGGCTTCGCGTTCGGCGTCGCGAGCGACGGCGACGCCGACCGCTTCGTGCTGCTCGACTCGCGCGGGCGGCTGCTCAGCGAGACCGAGGCGCTCGCGCTGCTCGTCGACCATCTCGCGGCGACGCAGCGGGTCGCGCGCGGCCTCGCGCTGTCGATCGCGACCGGGTCGCTCGCCGAGCGCGTCGCGCGCGCGCGTGGCCTTGCGGTGCACCGCGTCGGTCTGGGCTTCTCCGCGCTGTCCGCCGTGCTCCGCGAGGGCCGCGCGGACGTGGCCGGCGAGGAGAGCGGCGGCTTCTGCTGGCGGACGCTGGGCATCGATAAGGATGGGATCGCCGCCGCCGCGCTTGCGCTCGAGGCGGTCGCGTACGGCGAGCCGCTCCACCTGCGCCGTGCGCGGCTCGCGCGCGCGCACGGCCGCAGCGCGTGCGGCCGCGCGGCGGCGCCGACGAGCGGTCGCGCGCTCCGCAAGCTCGCGGCTCTCCGTGCCGCGCCGCCCGTGCGGATCGCCGGCGCCGTCGTTCGCGAGGCCAGTCTCGAGGATGGGCTGCGCGTCCGCTTCGACGACGGCTTCCTCTACTGGCGGGCCTCCGGCACGGAGCCCGTGATCCGCGTCTACGCCGAGGCAGCTTCGGCCGCGGCGCTGGCGCGCCGGCTCGCCGCCGGCATGGCTCGGCTCCGGTAGGAGCAGCCCAAATCCCCGCTACCTTGGCTCGCTCCCGACAGTTGTCAGGGTTTTCGCGAAGGCGAAGCGGCGATGGCGAAACGGCGCATCCTCCTCGTCGTGAGCGGCGGCATCGCGGCCTACAAGACGCCTGAGCTGGTGCGCGCGCTCGTGAAGGCCGGGCACGCGGTGCGCTGCGTGCTCAGCGAAGCCGCGCGGCAGTTCGTCGCGCCGCTCGCGCTGCAGGCCGTATCGGGCGAGACCGTCCGGAGCGCGCTGTTCGACCTGACCGAGGAGAGCCAGATCGGTCACATCGAGCTCGCCGATTGGGCCGAGCTCGTGCTGGTCGCTCCCGCGAGCGCCGATTTCCTCGCGAAGCTGGCCCACGGCCTGGCAGACGACCTGCCGTCCACGCTGTTGCTCGCGACGCGCGCGCCGGTGCTCGTCGCGCCGGCGATGAACGTGAACATGTGGAGCCATCCCGCGACGCAGGCGAACGTCGCGGCGCTCGGCGCGCGCGGCGTGCGCATGCTGGGGCCCGACGCGGGCGAGCTGGCATGCGGGTGGGAAGGGCTCGGGCGCATGAGCGAGCCCGCGGAGATCGCCGCGCAGGTAGAGCTGTTGCTCGCGCCGAAGAGCCTCGCGGGCGTGCGCGTCGTGGTCACGGCCGGCGGAACGCGCGAGCCGCTCGACCCGGTCCGCGCGATCACGAACCGCTCGTCCGGAAAGATGGGCTTCGCGCTCGCGGCCGAGGCGGCACTGCGCGGCGCCGAGTGCGTGCTGATCGCCGGCACGAGCACGCAGCCGACGCCCGTGGGCGTGAGGCGCGTCGACGTCGCGTCCGCGCTCGACATGCGCGCTGCGGTGCTGCGGGAGCAGGCGAGCGCGCAAGTCGTCGTGATGGCGGCGGCGGTGGCCGACTTCCGGCCGGCGAGCCCGGCCGCGCGCAAGATCAAGAAGGAGGATCTCGCGGACGGAGAGCGCCTGACGCTCGAGCTGGTCGCGAATCCCGACATCCTCGCCGAGATCAGCCGCGAGCGCGGCGCGCGTATCGTCGTCGGCTTCGCCGCCGAGAGCCACGACGTGCTGGCCGCTGCGCGCCGCAAGCTCACGCGCAAGGGCTGCGATCTGCTCGTCGCGAACGACATCTCGCGCAGCGACGCCGGCTTCGAGACCGACGCGAACGCCGTCCTGCTGCTGACGCCCGACGGCGAGGTCGAGGAGCTGCCGCTGCTCCCGAAGAGCGAAGTCGCCGCGCGCATCTTCGACCGCATCGAGAAGCTGCGCGAAGGGAAACGCGCGTGAGGACCGCGCTCGCGTTGGCGCTCGGCTGTGCGCTCGCGAGCGGGGCAGGCGCCGAAGCGCGAGAGCCCGCGGGCGAGCCCTCGGCACCGGCCGCGATCGAACGCAGCGAGGAGGCTCGGCCGCGCGAAGGAGCCGTCCTGATCGCGCGCGTCGAAGGCACGATCAACCCCGCGTCGGCGGACTATCTCGTGCACGCGATCGACGTCGCGCAGCAGACGCACGCGGCGCTGCTCGTGATCGAGCTCGATACGCCGGGCGGCTCGCTCGGATCCACCCAGGAGATCGTGCGGGCGATGCTGCGCGCCGACGCACCGATCGCGGTGTTCGTGCCGCGCGGCGCGTGGGCAGCTTCCGCCGGCACGTTCATCACGCTGGCGGCGCACATCGCCGCGATGGCGCCCGGGTCGAGCATCGGCGCCGCGCATCCGATCACGATCGGCGGCGACAACCAACGCAAGCCGGCGGATCCCGCGAGCGAGGCGCTCCCGCCGCCGTCCGACATCGAGCTCGAGAAGGCGGAGAACTTCACCGCCTCGTTCATCGAGTCGATCGCAAAAGAGCGCGGGCGCAACGTCGAGTGGGCGGCGAAGGCGGTGCGCGAATCGGTCGCGATCCCCGCGGACGAGGCGCTCGAGCTCAAAGTGATCGACCTGATCGCCGGAGATCGCGAGGCGCTGCTCGCCGAGCTCGATGGCCGCGAAGTGAACCTGGGCGGAAACCACGAGCGGCTGATGCTCCGGCATGCGCCGGTGCGCGAGCTGCCGATGGGGCTGCTCGCGCGGCTGCTGCACGCGATCGCGGACCCGCAGCTCGCGTTCCTGCTGCTGGTCGCGGGCGCCGGCCTGATTTGGCTCGAGCTGAACACCCCGGGCATTGGCGTACCCGGCGTGCTCGGCACGGCGTGCCTGATCATCGCAGCGACCGCCCTCCAGCTCGTGCCGTTCTCGTGGCTGGGTCTCGCGCTGTTCCTCGGCGGCTGCGCGCTCGTCGCGGCCGAGCTGTTCGTCAGCAGCTACGGGCTGCTGTTCGTGGCAGGCCTCGTCTGCATGCTGCTCGGCGGCTCGATGATCTTCGATCGCCCGGACGTGTCGGATCTCGAGCTGCCGTTCTGGCGCGTGGTCGTGCCGGTGGTCGCGAGCTTCGCCGCGTTCGGCGCGCTCGCGGCCTGGGCGGTCGGCCGCGTGCTGCGCTCACCGAGCAAGCTCGGCGAGGGCGAGCTGCTCGGCATGCGCGGCGTGGCGTCGACGCCGCTCACGCCTTCGGGCACCGTGGCCCTGCGCGGCGAGCTCTGGAGCGCCGACGCCGACGCGGAGATCGCGAAGGGAGAGCCGGTCGAGGTGATCGCGATCGAGGGCATGCGCTTGCGCGTGCGGCGCGCGCCGCGGCGCGGCGCGAATCCGTAACAAGCAGCCTGCCAGCGCTGCAGTGGCGCGCGCAGCGAGGCGCAGCCGAGCGTAGTCACAAAGAGGGAGGGGCGATGTTCTCACCGATTCTGATCGTGCTCGTGATTGGCGTGGTGCTCCTCTTGATGGGCGCGAAGGTGCTGCCCGAGTACGAGCGCGGCGTCGTGCTGCGGCTCGGCCGGCTCTCTGGCGTGAAGGGTCCGGGCTTCATCTGGATCATTCCGTTCGTCGACTCGCTGACGCGCATCAGCCTGCGCGAGATCGTGATGGACGTGCCGCCGCAAGAGGTGATCACGCGCGACAACGTCTCGGTGAAGGTGAACGCGGTGATCTATTTCCGCGTGCTGCAGCCCGACAAGGCGCTGCTTCAGGTCGAGAACTATCTGTACGGCACTTCGCAGCTCTCGCAGACGACGCTGCGCAGCGTGTTAGGGCAGGCCGAGCTCGACGAGCTCTTGGCGGAGCGCGATTCGATCAATCGCCGGCTGCAGGAGATCATCGACCAGCAGACCGAGCCGTGGGGCGTGAAGGTGCGAAACGTCGAGGTGAAGCAGATCGACCTGCCGCCCGACATGCAGCGCGCGATGGCGAAGCAGGCCGAGGCCGAGCGCGAGAAGCGCTCGAAGGTCATCCGCGCGGAGGGTGAGGCGCAGGCCGCGCAGCGGCTCGCGGACGCGTCCCGCACGCTCGCGCAGGAGCCCGCGGCACTGCAGCTGCGTTACCTGCAGACGCTCGCCGAGATGGCGACGACGCAGAACGCGAGCACGATCGTGTTCCCGCTGCCGATCGAGCTGCTGAAGCCGTTCATCGACCGCGCACACGGTACCGGCGGCGCTGCGTAACGACCGGCCTAAGTCTTCGCACGCGCGAGCAGCGCGAGCGCCAAGGCAGCGAGCGCGCCGATCGTCAGCCACGGGAACGCGAACGAGAGCGCCGGCGACTGCGCCGCGAAGCTCGAGCCCATGTCGCGCGCGAGCAAGAACGCGACGAACGATCCGGCGCCCTGCAGTGCGGCGCGCGCGAGGCTGCGGCGCTCCTCGCTGCGCAATGCGAGCGGAATCGCGAGCGCGGCGAACGCGATCACCGCGAACGGGCCGCTCAGCCGGTTGTGCAGCACGATGCGCGCGTCGCTCGCATCGGCACCGGTCGCCTGATGCGCCGCGATGTAGTTGCGCAGTGCGTCGCGCGACAACCCCGCGAGCTCGTCGCGCCGCAGGCGCGGGCTGCGGTCGCTCGGCAATTCGAGCAGCGCACGGCGCTCGTGCCGTTCGCGCGGTGCCTCCCCGATCCGGTCGGGATCGAACTCGCGCACGAGCGCGTCGTCGAACGACCAGCGCTGCGGCGCGAGCCGCACGGCGCGCGCGGCCTGGATCGTGCGCACGAGCCGCCCGATGTCGTCGCGCTCGTAGACGTGAACCGTGCTGAGCACGCCGCTGCGCGGATCCACGCCGCGCGCCGAGTAGACGACGCGGCCCGCGTGATACCAGACGTCGCCGGCGCGCACGCGCACGTCGCCGCCGCCAGGATTTCGCGCCGCGGCGAGCCGCGCCGCCGCCTTCACGCCCACCGCCTCGATCGCTGCAAAGTGCATTGCGGCCAGCGCGCCCGCGAGCGCGAGCAGCGGCGCGAACGCGACGAGCGGCGAGATCGCGCTCGCCTTCAGCGCGAGCGTCTCGTGATGCAGCGTCGCGCTGCCGGCGCACCAGAACGCGCCGGCGCACGCGGCCGCGGGAATCAGGAACTCCGCGTACTGCCCGAGCGTGCGCTCGGTCAGGCGCCGCAGCGCCTGTGCCGTGGAGCTCGCGTCGTCGAGCAAGCTCGCGAGGTGCAGCATGGCGTCGACGGCGAACAGCAGGAGCGCGAGAATCGCGAGCGCAGCCGCGAAAGCGAGTAGGAAGCGCGCGGCATAATGACGCCAGACGGTGAACACGGTTTTGGAGGCTAGCCCGTTGCGAGTGGTGCGAGGCAGCGCGGAGCTGGCGGCGCCGTTCACGCGCTGCGTGCTCACGGCGGGCAACTTCGACGGCGTGCACGTCGGGCACCAGCGCATCATGCAGACCGTGACGTCGCGCGCGCACGCGCTCGGCGGCACCTCCGTCGTCTACACGTTCGATCCCCACCCGCGGCGCGTGCTCACGCCCGAGCACGCGCCGCGCTTGCTGACGACGCTCGAGCAGAAGCTCGAGCTGCTCGCCGAGCTCGGCGTCGACGCGGTCGTCGTCGAGCCATTCGACCACGAGTTCGCTCGCCAGAGCGCCGAACGCTTCGTGCGCGACGTGCTTCACGCGCGCATGCGTCCGGTCGAGGTCTACGTCGGTTACGACTTCCACTATGGCCGCGACCGCGAGGGCTCGATGCGCACGCTGACCGAGCTCGGCCCGCACCTCGGCTTCGCGGTGACGATCATTCCCGAGGTGAAGCTCGGCGAGCGCGACGTGAACTCGACGCGCGTGCGCGAGCTGCTCGAGGGCGGCGACGTCGCGGGCGCGGCCGAGCTGCTCGGCCGCAGCTACCGCGTGCGCGGCGCGGTCGCGAAGGGCGACCAGCGCGGGCGCACGATCGGCTTCCCGACGCTGAACCTCGCCGCCGAGAACGAGATCCTGCCGTGCGTCGGGGTCTACGCGTGCCGCGTGCGCTTTCTCGACGCGGGCGATCCCGGGCCGGGACGCTGGTTCGAGGCCGTCGCGAACGTCGGCCGGCGGCCGACCGTGAAGCCGAACGATCCCGTCGCGGTGGAGGCGCACCTATTCGACTTCACCGCCGACGCCTACGGCCGCCGGATCGAAGTCGCTTTCGCCGCGCGGCTGCGCGGCGAGCAGCGCTTCCCGAGCCTCGACGCCTTGCGCGCGCAGATCGCCCGCGATTCGGACGAGGCACGGGCCAGGCTCGCCGTCCCATGAGGCGCCAATCCGCTCGGGCGCAGTGCGGCCGTCGATCAGGCGTGGCGCGCGCGAGGCTCGCCGTCCCATGAGGCGCCAATCCGCTCGGGCGCAGTGCGCCCATCGATCAGGCGTGGCGCGCGCGAGGCTTGCCGCCGGATGAAGCAGCCGACGAGCGGATCCTGGCTGGATCCGCGCGCGGCGGCTGGCGCGGCGATCGCCGCGCTCGCGCTCTGGTGGGCGTTCCGCGACGTGCCGTTTCCCGAGCTGTGGCGTGCGCTCGCCGGCGCGGACCTCTGGCTCGCGGTGCTGCCCTCGGTGGCCTGTCATTGGGCGAGCCTCTGGGTCCGCGCGCTGCGCTGGCAGCAGCTGGCGGCGGGAGTGGGCGAGCTGCCGCTCGCGCCCGCGTACCGCGCGACCGCGATTCGCTTCATGGCGAACAACCTGTTTCCGCTGCGGCTCGGCGAGCTCGCGGGCGCGTGGGTGGTCTCGCGCGAGGTCGGCGGCTCCGCGGGCGCGTGGTTCGGCACGATCGTGCTGGAACGCGCGTTCGACATGGCCGCGATCATGTCGCTCGCGCTGTTCCTGATCGCCGAGCGGGTCGACCTCGGTTCGCTCCGCTTCCTGGCATTCGTCCCGATTCTGGGAATCGCTGCGCTGCGGCTCTGGCCGCGCGTGTTTCTGCGCGCGGGGCAACGTGCAGCGCACGCGCTGCTTCCGGCGCGGCTCGGCACGCGCGCGAGCGATCTGTTCACGCAGATCGTCACCGGCCTCGGCGGCCTGCGCGACGCGCGCGGTGTCGTGCTGGCGGCGCTCTACACCGCAGTGCTCTGGGCGTTCGTCGCGACGCTTCCGTTCCTCGCCGCGCAGCGTTCGCTCGGCGTCGAGCTCGGCTCGCTGCGCGCGGACTTCGTCGGCGCGCTGATGACGATGGTCGGCGTCGGCGTCGCGGTCGCGCTCCCGCAGGCGCCTGGCTTCGTCGGCGTTTACCACGTCGCCTGCGTGACCGTGCTCAGCGCGCTCGGCGTGTCGCGCACGCAGGCGCTCGCCGTCGGCACGCTCACGCACGCACTGTTCTGGGTGTCGATCACCGGCCTGGGTTTGCTCGCACTGCGCGGCAGCCGCTCCTCGCTTCGCGCCGCGCTTCGCGGCGGCGAGGTCGCCGGCCGGCCCTGATTCCGGCGCAGCCCATCAAGCCGCCCTCCGCGTGTGCCGATAGCCGGGCGGGCCGAAAGATGTTTTCGCGCTGGGGGGCGGGCCGAGGGGCTGCGCATCCCGTGCGCGGCGGGGCGGCCGTGCGGAGAAGGCCTTGAACGAGCGGATCGGCGAGCTGCTGGTCAAAGAGAATCTGCTCACGACCGAGCAGCTTCGGAAGGCCCGCGAGCAGGCGAAATCCCAGGGACAGCGACTGGGCGCCCAGATCACGAAGCTCGGCTTCCTGCAGGAGAATCAGCTCTCCGAATTCGTCGCCAAGCAGTACGGCGTCCCCGACATCAACCTCGACGAGTTCGACATCGATCCTGCGGTGATCCAGCTGATCCCGGAAGAGGTGGCGCAGAAGCACACCGTGATTCCGGTGAACCGCGCCGGCTCCACGCTGATCCTCGCGACCGCCGACCCATCGAACATCTTCGCGATCGACGACATCAAGTTCCTGACCGGATACAACGTCGAGGTCGTCGTCGCCGCGGAAGAGCAGATCAAGCGCGCGATCGATCGCTACTACGACAAGGCCAACGCGCTCGACGACATCATGGGCGACTTCGACGACTCCGACATGGAAGTCGTCACCGACAGCGAGGACGTCGACGTCAACGCGCTCGCGAAGGAGTCGGAAGACGCGCCGGTCGTCAAGCTCGTGAATCTGATCCTGACCGACGCGGTGAAGCGCGTGGCGTCGGATATCCACATCGAGCCGTACGAGAAAGAGTTCCGCGTCCGCTACCGGATCGACGGCGTGCTGTACGAGGTGATGAAGCCGCCGCTCAAGCTGAAGAACGCGATCACGTCGCGCATCAAGATCATGGCGGAGCTCGACATCGCCGAGCGCCGCCTGCCGCAGGACGGCCGCATCAAGCTGAAGCTCGGGCGCGGCAAGGAGATGGACTACCGCGTCTCGGTGCTGCCGACGCTGTTCGGCGAGAAGACCGTGATGCGTCTGCTCGACAAGTCGAACCTGCAGCTCGACATGACCAAGCTCGGCTTCGAGGAGAAGCAGCTCGAGGTCTTCAAGCACGCGATCCACCAGCCGTTCGGCATGGTGCTGGTGACGGGACCCACCGGCTCGGGCAAGACGACGACGCTCTACTCCGCGCTCTCCGAGCTGAACAAGATCAGCGAGAACATTTCCACCGCCGAAGATCCGGTCGAGTTCAACCTCGCGGGCATCAATCAGGTCCAGATGCACGACGACATCGGCCTGAATTTCGCCGCCGCGCTGCGTTCCTTTCTGCGCCAGGACCCCGACATCATCATGGTCGGCGAGATCCGCGATTTCGAGACCGCCGAGATCGCCGTCAAGGCGGCGCTCACGGGCCACATGGTGCTCTCGACGCTCCACACGAACGACGCGCCCTCGACGATCAACCGCCTGCTGAACATGGGCATCGAGCCGTTCTTAGTGGCGTCATCGGTGAACGCGATCGTCGCGCAGCGCCTCGCGCGTCGCGTCTGCGGCGAGTGCAAGGAGCAGGACGCGGAAGTTCTGCGCGAGGCGATGGTGGCCGCGGGGCTCTCAGAGGAAGAGGCCAAGGCCACCAAGCCGATGAAGGGCCGCGGCTGTAACAACTGCTCGAACACGGGCTACCGCGGCCGCGTCGCGCTCTACGAAGTGATGCGCGTCGGCGAGGAGCTGAAGGAATTCATCCTGAACGGCGCCTCCGCGACCGAGATCAAGCGCGAGGCGATCCGGCTCGGCATGACGACGCTGCGCCGCAGCGCCCTCAACAAGTTCAAGGAGGGCGTGACCACGCTCTCCGAGGTCCACCGCGTGTCGGCGGCGGACTTCTAACGAGATCGGGAGCCGGAACGAGCGATGGCGAATCTCCATCAGCTGCTGAAAGCGATGATCGAGAAGGGCGCGAGCGACCTTCACATCACGACCTCGAGTCCGCCGCAGCTGCGCATCGACGGCAAGCTGCAGCCGATGAAGATGCCGCCGCTGTCTCCGCCGGAGACGAAGCAGCTTTGTTACTCGGTGCTGACCGACGCGCAGAAGCACAAGTTCGAGGAGACCAACGAGCTCGACCTCTCGTTCGGGGTGCGCGGGCTCTCGCGCTTCCGCGCCAACGTGTTCTTGCAGCGCGGCGCGGTGGCCGGCGCGTTTCGCTCGATTCCGTACAAGATCAAGACCTTCGACGAGCTCGGCCTGCCCAAGGTGATCGTCGACCTGACGAAGAAGCCGCGCGGGCTGATCCTCGTGACGGGGCCGACCGGCTCCGGCAAGTCGACCACGCTCGCGACGATCATCGACAAGATCAACACCGAGCGGCAGGAGCACATCGTCACGATCGAGGACCCGATCGAGTACCTGCACCCGCACAAGTCGTGCGTCGTGAATCAGCGCGAAGTGGGTGCGGACACGTCGAGCTTCAAGAACGCGCTGAAGTACATCCTGCGCCAAGACCCCGACGTGGTGCTGCTCGGCGAGATGCGCGACCTCGAGACGATCGAGGCCGCGCTCACGGTCGCGGAGACCGGCCACCTCGCGTTCGCGACGCTGCACACGAACTCGTGCGTGCAGACGATCAACCGCGTCGTCGACGTGTTTCCCGCCTATCAGCAGCCGCAGGTGCGCGCGCAGCTCTCGTTCGTGCTCGAGGGCGTGCTCTCGCAGACGCTGCTGCCGCGCGCGAACGGCCCGGGCCGTGCACTCGCGCTCGAGGTGATGGTCCCGAACCCGGCGATTCGAAACCTGATCCGCGAGGACAAGATCCACCAGATCTACTCGCAGATGCAGATCGGTCAGGACAAGTTCGGCATGCAGACCATGAACCAGTCGCTGGCGAGCCTCTATCTGAAGCGGCTGATCTCGATGGACGACGCATTAGGGCGCAGCAGCGATCCCGACGAGCTGCGCA
>Ga0187893_10003772_pt1 | contig 29948 bp, 28 predicted proteins | sample MA1701074metaG_FD_139574 | JGI IMG/M metagenome (GOLD analysis project Ga0187893, IMG submission 139574) | White microbial mat communities from a basaltic lava cave in the Kipuka Kanohina Cave System on the Island of Hawaii, USA - MA170107-4 metaG ...
CTGGCCAAGAAGGTGGCCGAGGTGTCCGGCGACGCCGAAGCCCGCAGCTACTTCCTCAACATCAAGGGCCCCGAGCTGCTCAACAAGTACGTGGGCGAGACGGAGCGCCAGATCCGCCTGGTGTTCCAGCGGGCCCGGGAGAAGTCGGAGGAGGGATGGCCGGTCATCGTGTTCTTCGACGAGATGGACTCGATGTTCCGCACCCGGGGCACCGGCATCAGCTCCGACATGGAATCGACGATCGTGCCCCAGCTCCTGGCCGAGATCGACGGGGTCGAGACGCTCAAAAACGTGATCGTCATCGGCGCCTCCAACCGCGAGGACCTGATCGACCCCGCCATCCTGCGCCCCGGCCGTCTCGACGTGAAGATCAAGATCGAACGCCCCGACGAGCGGGCCGCCGCCCAGGTGTTCGCCCGGTACCTCACCGTCGAGCTCCCCTTGGCCTCCGAAGAGGTCGAATCGACCGGGGGCGACCGCGCCCGGACGGTGCGGTCGATGATCGAGGCCACCGTCGCGGCCATGTACTCCCAGGACGACAAGAACCGCTTCCTCGAGGTGACCTACCAGAACGGTGACAAGGAGGTCATGTTCTTCAAGGACTTCTCCTCGGGGGCCATGATCGAGAACGTCGTGCGCCGAGCCAAGAAGCTGGCCATCAAGCGCCAGATCGCCGGCGGCGAGCCGGGCATCTGCACGACCGACCTTCTTGCCTCCATCACCCAGGAGTTCAAGGAGCACGAGGACCTGCCCAACACCACCAACCCCGACGACTGGGCCAAGATCTCGGGCAAGAAGGGCGAGCGCATCGTCTACGTGCGCACGTTGATCTCCAAGAGCACCGAGGCCGTCCCCACCGGCGGTCGCTCCATCGAGCGGGTGGCCACGGGCCAGTACCTCTAGCAGGCTCGCTGCGCTCGCCGACGCGTCACGGCTTCGCAAGGTGCTGGCTGTAGCGTCGCGTCCATGGCGTTGCGCAAGGTGCTCGGGATCGAGACCGAGTACGGCATCTTGGTCCGAGGGGCGGCCGAGTCCAACCCGATCGCCGCGTCGTCTGTGCTCATCAACGCCTACGTGAACGATCTGGCCCGAACGGCCAACACCGGGGTCTCGGCGCCCTCGCCGGCCACGGGGACGGCGCCGATCAGGGCATCTCGAGTCAAGGTCGGCTGGGACTTCGAAGACGAATCACCGGGCAACGACGCCAGGGGGTTCTCCCCCGATGGCACCATGGCCCCGGAGGTGGAGACGCATCTCGTCAACGCCGTTCTCACCAACGGCGCCCGGTACTACGTCGACCACGCCCATCCCGAGCTGTCCACGCCGGAGTGCGCCGATCCTCGCACCGTCGTGGTGTTCGACCGGGCCGCCGAGGTGATCCTGGTCCGATCGATGCTGGCCGCCTCGCGCAGCCTGCCCGATGGGCACGAGGTCGTCGTCTACAAGAACAACTCCGACCGCAAGGGCAACTCCTATGGCTGCCACGAGAACTACCTCATGGACCGGGCGATCCCTTTCGGGCAGATCGTCACCCACGCGATGGCGCACTTCATCACCCGCCAGGTGTTCTGCGGCGCGGGCAAGGTGGGCTCGGAGGCCAACGGGGTCGGGATCGAGGCGGTGCCGTTCCAGCTCAGCCAGCGCGCCGACTTCTTCGAGGAGGAGGTCGGGCTCGAGACCACCCTCAAGCGCCCGATCGTCAACACCCGCGACGAACCCCACGCCGATGCCCAGAAGTACCGGCGGCTCCATGTCATCGTCGGCGACGCGAACCTGTCCGAGGTGGCCACGTTCTTGAAGGTGGGCACGACCGCGCTGGTCCTGTCGATGATCGAGGACGACTTCCTGCCGCGCCAGTTCCGCTTCCAGTCTCCGGTGCACGTGCTGCGCCGGGTGTCCTACGACCTGACCCTGCGTCAGCCTCACCTGCTCGTCGACGGCACCACCGTGACCGCCCTCGACGTGCAGTGGGAGCTCTACGACCGGGCCCGCAAGTACGCCGATGCCAACGGGCTCGAGTGCATCGGTGGTGACGACGTCGGCACCGCGGTGCTGACCCGGTGGGAGGCCGTGCTCAACGGGCTCGAGACCGATCCCGCCGCGCTGGCCGACCAGCTCGACTGGGTGGCCAAACATCGCCTCATCGAGGGCTACCGCGAGCGTCACCGCCTGGCGTGGGACGACCATCGCCTGGCCGCCATGGACCTGCAGTACCACGACCTTCGCCCGGATCGCTCGTTGGCGGCCCGCCTCGGCCTCGAGCGGGTGACCACCGACGACGAGGTCGAGCGAGCAGTGACCGAACCCCCGTCGGACACCCGCGCCTACTTTCGGGGCCGGTGCCTGCAGCGATGGGGAGACGCCATCGTGGCGGCCAACTGGGACTCGCTGGTGTTCGACATCGGGGGTGACCCGCTGCGACGGGTACCGATGATGGAACCATTGCGGGGAACGAAGGAACATGTGGGTAGGTTGATCGACGAGTGCGCGACGCCAGCGGAGCTGATGGAGCGGCTCGGGACCTGAGACGAGGGCGACGAGGAACTCGCCGGAGAGATCGACCCGGTGCGACACACCGGGGTGATGAGTACGACGACGAGAAGGGCGACGACGAGGAGCGACCCGCTGGGTCGCCCATGGAAGTTGGTGAGCGAGCCGTATGGCCGAACGAGAACAGAAGCGCAAGACCGCAGCGGCGAAGCAGGACGAGGTCGTTGACGACGCCCCGCCGGCCTCGGAGTCGGGCGAGAAGATCAAAGCCGAGCTCGACGACCTGCTCGACGAGATCGACGAGGTGCTCGAGGTCAACGCCGAGGAGTTCGTGAAGTCCTACGTACAGAAGGGCGGGCAGTAGCCCTTCCGAGCCGACGCGGCCAAAGTGCTCGACATCGCGGCCGTGGGCCGCGATGCGTTCCCCGGTCGGCAGGCACCCCCGATAACCTCGCTCGGGTGACGTCCCCCTTTCTTCGCCCGGCGCCCGATCCCGGCCCCAGCTTCGTCGAGCTGCTCCGGGTGAACGACCGGCTCCCGCCCGTGCCCGAAGGCGACGTCGGCGCGCGGCTGTCCGTCACCCACGGGACCACCGTGGTGGCCCTGCGCTACGCGGACGGAGTCGTCATGGCCGGTGACCGACGGGCCACCAGCGGCCACCTCATCAGCCACCGGGCCATGGAGAAGGTCTACCCGGCCGACCGTCACAGCGGCGTGGCCATCGCCGGGGCGGCCGGCCCGGCCATGGAGATGGTCAAGCTCTTCCAGCTCCAGCTCGAGCATTACGAGAAGGTCGAGGGCGCCGAGCTCAGCCTCGACGGCAAGGCCAACCAGCTCTCGGGCATGGTCAGGAGCCACCTGCCCGCGGCCATGCAGGGCCTCGCCGTCGTGCCTCTGTTCGCGGGCTACGACACCCGCCGGCGCATCGGGCGGCTGTTCCAGTACGACATCACCGGCGGTCGCTACGAGGAGGGGAACTTCGCCACCACCGGTTCGGGCAGCCTGCACGCCGGCACCGTCATCAAGCTGGGCTACCGCGACAACCTGGAGCGGGGCGGCGCCATCGAGCTGGCCATCTCGGCCTTGTTCCAGGCCGCCGACGAGGACTCGGCCACCGGCGGCCCCGACCTCGTCCGGGGCATCTACCCGACCGTGGCCACGATCTCGGCCGCGGGGTTCGAACGCGTCGACGATACGGAGGTGGCCCAGCGCTTTCGCGACCTGGTCGACCTGCTGGCCACGCCCGACAGCGCGGCCCAGATGGGCGCCAGCCCCACCATGCGCCCCGGGATGACCGGGCTGCCGGGCGCCAGCGGCGCCAGCGGGGCGAGCGGCGCGGTCGGCGCCGAAGGAGGGCCCAGCGCGCCATGAGCATGCCGTTCTACGTCGCCCCCGAACAGGTCATGAAGGACCGGGCCGACTATGCCCGCAAGGGCATCGCCCGTGGTCGCAGCCTGGCCGCCCTCGTGTACGCGGAGGGGATCCTCATCTGCGCCGAGAACACGTCGCACACCTTGCGCAAGATCTCCGAGATCTACGACCGGATCGGCTTCGCCGGGGTCGGCCGGTACAACGAGTTCGACCAGCTCCGGATCGCCGGCGTGCGCCACGCCGACCTCAAGGGCTACTCCTTCAGCCGCGACGACGTCGACGCCAGGAGCCTGGCCAACCAGTACGCCCAGATCCTCGGCCAGATCTTCACCCACGAGATGAAACCCATGGAGGTGGAGATCCTGGTGGCCGAGGTCGGTGCCGCCATGGACGACGACCAGATGTTCCACATCCTCTACGACGGCACGGTCATGGACGAGCGCAACTTCATGGTGCTGGGCGGCGAGGCCGAGGCCATCGCCGAGCGCCTGCGGGAATCGTGGCGGGCCGGCCTGGGCCTGGCCGACGCCATGCAGGCGGCGACGTCCGCCCTGGCGGGCCCCGATCGCACCCTGAACGCCGGCGACCTGGAGGTCGCGGTGCTCGGCCGGGCCAACGGCCGCCGTGCGTTTCGCCGCATCGAGGGCCCCGAGCTCGAGCTGATGGTGCCCGCCGCGCCGCCCGGCTCCGAGGGCGAGCCGGTGACCTCGACCGCCGACCTTCCCCCCGTCACCGACGAAGCGCCTTGACCGGCGACGAGCCCCGTCAGACCCTGGCGCCGATCCGAACCAGCGCGAAGGCCACCACCACCACGACCACGGCCGCGGCCACGACCCAGCGCTCGACGCGCCCCAGCCGTGAGCTCGCGCCCGGGCCGACGGGGCCACCTTCGAAACCCGCCGGGTCGATGCCGTCCGGGTCGGTGGTCACAGGTGCGTCAAGGAGCGGGTCGTCGAGGAGCGGGTTGTCGAGGAGCGGGTCGTCGAGGAGCGGGTCGTCGAGGAGCACGTCACGGGCGGTGTCGTAGTCGTCCTCGGTGACGAGGACGTCGACGCTACCCAGGGCGAGGGGACCGTCGACGCTGCCTCGCAACTCCCAGACGACGCCCTCCGCGCCGAGGCGGGCCGCGATCACGCGTGCCTCGAAGGCGTCGGTCGCCGTGACGACGCGGCGCATCTTGAGCTGGTCCACTGACACGACAGGGTACTCCCGACACTTCGGCGCCGGGCGAGCAGAGCCATCGCCCGGCGGTAGCGTGCCGGCGGGAGGCACCAGCGCATGGAACGGCGAATCTTCGGCCTCGAGAACGAGTACGGCGTCACCTGCACCCTGCGCGGCCAGCGCCGGCTGAGCCCCGACGAGGTCGCTCGCTACCTCTTTCGCAGGGTCGTGTCCTGGGGCCGGAGCAGCAACGTGTTCCTGGCCAACGGCGCCCGCCTGTACCTCGACGTGGGCTCGCACCCCGAGTACGCCACGCCCGAGTGCGACTCGATCCTCGACCTGGTCACCCACGACAAGGCCGGCGAGCGCATCCTCGAGCAGCTCCTGGCCTCCGCCGAGCAGCGCCTACGCGAGGAGGGCATCCGCGGGGTCATCTACCTCTTCAAGAACAACACCGATTCAGCCGGCAACTCCTACGGGTGCCACGAGAACTACCTGACCAGCCGCCGGGACGACTTCGGCCACTACGCCGAGGTGCTCATCCCGTTCTTCGTCAGCCGCCAGATCTACGCCGGGGCCGGAAAGGTCCTGCAGACGGCGCGCGGTGCGATGTTCTGCATCAGCCAGCGGGCCGAGCACATCTGGGAAGGCGTCTCGTCGGCCACCACCCGTAGTCGGCCCATCATCAACACCCGTGACGAACCACACGCCGATGCCGAGCGGTACCGGCGATTGCACGTCATCGTGGGCGATTCGAACATGAGTGAGTACTCGACGTTCCTGAAGGTGGGGACCACGTCGATCCTGCTGCGGATGCTGGAGGACCCCGCGGTCGTGCTGCGGGACATGACCTTGGAGAACCCGATCCGGGCCATCCGGGAGATCAGCCACGACATGACCTGCACGCGCCGGGTGCGCCTCGCCAACGGCCGTGAGCTCAGCGCGCTGGAGATCCAGTCCGAGTACCTCACGAGGGCCCTTCGCTACGCCGAGACCCATGGCCTGAGCCCCCTCGAACTGCGGGCGCTCGAGATGTGGGAGCACTGCCTCACCACGATCGACAGCGACCCGCTCAAACTCAACCGAGAGTGCGACTGGGTCATCAAGCACAACCTGATCTCGGCCTACCGGGAGCGCCACGACCTGCCCCTCGCTCACCCTCGGGTTGCTCTCGTCGACCTCCAGTACCACGACGTGAACCGAGAGCGCGGGTTGTTCCACCGGCTGCAGGAGCGGGGGATGGTCGAGCGCATGTGCACCGACGAGGCGATCGACCTCGCCGTCGAGGAGCCGCCGCAGACCACCCGGGCCAAGCTGCGAGGCGACTTCATCCGCAAGGCCAAGGAGCGCAAACGCGACTACACGGTCGACTGGGTGCATCTCAAGCTCAACGACCAGGCCCAGCGCACCGTCCTGTGCAAGGACCCGTTCAAGTCCAGGGACGATCGCGTCGACAAGCTCATCGCCTCCCTTTGAATCGCCCTCACTCGGTCGCTTCGCTCCCTCCGTTCGGGCGAGCTGTTCGGACGCCGCCTGCGGCGGCGCAGAACGACCTGTCGCCGATCGACCGGGCCTGGGCCATGCGGCCCGGCGGCGCAAGCCGCCGAGAGCGGCCGCGAGGGATCGATCGGCAGCCGGGGGGCTCCGGCGGAGCCTCTGCCCCCCAGACCCCCCGCCAGTTGTCGCGGTTCTCGTCATACTGGGCTTTCCTCCGCTCGGAGGGCTGAGGTGCCGTCGTTCGTCACGGCGCGTGTTACCGGGATCCTTCAGGAGCGGGCGGGCTTGCAGCGGGTCGACACGAGCGAGGGTAGGGCCTACGTCCTGACGGACCTGGTGGGGCCGGTGGCGGTGGGCGACGACGTGGTGCTCAACACCACGGCCGTCGAGCTCGGCCTCGGCACCGGCGGCTGGCACGTCGTGCACTGGAACCTGGCTCGGCGGGCCTGGAGCGACGAGGGCCCGGGGCACATCCTCAAGCTGCGGTACACCAGCCTCCAGGTCGACACCGGGGCGGGGGAGGAGGCCGGCCCGGTGCCCGGCGATCTGGAGGGGACACCGGTGGTGGCGTGCACGGTGCACAGCCAGGTGCCCTGCGTGGCCGCGGTCGCCCGCGCGGTGCGGCCGCAGACCCGGGTGGCCTACGTGATGACCGACGGGGGGGCGCTCCCGGTGGTGCTCAGTGACCTGGTCGCGGCCATGAACAACGCGAAGATGTTGGTCGGCACGGTCACCGCCGGCCACGCCTTCGGGGGCGACATCGAGGCAGTGTCGCTCCCGTCCGCGCTGGCGTTGGCGCGGCACCGGCTCGACGCCGAGCTCATCGTGGTGGGCATGGGACCGGGCGTCGTGGGCACCGGCTCGTCGCTCGGCACCACCGCGGTGGAGGCGGCGTCCGTGCTCGACTCGGCCCGCGCCCTCGGTGGGCACCCGATCCTGGCGGTGCGGGCATCATCGGGCGACCCTCGCACCCGGCACCGGGGAGTCAGCCACCACAGCACCACCGTCCTGCGCCTGGCCCGCCCCGGCGTCACCGTCGCCCTGCCTGCGGGCGTCGAAGGCCGTCTCGACGTCGACCTCGACGTCGACCTCGACGTCGACCTCGACATATCCACTCACCGGATCGAGCACGTCGAGGTCCCTTCGATGCCGGCGGTACTCGAGGCCGTAGGCCTGGTGGTCACCACCATGGGCCGCAGCGCGGCCGAGGACCCGCTGTTCTTCGCGGTGAGCGGCGCCGCGGGTGTCGCCGCGGCCGCCCGCCTGGGCCCACTGTCTTGACCCGCCCCCGACCGATCTCGGCCGCCGGGTGCGATCTCGCGACAAACGGTGGGGCCAGGGCCCCACGCTTTGTCGCAGAATGCGGGGCAGGTGCGATCTCGCGACAAACGGTGGGGCCAGGGCCCCACGCTTTGTCGCAGAATGCGGGGAGATGAGCCAGGCAGGCAAGCTCGAGCGGCTGATGAACCTCATGGCCGCGCTCCTGGAAACGCGTCGCCCCCTCACCCGGTCCGAGATCCTGGAGCGGGTGCCGGGCTACCCCGAGGCCGAGAGCGCCTTCCGACGGGCGTTCGAGCGCGACAAGGACGACCTCCGCCAGATGGGTGTGCCGGTGGTGGTGGCCGAGGTGCCCGGCGTCGACCCGCCCATCGACGGCTACCGCATCCCCAAGGACGAGTACTACCTGCGCGACCCGGGCCTGGGCCCCGACGAGCTGGCCGCCCTGCACCTCGCCACCCAGGTCGTGCGCTTCGACGGCACCGACGGCGTCGGCGCACTGTGGAAGCTCGGTGGCCGGCCCGCCAAGACCGGCAGCGTCGTCCCTACCGGTTCACCGGCCGAGGTCGGCCCCCTCCCCGGCGATTCGAACCTCGGCGCACTTTTTGCTGCGGTGGGTGCCCGTCGGCCCGTGACGCTCGACTACCGGGGGGAGAGAAGACGAGTCGATCCCTATCGCCTCGATTTTGCCCGGGGGCGTTGGTACCTCACGGCCTTCGACCATATGCGCAACGAGGAGCGGAACTTCCGGGTCGACCGGATCGAGGGCCGAGTCGCGCCGGGACCGGCCGGCGGGTTCGAACGCCCGAGCACGCACGTGCCCGGGGTTCGGCTGGCGCCCTGGCAGCTCGGCGAGGGGGAGCCCACGGTGGCGCGGGTCCTGGTCGATCCGGACCAGGCGGCCACCGCTCGCGCCGCGGTCGGTCCCGACGCCGTGGTGGTCGAGGGCGAGGACGGTTCGATCATCATCGAGTTGGCAGTGACCAACCCGCCCGGGTTCCGTTCCTTCGTGCTCGGCTTCCTCGACCATGCCGAAGTGCTCGCCCCCCCGTCCCTGCGCTCGGAGATCGTGGACTGGCTCGAGAAGATCGCGGCCCGGTGACGCCCAGCGAACCACGGACGAGGGATCCGTCGGATCGGCCGCGCGCGCCGCGCCCTTCGGCCGGTGAGCGCCTGCAGCGCCTGCTCTCGCTGCTGCCCTGGGTGGCCACCCACGACGGTCCTACCGTCGACGAGGTCTGCGATCGCTTCGACGTCGAGCGGGCCCAGCTCCTCGCCGACCTCGAGCTGGCATCGATGGTCGGGGTCCATCCGTACACGCCCGACGAGCTCCTCGAGGTCGTGGTCGAGGACGATCGCGTGTGGGTGCGGTTCGCGCTGTCGTTCCGGCACCCGCTGCGCCTCAGCCCTGAACAGGGCCTGGCCTTGGTTGCGGCCAGCTCCGGCCTGCTGGCCGTCCCCGGGGCCGACGCCGATGGCCCGTTGGCCCGGGGACTGGCCAAGCTGGCGACCACCCTCGGGATCGAGCCGGGCGCGACCTTCGACATCGATCTCGGTGACGTGTCGGGCCCGACGCTCGAGACGCTGAGGGCGGCCATCGACAACGGCCGCCAGGTCGAGATCGACTACTACGCCTATGGCCGCGACGACCGGGCCAAGCGCGTCGTCGACCCCTACCGGGTGTTCACCGACAAGGGCCAGACCTACCTCCTGGCCCGTTGCCACCGGGCCGGGGGTGACCGCCTCTTTCGGGTCGACCGCATCGCCGCGATAGGCGTCCTGGGAACCACCTTCACGATGCCGGACGAGCTGCCGAGCCTGGTCGCCTACCACCCCCGTCCGGACGACCCCAGGGTGACCCTCGAGCTGGCCAGAGGTGCCTGGTGGGTGGCCGAGCAGTACCCCGTCGAGTCGGTCCAGGACCTGGCCGACGGCCGCCGGCGGGTGACGATGGCGGTCAGCGCCCGGCCCTGGCTCGAGCGGCTGCTGCTTCGTCTCGGCCCTGACGCGGCGGCGGTCCCCGGAGACGACGAGCAGGCCGCGATCGGGCCCGACGCGGCGCGGCGGGTCCTGGCCCGCTATCGCCGGGGGTAGCGCGCCCCGATGGGCGGCGACGCCCCGGTCCGGCGAGGACGGTCGGGTACCCTGCGCTCACCGTGACCAGCGCTGACCCGCCTCGCCTGCGCGAACTCGACCCCACAGGGGAGCCGGCGCCGGGCTGGGTGGGCGGCTTCGACGACGCACCGGCGCGGCCGGCGCCCGGCCATCGGCGTCTGCGTCGGCGCCGGTCCGGGCGGCGCAACGCCATCGAGTGGGTCATCGTGATCATCGGCGCGCTGACGGTGGCCTTCGTCATAAAGACCTTCCTCCTCCAGGCCTTCTTCATCCCGTCAGGGTCCATGGAGCCCACATTGCGGGTCGGGGACCGCGTGCTGGTCAACAAGATGAGCTACCGCCTCCACGATGTGAACCGCGGCGACATCATCGTGTTCGAGCGCCCGCCCAACGCGACACCCGGCGGGGTCGAGGACCTGATAAAGCGGGTCGTGGCCCTGCCCGGGGAGACCGTCGAAGCCCGCGACGGAAAGATCTTCGTCGACGGCGAGCCGCTGGCCGAGCCCTATCTCGCCGACGGCGTCACCACGCCCGACTTTGCCGAGGCCGAGGTCCCCGCTGACCACGTCTTCGTCCTGGGCGACAACCGCGCGAACTCCCAGGCCAGCAACGTGTTCGGGCCGGTGAGCGAGGGCCTCATCGTCGGCCGGGCGTTCGTGCGTGTCTGGCCCCTCGACAACCTCGGCGGGGTCTGATCCGCCCTCAACTCGCTCGCGGCGCTCGCTCCGTTCACACTGGCTTCAGGGTGAGGTGAGGCGGGCGGCGGCTTGCACCATGCGGTCGACGTGGTCGCTGTAGACACCGTCGACGCCCTTGGCCAGCAGGTCATCCAGCACCCGGTCGAACTGGGCGTCCCAGCCAAAGGCCAGGACGCCGAAGCGGTGAAAGAGCGTGGTGTGCCCACCGGTCCAGTCGTCGTGGCGCAGGTTCACGGCGTCGACCCCGGCCGAGGCGAGCGCCGCGGCCCGTCGCTCCAGCCCCTCCTCGATCCGCCGGGCCCGGGTGGAGTCGACCAGGCGGACGTCGGGGAACGACCGGCGCCAGGCCGCGACCTGGTTCCAGTCGGGGTGGCAGAGCCACAGCCGTGACGCGGCGCCGGCGCCCGCCGCTCGAGCCACGGCTACGGCGGCCGACGCCGCCGCCGGGTCCTTGACGTCGAGCGACAGCTCGAAGCGGGAGCCGCAGTCGGCATAGACGTCGGCCAGGGCGGGGATGTGGCTCGGGAGCTTGGCCCGGTCGAGGGCGCCGATGCGCCGTCGACGCAACGGCCGGCCGATGGCCCCGTCGTGGGCCAGCACGGCCACCCCGTCGGCGGTCAACCAGACATCGCTCTCGAGGCCCGTCGCCCCCAGGCGCAGGGCGAGCCGGAAGGCGCCGAGGGTGTTCTCGGGCGCGTGAGCCCGCGCCCCGCGATGGGCGAAGAGGATCGGTGGTCGCCGGAGCGAGGGGAGAGGGGGGTGCATAAGTTTTTGGCGGAGAATGGGCTCAACGGCTCATTGAACGGGCAGGCGGTGGTCGTCACCATGGTGGCTGAGGAGGTAACCATGCGCCCAGAGCGGGTTCCCAACAATCGCCAGCATCGCTTCAAGGTGTCGTGCGGCACGTGCGGCGATGTCGAGCTCGGCGCCGAAGCGCTCGGGATCCAGGCCACGACGGTGAGCGGGGGTGGGACCTACTCGTTCGAGTGCCCGCGGTGCGGGCGCGCCACCGTGCGTGCGGCCGCATCTCGCGTGGTCGAGCTGCTGATCTCCGCCGGGGTGCCGGCCCGACCAGCGCGCGACCAGGCGATCGGCGATGGGCCGATACGGGAGGACGAGGTCGTCGCCTTCGTCACCCGCCTCCACCGTGACGACACCTGGTTGGCCGAGATCCTCGGTTGACGCCGTCCGCCGGTCCCGGGCTTCGCCGGGCACCGGACGGTGACCAGGCGGGCCCATTGCTCAGCTTTGGGCTCCGCCCGCCGGCCTGAGCTGAGAGGTTCGTCTCGCTCCCATCGAACGCGTCGACGCACCGCGCCTCGACCGCTAGCCTGCGGTTCGAGACGCTTGCACCCCAGCCTGTCGAGTGTCTCGCCACGCTGGAGCGGCTGCCCCGGACCCCGGCAGCACGTGTTGGGCGACTGCGACGAGGAGCGAGGCGATGGCGCCTGTAGAGGTTTCCCCCGGGGCCGGGGTGGGCGGATCGTCCGAGGGCGTGCGCGTGGGCCGCGACGGGCCCCGCACGGCCGTGTGGTTGTCCGGTGAGCACGACCTCGCCAGTGCGCGCCTGCTCAGCATGGCGCTAGCCGAGGCCATGGCCGACAACGACGCGGACATGGTGGTTGACTTGACCGAGCTGGCGTTCATGGACGCCTCGACCCTCGGAGTGCTGGTCCGGGGCCGACAGCTTCTGACCGGCCGCGGCCGTTGCCTGACCCTGCGGTCCCCCCAGCGTTTCCCACGCAAGGTGATCGACGCGTGCGGACTGACCGAGCTGATCGAGGGCGCCGCCTCGTGACCGCCGCCAGGACCACAGGCACGCACCACCCATCGGCGGGCACCGGCGCAGACCCGTACGACCCCCCGCACCGTGAGCACCAGCCTCCTAGGAAGCTGGTGTCAAACGGGCCGTGCGCATCTCGCCGGCTGTCGACGCCGCTCGCGGCGTCCTCGTCGCTCGAAAATGCCACGGCATTTCCTTCGCTCCTGCGTCCTTGCGAGGCGACGCCGAGCAGCTCGCCGATCTGCGAACGTGTTCAACACCAGCCTCCTAGGGCCCGTTCGTGAGCCCGCTGTGGGTATTGCCGGTGCTCGTGGTCTCGATCGGATCGGCCGTCCTGACCATGGCCCTGGTCCGAACCTCCCGAGCCACGGTCGAGCTCGTCGCGGCCTGCCGGGCGCTCGTGGCCCTTCGGGACGGCAAGGCGCCCCTCGACGATGGCCTGACCACCGCTCGCGCCGCCATCGACGCGATCGCGGATCGCCGAGCGCGGCGCGGGCGGCAGTCGGGTCGCACGGCACTACCCTGGTGAACCATGTTCAACGTGGGCGGTGGCGAGTTGCTCGTCATCATGCTCGTTGCCCTCGTCGTGCTCGGGCCCCAGAAGTTGCCCGAGGCGGCCCGTAAGGTGGGCAACGCCATGGGCGAGCTTCGCAAGCTCTCCTCCGGTTTCCAGGCGGAGATGCGCAGCGCCCTATCCGATGTCGACAAGGCGGACCTCTCGGAGAAGAATGCCAAGCCCGCCGCCAAGCGTGACAAGCCGACCAAGGCCCTGAAGCCGGGTACCACCACGGAGCAGGCCACCGCCGCTCGCGCCGATGAGCCCGTCGCGGCGCTGGCCGCCCCCGATGAGCCCGTCGCGGCGCTGGCGGCCGGCGAGGATGCGCCTGCGGACGAGCCGGCCGCCGAGCCGACGGGGACCGGCGAGGGCATTGCGGTCCCCGCGGCGAAGGGGCCGAAGCCGGCCACGGCCGACGTCGATGCGCCGGCCTCCGGCCCGAACCCCCTGGCCGGCGACGGAGCGAGCGTCGATGTCGAACCAGCAGACGAGAGCGCCGGACCTCGGTCCGGTCCTCGCCGTTGAGCCGCTGATGCGGCCAACTCCGTATACAGGCTCATGAACGCCCGGGCGGTCAGGACCGCCGCGTCGCTGCACCGCGTCGTGAGCGCCGCGTCATGGGCACCGCGTCATGGTCACCGCGTCATGGTCACCGCGTCATGGGCACCGCGTCGTGAGCGCCGCGTCGTGACCTGCGTCGTACGCGCGGCGTCGTGAGTACCGCCACCACCGGGCCGGACGCCGGCACCGAAGGCCGTATGCCGCTGATGGAGCACCTCACCGAGCTCCGCGACCGTGTGGTCAAGTGCGTCTTGGCCGTGCTCGTCGGTGCGGTCATCGGTTTCGTGGCCTACGACTTCATCTTCGACGTGCTCATCGAACCGTACCGGTCGATCTGCGACGAGAGCGACACACGGACATTGGCCGGGTGCGACCTGCTCGTCACCGACCCGCTCGAGGGGTTCTCGGTCCGGCTCAAGATCGCCGGCTACACCGGCGTCGCCCTGGCCATGCCGGTGCTGCTCTGGCAGATCTGGCGCTTCGTCACCCCCGGGCTCTACGACAACGAGAAGCGCTACGCCATCCCCTTCGTCGCCTCGGCGCTGGCCCTGTTCGTCACGGGCGCCAGCATCGCCTACTGGACCCTGCCCAAGGCGCTCGACTTCCTCAGTTCGATCGGCGGCGACAACCTGGTCAGCGCCTACTCGCCGGCCAAGTACTTCCAGCTCATCGTGTACATGATGCTGGCCTTCGGCGCCGGCTTCGAGTTCCCCATCCTGTTGGTCTTCCTCCAGATGGCCGGCATCGTCACCACGGCCAAGCTGCGCGAGTGGCGACGGTACGCGGTGGTGGCCATCTTCGTCATCGTGGCGGTGGTCACGCCCAGCGCCGACCCGATCAGCCTGTTCGCCCTGGCCCTGCCGATGAGCATCTTCTACGAGGTGGCCATCATCGTCGGGCGCATCCGCGATCGACGCAAGCGCGCCGCGCTCGTCGAAAAATGACCGAGCGGCGGGACCATCTCGCCGGCGGCTACGGGTTCGACCTCGACGACTTCCAACGTCGCGCCATCGAGGCGCTCGACCGGGACGAGTCCGTGCTGGTGGCCGCGCCCACCGGATCGGGCAAGACCGTGGTGGCCGAGCATGCGATCGACCTCGCTTTGGCTTCGGGGGGTAAGACCTTCTACACCACTCCCATCAAGGCGCTGTCGAACCAGAAGTTCGCCGACCTGGCGCGGCGGTTGGGGCCCGAGCGTGTCGGCCTGCTCACCGGCGACAACGCCATCAACGGCGATGCACCGGTGGTGGTCATGACGACCGAGGTCCTCCGCAACATGATCTACGCCGGTGCCCCGGCCCTGGCCGAGCTCAGTTTCGTCATCCTCGACGAGGTGCACTACCTCCAGGACGCCTACCGCGGGCCGGTGTGGGAGGAGGTCATCATCCACACCCCTCGCGACGCCCGGTTAGTGTGCCTGTCGGCCACCGTCTCCAACGCCGAGGAGCTCGCGGACTGGGTTTCCACCGTGCGCGGCCCGACCACCGCCGTCATCGAGGAGCGTCGCCCCGTCGAGCTGGTGAACCTCTACCTGGTGGGCGACAAGAGCGCGCCGGGCCTGCACCTGCTGCCGACGCTCGTCGACGGCCAGCCCAACCCCGAGGCGTCACGCCTCGATGCCGAGTCGCTGCGCAACCCCAGGATGCGGGGCCGCCCCCGGCGGCGCTACTTCACGCCCCGACGGGTCGAGGTGGTCGAGCGCCTGGCCGACGACGACCTGCTCCCTGCGATCTGTTTCATATTCAGCCGGGCCGCGTGCGACGACGCCGTGACCGCCTGCGTCGACCACGGCCTACGGCTCACCGCTCCCGACGAACGGCTGCGCATCCGCGAGCTGGTCGAGCAACGCACGGCGTCGTTGAGCGACGACGACCTCGCGGTGCTCGGCTACGGGCGTTGGCTCAATGCCCTGGAACTTGGCATCGGCGCCCATCACGCGGGCATGGTGCCGCCGTTCAAGGAAGCGGTGGAGGCGTGCTTCACCGAGGGCCTGGTCAAGGTCGTGTTCGCCACCGAGACCCTCGCGCTGGGCATCAACATGCCGGCCCGAACGGTGGTGATCGAGAAGCTGTCGAAGTTCACCGGCGAACGTCACGAGTTCCTCACGCCGGGGGAGTACACCCAGCTCACCGGCCGGGCGGGGCGACGCGGCATCGACGACGTCGGCTACGCGGTGGTGCTGTGGTCTCCGTTCGTGCCCTTCGATCAGGTCGCCGGCCTGGCCTCGAGCCGCAGCTTCCGGCTCACCTCCGCGTTCCGGCCCACCTACAACATGGCCGCCAACCTGGTGTCGCGCTACCCCGCCGAGCAGGCGCACCACCTGCTCAACCTCTCCTTCGCCCAGTACCAGGCCGACCGCTCGGTGGTGGCCATCGAGGCACGGCTGGACAAGCGCCGGGCGACGCTGACCGAGCTCGAGCGAGCCGGGTCGTGCCACCGGGGCGACGTCAGCGCCTACCGGCGGCTCCAGGCCGAGGCGGCGGCCACACGGAGCGGGGGGGGCTCGCGGGGGGCGATCGAAGCGGCGCTGAGCGGGCTACGTCCGGGTGACATCGTCGACGTCCGGGCCCGCAAGTCGTCGGGCCCGGCAGCCGTGCTCACCTTCGCCAACCGGCGCGACGACGCCCGGCTCCGGTTGGTGAACCAGCGGGGCAAGGTGGTCACGCTGGGTCTGGCCGACCTCGACGAGGCGCCCGAGCGGCTGGGCCGAATCGAGCTCCCGGTGCCGTTCTCCCCCAACAACCGAGGCTTCCAGCAGCAGGTGGCCCACGAGCTCCGGCGGGCTCGGCTAGGTCCGCGTCGTCCCGGCCCGGTGGTGGCCGAGGCTCTCGACCCGGTTGCGGTGGCCGAGGCGGCGCTGCGGGCTTCGCCGGTCCACGGCTGTCCCGACCGCGACGCGCACGTGCGAGCCGGCGCCAGGGCCGACCGGCTGCGACGCGAGGTGGCGGACCTGGAGCGGTCGGTGCGCGGGCGCAGCGAATCCCTGGCCCGGCGCTTCGACCGGGTGCTGCGCCTCCTCGAGGCCTGGGGCTACCTCGACGGCTGGCGCCTGAGCGGCAAGGGCACCCGGCTGCGACGCATCTACCACGAGTGCGACCTGCTCATCGCCGAAAGCGTCGACGCCGGCGTCTTCGACGGTCTCGATTCGGCCTCGCTGGCCGGCCTGGCATCGTGCTTCACCTACGAGCATCGCAGCTCGACACCGGCGCCGGCGCCGTGGTTCCCTTCGTCGTCGCTGCGCGAGCGCTTCGGCCGGATCGACGCGCTGCTGGCCGAGCTGCACGTCGACGAGCGCGAGGCCGGCCTGCCCCTGACCCGCGGCCCCGACGCCGGCTTCTTGGCCTTGGCCCATGCGTGGGCCGCAGGGGACCAGCTCGACGACGTACTGGAGGACGACGACCTCTCCGGCGGCGACTTCGTCCGCAACGTGAAGCAACTCATCGACCTGCTCCGACAGCTCGGTGACACGGCGATGCCGGCCACCGCGGCGACGGCCCGACGGGCGGCCGACGACCTCTACCGAGGGGTGGTGGCGGCGTCCTCCGCGTTGGGCCGCGCCGGCCCCGACGACAGGGACGGCCCCGACGACAGGGACGGCCCCCACGACAGGGACGGCTCCGACGCCGCCCCCGCGCCGGTCACCGGTACCCACCGGTGATCAGCAAGGGCGTGGCCTGGGGCGAGCCGGGCCCGCTCCCGCCCGACGGCGTGGTGGTGCGTACCGACGCCCAGGCGCGGGCGGTGGTGAGCGAGGCCCGCCGGGCCAAGGCGGCGGTGCCGGCCATCGGCCTGCTGGGCGGCGATCTGTGCCGCACGCTGGGGGGACGCGGCGACGCGGCTCGCCTGCACTCCGACGATGCAGTTCGAGTGCCCGTGGACCTGGGTTCGGTGCTCGTCGACGGGCGCCTGCACTTCTTCGTCGCCCACCTCGTCGCCCGTCGTTCGTGGTGGCGGGGCCGGCTGTTCGCGGCGATGAACGCCGAGTGGATGGGTGGCTGGGACGTGGCGCCGCGGGCGCACCCCAACGACGGGCTCCTGGACACCTTTGATGTCTCCATGACCGCGGGAGAACGGCTCAAGGCAAGGGCTCGGCTGCCGACGGGCAGTCACCTCCCGCACCCCGCCATCACCGAGCGTCGCGTGGCTGCGGTGCAGGTCGACCTGGCCCGTCCGACCCCGGTCCACCTCGACGGCGTGGTGGTCGGGACGGCGCGGACGCTGAGCGTTCGGGTGGAGCCGGGCGCCTTGGTTTGCGTCGTCTAGTGCTGCGGCCGTGGTCCATCGCGAACGACCGCGTACAGCTCGAGCTCACTCCTCTCTCCCTCGAAATGGCGTCCAGATGGCCCATATGTGGGCCATCTGGACGCCAGAAGCCGAGGGTTGGGTGAGGGTTGGGTGAGGGTTGGGTGAGGTTTGGCGAGGGGCGCCGAGCGGTGCGAGCACTACGGTGAGCGCGGTGACGACCGACGTCGAAGCGGCCAAGGAGCGGGTCTGCGCCGAGGTCGACCGTCGGGCCGACGTGCTCGTCGACGCGGCGCGCCAGATCCACGCCCGGCCCGAGCTCGGGTTCGAGGAGCGCTTCGCCCACCAACTGCTCACCGACATCGTCGAAGCCGACGGGGTACACCTTCAGCGCCATGCCTTCGGGCTCGACACCGCCTTCGTGGGCCGAGCCGGCGAGGCCGGCCCGACGATCGCCGTGTTGTGCGAGTACGACGCCCTGCCCGGGCTGGGCCATGCCTGCGGGCACAACATCATCGCCGCCGCCGGGCTCGGCGCCGGCCTCGCCGTTGCCGCGCTGGCCGACGAGTTGTGCGGCCGGGTGGTCATCCTGGGCACGCCGGCCGAGGAGGGTGGTGGGGGGAAGGTGCTGATGGCCGAGCGGGGCGCCTTCGACGGCGTCGACGCCGCCATGATGGTGCACCCTGCCGGCGCCGACCTGTTGTCGATGAACACCATCGCCATCCAGCAGGTCTGGGTCGACTACCACGGCGAGGCGGCGCACGCCGCCGCCTCACCCCATCAAGGGCGCAACGCGCTCGACGCCGCGGTGCTGGGCTACGTCAACGTCGCCGCGCTGCGCCAGCACATCCGCCCCACCGAACGGCTGCACGGCATCTTCACCAGGGCTGGCGACAAGCCCAACGTCGTCCCCAGCCGTGCGAGCGCGCAGTGGTACGTCCGCTCACCCACGCGCGCGAGCCTCGAACCGCTGAAGGCTCGGGTGTTGGCCTGCCTCGAGGCCGGCGCCATGGCTGCCGGGTGCCGGATGGACCACGAATGGAGGGACCCGATCTACGACGACATGGTCGACAACGCCCCCATGATCGAGTTGTACCGGCGCAACGCCGGGCGGACCGGGCGCGAGCTCGGCGACCCCAGGATCGTGCCCGGCGTGGTCGGGAGCACCGACATGGGCAACGTGAGCCATCTCGTTCCGTCGATCCACCCCATGATCAAGGTGGCGCCGGCGCAGGTGTCGATCCACTCCGAGGGCTTCGTCGGTCACGCGGCCTCGACCGACGCCGACCTGGCCGTCATCGACGGGGCCAAGGCACTGGCCATGACGGTGGTGGACCTGTGGTTGCGGCCCGATGCGCTCGACGCGGCCAAGGCCGACTTCGCGGCCGCGACGGCCCGAACGCGCTGACCACGATCGAAACCGCGTCCGGACGGGCCCGATCTCGGCGTCTCGGGATGGCCGCACGGCGCGAGGAGGGCTCCGAGCGGGCCGAGCCCATCGAACCGGACGGGGCCGGGCGCGACCGCGTCCTCGTCGTCGGCCTGCTCGCCGTGGTCGGGGTCGCCGCGCTCCTGCGCCTGCCCAACCTCGACGCCGGGCTCCCGCAACTCGTCGGGCCGGACGAGCCCACGGTGATGGACCAGGCCCGTCTCATCGCCGGGGGCATCGCCCCCGACCGCTTCGACTGGCCCCCCTTGGCCTCGGAGATCCTGGCGGGGGGCATGGTCCTGACCCCGGGCGTCGACGCCGCCTCCAGCCCCTACCTGTTCGCCCGGGCCCTCTTCGTGGCCGTGGCCCTGGCCGTGGTGGTCCTGGCCGGCGTCCTCGGCGCCCGGCTGGCCGGTCCCGGCGACGGCGCGCCCGGGCGCCGCTTGCTGGCCTGGGGCGCGGCCGGCCTCACCGCGGTGTCGTTCCTCAGCGTGCGGTTGTCGCGCCAGGTACATCCCGAACACCTGCAACTGCTGTTCATGCTTGCCTCGGTCTTGGTCGCGTTGGCCTACGACCGCCGCCGCCGCTGGTCGCTCGCCGCCACGGCCGGCGCCCTCGCCGGCCTGGCCGGTGCCAGCAAGTACCTGGGTGTGCTGGCCGTACTCCCCGTCGGCGGGGCGATCCTGTGGTCGTCGCCACCCTGGGCCGCCCGGGCCCGGCACCTCTCGCTGGCGGCGGCGGCCACCGTGGCGGGCTTCGTGGTCGGCGCACCGGTCATCCTGGCCCGGCCCGCGGCCTTCGTCGACGGCCTCGGCTATCAGTTCGCTCACCAGGGCGGCGCCGGTCACCTCGGCTACGACGCCGAGGGCACGGCCTGGTGGTTCCACCTGAGCCAGTCGCTCCCCGGGAACTGGGGATGGCCGATCACCGTCGCCGCGGTGGCCGGCGTGATCGCCGCGGCGTGGCGTGGCACCCGCCCCCAGCGTCTGGTGCTGGGCCTGGTCGTCCCCGTTTTCGTGACGGTCGGGCTGTTCCGGGTGCGCTTCCCGCACTACGTGCTGATCGTCGTGCCCTTCCTGGCCCCCATGGCCGTCCTGGCCGCCCGGCGGGCCCTTGGCGTACTGGGGCTGCGCCGCGCCCGGGCCTGCACCCTGGCGGGGGCGGCCGTGGCCCTGGCGGCCCTGCCCACCGCGGTCGACGACGTGCGCCTGCTGCGGGTCGGCGCCGGCGCGGACACCAGGACCGAGGCGGCTGCGCTCGTCGAGGGGTTGCCGGGCGAGGTCTGGGCCGAGCCCTACTCGGTGCCGCTCCCGGTCGCCGACCAGGTCGTGGCCTCGGTCGGGGTGAACCCCGGGGCGCTCGGCTGCGATTGCTTCCTGGTCCTGAGCTCGTACATGGAGGACCGCTTCCGGGCCGAGCCGGCGCGCTACGCCACGGCCGTGCGCGCCTACGACGCGGTGCGGAGGTCCGGCGAGGTCGTCGCCGTCGTCGAGCCAACCCTTGCCCTCGACTACGACTGGGACCTCCTCCCCGGCTGGGGCCTCGGTCGGGTCCGGGCCGGGCTCGACGGCGGCGGGCTGGTCACCGGGCCGACGCTCACGGTCATCGACCTTCGCTCCCCGGCTCCGTGATCCGGCGGCGACGGGGCGCCGGCGGCATCCACTGACCATGACGGCGCCGGCCGTAGAGTCGCTCTTCTGTGACCGTCTACGTCGCCGAGGACTTCTCCCAGGACGAGAGCGAGATCCTGAGGCGCTACTTCACCAACCTCGACGGCCCGGTCTTCGCGTTGGTCAACTTGCCCGAGGTGGTCAAGGGGGCGCTCTTCGCCCGCTACAGCCGCTCGCCCAAGAGCCTGCGCCGCCTGTTCCTCGACGAGTTCGTCGGAGACCTCGACCTGGCCGGCGACCTGGGGGTCGACGCCACGGTCGGCCTGCGTCGTGCCGAGGAGCTCTACGACCGCGTGTTCTTCGAGTACGGCGACGACTCGGTGGCCCAGCTCGGGGGAGTGCACCTGGCCTGTGAGCAGGCCTCGAACCTGCTCACCAAGGTGCTCGAGTGGGGCCGGCTCATGGCCTACCTCGAACAGTCCACCCGCTACATCGCCTACGACGCCCGCCTCGGCGGGCGGTACCGGTTCTACCGCGACCCCGAGGTGCTCGGGTCGCCCCTCGGGACCCGCTACGTCGGGGACATGGACCGCCTGTTCGACTGCTACGCCGAGCTCGTCCCCGTGTTGTCGGACTTCTTTCGCGAGCGCTTTCCCAAGGAGCGCGCCGACACCGACTTCGTCCACCGCCAGGCCATCAAGGCCAAGGCCCTCGACTCGCTCCGGGGCATCCTTCCCGCCGCGTCGCTGTCCAACGTCGGCATCTACGGCACGGGCCAGGGTTACGAACAGCTCCTCCTGCGCATGCGGGCCCACCCGCTCCCCGAGGCCAGGGCGTACGCCGACCTCATGCTCCACGAGCTTCGCAAGGTCATCCCGTCGTTCCTCAAGCGGGTCGACCTCGACGACCGAGGCGTGGCCTGGAGCACCTACTTCGCGACCAACCGCACCAACATGGACGAGCTCGCCGCCCGGTTGTTCCCGCCCGCCGTCGAGGCCGAGCCGGCGCCCCTGGTACGACTGGTCGACTTCGACCCCGATGCCGAGGTGAAGCTGGTCGCCTCGATGTGCTATCCGCACACGCACCTGAGCGAGCACCAGGTCGAGCAACGGGTGCGCCGGCTCTCGGCCGAGGAACGGCTCCAGGTGGTGCGGGCGTACGCCGGCGAGCGGACCAACCGGCGCCACAAACCCGGCCGAGCCCTCGAGCGCGCCCGCTACCGGTTCGACGTGCTCGCCGACTACGGCGCTTTTCGCGACCTGCAGCGCCACCGCATGCTCACCATCGAATGGCAGCCGTTGAGCCCCCGCCATGGCTTCACCCGCCCCCCGGCTGTCGACGTCGCCGGGCTCACCGCTCGCTTCGACGCCGCCATGGACCGATCCGCGGCCCTCCACGATGCCCTGGCCACCCGCTTCCCGGCCCAGGCGCGCTACGCGGTGTGCCTCGCCTACAAGGTGCGCTTCGTGCTCGACCTCGACGCCCGCGAGGCCATGCACCTGATCGAGCTGCGCACGTCGCCGCAGGGCCACGCCGCCTACCGAGTGGTGGGCCAGGAGATGCACCGCCTCATCGCCGAACAGGCCGGCCACGGCGCCGTGGCCGAGCTCATGCGGTTCGTCGACTACTCGCCCGAGCCATCGCTCGGGCGGCTCGAGGCCGAGCGACAGGCGGAGTCCCGCCGGTCGCGTCGCGGCTGAGCACCCGGTGGGCCGAAGCCCTCGTTGGGGGTGAAGCTCCTGGTGAGGTTGAAGTTTTCGGACGGGGTTGACGTTCTCGTTGGGGTTGAAGTGGTTCCCGTGGCTGCTGTACGGTATCGCTACCCGGCGGGCGGAACTCGGGGAGGTTCAGCCATGCCCATCTTCACCGCCGGCGGAAGCGATGGCGCGCTCAGTCGTCTCGCCGCCGTCGCCGCCGTCGCCGTCCTCGGGATCGCCGGATCGGCCCATTCCGATCGGCACACGGTCCGCCCGGGCGAGACGCTGAGCGACATCGCCCGCGAGTACGGCAGCTCGATCACGGACCTCGTGTCGGCCAACGGCCTGGACGACGCCGACCTCATCGTGGCCGGAGCCACGCTGGTGATCCCCGCCGTGGGCGCGGCGCTCCGCACCCACACGGTCGCGGCCGGGGAGAACCTCGCCTCCATCGCGGCCCGCTACGGCTCCACCGTGCCGGCGCTGGCCTCGGCCAACGGGATCATCGACCCCAACCGGGTCCGCATCGGTCAGCACCTCATTATCACCGCCCCCGGCGCGGGAGGCGGTGCCGGCGCCACGGCCTCGGGGGCGGTGGCGCCGAGCGGGACGGCGGGCACCCACAAGGTCACCGCGGGCGAGACCCTCGCCTCCATCGCCAGCCGCTACGGCGTTCCCGTAGCCGACCTGGCGGCCGCCAACGGCATCGTCGAGCCGTTCACTGTCTACAACGGCACCCGCCTCGCCCTCGGGGGTGGCGGCAGCGCGGGCACGCTGGCCCGCTGTCCGGTCGAAGGGGCCTCGTTCTTCAACGACTGGGGCTTCCCCCGTTCGGGCGGCCGCTACCACGAGGGCAACGACCTGTTCGCACCGAGGGGGACGCCGGTGCTCGCCCCTGCGGCCGGCTCGCTGAGCCAGGTCACGGGCCTGATCGGCGGGCGCCAGTTCCGGCTGACGGCCGACGACGGCACGCTGTACCTTGGCAGCCACCTCGACGCCTTCGGGGCCCGCGGCCGGGTGGGGGCGGGCGACATCGTCGGCTACGTCGGGGACAGCGGCAACGCGCGAGGCAGCCGGCCCCACGTGCACTTCGAGGTCCACCCCGATGGTGGTGCGGCGGTGAACCCCTACCCGGCCGTGGTCACCGCCTGTCGGTGAGGTGAGGGCTATTCCTTCCAAGAAACTTTCAGGCCGCTGACCTGCGGCGACGCGCCGAACCCCCATGTCAGCGGCGTGGCCGGGGCGCCACCCCACCCCGTAGCGGCGCGCTAGAACAGTCGACGCCCCCGCGAAGCCGCGGAGGCGGGACAGGGAGGCGACCCAGCCCCCCGGTGGACAACGGCCGACGCGCGTTCAGCGCCCGGGCGGCACCGCTGGCCGGGCTGGGTCGTACCCGCTCGCCCCGGCGCCGCGTCGGTCGGTGGTGATCGCCGGCCCCGTCGGGCCCGAGTCGAGGCGCGTGCGGGCAAACGGGTCGGCGGTGTCTATCATCCCGGCGCGACCGTCCGTCGAAGACCCCGGAGTACCCGCCGCACATGGCCGATCATCCTGATGACCTCACCGACGCCGTCCCGACCGGCGATGACGCCGATGACGGCGGGATCACCGATCTCGAGAGCGAGGTGGAGCCTGATCTCGAGGCAGGGGCCATCGACGACGAGGACGTGCTGGACGACGCGTTGGTGCTCGACGACGTTCTGGTCGACGACGGCGACATCGATCCCGACATCGACCTGGACGACCTAGACGTCGTCGACGCCGAGGAGCTCGACGAGGAGCTCGACGAGGTGGACGGCGAGGTCGACGACGAGGTGGAGGGCGAGGTGGACGAGGTCGAGGACCTGGTCGTCGACGTCGTGGCTGGAGCCGTGGTCCCCGCCGGCAAGGCCGCCCCGGCCGGAGCCCCGGCGCGCCGGGCCGCGGACGACGAGGCCGACGAGGACGACGAGGACGACGTCGACCCCGACGACGTCGAAGCCGATCTCGACACGATCCTCCGGGACCGGATCGCGGCCGATGCCGACGAGGACGACGAGGACGAGGAGACTCCCGGGACCGACCAGCCCGGGGACGGCACCAAGATCGTCCCCCGCAGACCGGGGGAGTTCCTTTGCCAGAGCTGCTTCCTGGTCAAGCATCCCTCCCAGCTGGCCGACGACACCGCCATGCTCTGCCTCGACTGCGTGTGACCCGGACCAAAGGCTGGACAACCGAACCCGACGGTTCGCATCGCGCTCGCGTCGGCCACACTGACGAGCGTGCGCGAGCCGCCGGCGAGCAAAGGAAACCTATGAGCGCGATGGTGCATCGATGACCGACAACTTCAAGCCCGCCGACCGAGCCCTGGACCTGTTCGTGTACGCGCCGGTCGGGCTGGTACTCGGCGCCGAGGAACTGCTGCCGGAGATCGTCGCCAAGGGCCGCCAGCAGGTCGACGCGGCGCGCCTGTTCGGTCAGTTCGCCGTCCGCCAGGGCCGGGCCGAGGCGAGCCGCTTCGCCGATCAGCTTCGCCGGCACGCGGCCTCGACCGCCCAAGGCGCCATCGCGGCACTCGGTGATCTCGTGAACGGTGACCGCGCCGGCCACGGGGGCGACGTCAAGGTTGCCCGCGGGACACGACCGCCCGCCGCCGACCAGGAACCGCTCCACCAGGACGCCACATCGTCTGACCGGGTCTCGGCCGAGGCGGCGGCCGACGCCCCCTCGGCGCCGTCGCTGGCCATCCCCGACTACGAGAGCCTCGCCGCGTCGCAGGTCCTGCCCCGACTGGCGGGGCTGGCGGCTGACGAGCTCGAGGCGGTCAGGGCGTACGAGACCGCACACCGAGGGCGCAAGACGATCCTCAACCGGATCGCCCAGCTGCAATCCAACTGAGGACGCCGTGCACGAGGCGGCGCGGCCGGCTTCGACCGAGGACCTGGCCCGGCTCGTCGTCCTGGCCGGGGCGGCCGTGGCGGAGCTGACCTCCACCAAGGGCGGAGCGGTCTGGGCCCGACGAGACGCTCGCCAGGAACCCGTTGACGTGTCCCTCGCCGCCGCGTTGGCGGACGATGACCAACTGGTCGTGGTCGGCACCTTCGATGGGTTCGTGCTGGGCTACGCCTCCACCCGGTTGGAGAGGCTGAACGACGGTGGTCTCCTCGGGGTGATCGACGACGTGTTCGTCGAACCCGACGGGCGGGGCGTGGGCATCGGCGAGGCCATGCTCGAGGTCGTGCTGGCCTGGTGCCGTGGGCGGGGTTGTCTCGGCGTCGACGCCTTGGCCCTGCCCGGCAACCGGGCCACCAAGAACTTTTTCGAGTCGTTCGGGTTGGTGGCCCGGGCCATCGTGGTGCATCGCTCGTTGACCGAGGCACCGGCTGGGGCACCGACGGGGGCACCGGCGGGGACGGGGCGATCGGCGGGGCTGTCGGCGCCGGCAGCTCCGGACGGCGCCCGGTGACGGTACCGTCACCGGGCCCGCCCGAGAGGGGACCGAGCTTGGCCGTGGGTGCGGTGGTCGTGCGCGATGACCACCTGCTCCTGGTCCGACGTGGTCACGGTCCGGCGGCGGGCGAGTGGTCCGTACCCGGCGGACGAGTCGAGCACGGGGAAACGCTGGCTCAGGCCGTCCTTCGAGAGTTGGCCGAGGAGACCGGGTTGGAGGGCGTGTGTGATCGGTTCCTGGGCTGGGTCGAGCGCATCGAAGCCGGCCCGGCAGCACCGGCGTCACATTTCGTGATTCTCGACTTCGGCGTGACCGTGATCGACGACCGGCCGCCGGTGGCGGCCAGCGACGCATCCGAGGCGACCTGGGTGCCGTTGGCAGACGTCGGCGGGTACCGCCTGGTCGACGGGCTGGCCGAGTTCCTGCACGAGCACGGCATCATCGTGACCATCACCTGACCCCTTGTCACCCGCTGGACCGTGGGCGGCCAACGCGGCCACGGTAGGGTGCCGGTCGTGGCTTCGGGGCCAGCGAGGCGTGGGGGCCCCAGCCGGTGACGAGCGAGACGGAGCACTTCAGTTGCCCGTTCTGCGCGTCCTTCGAAGTGGACCGCATGTACCTGCCCGGCCCGCGCCTCGACTCCTGCTCGTGCTTGTCGTGCGGGGCCCGTTGGGACGAGGATGCGGTCAGCGGGGAGTTCCGCGGCCGGCCCGGCCCATCGTCGGTGCTGGCGCCGCGCCGCCCGGACTGAGGGCGACCGTCAGGGCGCCGGGTCGGGGCCCGGCCGAGACAGGGGATCGTCGTTCGACCCGGGCGCCGGTGCCGCGTCGAGCGGCGTGTCAACCGATGCCGGGTCGAGCGGTTGACGCGGGCAGGGCCGAGGTGTCGACCGGCGCCTCCACCGTCGGCGTTGTCGTCGGCGCGGGCGGTCCCGGCGGAGGCGGGCCGACCGGCGCCAGCGGCACTGGGGGAGCGGTGCTCCCGGTCGCGGTGTGGGACGACGGCCGGGCGTCCGGGCCCGGTCCTCGCGGCGGGCGGCTGGGCGGTCGTCGACCGGGGCCACCTGGGCCGCGGCCACGGGCCGGCCGGTCCGACGATGGTGGTGCTTCGATGCCGAACGCGCCGGCGACCGACGGAAGCCGGCCGGCGAAGCGCTGCACGAGCGCCCTGAGCTCGTCGGAGGGGGCGTCGGGCACCGATGCCGGCTTGACCGATCGACGCACGGGCGAGAAAGCGACCGCATCGAGCACCGTGGCCCACCGGTCGGTGGACACGTCGGCCCCGAGGGCCGCGCTACCGGCCGCACTCAGCCGGGCCGCGAGCTCGGGCGGCAACAGCGTGCCCGCCTTCGGCGGCCGCGAGCTGAGCCGAAGGGCCCGGACCACCCGGCCGTCGGCCAGAGAGGCGGTGAGGTCGTCGAGCCACACCTTCTGCTCCTCCTCGACCCGACGGGCCAGCGCCGTGCGCAGGGTGGCCGCCAGCTCGCGGCTCTCGTCGTCGCGCGCGCTGGTTTCGGCGGCCACGACCACCGAGCGCAGGTCACGAAGGTCGAGCACCTCGACGTCGGAGATGGCGGCCTCGGCCCGGTCCCGCCATTCGGCGCTGCGCAAGCGCGGCAACATCTGCTCGGCCAACTGCACCAGCGCGTTGGCCTTCACCTCGGGCCGGCTGGCCGCCCTGGCCACCTCGTTCTGCTTGTCCACGGCCGCCACCACGGCCCGGACACCGCCCTGGAGCACCTGCTCCGCGATCGGTCGCTGCTCGGGCGGCAGCGCGGCGATCACGGCGCTGCGGTGCACCCGACGGGCGCGTAGGCGCTTGGGTTTGGGGCGGGCCGGGGGCGGCGGGGGGCGGTGCACCGGTCGCCGGACCCGCGTCGGCGAAGCGGCCTGCTCGCTGTCCGCGCGCCGGCTGCCGTCGCCGGCCGGGCCCGAACGCCCGGGTTCGTCCCCCGGCCGTGCCGGTCGGTCGCTCGGGCGCCGGTGGTCTCCCCGGTCCGCCAGAGCACGGCGATCGCCGCCCTCGCGTCGAGGTCGCTCCACGCGATCTCCGGCCGGTCGTCGCGGCCCTTGACGCTCGGGCCCGCCCGCGCCCTGTTCGGCCCGACCACCCCCGGGGCGATCGCGGTTGCGTTCCCCCCGTTCGCCCCGTTCGGGGCGGTCCCGACGCTCACCGCCCCCGCTGCCGCGTACCAGCGCGGTCGTCACCGGCCGGTCGTCACGCTGAGGGGGGCCGATGATCTCGAGCCGCTCCGGCTCCGGGCGGGCCTCCTTGGGCGGGAGAACCCCCAAGATCGTGATCCCGTCGAGCGCGAAATCTGCATCCGCCCGCACCACGTCACCGACCTTGGCGCCGCCATGGACGAGGGCACCGTCGAGCTCGCCCTTGGGATGGCGTGCCCCCGCGGCACGCCACGTCCACGAGCCGTCCGGGCGGGTGCTGGTGAGCTCCACCTCGATCCTGCGCGACATCGGGATCAAGCTACTGCACACCCGAACACGCTCCGCCGAGCCGTCCCGGGCGGCATCGCCGGGCGGGTTTGCCCGGGAGAACGCACGAGGCGGGGCCCGCCTGCGCCCCGACCGGGCGCGTCGGCGCCCGGGCCGCGTCGGGCACACTTACCGCCATGGCCGACGACGTCACCATCGACGGCGAGACCTACGACGACGAATCCTACGACGACGAGACCATCGACGGCGCGACCGGTCTCGCCGAGCGGGCCAGCGGCACGGTTGCGAACCTCGCCCAGTTCGAAGGCCTCGTGCTCGCCCGGCGCACGAGCCTGAGCGTCGATCCCGATCGGCCCATCGCCGACGCCGTGGTCGAGCGGCTGATCCGCCTGGCCACCTGGGCGCCGAGCCACAAGCGCACCTACCCCTGGCGCTTTGCGTGGGTGACCGGAGCCGGCCGCCACCGGCTCGGAGCCGTGATCTCCACGTACGAGGCGTCCATCGGCGCGACGGCCTCGCGGGTCGAGCGGGCGCGGACGAAGTACGCGCGGGCCCCGGTCGTCCTTCTGGTCGGGATCGCGCACCATCGCGACCCCGTCCGCCGCCAGGAGGACCGCGACGCAGCCGCCGCCGGCGTCGAACACGTGCTGCTCGGCGCGACCGCGGCGGGCCTGGCCAGCCACTGGGCCACGGGCACATGGATGGACGACCCCGAGGTCAAGCACCTGGCCGGGCTGGCCCCGGACGATCAGCTGGTCGCGCTCATCTACCTCGGGTGGCCCGTCGCCGAGGTCGTGGCGCCCCAGCGGCCCACCCCGGTCGTCACCCGCATCGACAGCTAGTACTTCGCGGGTTCCACACCTAGTAGGGTCCGGCGAAACGCGTACGTGCAGCTAGGAGCACCGGTCCTTGTGCGGACCAGCACGTCGCTACCCCTGCCCGGTAGTCTTCTTACCCCACCGGCGAATGAGGAGATGCGGGCGTGGCGCAACCAGTAAGCAGGCATGAGCACCGCGCCGTTCGATAGCGGTTCGCGGAAGTAGGCCGTGAGTCACCCCCTTGCTAGCGCCAGGATGAAGGCGCGTCGGGCACGACGTCATTTCCATGTACTGGATCGTGAGATCCGCGACTTCATGGGGTTGCAGCCGTACACGATTGAGCCCGAGTATGACCGACAGGCCCGGGAAGCAATCCTCTGGATCAACGTTTGGGAGGAGACTCCCTCGCTCGCCTGGGGTTCGATCATCGGGGACATACTCCAAAATTCCCGTCAGGCGCTCGACCACATCGCCTGGACGTTCGCCGAGGCTGGAGCCGGCGGTACACGCGCCACCGAATTCCCAATCTTCCGCAATGAGGCGAAGTATTATTCGACGGATCGTGGCGGCGGCCTCTACAAGATCGCCGCCGTCACCGATCAGGAAGTACGGGCAGTTATTGAGTCGATGCAGCCGTTTAGTGGCTCTTCGCGTTGAGGTGGGGAGTGGCCTGTAGTTGAGGGTCCGCGTGTGGGGTCAGGGGCCCCGCCATCGTTGCGGCTGTTCGAAGGCAGCGACGATGAGGAGACCCCTGACGATGAGCGA